>Ga0209474_10001795_pt1 | contig 20419 bp, 24 predicted proteins | sample GraSoiAngelo_145_FD_185902 | JGI IMG/M metagenome (GOLD analysis project Ga0209474, IMG submission 185902) | Grasslands soil microbial communities from the Angelo Coastal Reserve, California, USA - 14_1009_05_20cm (SPAdes) (version 2) | ecosystem: Environmental > Terrestrial > Soil > Grasslands... | reverse complement strand
ATGGCTTCCGCTGCTCGGTCATCTTGGCGTTGAAGGCATCGATGCCGCCATGCGTCACCGAATAGCGCGGCGGCCGCCCGCCGGCGAGCACGAGCGGCAGGTGCGTGAGCGCTTCTTCTTCCCACCAGGTGACGTGCGCGATGATGTCCCGCACTGACCAGGTGCCCGTGACGCCGGGCCGCATCAGTTCGGCGTCCGGAAGGCCGGCATAGGACTGCTGGAAGTCTGTCCATGCCTGCTGAAGCCGTTTCAATAGCTGCTCCCTGCCCATGGGCCCGAATGATCGAGTGGTCGGCCCGCCGGTGGCAAGGGAGCCACACCGGTGGCATCTTGCCGTGTGAGTCACGATCGTCCCCGTCTCACCGCCGCCCTGGCCGGCCGCTACCGCATCGAGCGGGAGCTGGGTCGGGGCGGCATGGCCACGGTCTACCTCGCCCACGATCTCAAGCATGGTCGGCCCGTCGCGATCAAGGTGCTGCGGCCCGAGATCGCGGCCGCGCTCGGGGCCGAGCGGTTTCTCCGCGAGATCGCCATCACCGCCCGGCTGGACCACCCGCACATTCTCACGTTGATCGACTCGGGCGCGGCGGACGGCTTCCTGTTCTACGTCGTCCCGTACGTTCGCGGCGAGTCTCTCAGGGCCAGGCTCGCGCGGCAGCACCAGCTCCCGCTCGATGAGGCCGTGCGCATCGTCCGCCAGGTGGCGAGCGCGCTCGATCACGCCCACCGACAGGGGGTCATCCACCGAGACGTGAAGCCCGAGAACATCCTGCTGCACGAAGGTGAGGCGATGGTGGCGGACTTCGGGATCGCGCTCGCCGCACCGCAGGAAGCAGCGGAGCGGCTCACCGCGACCGGGTTGGCCGTGGGCACGCCGGCGTACATGAGCCCGGAGCAGGCCGCGGGCGACCGCCACCTGAACGCGCGCAGCGACGTCTACTCGCTGGGCGCGGTGGTGTACGAGATGCTGGCGAATGTCCCTCCGCCCGTGGAAGCGGTGCTCAACCAGGCGCTCGGCAGGGCACCGGCGGACCGGTTCGCTTCCGCGGGGGGTTTCGCGGAAGCGTTGTCGGTGGCTGCCGCTCAGGCTCCCGCGCCCCCGCGCTCCGGTCGCGGTCCGTCGCGCCGTCGGTTGCTCACGGCGGTCGGTCTCGTCGCCGCGGTCTTCGCCGCCGCCTGGGGCCGGCACGAGTGGCGGGCCGGCCACCGTCCCCTGGTGATCATGATGGACTCGCCCTACCCCGGTCGCATCTACGACGAGGAGACCATCCGCGCGAGTGGTACCAATGCCGACGTCATCAGCGACATCCTGGCCGACCTGCCGATCGTGCGGCAGAAGGAATCGGGAGGGCCCGGCTGGCACCGTTTCGACGAGGTCGTGAGCTTCCATCCCGACTTGATCGTCATGCATTACTCGACATTCCGCGGGCCCGACACGGACGATCCGCGACCGCCGCTCAAAGTGTTCCTCCGCTACTTCGCCGATCTGGATACGCGCTTCCTGATCTACACGCGCTCGCCGGAAGCGAGCGTGCGTCACGCGGTGGATTCCCTCATGGCGGACGTGGAAGCGCAGCACCGTGGGCTGCTGGCGCGCGTCACGGTGTTCGGGACGCCGGACCACGGTGGCGGGCCCCACTGGCGCGACCCGGTGACCGCGGGAGAGCTGAAGCTGGCCGTGAAGCGGATCCTGAGGCTCGAATAATCGAGATCGTGCACCCCTGACCCCGGGCGCAAGCCCGGGGATCACGGGGCTTGTGAGGGCGGACATCTACGCCCGGTAGGCCTGAATCCGCTCGCCCGTGCCCGCTCGGGCCTGATGCAGCGCCGTGCCGGCGTGTTCGAGCAGGGTTGCGGGCTCGACCGGTGTGCGGTTGGGGTCCGCTACGGCGTCGTACCCCGCGTGCACGCGCAACGGGGGCACGCCGGCGGGCCGCGGTCCCGCCGTCTCGATCACCCGGGCCAGGCGCCGGGCCATCTTTGCGGCTCCCTCAGGGGCGGTCCCGGGCGCGAGCACGGCGAACTCCCCCTGACCGAGACTGCCGACGCAATCGGACGTCCGCCCGCTCGCCTGCAGCACCTGCCCCGCGTATGCCGCCGCCCCTGACAGCGCTGCGCTCTCGCCCGCGCCCTTAGGGTCGAGGCCGATGCCGAGGGCCACGCAGGCGAGCGGCGCGCGCCGGCGCTTCGCGTCCGACGTCAGCTCGCGCGCCCGCCGCTCGAGCCCGGGGAGCGTGTACAAGCCGCTCGCCGGGTCCAGGGCGCTCTGCTCCAACGCCCGCTCCATCTCGAGCTTGAGACGGCTCATGGCGTCGATCTTCAGGGTGACCTCTTCCGGATTGAGCAATACGCTCAAGTAGTCCCATGCGCCCGCCTTGAGCGCCGCGAGACGTTGTTGCTTCGTCGCGGGCGTCGCCGTGATCATCATGACGGGCATGTTCCAGGCGGCGCGATCCTGGCGCAGCGTGCGGCACACGGTGATGCTGTCGATGTCCGGCAGGTCCGCATCCAGCACGACGACGTCGGGTCGCAGCGTCGGCGCCTGGTCCAAGACCTCGCGTCCACTCAGCACGAAGTGGACGCGGTAGCCCCGCGCCGCCACGAGGTTGGCGAGCGCCTGGCTGAGCCACGTCCCGAACGCGTTCGCGACGAGCACGACCGGAGCACGGCTGAACGATGCCCGACGACCCATGCTCCCAATGTGACGACGGGCGGAGTCGCTGCATACCGGGGAAAGGCCTGGCCTGGGCCGGGGAACACCCGGGGTAGGCGTGATCAGGCCCTAGTGGGCGTGGGCTGGCGGTGCTCCTGAGCTTGGGACATGTTGGCGCGTGAGTCACGATCGTCCCCGTCTCGCCGCCGCCATCTTCTGCGAGACGCTCGGCCCGCCGGTGGTTCGGCTCGACGACGGCAGCGTGCCGGCCAGCCTGCAGTGGCATAAGAATCTTGCCCTGCTCGTCTACCTCGCCCGGTCGCCCAAGCGCGCGCGCGCCCGCGACCACCTGATCGGGCTGTTGTGGGGCGACGAGGCGGAGAAGGACGCCCGGCACTCGCTCAACCAGGCCGTGTCGACGCTGCGGACCTACGCGGGCGAGAGCATCGAGACGGACCGGACGCATGTTCGGTTGGCCGATGGGGCGGTGTCGCTGGACGTGGAGCAGCTCGACGCCTGCGGCGCCGCGGGTGACTACGAAGCGGCGGCCCGGCTGATCGCGGGTGTGTTCCTCGAGGGGTTCAGCATTTCCGGGGCTTCCGGGTTCGACGACTGGATGGCCTCCGAGCGGACGCATTGGCAGCGCCGCTCGGTGGCGGTACTCGAGTGCCTGTCGACGCGAGCGCTGGCGCGCGGCGACCTGGCCGGCGCCGAGGACGCGGCGCGCCGGGCCGAGCAGATCGACGAGCACTCCGACGTCGCGGTCCGCGGGCGGCTGCGCGCCCTCGCGCTCGCCGGCGACCGGGGGCAGGCCCTCAAGGCCTTCACGGCGTTCGCCGAGCGGCTGCAGCGAGACTTGGGCGCGGAGCCGGACGCAGAAACGCGCGCTCTGGTGGATCGCATCCGGCAGGGGCGGGCGTGGCACCTTCCCGAAACGGCGTCCGCGCCGATGGGGCCCGAGTCCCGCCGCGCCCCGCTGGTCGGCCGGAGCCGGGAGCTCGAGCGCCTGGTGGCCACCTGGGCGACGTGCCGGGGCGGACGGAGCGGCGTCGTGATCGTCGAAGGCGACGGAGGCACGGGCAAGACTCGCCTTGCCGAGGAGCTGGCCGGTCGTGCCCGGCTGGACGGCGCCGTGATCGCCGCCGTGCGCGCCGTCGAGGCGGATCGAAGCGACCCGTGGAGCGGCGTCCTCGGCATCGCCCGTGCCGGATTGCTCGACGCGCCCGGGATCGCCGCGGCCTCGCCCGCGACCCTCGCCGGGCTGCGCGGCAGCGCACCGCTCGCGGCGCCGGCACGGGCGTTTTCCGAGGCGCTGCGCGTGGTCGCGGACGAGCAGCCCGTCATGCTCGTCGTGGACGACGCGCATTGGCTCGACCGCGAGTCGCTCCTGGCCCTGGGGGCGGCGGCGCGCGACCTGACGCGCTCGCGCGTGTTGCTGCTCATCACCGCCGCGCCGCACGAGCGCCGCGAGGAGCTCGATCAAGTCCGGGCCCACCTGGGACGCGAGCTGGCCGGCGCGACCGTCACGCTGGGCCCGCTCGACGGAGATGCGCTACACGCGCTGGCCCGCTGGGGCGCGCCGTCGTACGACGCGGTGCAGCTCGAGCGCCTGGCGCGCCGCATCGTCGCGGACTCCGCCGGAATTCCGCTGCTCGCGGTCGAGCTCCTCAATGCCGTGGCGTTGGGCTTGGACCTGCAAGCGGTGCGGGGTGCGTGGCCGCAGCCGTTGCGCACGCTGCAGCAGACGTTGCCCGGCGATCTTCCCGACGCGATCACCGCCGCCGTCCGGGTGAACTTCCACCGGCTCTCGCCCGATGCGCGGGGCGTGCTCGTGGCCGCGGCGGTGTTGGACGGGCGTGTGCCGGCGGGGCTACTGGGGCGGGCGGCGGGCGTGGGCGGCGACGCGCTCGCCGCGGCGCTCGACGAGCTGGAGTGGCAGCGCTGGCTCGTCGCCGAGGCGCGCGGCTATGGCTTCGTCGCCCACATCGTGCGCGACGTCGTGGACCGTGACATGGTCGTGGCGGGCCAGCGCCGGCGGATCCTCGAGGCGGCCGGACGGTCTCCCGCCGCCTAGGCCCGTCCCCGGAGCTTCGCCAGCCACCACCGCAGGCCCACGAACAAGAAGCGCCAGTCCTTGAAAAACTCCGGCGGTTTCCCCTCGAACGCATGGCCGATGAACTGAAACGCCCACCCGACGATGAAGAGGCCGAGTGGCACCGGCCAGAAGCCGTGCACGAACAGCGCGATCGCAAATAGCGGGATGGACGCCGCGATCAGCGGAATACCGATCGTGTGGCAAGCGCGGTTCACCGGATTCTGGTGACTCTGCGTGTAGCGCGCGATCCAATCGGACATCGAACGATCGCCGAGCATGTGAGCTCCTGATCGAGTCGTCTCTAAGGATAGCGCAGCTGCCAGCTCTTGGCGCTGCTGCCGATGGCGACGCCCAGCAGCGCGCCGCTGAGCATGATGCCCGTTCCCGCGAGCGACGCCCCGGTCATGCAGGCCGAGTCGCCGAGCTCGCACGTCTTGCCGGACATGACTGCAACGGCCACGATGGCTCCGACCAGCGTGCCGACCAGAGCTCCGGTCGCGATGTGATTCCGGGTCACCCACACCGAGTCGATCCCGGCGAGCGACACGCTGCGGGCGGCCGGCTCGGCTCCGAGCCACAGGGCGCCGTCACGCACGCCCGCCACCGCGCCGGTGACGGTGCCGATCTCCCGCCCGCTGATCCGGATGGTTCGACCGGCCTGAAGACTGCGCAGCGACAGCGCGCGCAGATCCGGAGCCGGCGTCTGGCCGGTGGCACCCCCCGCCAGCGACACGGCGGCGGCGAGTGCGAGGTAGCAACCGCTTCGCGCGACCATTAGTTCTCCTGGTGCAGGATCAAGTCCAATTGCTGGAAGATCGGTCCCGACCAGTCACCCTTGGCCGTGACGTTGGTCGCGAGGCGGCGTTTCGTGTACACCCGGACCGCCACCGCTCGATCGGGAGTCTGGGCGACGACGACCCGCACCAGCTCGCCGTAGCTGAACAGGGACATCCCCTTCTTGGCGATGATCATCCAGGTCAGGGAGTCGGGGGTGGAGACGGTATCCACGTTGAGACCGGCGGCCAGCACCGCCTGACGCGCCGCCGGGCCGACGACGGCGAGAGGCGCGGCGTAGAACTTCGTCTCTCCGGCGTCCAGGGGTGCGGACCGTAGTCCGCCGGTGCTCGCGCACGCGGCAGTGATGGCTACTACAGCTGCGAATGTGCAGGTGCGGGTGACATGACCGACCATGGCTCTCTCCTGTGGTGGACTTGATCCACCCAACACTGCAGGAGAGCGGTCAAGCGACCGTCAAGGAGGTGTCAGTCGCCTTCTGAAGTGTGGGTCGCCGTGTCGCGGCGGATCAGGGTGAGCAATGTTCCCATCAGGCCCGCGCCACTGGGATCGATACCGGTGAGGTAGTCCACCACGCCCCGGGCCACCAGGCGGAACTGAGCGCCGTACGGAGTCATGCTTCATTAATGAAGCATGGCCTGGCGAAGTTCCCGGCCGGGCTCCTCAGGTGAGGGCCACGACCTCGTAGTCGACCAGCCCCGGGACTTCGAAGCGGACGCCGGCGCCATCCTGCTCGAACGGGAGCACGCGGCCGCTGCGGAGCGCCTCGGCGCGCCTGATCCTGCGGCCCGGCGCGACCTCGAACCGCACGCGCTGGGGCCCGATGGGGTACGAGCGCTCGACCATGCCCCAGGTCAAATTGGGGGTGGTGTAGTTGAGCAGATGCAGCGCGTACCCCGGCTCCGTCTCCCACGCGAACGCCTCCAGCAGCCCTTCGCCTTCGATCGCCACCGGCGGCTGCCGTTCGCCCCCAAGCCAACGGACCGTGTTCTGCAGCAAGCGACTCAGATCCGGATTCCCCGAGCGCCAGAACGTCCGGTCCACGTCGCCCGCGAAATACGCGAGGCGCGAGCCGCCCCGCTCCCGGAACACTGCCGCCGGCTCGTCAGTGCGCGGCGTGCGGGCGTAGACCATCTCGGGAGGGAATGCCGGATACGATGGGACGACGGTCAACGCGGGCTGGCCAGCTTCGCGCAGCCGCACCGGGAGGCGGTTCTCGGGCCCCGGCAGCAGGGCCGTGCCGTCGAAGCCGGCCAGCACCGCATGGCGCTGCTCGATCCGCATGTAGCTGTTGGCGGCGGGGCCCACCACGTCGGCCGCGACGCTGACACCGAACAAGTCGGCGAGAGCCGGCTCGCCGCGCGCGTCGCCCCAAGCGTCGTAGCGCGACGTCTCGAAAGTGGCCAGGAGCGAGCCACCCGCCTGCACGAAGGCGCGGATCTGGCGGCACGGCTCGTCGGCGAGGTACGCGGCGTTGGGGACGAGCAGCGCGCGGTAGCGGCTCAGCGTCCGCTCCGACAGATCACTCTCGTGCACGAAGTCGAACATACAGCGCCCCTGCAGCAGCGCCGCGTACAGCCCCTGCAGATAGTCGGTGCCCTGGGCTCTGTCGGAGGCGCGCCAGAAGGCGATGGTGCTCTGCGGGAACAGTACCGCGAGGTCGGCCACCGAGCGCGTGTTGCGGAAGTGCGGCTCGTGGGCGGCGAGCCAGGAGAAGAACTCGCGCCCCGTGTCCCGCCAGCGCTGGTCCTCGGGCGAGCCACCCAGCCAGTGAAACCACGGCACCATGCCGCTCGCGACCGTTTGCGCCATCCACAGGGTCGTTTCGGCCGCGGGCTTCGCGACGTGGCGCCACACCGGGCGGCTGTTGCTATAGGCGCCGGTCACGTTGGTGATCGTGCGTCCCTGCATCACGCAGCGGGCCACACGACCCTGCTGCGCGCAGTCCCACAGCGGCGTATCGCCGGAGCGGCCCTGGTGGTCGGCGTTGAACCAGCCGGCCACCTGCCCGATGCGGGCGAGGTCTTTGACCACGCGGATGCCGCCGCCCAGGTTGCCCACGTAGACCGCGTCGGGACGGCGCTCCCGCGCCACCGCGTCCCACAGGCGCCACACCTCGAGCAGGCGGTCCATGAACACCGCGTAGTAGCGACGGTACAGCGCGCTCGTGGCGTCGGTCCGCTCGGGCGGCACGCCGCCCACTTGCTCGCGATACACCTTCTGACAGCTCTCGCAGTAGCACACGCCCAGCGCGCCCGTGCTGGGCCAGCCGTTGGTGAAGAACGCGTCGACGGCGTAACGCCCGGCGATCTCGCGGTAGATGGCGGGCATCTGGTCGGTGAAATAGGGCGAGAACATGCAGGTCTTGAAGAGCCAGGTGGATTCGCCGTGGCGGCGCGGCTGGCCGTCGCGGTCGCGCTCGAACCACTCGGGATGCGCCCGCAGTGCTTCTTCCCAGGAGTAGTTGCAATCCATGCGCGCCACCACGCGGATGCCATGGGCGCGGGCCGTGGCCGCCATCTCGCCGAACAGGTCGCGCGTGCCCAGGAACGCGCTGCGGTGGTGATATGGGACTTCGGTCGGGTAGAACGCCATGATCCCGCCGCCGTTGACGAGCAGGGCGTTGACCCGCAGCGAGGCCCAGTAGTCGATCCACGCCGCCACGTCGAGCGTGAGGGGATCACGCTCGTTGAAGTTGAGCTGTCCGCAGCGGCGCATGGTGGCGTACCACGGCCGCGGCGCCTGCAGCGGCAGGCGGGGGGCGGTACGCGTCGCGGCTCCCGCGGCGGCGGACAGGGCGAGGAATGCTCGGCGATCCATACGGTTCAGGTCTCCGGTGCTTGCCGCCGAGTACGTTATGCCACGGCTCGCGCCAGCACCACCACTCCCGACGCTATCACCACCACTCCGATCGCGCGCGCCAGGACGGCGGGCCGGGGCCCGAGCCGCTCGAGCGCGACGGCGAGCGCCACCCCGGCCACCACCGCGACATTCATCATCCCGGCCGCGACCAGCACGGCCATCAGACCGACGCAGCACAAACTGCAGCTCACGCCGAAGCGGACACCGTGCGCAAGTGTGGCCAGGGCACCCGGGTTCGCCGGAGCCCTGCAGGCACGGCACACGGCGAGTTGGCGCGCCTTCCAGGGGGTCAGCTGCACCGCGCCCGCGAGGAGCAGCGCGGCACCCGTGGCTTGGGGCGCGAGCCGCGCGACGGCCGGCCAGGCGAGCCCGGCGCGCGCGATGGCGCTCCCGCCCACGTAGACCACCGCGCCGACCAGGGCCCAGACGGAGAAATAACCCGCCCCCGCGAGCGCGGGGAGCTGGTCGCCGCGCAGGCGTACCAGCATCGGGAGGAGCGGCGGCAGCATCATGGCGACCATCATCACGAGCCACATCGCCATGAACCGGACGCCCGTGCCGGCCCACGTGTCTCCCGGCATCGACACCCAGACCAACCCGCCGGCCATGGAGCGGCACCAGTGGACGGTCGCTGCCGCGCTCGCGAGAAACAGCAGCGCGCCGGCTGCGAGGAGCGGCTCAGGCCTGGTAGCGGTCGTGGTGGCGCACCCAGCTCTGCACGTCGTCGGGCTCTTCGTCGCGGCCCTTGGGCACCAGGTCCAGCATGTTGTAGGTACCGTTCAACGTGTCGATGCCGCGGGCATAGCACGAATACGTGTGGAACACCGCACCGCTCCGGTCCTGGTAGAACACGCTGGCGCCCTCACGGTCGGGCATCCCCGGGTTCGCCGTACCGACATTGTAGAGCAGCGTGCCGCGCTCGAGCTGGTCCGGCGAGAACGACACGCCCAGGTCGTAGTTGAAGTCGGTGTTGGCAGACGACACCCACTTGAAGCGCCAACCCATGCGCCGCTTGAAGCGCTCGATCTTGTCGAACGGGGCGCGCGACACCGCCACGAAGCTGACGTCGCGGTGAGGCAAGTGCAGGCCGGCGCCGTCGTAGTGGTCGGCCCAGAAGGAGCAGCTGGGGCATCCTTCCTGGTCTTCCGGTGCGAACATGAAATGATAGACGAACAGCTGGCTCTTCGCGCCGAACAGCTCGGCGAGGGTTTGTTTGCCGTCCGGTCCTTCGAACACGTACGTCTTGTCGACCCGCTCCCAGGGGAGCGCGCGGCGCAGCCGGTTCACCTCGTCCCTGGCGCGGGTGAGCTCCTTTTCTTTCGCGAGCAGCTTGGTGCGGGCGGCGATCCAGCGGTCGTGGGAGACCACGGCATGGTCGCGCAAGTCGTCGGCTGTCATGCGGGTGCCTCGTCGTGACAGGTCTGGCGCAGTGCTCCGGAACGCGTGATATTCTACCAATCGGTTGAATAACAGGCAACCCGTGTCGCGAACCCGCGCCCGCCGGCTCGACCAGGTATATGGCGCCATTGCGAACCCTACGCGGCGCGCCATGCTCGGCGTGCTCGCCACCGGCGAGGTCAATGTCGGGCAGCTGGCGCGCCGCTTTCCGGTGTCGTTCAACGCCGTGTCGAAGCACGTGAAGGTGCTGGAGCGCGCCGGGCTGGTGTCGCGCCGCGTTCGCGGCCGCGAGCACTGGCTGCGTCTCCGCACCGGGCCGCTGCACGAGGCGGCGCGCTGGCTGGCGCGGCAGCGCACGTTTTGGCATTCCCGGCTCGACGCCCTCGAGGCGATGCTGCGCGATGACGCCCCCCCCTCCCCCGGGCGCTGACGAGCTGGTGGTGCGGCGCGTGCTGCGGGTCCCGCGCGAGCGGGTGTTCGCCGCATGGCTCGACCCGGCGCTCATGGCCCGCTGGATGTGTCCGGGGGACACGCATAGCGCGACCGTCGAGCTCGACCCGCGGGTGGGCGGCACGTTCCGGATCGTCATGCACCACGCACGCGGCGACGAGAAGCACTGGGGCGAGTATCTCGCGATCGAGCCGCCCTCCCGCCTCTCCTTCACCTGGATCTCGGCGCACACCGACCGACGGCCCAGCGTCGTTACCGTGGAGCTGTCCGAGCGCGGGGCGGATACGGAGCTGGTGTTGACCCACCGGCGCCTCCCGCCCGACAAGGTCGAAGCCCATCGCGGAGGGTGGTCGGACATTGTGGCAAAACTGGATGCGGTGCTCGCTCGTACGGGTCGACTACCTCCATGAAACGGAGACCTCATGAACGGGCACGTGGCTGTCTCCTTGATGCTGGCGGCCGGGGGACTGTGCAGCGCGTCGCGGCTGGGCGGTCAGGCGAAGACGCTCGATCCGGCGAGCCTGGACGTCTTCAACCGCACGGCGGCGAGCCTCACCGATGGGAATAGAAAGGGTGTGCGGCTGAGCGCGCGCGCCGACAACGGCGTCGCCTACCTGCGGGGTGTGGAGCTCGGCAACGGCGCGATCGAGCTCGATATCAGGGGCAAGGACGTGCAGGGGCAGAGCTTCGTGGGCGTGGCGTTTCACGGAGTGGACGACACGACGTACGACGCCGTGTACCTGCGTCCGTTCAATTTCAAGACCGACGACCCCGTGAGGCACAAGCACGCCGTGCAGTATGTCTCCCACCCGACCTACCCGTGGCAGAAGCTGCGAGCCGAGCACCCGGGGGAGTACGAGCAGCCCGTCACGCCGGCGCCGGACCCGAACGGTTGGGTCCACGTGCGCGTGGTGGTCGCGAGCCCGAAGGTGAGCGTGTTCGTCGCGGACGCGACGGAGCCCAGTCTGGTGGTGAGCCAGCTGAGTCATCGTGCCAAAGGACGGGTGGGGTTGTGGGTGGGGAACGGCTCCGACGGGGACTTCGCCAACCTGATCCTCACCCCCTCGCCCCCTCTTCGTTAGTCCTCACCCCCTGTCCCCCTCTCCGCATACGCGGAGAGGGGGGACTACGAACGGTGTGTCGATGAGCGAGGACTTAAAGACCGTTCCGCACGACAGCCTCGAGCGCAGCCCGGGTGACGTCCCCGTTCCGCACGCGGACCACTCGGAAGCCGGCGGCTTTGAGCACCTCCGCGCGTGCAGCGTCGTATGCTCGCTGGTCAGGTCCGTCGAGCGCGTCGCCCTCAAGCTCCAGGACGAGCCGCTGGGCGGCGCAATAGAAGTCGACGATGAAGCCGCGCAGGACGTGCTGGCGGCGGAATTTGAAGCCGAGTATGCCGCGGTCGCGTAGCAGGGACCACGCGTGTCGCTCCATTGGGGTCGCGCTGCGGCGCAGCTTGGCCGCGAGCGCGCGCTTCTGGGTGCGTCTTACGCGCCTGAGCGGATCCATCCCGCAATACCGACGTCTCCGAGAGCACGGCCCTAACCCGAACAGCGCACAGTGGGGCATAACGTTGCGTGGTCCTCACCCCCAGGGCCCTCCTCTCCCGAGTCCTCGCTGATCGACGCACGTTTAGCGTTCCCCCTCTCCGCGTCTGCGGAGAGGGGGACAGGGGGTGAGGACCACGAGGGGACGGGGCGTGAGGACCCTGAGGACGGGTGATGAGGTTAACCCCTTGAGACGGTCACAGGAGGTCCCGTCATGATCGAGCCATTGGAGCAAGGCCTGGTGGTCGTGCGCGGCGGCGCGCAGGGATTCGCCCAGGAGATCACCCTCGGGCGCCACCGGTTGATCGCCGACGAGCCCGTCTCCGCCGGTGGCGCCGACCGCGGGCCCGGTCCCTACGATCTGCTGCTGGCGGCCCTCGGCGCCTGAACGTCCATGACCATCGCGCTGTATGCGCGACGGAAAGGGTGGCCGCTCAACGGCGTGACGGTGCGGCTGCGCCACTCCAGGGTCCACGCCAGCGACTGCGCCGAATGCGACACCAAGCAGGGTCTGCTCGACCGGATCGAGAGCGAGATCGCCCTGGACGGGGCGCTCGACGAGGAGCAGCGTACCAGGGCACTCGAGATCGCCGAGAAGTGCCCGGTGCATCGGACGCTCACGTCGGAGATCGACATTCGGACCAGACTAGCCTAGCGCCGCTCCGCCGCCCGTAACCCCAGCACGCCGTTGATCCATCGCACCAGCGGCAGCATCAGGCGAAAGTCGGCCTCGAGCAGCGCCCCTAGCCTCGGGCTCACCACTTGGGCGTCCGTCAACGCCCGGCCCATCACGAACGATTGAAACTTGAGCCACCGCGCCGCCGGGTGATCCGGCGCGAAGCCGCGCGGCACCCGACGGAGCACCGCCTCCTCGGACAGGCCGCCGAACCGTCGCAGCACCCTTCGGTCGGTCGCGATCTTGGTGAATCGCTTCGCGTCTCGAGCGATGCCATCGCGCAGCGCGCGCAGCGCCTCGCGTTGCGGCATCCACATGCCGCCGCCCACAAACGAGTCGCCCGGCGCGATCTGGAAGTAGAACCCGGCGCCGCCGCCCGCGGCCTCACGCCCCACCGCGCGCGACCCATCGCGATGGTAGAACCAGCAGGCGGCGTGGGTCTTGTAGGGGGACTTGTCGGCGGAAAACCGGATGTCGCGGTAGATCCGGAACAGCGACCGTTTGGGGTCGCCGATGATCTCGGGCGCGAGCCGGGCCAGCCTGACGTCCAGCTCCTCGATCAGCTGGCGCATCGGCTGTTGCACGACCGCTTCGAATTCGGGGCGGTGCGCCTCGAACCACGCCCGGTCGTTGTGACGCTTGAGGCCGCGCAGGAATGTCAGGGTCGCCGTCGAAAACAGCATTCTCGCCTCCGTCTATCGCATCTCTCGGGCGCCGCGTAGACTGCCTGCGTGCGCATCGGTATCGACCTCGGCGGAACGAAGATCGAAGGGATCGTGCTCTCGCCTGCCGGCGAGGAGATCGCCCGGCGACGGGTGACCACGCCGTCCGATTACCTGGCGCTGCTCGACGCCGTCACGGGGCTGGTGCGGGAGCTGGACCGCGCCGCCGGCGCGGTGGGCACGGTGGGCATGGGCATTCCGGGGGCGGTCGTGCCCCACACCGGGCGCGTGAAGAACGCCAACTCCGTCTGGCTCAACGGGCGGCCCCTGGGACGCGATCTCGAGACGCGACTCGACCGCCCCGTGAGACTCATGAACGATGCGAACTGTTTCGCGATCTCCGAAGCGACCGACGGCGCGGCCGCGGGCGCGCACGTCGTGTTCGGCGTCATCCTCGGCACGGGAGTCGGCGGGGGGATCGTGGTCGACGGTGAGGTGCTGCTGGGCGCGAACCTGATCGCCGGCGAATGGGGGCACAATCCGCTTCCCTGGCCCACGTCCGACGAGTGGCCCGGTCCGCCGTGTTACTGTGCCAAGCGCGGCTGCATCGAGGCCTGGCTCTCCGGCCCCGGGTTCGAGCGCGACCACGTCGAGCGGACGGGTGTCACCCTGTCGGGGCGCGAGATCGTGCGGGCCGCCGCGGCAGGGGACGCGGGCGCGGCGGCCACGCTGGCACGATACCACGACCGCCTCGGCCGCGCCCTCGTTTCGCTGATCCACGTGCTCGACCCCGATGTCGTGGTGCTGGGCGGTGGGATGTCGAACATCGCCGGACTGCCGGAGGCGGTGTACGCTGTCCTGCCACGCTACCTGTTCGCGGCGGGCGCGGGCTCCGAGCCCGTCGGTACGCGCGTGGCGCGCGCCGCTCACGGCGATTCGAGCGGCGTGCGCGGCGCGGCGTGGCTCTGGCCTAGCGTAGGCGCTGACTCACCGCCATGATATTGCCCTCGCTGTCCTTGAACCAGGCGGTCTTGGCGCCGCCCCCCGTGGCGACGCTGTTCTTGGTCTTGAGCCCCGGCATGTCGTATTCCTCGAACACGACGCCGCGGGCCTTGAGCTGGGCCACCTCCCGCTCCACGTCGGCGACCTGCCAGAACGCCTGGCTCGCCCGCGACGTGCCCGCGTTGGGGGTCGGATACATGAAGACCTCGGCGCCGCCGCATGTGTAGATCACACCGCCGCCGTACTCCTCACCGGGCTCGAGCCCCACGGTCTGCTCGTAGAATCGCCGCGCCCGCTGCAGGTTGGAAACGGGGATATAAGCGCGGATCGGCGCGGTGGTGAGCATGGGGCGACTCCTGGTTTACCTGAGATCTTAGCTTCCCGAGGGCGGCTATGCCACGATATGCGGCGTTGCTTCGCGGCGTGATGCCGATGAACGCGAAGATGCCCGATCTCAAGGCCGCGTTCGAGTCGGCCGGCTTCACGGATGTGAGAACCGTGCTGTCGAGCGGCAACGTGGCGTTCACCGCGCGCGCCGCGTCGGAGCTGACGCTCGAGCGTCGGGCCGAGACAGCGATGGCGCGGCGGCTGGGTCAGGCCTTTCCGTGCTTCGTGCGCTCGATGGACGCGCTGCACGAGCTGCTCGCGGCGGACCCGTACCGAGCGTTTCGGGTGGATCCCAGAGCGAAGCGCATCGTCACGTTCCTGCGCGCCAAGCCAGCATCCCCGCCCGAGCTGCCGATCGAACGGGACGGCGCGCGCATTCTCGTGATCAAAGGGCGGGAGGTGTTCGGTGCCTACCTGCGGACCCCCAAAGGTCCGGTGTTCATGACACTGATCGAAAAGACCTTCGGCAAGGACGTGACGACGCGCACCTGGGACACCGTGGCCAAGGTGGCGCGCGCGTAACAGCGCTCAAGTCGCGGATCCCACCGCCGCTTCGGTTCTGGCCCAGAGCTCCTGTGCCAGGGCCGCGTCTTCCGCCAGCGGACTCGGCCTGACCTCGTGCATGCGGTCGTAGTACCGGCCGGTCGTGGCCGCGAGCTCCGTGGCGGCGGCGCAGTAGAGCGGGCTTTCCGCACCTTGCTCGTTCGAGAGCATGAACAGCTTGCCCAGCCATTGCAGCGGTAGCGGCAGGGCGCGCCAGATGTTGGACGCGACCACCCCGGGGTGGAGCGCGTAGGTCGTCACCCGGGTGCCGGCCAGGCGGCGCGCCAGCTCCTTGGCGTGCAGCACGTTCATGAGCTTGGTGACGCCGTAGTCGCGGTAGCCGCTACGCCGCGGCGTCGCCCGCCGCTCGAGCCCCGACCAGTCGATCTGCCGGACCGTCATGTGGGCGGCGCTCGCCACATTGACCACCCGTCCTTGCGGCGACTCGCGCAGCCGCGGCAACAGCAGGCTCGTGAGCAGGAAGGGACCGATGTGGTTGGTCGCGTACGTCAGGTCGAAGCCGTCCTTGCTCAGGGCGCGCGTCCCCGCGATGCCGGCATTGTTGACCAGCACGTCGATCGGCTGACCGGACGCGAGGTACGCCTGGGCGGCGCGCCGCACCGAGCCGAGATCCGACACATCGAGGGACACCCAGTGCGGCCGCGCGGCCGGGTAGCGGCTCTGGATCGCGCTCAGCACGGGCCGGGTGCGCTCTTCGGAGCGGGTGGCGAGCACCACGCGGCCGCCGCGGGCCGCGAGCGCCTCGACCAGGGCGCGGCCGATACCGGAGTTGGCGCCGGTGACGAAGAAGGTGCGATCGTCAAGTCCGGAGTATCTCACCCCGGGTCGACCGGGTGATCCTCGGGATTCCATTTCTGCACGGCCTTCACCACGCCTTCGATGTGATTGTGCATGCGCTCCACGGCGAGCGTCGCGTCGCGCCGCTCCAGGGCCTCGAGGATGCCGAGGTGCTCCTTGTGGTCCCGCTCGCGCGAGGCGACGATGGCGAGGATGAGGCGCTGCTCCGCGGTAAACAGCTCCCGCAACACGTCGAGCGTCTGCAGCATCACCGTGTTCCCCGACGCGATCGAAATCTGCCGATGGAACTCCATGTTGACCCGGTTCAGCACGTCGTCGTCGTCGAAGTTCTGCTCCGCGGTGGTGAGCAGTCGTCGCATCTCCTTCAGATGCGAGGGCGTGGCGTGCTCGACGGCGGCCGCGATGGCACCGACCTCGAGGGGTTGCCGGGTCCGGAGGAGATCGAGCAGCAGCCGCTTGGTGAACGCGCCCGAATGGTGCGGGCTCGCGAGCACCAACACTTCGTCGGTACGGTTGACGTACACGCCGGAGCCGTGGCGGATCGACACCAATCCGATGGTCTCGAGGCTCTTGAGCGCCTCGCGCACCGTCGGATGCCCCACGCGGAAGCGGCGTGCCATCTCCATGATGGGAGGCAGCTTGTCGCCTTGGCGGTACTCTCCTTGCTGTATCAGCACCCGGATCTGCCGCGCCAGCCGGTCAGGGAGACTCTGTTTCGAAACCGGTTTCAATGCGTGCGTCAATCGTGCCTTCCTTGCATTGCCGGAGCGGTACCGATGACGGCCGCGAACGCCGGCTTGGGCCGGCCGTCCCGATCGAACAGCAAAGGATAATTCGTGCGCCCTCGCACGGGCCAGTTGTTGAGCCAGGAGTCCCGGTCGGTGACGCCCCAGAAGGTCACCCGCGTCACCGTCCCGCGGTGCCGCAGGTACGAGCCGAACAGCTCCGCATAGCGCCGCGCCAGCGCCTGTTGCAGCGAGTCGGGGAGGCCGTGCCCAAACGGGTCCGCTCCCCGCGGCAGCACGTCCACGTCGAGCTCGGTGATCATCACCCGCACGCCCAGCGCTGCGAACGCGTCGATCGTGGAATCTTCCTGCGCCGGCGACGGCCAGTCGAGACGGTCGTGGTTCTGCAGCCCGACGGCCGCGATCGGGAGTCCCTGGTCTCGGAGCCGCCGGATCAGCTCGACGGCGCCCCGCCGCTTGGGTGCGCTCTCGAGCGAGTAGTCGTTGTAGTACAGCTCGGCGTCGGGGTCGGCTTCGTGGGCAAACCGAAACGCGGTGGCGACGTAGTCTTCACCCAGCGTGGTGAGCCACGGAGTACGGCGCAGGGTGCCGTCGTCGTTGAGCGCCTCGTTCACGACGTCCCAGCCCTTGATCCGGCCCCGGTAGCGGCCCACCACCGTGCCGATGTGGTCGCGCATCCGCGCGAGCAGCGTGTCCCGGCTGACGGGGCGGCCCCCGGAGTCCTCGAACACCCAGCGCGGCGTTTGCTGGTGCCAGACCAAGTTATGCCCCACGACGAACATCCTGTTCCGCTCGCCGAACGCGACGTAACGGTCGGCGGCAGCGAACTCGTAGGTTCCGGGGCGGGGATGCACCGAGGCCCACTTGAGCGCGTTCTCGGGCGAGATCGTGTTGAATTGCGCCTTCACGATGCGGGCTCCGACCGTATCGACCTCCGAGAACTGCGCGGCGTTGAGCGCCGCCCCGACCAGGAAAGCGCCCTCGAAGGCCGTGCGGAGGCTACTCTGCGCGGACGCGAGCTCGGGCGCGTGCGACTGGGCGCAGCCGGCCGCGAGCGCTCCCACCAGCGCCACGCCGCGCCACCTACGGTCCCTCGACGACATCCAGGGCGACGCTCGAGACGGCCACGGAGTTGCCGCCCACCAAGATGTCGAAGCGCCCTGGCTCGACGACGCGCTTCATGTCGGGGCCATGGTAGGCCAGCTCTTCCGGCCCGATCTCGAACTTGACGGCGCGCGTTTCGCCCGGTCGCAAGGTGACACGCCGGAATCCGCGCAGCTCCGCCACCGGCCGTGTCGCCCAGCTCACTTCGTCACGGACGTAGAGCTGCACCACCTCGTCTCCCGACCGGGGCCCGGTGTTGGTCAGATCGACCGACACGGTGGCGCGCGCCCCCGGCGCGATGCGAGCTGGCTCCACGCGCAGGTTCGCGTACGCGAAGGTCGTGTACGACAGGCCGTACCCGAACGGGAACAGCGGCTGCGTCGTGTCGAACAGGTACCCTCGCCGGGCGGAGGGCTTGTGATTGTAGAACACCGGCAGCTGCCCCACGTGACGGGCGACGGTGACGGGCAGCTTGCCACCGGGATTGATGTCGCCGAAGAGGGCCTCGGCCACAGCCGTGCCGGTTTCCTGCCCGAGATACCACCCGTCGAGAATGGCGGGGACTAGGGAGCCGAGGGCAGGGATCGACAGCGGGCGGCCGTGAATGAGCACCAGGACGGTCGGCGTGCCGGTGGCGAGCACCGCGCGCACGAGCTCCTCCTGTTGGCCCGGCAGCCCGAGGTCCGCGCGGTCGCCGAGGTGATTCGGCGCGTAGGCCTCGCGACTCGTCATCTCGTTGTCCCCGACCACGACGATGGCCACCTGGCTGCGCCGGGCGAGCGCGACCGCCGCGGCGCGGCGCCGCGCGTTGGACGCCGAGTCGGCGAGCACGACCCGGTCGGCGCCCCAGCGGGCGTGCGAGCGGGTGCCGCCGACGTGCGGCTGCGGCTCGCGCGTGAACGTGGAGTCTTCGGTGATGCGCGTCCCTTCCGCGTACTCGACCGTGGTCCGCGGACCCAGGCGCGTCCGGACTCCCTCGAGGATGCTGACCGTGTGGCGCGGGCCGCCGGAGTAGCCGCCCAACAGTATCTCGGCCGCGTGGGGCCCGATGACCGCGACGCGCGACAGGCGCTCCACCGAGAGCGGCAGGATTCCCCCGTCGTTCTTGAGCAGGGTGATGGCTTGCCGGGCCGCGTCGAGCGCCAGGCTCCGGCTTGCGTCCGCCCCCGAGATTCGGTCCGCCGCATCGGAGTCGACCAACGGATTCTCGAACAGGCCGAGCTCGAACTTCGCCCGCAGCAGCCGTCGCACAGTGGTATCGATGGTGGCCTCGGCGACGCGGCCCTGCCGGACCTGATCGACCAGCGTGCCGTACGCCTGGACGTCGGGCAGCTCGACGTCCACGCCGGCCGCGAGGGCCCGGCGCGCCGCTTCCGCATGGTCTGCCGCGACGTGGTGCAGATCGGCGAGCTGCGAAATGGCGAACCAGTCGGACACGATCACCCCGTCGAACCGCCACTCTCCGCGCAGCACGTCGTGCAGCAGCCACTGGTTGGCGTGGGACGGAACGCCGTCCACCTCGTTGTACGACGGCATTACGCTGCGCGCGCCCGCCTCCCGGATCGCGACTTCGAACGGGTAGAGAAATACGTCCCGCAGCGTGCGCTCTCCGTAGGGAGCGGGGCCGACGTTGGTCCCCGACTCGGGTTGGCCATGCCCGGTCATATGCTTGAGTGTGGCGAGCACGTGCGACGGCCCGATCCGGGCCTCGGTCCCCTGGAAGCCACGCACCGCCGCCACGCCCATACGGGCGGCGAGATAGGGATCCTCCCCGTAGGTCTCCTCGATGCGCCCCCACCGAGGGTCGCGTGCCACGTCGACCACCGGGGCGAGCACCTGATGCACGCCGCGCGCGCGCGCCTCCGCCGCGGCGGCTGCGAACACCCGTTCCACGAGCTCCGGATTCCAGGTGCTGGCCAGGGCGATCGCCTGCGGGAAGCTGGTGGCCTGCTCCGCCTCGAGGCCGTGGAGCGCCTCCTCGTGGAAGAGCACGGGAATGCCGAGGCGCGTGCTGTCCTTCACCCAGCGTTGGATGGCGTTCGTGAACTCCGCCTCGGCTCTGGCACCGTGCCCTTCGCCCGGCCGCTCGATGCGTCCGACGCCAATCCGAAACCATTTGGGTGCCCGCGCAGGATCGAATCGGCCGTCGCGACCGGTGATGGCCCGCTTGCCCTGCCACAGGCACAGCATCTGGGCGACCTTCTCTTCGAGCGTCATGCGGCCGAGCAGGTCCTCGACCCGGCGCTCGACCGGCTGGGCCGGGTCGAGATAGGGCGCCCGGGCCTGGGCTGACGCGGTAGCGGGCATCAAGGCCAGGCCGAGTAGGGCCGCCTTCGCGCGGCTGCTGGTCACGTTATGAGGGATCATGTCATATTAGCTCTCATGCGTTCGCTCTTCCGCCTGCTTCGCGCCTCGGTCTTGATCGCCGCAGTCGGCTGTCACGTGCATCAGGTCGCCCCCCTTGATCCCGAGCGGCTCAGCCAGGAGGAGATGCTCCAGGAGCACTTCACGAACGTCTACGACGCGGTCGCGTCGCTGCGCTCCGGCTGGCTCACGGTCAGGGGTACGGACAGCTTCAAGCAGACCTCGCAGATCTGGGTCTACTACGACGAGAATCGTCTCGGCAGCGTGGACGAGATGCGTTCCGTCCTGGTGAATTCCGTGGCGTCGCTCCGGCATT
>Ga0209474_10001793_pt1 | contig 20433 bp, 18 predicted proteins | sample GraSoiAngelo_145_FD_185902 | JGI IMG/M metagenome (GOLD analysis project Ga0209474, IMG submission 185902) | Grasslands soil microbial communities from the Angelo Coastal Reserve, California, USA - 14_1009_05_20cm (SPAdes) (version 2) | ecosystem: Environmental > Terrestrial > Soil > Grasslands... | reverse complement strand
CCGAAAAATAGAGCACCCGCTCCTCGAACTGTCAAGCTAACGAAAATTTGCCTTCCCTCTGTTTCGAGGGGAGACTCCGCGCCGCATTCGGTAGGAGGTCGCAAAGTGCGAGGGTTGCGTCACCGGAGTGTCGCGGAAGCGTGTTGCAACCGAAACCTCTCTTGGGATAGATGCGGCGCGTGGTCCATCCTCTCCTCGGCAGCCCTCCCGGAGATCGTCGCGAAAGGAAACCCATGAAGCGCATCGCGTTCGCCCTGGGCCTTGCGGCCCTGTTCGCCTCCACCTCCGCCTCGGCCATCAAGGTGCCGACGGGCAACACCGACTACGATCTGAACGTCAGCGTTCTCATCCAGGCACGCTACGAAGGAACGTTCGAAGGCTCGACCGAGAAGTCGTTGGACAGCGACTTCTTCATGCGCCGCGCCCGTCTGGCGGCGGGCGGGACCGCCTTCAAGGTGTTCAGCTTCTTCATCCAGTACGACAACTCGAACCTCGGCAAGCGGACCGCGAACGGCCTCGCCAACATCGCCGCCGCCGTCAACCCGGGCTTCGTGCAGGACGCGATCGTCGGCTGGACGCCGATTCCCGACTTCACCATCGAGGCGGGCCTCATCCTCGAGCCCACGCTCCGGACCCTCGCTTACTCCGCTTCCGGCGGGCAGGTGCAGATCGAGGCGCCCATCGACATCATCTTCGACAACCTCTCCCGAGGGTTCCGGCAGGGGGGCGCGGAAATTCGCGGCTTCGTCGGACCTATCCACCTCATTCACTATCGCCTGGGCGTCTGGGAAGGCTTCCACGACACCACCGCCACCACCGGCGCCGCGCCTGGACCCGCGGTCAACCCGGGCGGAAAGCCGATGATCGGCGGCCACGTGCGCGTGAACCTGATCGGCGATGAGACCGGATACGGCCTCAACCAGATGTACCTCGACGGCAAGACGCGCGCCTCGATCGGCGGGGCCGTCCAGTACCAACCGAGGGCGGCCTGCGGAGGCGCCGTCACCACGTGCAGCCTCAAGAGCGGCGGTGGAGCCGCGGGCGTGGTCAACGACTACAAGTTCTTCGGCGGCGACGCGTTCCTGGACGCCGCCTTGGGGGGCGACCTGGAATTCGCCGTTTCGGCTTCGATCGCCCGTTGGGACTACGGGTCGAATGCAGGGCAGACCGGCTTCAACCGGACGGGCACCGGGATCACGGGCGAGGTCGACCTCCGCATCGGGGGCATCGCGCCGTACATCGCCGCCTACCGGTACCTCGCCGACGCTGGCACCACCAGCAAGGTCGTGGACCGCCGCAAGATCGCTGCTGGTCTCGCTTTCTTCCTCAAGGGGCAGCAGGACAAGATCAACGTCGAGTGGACCAACATCACCCCAGGAACGCCGGGCAACCCCGGCGCCATCGCCCCGGTCGCCAACGCCGGCGGCATCAACGGAGCGACGACGAACGCGATCTGGGTCCAGGGACAGGCGGCTTTCTGATCCTGGGCTGGCAGTAGGTCACTCGCGCCCCCGACCCGGTGCTCGCGGGCGGGGGCGCGCGCTTTCAGACGTCGAGCGCGACCTCGGTCGTGATGGCGATGGCCGGCTTGAGGGAACGGTAGAGTGGGCAGTTGTCGGCGTAGAAGCCGTGCACGCGCTCTACCGTCTCACGCTGCGCCTCGGCCCCCTGAAGCCGCATCTTCACGTGGATGCGGCGCAGCACGAGCACGTTCCCTTCCAGCTCCACTTCGCCAACGGCTTCTCCGACCAGCTTTCCGCCTGAAGCATCGATTTGACGCGCCTCCAGCGCGCCCCCGAAGGTCCCGACCAGTCAACCCGCGGTTGCGGCGACCACGTAGTCGATGGTCGTCGCGTGCGGCTCGAACGTGCCCGGCTGGGCCTTGTAGTGAGCTGCGATCTCGCCGTGCGTCGAGAAAAGGACCGGCTGCTCCTCGACGGGAAGAAAGGCGCGGCGCAGTGGGCCCTTGACCCGTTCGACGCGCACCTGCGACCGATAAGCGACCTCCGTCATGTTCACCTCCGGACTGTACAGATAAGGGCGAAGGCGCCAATATGCCGCCGCTCGCCACTTTCTGGAGGGGAAGATTCATGACGCGCCTAGCGCTCGCCATCGCAATCCTTGCGTCTTCGCCGGCCTTCGCGGCCACTCGATGCGATCAGGTCCTGGCCGCATTCGGAAGCCGCCTCGCCGACGCCAGCTGCTTCGAAAGTCCCGACCTCACGACCAACAACCCCGCTACTACCCCCGCGAACAACTCGATCCCGACGCTTCCGGCACTGGCTTTCACGCCGGTGACGGACCGCGGCGTCATTTCCCCCAATCCGCCCAACCGCACTCCGATCACCAAGGCCGTTCCCGGCATCCAACTCGACGCGCGGATCGCGGACGACCCGACCGGCGAAGCCCGCTTCCTGCTCCGGCTTCCCGTCGCGTGGAACGGCAGTCTCGTGGTTGCCGGCGCCTCAGGTACCCGCAGCGAGTTCAACGGCGACTTCGCCTGGAGCGATTACGTCGTGCAGCAGGGATTCGCGTACGCCTCGCAGAACAAGGGCGTCCTGAACCTGACGCTCGTCGCGGTGAGCCCGACTCCGCCTGCCGATCCACTCGCCTGCCGGCTCAACCCGGCATCGCCGGTCTGGGTTCATTTCTTCGACAACGACGCCGGACACCCCTTCACCGACTGGGCCCCCCGGATGGTCCAGGGCGCCACCCTCGCCCGGGTCGGCGTGCGCGCGCACTATGGGCATTCGCCACGGCACACCTTCGCGGTCGGCACTTCCAACGGTGGCTACCAGGTCCGCCGCGCGGTCGAGAGCGCTCCGGAGTTGTTCGATGGCGGCGTCGACTGGGAAGGAACCTTCGTCGATGCCGGCGCTCCGAACATCCTGACCGATCTGCCGCCCGCGATCCTCAACTTCCCCGACTACGCCGCCTCCGGGTTCAGCCCGAACAGCACCGCCGCGAAGAACATCGTCGCCGCCGGCTACCCCCCGGACATCGTCTCCGGCAGCGTCTCACTCTGGGGCCTCTACAACGCGCAGTTCTGGGAAGTGACGCAGTGCCAGTGGCAGAAGCGGCTCGACCCGACCTACGACACCTACGGGTCCGGCACCGGCACGTACAACTACGTCTCCCGGCTCTCCGTCTCCGACGTGGGCGCGAACTTCGCCGCCTTCGCGACCACCGGGCGCATCCGCCGTCCGCTCATCACCGTTGCCGGGACCATGGACGCTCTCCTCCCCATCGACCACCACGCGCGGGCCTATGCGCGCAAGGTGGCTGCCGCGCAGCAGGACCGCCGAGGCGACGGCGACGATGACGATCGTCCGGCCTACCGCCTCTACGAGGTGCAGAACGGGAACCACATCGAGACCTTCAAGGACGTGGTCCCGCAGCTGGAGTTCATCCAACCGCACGCGCAGCGCGCCTTCGACCTGCTCGTCGAGCACGTCGAGAGGCGGGCGGCGCTGCCTCCCGATCAGTGCATCGCGCGCGGCGCGCGCATCCAGCAGAGTCCGGCGCAGACCGGTCACTGCGCCTCGCTCTTCGTCGGTCCCTAACGCGCGGCCGCTCCGGCGGTGGATCGCAAATCCTGCGCCGTTGCGATCCGCCGCCGAACGGTGCTTGCATGGGCGTGTCCCGGAGGCGCGAATGGGCAGATACCAGGAGATCTACGAGAAGTCGCTCGCCGATCCCGAAGCGTTCTGGGGCGGTGTCGCGCAGGACATCCGCTGGCGGAAGAAGTGGGACCGCGTCCTCGATGACTCCCGAGCGCCGTTCTACCGCTGGTTCCCGGGCGGCGAGCTGAACACCTGCGAGAACGCCCTCGACCGGCACGTCGACGAAGGCAGGGGCGACGTGCTCGCGCTCATCTGGGACAGCCCGCTCGCCGGCGACCGGAAATCGATCACCTACCGCGGCATGCGAGACGAGGTGGCGCGCATCGCCGGCGCCTTCGCGAACAAGGGAATCGGCAAGGGCGATCGGGTCATCATCTACATGCCGATGGTCCCCGAGGCGGTAATGGCGATGCTCGCCTGCGCCCGCCTCGGCGCCGTGCACTCGGTGGTCTTCGGCGGCTTCGCCGCGCACGAGCTTGCCGCGCGCATCGATCATGCGCAGCCGAAGCTCGTCGTCTCGGCTTCCTGCGGCATCGAGCCGGGCAACCGGATCATCGCCTACAAGCCGCTCCTCGACCGCGCGTTCGAGATCGCGAAGCACCGGCCCGAGGCGGGCTCCATCATCCTCCAGCGCCCGCAGCAGACCGCCGCGCTCACCGCGGGGCGGGACACCGACTGGAACGAGGCGCTCGAAGAGGCGAAGCCCGCCGCCTGCGTTCCGGTGGCGGCGACCGATCCCCTCTACATCCTCTACACGAGCGGCACGACGGGGAGCCCGAAGGGAATCGTCCGCGATAACGGCGGCCACGCGGTCGCGCTCAAGTACTCGATGAAGGCGATCTACGGCGTCGAGCCTGGCGAGGTGTACTGGGCCGCGAGCGACATCGGCTGGGTGGTGGGGCACTCGTACATCGTCTACGCGCCGCTCCTGCAGGGCTGCACGACCGTCCTCTACGAGGGAAAGCCGGTGGGGACGCCGGATCCGGGAGCGTTCTGGCGGGTCATCTCGCAGTACGGCGTGAGCGCCTTCTTCACCGCGCCGACCGCCTTCCGCGCCATCAAGCGCGACGATCCGAACGGCGAGCACCTCCGCCGCTACGATCTCTCCAGGCTGCGCACCCTCTTCCTGGCGGGCGAGCGCTGCGATCCGGACACGCTCCAGTGGGCGCAAGAGAAGCTGCGCATCCCCGTCATCGACCACTGGTGGCAGACGGAGACCGGCTGGGCGATCTGCGCCGATCCCGTCGGATTGGAGCTGTTCCCCGTCAAGCCCGGCTCGGCCACCAAGCCCGCGCCCGGCTACGACGTCCAGATCCTCGACGAGGAAGGCAACCAGGTCCCGCCCCGGCAGACCGGCAGCATCGCGGTGAAGCTCCCGCTCCCGCCGGGAACGCTTGCGACGTTGTGGAACGACGACGAGGGATACCGGCGCGGCTACCTGACGCGCTATCCCGGCTTCTACTTGACGGGCGACGGAGGCTTCAAGGACGAGGACGGCTACCTGCACGTGATGGGGCGGATCGACGACGTGATCAACGTCGCCGGTCACCGCCTCTCGACCGGGGCGATGGAGGAGGTGCTCGCGGCACACCCCGACGTCGCCGAATGCGCCGTCATCGGCGTCGCCGACCAGCTCAAGGGCGAGGTGCCGGTGGGCCTCGTGGTGCTGAAGGCGGGCGTCCAGCGGCCCGACGCCGAGGTGGCGACCGAGCTGGTGCAGCGCGTGCGCGATCGGATCGGCCCGGTTGCCTTCTTCAAGACCGCGGCGGTGGTGAAGCGTCTCCCCAAGACCCGCTCGGGAAAGATCCTCCGCGGAACCATGCGCAAGATGGCCGACGGGATCGACTTCAAGACGCCCGCCACCATCGAGGATCCCGCCGCGCTCGAGGAGATCCGTGGATCGTTCGCGCGCTTGGGGTATCCTCGCAAGAGCGTGTGATCCGGCCCCTTCTTTCACTCCTCGCCGTGGCCCTGGCTGCGGCGTGCACACGAGCCGGAGCAGGGGGCCCGGACGCGCAGACCGCACGGAAGATCGCGCTTTCGCCCTGCCGGCTGCGGGGCATCGCCTTTCCCACCCAGTGCGGCGTTCTCCGCGTTCCCGAAGACCGCGCGAATCCCGGCGGTCGATCGATCGATCTCCGCGTCGCGCTCGTTCCCGCGCTGGCGCGCTCTCCGGCTCCGGACCCGCTCTTCCTCCTCGCCGGCGGGCCCGGCCAGGCCGCAACCGAGGTGCTCGGGAGCATCGTCACCGCCCTCGAGCGTGTCCGGCGCACGCGCGACATGGTGCTCATCGATCAGCGCGGCACCGGCGCCTCGGGCGCGCTCGAATGCCAGCTCGCCGCCGAGGACGCGCCGTTGCAGGATCTCCTCAGCGCCGAGGGATTCCGCGAGGACCGGATCCTCTCCTGCCTGCGCTCGTACAAGACCGACGTGCGCCGCTACACCACGTCGGTCGCCATGCAGGATCTCGACGACGTCCGCGCCGCGCTCGGGTACGAGACGATCGATCTGTGGGGCGGCTCCTACGGGACTCGCGCCGCGCTCGTCTACCTGCGCGAGCACGGTAAGCACGTCCGCGCCGCGGTCCTCGATGGGGTGGCGCCGCTTTCCTTGCGCATGCCTCTCTACTTCGCCCGCGACGCGCAGCGCTCCCTGGATCTGCTCTTCGACGCCTGCGCGAAGGATCCAGCCTGCGCCGGCGCGTTTCCCGATTTGCGGCACCGCTTCGCCGCCTTCCTCGAACGCCTCGCCGCGCATCCCGCCCGCGTCGAGGTCGCCGATCCGCTCACCGGCCGGCCCACCACCGTCACCATCGAGCACGATTCGTTCGTCGCCATGCTGCGCGCGGTGCTCTACGCTCCCGAGCTTGCGAGCCTCTTGCCCCTCACCATCGATCGCGCGGCCCGCGGCGATTTCTCGCCCTATGTCGCCCAGGCGGTCACCCTGCAGCGCGGCTTCTCGGGCGCGATGAGCCTCGGGCTCCTCTTCTCCATCGTCTGCGCCGAGGACGCGCCCGCCATCGCCCCGGGCGAGATGGAGAGCGTCGCGCGCAACACCTTCCTCGGCGCCGCCGTCGGCCAGGTGTTCGAGCGGATCTGCAAGATCTGGCCGCGCGAGCCGCTGCCAGAGAGCTATCGAGAGCCGGTGCGCTCGGAGAAGCCGGTCCTCCTCCTCTCCGGCGAGCTCGATCCGGTGACGCCTCCGTCCTGGGCGGCGGAGGCGGCGAAGACGCTGCCGAACAGCCTGCAGATCGTCGTCCCAGGCGTTGGCCACGGAGCGACGGTCTCAGGATGCGTGCCGGGGCTCGTCGCCCGCTTCCTCGCCGACGGATCGGTCGCGCACCTCGATGCTTCCTGTGCTCAGTCGCAGTCGCGTCCTCCCTTCTTCGTCAGCTTCGCCGGGCCCTCGCCGTGATCGAGGTCCAGGGGTTGCGCAAGACCTTCGGTTCGGTGGTCGCGGTGGAAGGGATCTCCTTCCGCGCCGAGAACGGCGTCGTGACCGGGCTGCTCGGTCCCAATGGCGCCGGAAAGACGACGACGCTGCGCATGCTGACGACGCTGCTCGAGCCGGACAGCGGCACTTGCCGCATCGATGGGATCGACGTCTTCCGCGATCCGATGGCTTCCCGCAAGCGTCTCGGGGTCCTTCCCGACGTGCACGGTCTCTATCCGCGGCTCACGCCCCGGGAGCACGTCCGCTACTTCGCCGAGTTGCACGGGATCGATCGGCGCCGCGCGGATGAGCGCGGGGAGGAGCTCTTCCGGTTGCTCGGCCTCGGGGAGCTCGCCGATCGGCGCGTCGAAGGCTTCTCCCACGGCGAGCGCACCAAAGTGGCGCTGGCGCGCGCACTGGTCCACGACCCCGGGAACGTGCTCCTCGACGAGCCGACCAACGGGCTCGACGTGATGAGCACGCGGGCGGTGCGCGAGATCATCCGCGCCCTGCGCGAGCAGGGGCGCTGCATCCTCTTTTCCAGCCACGTCATGCAGGAGGTCGCTGCCCTCTGCGATCGCGTGGTGGTGATCGCCCGGGGCCGGGTGGTCGCCGACGGCACCCCCGACGAGCTGCGCGCCCGCACCGGGCGGGAGAGCCTCGAGGAGGCGTTCGTGCAAGCCATCGGATCGGACGCCGGGCTCTCGCAATGATGCAAAAGGCCCGCATCGTGCTGCGCAAGGAGCTCACCGATTACGTGCGCGACCGCCGTTCGCTCTCCTCGGCGCTGCTCATGCCCATCTTCGGACCGGCGCTGTTCGCCGTGATGTTCAGCGTGATCGCCTCCTGGAACCGCGAGGACGCGCCGCTCGTGGTCCCGGTCGCCGGAGCGAAGAACGCGCCGAACCTGGTCGCCTTCCTCGAGCGCCATGGCGCGCGCGTCGAGACCGCGCCCCCCGATTACGAGCAGAAGATCCGCGATGGCGATCTCGATCTCGCCATTTCCGTCCCGGACGACTACGGCAAGGATTTCGTCGGTGGGCTTCCCGCGGCGTTGCAGCTCGTCATCGACGGATCGCGCAACAAGTCGCGCGCTCCCATCCGCCGGGTCGAGCAACTGCTCTCGCAATACTCCTCGCAGCTCGGCTCGCTCCGCCTGCTCGCGCGAGGAGTCTCCCCCTCGCTGGCGGCGCCGCTCGCGGTCTCGGAGGTGGACCTCGCCACTCCCGAGAAGACCGCTGCGCAGCTCCTCAACGTGGTCCCCATCTTCCTCCTCCTCGCCTGCTTCGTCGGCGGCATGCACCTCGCCATCGATTGCACCGCGGGCGAGCGCGAGCGCGGCTCGCTCGAGCCGCTCCTCGTCAACCCGGTCAGCCGCCCGGCCATCCTGGCCGGCAAGTGGGCGGCGACCGTCCTCGTCGCCATGGTCGCGCTGATCGTCACGCTCGTCGCCTTCGAGGTCGCGCTCTCGCGCGTGCCATTGCAGGATCTGGGCGTCAAAGTGAGTCTTTCGGCGCCAGTGGGCGCCCGGCTGTTCGCCCTGGCGGTCCCGCTCGCGGTCTGCGCGGGAGCGTTCGAGCTCTCGCTTGCTCTCTTTGCGCGGACCTTCAAGGAAGCGCAGACCTACCTGTCTCTACTCGTCGTCGTCCCCATGGTGCCGGCCACGTTCCTTGCGCTTTCGCCTCTGCGCGAAGGGCTCGCTCTCATGTGCATTCCGGTCCTCTCGCAAGCGATGCTGTTCGGCGACGTGCTGCGCGGCGAGAGTGTGCCGCTCTCCTACATTGCCGTCTCCGCCGCGGGGACCCTGCTTCTCGGCGTCGCGTTCTTCGCGTTCGCCGTCCGGCTGCTCGGAAATGAGCGGATCGTCTTCGGACGTTCTGGATGAGATGGCTCAAGATCCCACGCCCGCCGCCGATCTGGCAGGCGTGTACGCCCCAGTGGCACCTCGAACGGGCCGCGACGCGCCGCCGATAGGCCGGCTCGAGCGAGTCGCGGCATCCCTTCCGTTGCGGTCGAGCGTCCTCTTCTTGCTCGTCGTTTTCGCGCTCGTCTTCGGTACGTTCTTTTTCCGCATGCGGATCGAGGACGATTCGAGACGAGCCGATGAGGAGAAGTTGCGTGTCTTGAGCAAGCAAGCGAGGCGCGTGCGGCAGTTCCTCGAGCACGGGGGCATCGAATCAGCCGGCGCCGACATGATCCGGCAGTTCGGCGCCATGAGCGAGGATCCCACGCTGCGGATTGCGCTGCTCGTTTCCGCGAACGGCAACGTCCTCGCTGCGAATCCCCCCGAACTCGTCGCCCTGTCAGCGGCCGAGGCTCTTCGACGCAGCGGCGAGTCCCCGGCGCTGGCGGCCGAGATCCCCGATGCTCGCAAGCCCGGTGGCACCCGCGCCAGCATCGAGTCAGACCGCGCCATCGTGCTCTCGCCGGTGCAGATCCCTGGCCGGCCGGTGATCCTCGCCGTACGGTCGGTGGCCGAAACGCGTGCCGCCGTCCGCCGCGACGTATCGAGCCAGACCGCCGCCCTTGCCCTCATCTTCCTTGCCCTCATCGCCGCGCTCTGGACCTGGCTCGAGGTAGCTCTCAACCGCCGCATTCGTCGTCTGGTCGATGCGGCGGCCCGATTCGCCGTCGACGATCTCGAGGCCCGCGCGCGTCTCGGCGGAAACGACGAGCTGGCCCTCGCGGGCCGGGCTTTCGACGCGATGGCGGACTCGGTCGCGCAGACGAGGATGCGCCTTCTCGAGAGCGAAGCGCGGGTGCGGCTGCTCCTCGACTCGACCGCGGAGGGCCTGTGCGGCCTCGACCTTTCCGGCCGCATCACCTTCTGCAATCCCGCCGCGCTGCGGCTCTTGCACGTTGCTCACCCGGGACAGCTCCTCGGCAGCGCCTTCTACGACCTCCTGCGGTTGCCCGGCTCCGAGCAGACGCTCGACAAGGCGTGGGTGGATCTGGCCCTGCAGACCCGCGCCCGGGTCGAGCAGGAACTCTCCCTGCCTTGTCCCGACGGCACCGTGCTCGCGGTCCATCACTCCGGCGGCCCGGTGTTGCTGCAGGGCGTCCTCGTCGGGCGGGTGGTCACGCTCACCGATCTGACGGGGAAGAAGCGCGCCGAGGAAGAGCTACGCAAGTCGCAGGCCCAGCTTCGCATGGCCGACCGGCTCGCGACGGTCGGAACCCTGTCCGCGGGCGTGGCCCACGAAATCAACAACCCGCTCGCTTATACGCTCGCGAACCTGGGGTACGTCGCGGAGCGGTTGCGGGAGCTGCCCGGAACGCCGGACTGCGCCGAAGTGGTGACCGCCGTCGAGGAGGCGACCGAAGGCGCGGAGCGCGTGCGCCGCATCGTCAAGGACATGAAGACGCTCTCCCGCGTGGACGACGAGACCATCGGGGCGGTCGACGTGGAGCGCGCGCTCGACGCGAGCGTCAACATGGCCCTCCACGAGCTTCGCCACAAGGCGACGGTCATGAAGGATTACGCAGGCGTCGGTTTCGCCCGCGCCAACGAGGGCCGCCTCGTGCAGGTGTTCCTCAACCTGCTCGTGAACGCTGCGCAGGCGATCGCGACCAACCAACCCGACCACAACGAAGTGCGCATCGCGACCTGCCTCGACGCCGAGGGCCGGGTTGCGGTGGAGATCTCCGACACCGGCGCGGGAATCCCGGAAGACGTCCTTCCGCGCATCTTCGATCCGTTCTTCACCACCAAGCCGCTCGGGGTGGGGACCGGGCTCGGACTCTCCATCTGCCACAGCTTGATCACTGCCGTCGGCGGTCACATCGAGGTGGCCAGCAAGGTCGGCGTCGGCACGCGCTTCCTCATCATCCTGCCCTCGGTTGCGCAGGAGCCCGCGGGAGCCGCAGTCCGTCCGGCAGCTTGACCGCGGCCCGCGGGGCGCGCAGCGTTCTCGAACGGATGCCGGCAGATCTCATCGCCGCGGCGCGCGACGCGTTGCCGCCCGATCTGTACCAGCGGGCCAACTACCGCATCGTCCGTCCGTTCTTCAGCCTCGGCCGCGCGTACTACGTCTACGCCGAGGACGGCCGGCTCGCGCTCTTCGTGCGGCATCCCTTGCTCAGCCTGCGCGAGCGCCTGCTGCTCTACGCGGACGAGGACGAGAGCATCCCCATCCTCGAAGTCCGCGCCCGCCAGCTGATCAGCTTCAACCGCTGCCACGACGTGCTCGACGCGTTCAGCGGCGTGCGGCTCGGATCGGTGCGCACGCGCGGCCTCTCCTTCCTGTACCGGGATGCCTGGGACATCCTCGATCCCGAGGACCGCGTCTGCGGTGAGATGGTCGAGGACACGCTCTCGTGGCTGCGGCGGCTGATCCATTTCTTGCCGGGCCGGCACCACATCGAGATCGGAGGTCAGGTCGTCGCGCGATTGACGCAGGCGTTCCGGTTCTTCCGGAAGGAGTTCCTGCTCGAGATCATCCCGACCGACGATCCGGTCGATCCGCGCTTCCTCGTCGCCTGCGCGCTCCTCGCCGTCCTCGCCGACGCGCGCCGCGAATCCTGAGGCTCAGCGTCGCTGAACCTTGGCGGAGTCGAAGTATGTGTACGTTTTCCCATTGTAGCTCAGTTGCTTCGTGCGCAGCTCGAAGGTGTATTTGGTCTTGCTAGCGTCGAGATCCTTTCCCGATGGATCGGTGGCGAGCGCGACGGACAGACCGTCCGCTTCGCGTTCGGGGCGCACCACCGCGGGCGCGAGCTGGTAATCGGCGGGCGAGTCGAATCGCCGGAATGCCTCGAGCACGGGTCGGCCCTGCGCATCGGGCAACTCGACGCCCAGGATCGCCGCCACGGTGGGCGCGACGTCGACGTTTCCGGTCGGCAGCCTGTCCTTGAACCCCGGACGAAAATCGGGCCCCGCGGCGAGGAATGTGTTGTGGATGTCCCGGGGGCTGAAGCTGCCGTGCATGCCGCGGTAGCTGGTACCGAGCAGGCCGCCGGCGTACTCGATGCCGCGCGCCCCGCGGACCGCCGCGTCTTCGTCGAAATCGTAGCTCGCGATCACGTCCGGATTGCGATGCGCCGCGTTCTCCGCCTGGATGGCGCTCAGCGGGAGAGTTCCCGGGATGTCCCGATAGGCGTCGTCGACGAAGATCGCCCCGATCTCGCTCCGGCCCTGGAGGACGCGCACGGCCTTGCGCACGGTCTCCGGATCCCGGTCGGGGACGTAGAGGTAGTCGCTCCCGCCGTTCACGGCGACGACGATGGCGCCGGGCGGGAGGTTGCCCGGCACCTTCATCCGGCCGATCTGGTACTTCTGCCCGGGCTTGCCGCACTTGCTCCCGTCCTCGTCCACGAGCGTGGGATAGACGCTCGTCCCATCTGTCTTGATGCCGGAAGCGACCGGCGCGAACGTGCAGTCCTGGCCGTCGAACGCGGTGAGACCCGCGCGGCGCAAGAGGTCGGCGAGCCGCACGAGGCCGGAGACCGAGTATCCGTCCGGGTCGACGTCGCCCGGGGCTCCAGCGCGGATCGCGCGCAGCGGGATCGTGCTCGTGGGAGCCGCGACGTTGCTGTGCCCGTGGTCGGAAACGACGAGGATGTCCGTCGAGCCCGCGAGCCCCAGCTCCGCGAGCTTGGCGCTGATGCGCCCGAGCAGCGCGTCGTTTGATCGGAGCGCGTCGCGGACGTTGTCGCTCCCGAGCCCGTAGCTGTGCTGGGTGCTGTCGGGATCGCGGAGCCACAACAGCGAGAGGCGCGGTCGCTCTTCGGGAAGGAGGTGGTCGAGATAGACCGAGACCATGTACTGGAGCGCGGACTTGTTCCGGCTTCCCTCGGTGTCGGTCGGGTCGAAGCTGACGCCGTCCGCTAGCCGCTTGTGCGCCTTGAGCTCGGTCGGGTTGCCGTTCGCGGAGGCGAGAGAGATCTCGTCTTTCGCATAGGTGAGCGGCGTCGTGGAGGGTACCGGTACGCCCGCTGCCTGCAGCTTCTTCGCGAACGCGAGCGGCCAGGCAGTCTTCTCGTCGAGGATGGTCCCGCCGCGCCGGTAGTCGTTGACGTAGGCCGCCCCCGCCTTGCCCATCGTCACGGTCCGCATTCCGGCTTTCTGGGCGGCCTCGAAGAGGGTACCGGCGAGGAAGAGATGTCCGCCCAGATTCCTTCCGAGGTCGTCGAGAACGGCATAGTCCTCGGAGAAAACGGGTTGCCGGAAATCGACCTCCTTGCCGGCGGAGTCCTTGCCCTTCGCCTCGGGCTGCCAGAGCACGTTGCCGTAGAAGCCGACCCTTCCCGGGAACGCTCCGGTCGCGAGGCTCGCGGCGTTCATCATCGTGAAGGTCGGGTAGGTAGAGTGGTGATCGGTGAAGTCGACTCCGGAATCGCGCAGGGCAACGAGGTTCGGCGTGTCAGGACCGATGAAGTCGGGGCGCAGGCCATCCCAGACGAGGACGATGACGTTGCGGGGCGGACCTTCGCCCGGGCGGCGGCTGGCGGTCGCACAGGTTGCGAGAAGGAGCAGGGCGACGACGGACGCGAGCGTCTTTCGAGTTCGCATGCCGCGCAGGATGGCAGAAGGTATGCTCACCCGTCATGCCCTTCGATCCACAGGCGAGTTTCGGCAAGGCGCTCTTCTTCGGCGAGATCCTCGAGGATCAGTTCTTCCCGTATCCGGAGATGGACCCCGAGGAGAAGGAGACCGTCCGCACCCTGGTCGACGCGGTTTCGAAATACCTCGCCACGGTGGACTCGACGAAGCTCGATCGCCTCGGCGAGATGCCCGAAGAGCTTCTCCGGAACATGCGCGAGCTCGGACTCTTCGGCCTCATCGTGCCACAGGAGTACGGCGGCATCGGCCTCGGCAACACCGGCTACGCGAGGGTGATGGAGGAGGTGGCGGGGCACGACGGCTCGATCGCGGTGACCATCGGCGCGCACTCGTCGATCGGATTCAAGGGACTCCTCCTCTTCGGCACCGCCGAGCAGATGCAGCGCTGGCTCCCCAAGCTCGCCACTGGCGAGACCATCGCCGCCTTCTGCCTCACCGAGCCGGGATCGGGGAGCGACGCGTTCAGCATCCGTACGCGGGCGGAGAAGAGCGGGGACGGATCGCACTACCTCCTCAACGGCGAGAAGCTGTGGATCACCAACGGCGGCATCGCCGACTTCTTCACCGTCTTCGCCAAGACGACTCCCGATACTCCCGGAAGCCGGGGACACATCAGCGCCTTCGTCGTCACTCGCGATCTGGGAGGGGTCACGAGCGGCCCGCACGAGGACAAGATGGGCATCCGCGCCTCGTCGACCACGACGGTGCGCTTCGACGACGTGAAGGTGCCGAAGGAGAACCTGCTCGGTGAGGAGGGCAAGGGTTTCAAGATTGCGATGTCGATCCTGAACCACGGCCGCACCGGGCTCGGGGCCGGCGCGGTCGGCGGGCAGAAGAAGCTCCTCCAGCTGGCCACTGCCCACGCCAACGAGCGCAAGCAGTTCGGCAAGCCGATCGGCAGCTTCGGGCTCGTCAAGGACAAGATCGGACGGATGGTGACGCGGCTCTACGCGAGCGAAAGCCTGGTGTACCTCGTGAGCGCGACCATCGATCGCGGAGGCGTCGACTACTCGCTCGAGGGCGCGGCGGCCAAGGTTTTCAACTCCGAGTCACTCTGGACCGCCGCCGACGAGGCGCTGCAGATCGCCGCCGGCATGGGCTTCATGCGCGAGCAGCCCTACGAGCGGATCCTGCGCGACACGCGCATCAACCGCATCTTCGAGGGGACCAACGAGATCCTGCGCCTGTACGTCGGGCTCACCGGTGTGCAGAAGCCCGGCGAGTACCTGCAAGGTCTGGGGAAGGATCTCGCCAACGCGCTGAACGATCCCATCAAGAGCCTGGGCGTCTTGCGCGACTACGGAATGCGCAAGGTCCGGCAGACGCTGCCCTACGGGCGGACGCAGATCACGCGCGCCCACGAAGCGCTGCGCAAGCAGGTCGCCAACGTCGAGGACGCCGTGCAGGAGCTGGCCTCGATGAGCGAGACCCTCTTGCGGCGGCACGGGCGTGAGATCGTGGAGAAGCAGTTCGCGACGCGCCGGCTGGCCGACGTGGCGATCGATCTGATGGCGATGCTGGCGGTGATCTCGCGGACGACCTCGCTCATCGAGAGGCGCGGGATGCCGGCGGCGCAGAACGAGCTGACGACGGCGCTGGCGTTCTGCACCGACGCGCATCACCGGGTGCAGCAGAACTTCCATGCGTCGGGGCACAACAACGACGAGGAGATCAAGGCGATCGCGGACGAGGCGCTGACGTCCGGGAGGTACCAAGAAGATATCTTGAAATGACCGCGGTCGTGCACAAGCACGAGCACGGCTCTTGTGATCTAGACCGCGGCGCGCAGCAGCGCTGCCTCAGGCAGCGGCACTTCCAGCGACCCATGCTCCGCGCAGCACCAGCTCGGGTGCCTTCCCTCGAACGCCACCGCCCACGCCCCCGCGACGACGCTGACGAGCTGCTGGATGCCCGACTGCGAGGCGAGATCGGGGATGAACTGCAACCCCATCTCGGCGCGATCGGACCAGGCGACGCGCGCCTCGCCCAGATCGTGGAAGAAGGTCGGATCGTCTGGCGAGGGAAGTCTCAAGTTCACCGGCTCGCCGCGCATCAGGCCACCGATGCCGCCGACGCGGGCGCCGCCCGCCGAGATGTCGAGGAGCCGTCCCTGGGAGACGCTTCCGCCCCGGACAACGTCGGCGGAGAGATCGGTTGCCATGCGGCGGTGCTTGCGCTCGTGGCGGATGATGGAGAGCTCGCGCAGCGGACGCGCATCCTGCAGCTCGATCCAGGCGCCGCACTTGCGCACGTTGGAGAGCGCCACTCCGTGCAGGAGCCGGGCGGGCTCGCTGCCCTGGAACGTCCACTCCATCTGCAGCGCCGACCCGGGAACGAGCTCCAGGTCCTTGTGGCGGAAGAAGAAGAGAGCGCGGTCTTCGACCGAGACGACGTGGGCACGCGCCTGCGAGAGGTCGTCGAACCGGTACCGCAGGGGAGCGTTCTTGAACGGATCCATGAGGACGCCATGCACTTCAACAGATGGTCCCGGAACGAAGCTAGGACCGGAGTATGGGGGAATCCGACCGTGTCCCCAGCCGGTCCCCGTGCTCCGACATGTGTCGTATAGACGTACATTTACAGTGTCGCGGCATGCGCCCGGAAGGCTCCGGAAATCGGCCCGAGGCGCTTTGCGTAAAGCCTGCCTGAAACCAGGCGCCCCGTGATGTCACCTCCTCCTGTGTCGGCCGCAATCGCTGACCGCGGTCCCGCTCCAGAAATCCCGCTGGAGCGGGAGGTGGTCGAACGCGCGCGCGCCGGGGAAGCGGAGGCTTTTCGGGTGATCTTCGAGCGTCATGCCCCTGCCGTGCGGCGCTTTCTCGGCGATCTGTTCCGGGATGCGCCCGCCGCGGACGAGGCCACCCAGGAGACCTTCGTGCGCGCCCACGCGAAGATCCGATCGCTCGAAGAGGGCGACCGCCTCTCTTCCTGGCTGCTCGGGATCGCCCGCAGGGTGTTCCTCGAGCAGCTTCGCAAGCGGAGGCGCGACCCCGAACCGCTCCCCGAGGAGGAGCCGCGCGAGGTGGACACCGCTCCGACGCCCGAGGCCGCGCTCCTCTCCGGCGAAGCGGATCGCGTTCTCGACAGCGCGCTCGTGACCCTTTCCCAGGAACGCCGCGCGGCCCTCTTGCTCCGCATCGATCACGGCCTCGGCTACGGCGAGATCGCGGAGGCGATGGGCTGGACATTGCAAAAGGTGAAGAACGAGATCCACCGCGCGCGGCTGCACCTCCGCGGCGAGCTCGCCACGTATCTCGCGGGTGTCCGATGAGCGATCACGTCACGTTCGAAGAGCTCGACGCGCTCTGTTCGGGAGAGCTGCCGCCGGAGCTCGGCTCGCAGGTCGAAGACCACGCCCGCCGCTGTCCGTCCTGCGGACACGAGCTGGCCTGGCTTCGCGCCGAGCGCGATCTCGTCGCGCGCCGCGCGGCCAAGGCTCCCGCGCTCGACGAGTCGATCTGGCAGAAGGTCGAGAAGCGCGCCTACGCGCCCATCCCGCTCCGTCGCGGCCGGCAGACGCTGGTTGGCGCGGTGGTGGCGGTGTCCGCGGCCGCCGCGCTCGCGGTCATCGTGCGCCCTGCGCCGCCGCCCCGGCTTGCAGGGCTTGCCGCGCCCGACGCCGCGCTACAGGACGAGTTCGCCGAGGCGACGCCTGCGCCCGCCGTCAACGCCCTCGACAAGGCCGAAGGCGACTACCGCAGCGCTCTCACCGTGCTGGAGGCCGAATACGGACGCAGCCGCGAGAAGCTCGACGCGCGCACCAAGGAACGCTGGGACCGCGCCATCTCGCGGGCCCGCGTGCAGCTCGCCGACGCCAGCGTCGCGGCGGCGCCCGACGTGAATGCGCGCATGCGCGTCCTGGACGGTTACGCGGCCGTGGTCCGCTCGCTCGGCCGCGCCATCGAGGAATCCGAGGAGGCAACACGATGATCGCAGCGCCCGCCGTGCTTTGTGCATTGCTCGCCCAGGCCCTGCCCCCGGCGCCGCCACCGCCGCCCCGGCCTCCCGAGCGGCTGCACATCCCTCGCGTCCACGTGCCGCGGATCGAGATCCCCGAATTCGACGTGGATCTCGACGACTGGGACTTCCCGGGCGTCGATCTGTCCGGCCTGCGCGCGGAGATGGAGAAGATGCACGACGACCTGTCCCGCACCGGGAAGGATCTCGACGGTCACCAGGGCTGGTTCGTCGCCCGCGCCAATCCCCGCGACGACGACGACGAGGACGACGACGACGATCAGGCGCAGGAAGAGCGCGATCGGGCGCGCGAGGAGCGCGAGCGCGCCCGCGAGGAGCGCCAGCGGCAGCGGGAGCAGGTCGAGAAGATGCGCGAGAAGCAGCGCGAGCAGGCCGAGAAGATCCGCGAGCAGCAACGGGAGCAGGCGGAGAAGATCCGCGAGCAGGCCCGCGAGCAGAAGGAGCGCATGCGCGAGCAGCAAGAACAGATGCGCGAGCAGCAGGACCGGGCCCGCGAGCAGTCCGATCGCCGCCGTTTCCGCTTCAACTGGAACTTCAATGATCAGGACGACGAGGACGAGGACACCGACGACAGCGCTCCCTCGGCGCGCGCCAAGGGGAAGAACGGCGTCGCCACCTTGCCGGCCAAGGGGCCCGTCACCGTTCGCATCCGCGCGCAGTCGGGCGAGGTGCAGGTAGTGGCTACCGACCGGGCCCAGGTCTCCGCCTCGCTCAGCGAGGTGCCCTCGCGCGACGACGTCCAGCTCTCCCAGTCGGGCGATCGCGTCGACGTGCAAGTCGGATCCCATCGGGCGCTCCGGCGCGGCAAGCTCCGCGTCGAGGTCCCCAAGGGCAGCAGCGTCGACTTCGAGTCCACCTCCGCCGATCTTCAAGTCCAGGGCATCGGCGGCGACGTCCGTATCCAGACCATGTCCGGAGACATCAAGGTGGCCGGCGTTCGCAAGGCCAACGTCGAGACCATCTCCGGCGACGTGAAGGTCGACGCGAACGGACCGATCCGCGTGCACACCGTGTCCGGCAACGCGGTCGCCTCGACCGCCGATCCCGGCGTCCGGCTCGAGTTCGAATCCGCCTCCGGCAACCTCGATTGGACGGGCGCCTGCGGCAAGGGCTGCCACGTGAGCACCGAAACGGTCTCCGGGCAGATCGCTATCGCCGTGGATTCTTCGCGCAGCTCGTTCGAGCTGTCCTACTCCTCGCACAGCGGCGACTTCCGCAACGACCTGAACCTCGACGTGAAGCACGCGCCGAAGAAGAAGCACGGCGGCGTGGGTGGATGGCTCGAGGCGGTCTACGGCAAGGGCGAAGGCATCATCGAGTGCGATGCCTTCTCCGGGGATTTGCAGATCCGCAAGAAGTAGAGAAAGGCCCGGGCGGCGGAGCCGGCCGCCGCCACGGGCCGGCACGGCTCAGCGTCGCAACAGCGCGTCGATGTGCCCTGCGAACTGCGCGCGGGTGAAGGGCTTGATGAGATAGGCCGAGGCGCCCACTTCCTCGGCCGCCGCGCGGTCCTCGGGAAATCCGCGCGCGCTCATGATCAGCACCGGAACATCGCGAAGCTTGGGCACGCGGCGGATGTGCTCGCAGAGATCGAAGCCGGACACCTCGGGCAGCATGAGATCGAGACAGATGACGTCGGGCACCTTGTCCGACAGCTCCCGCAGAGCGGTGCGTCCGTCCGGCGCTTCGATGGTGGTGATGCCCATCGCCTTCAGATAGGCGGCGACCATCCGGCGCAACGCCGGATCGTCCTCGACGATGAGAGCACAGGCCAGACTTTGCATTCCCCCCCCGGGGTACTGCGAGACCGCGTACGCGGTCCTTGCTACTCGACTACGACGACGTCTCCGCTCTGGATCCGGAACGAGCTCGCGCGGTTGTCGAGGCGCGAGAGCAACTCGAAGCTGAACCGGATGCGGACCGGGTTCGGGTCCCGCCGCAGGACGAAGATCCGATCCTTGTGCGCCAGCTCGGTCAGACCGCCCGCGTTGGCGAGAAGCTGCAGCACCCCCGTGCCCGCCTCCACCTGGTATCCGCCCTGCTTCGCCACCTCGCCGAGCACCGAAACCATCACCGGCCGCGTCTCCTCCAGCGAGACGGTGACGACGGGCACCTTGATGAACTCCTTGAGCTTGACCTGCAGCTCCTTGGCGAAGGAGTTCGGCGAGTGGCCGGCCGCGGTCACGTCGTTGAGGAAGGGCAGCGAGACCTTGCCGTCGTTGCGCACCTTCGCGCGGGCCGACATCCCTTCCTGGTTGAAGACCCGGATCTGCAGCACGTCACCGGGCTTGATCACGTACTCCTTCTCGACCGGGGCTGGGGCCTCGGGGTAATCGTTGACCCAGGTGTACTGGCCGAGGTTGGCGCAGCCGCAAACGAGAGCGCAGGCGATGGCGATGGTGAGGCGCATTGGTACTGAAATCCTACAGGTCCACTGGGACCTGAGGCAATCGTCGCGGAGCCCAGCGTGACGACGATCACGGTCGTGATCCCGACGTACCAGCGCAAGGATCGTCTCGCTCGGGTGCTCGAGGGTCTCTCGCGGCAGACGTACCCGGACTTCGACGTGGTGGTCGTCGACGACGGCTCGACCGATGGCACGTCGCGGTATCTGCGGGAGGCCCGCTTTCCCTTCCAGGTGCGCGCAATCTCACAACTGAACGCGGGACCAGCCGCGGCGCGGAACGCCGGCGTCGCCGCGGCGACAGGCGAGATCGTGCTCTTCCTCGACGACGATGTGCTACCTGGCCCCGAGCTGGTCGGCGAGCACCTGCGCGCGCAGGCCGCGGAGCCTCGCTGCGCGGTAATGGGCCCGCTCGGTTCGCTGCCCCGCTATTA
>Ga0209474_10001790_pt1 | contig 20446 bp, 18 predicted proteins | sample GraSoiAngelo_145_FD_185902 | JGI IMG/M metagenome (GOLD analysis project Ga0209474, IMG submission 185902) | Grasslands soil microbial communities from the Angelo Coastal Reserve, California, USA - 14_1009_05_20cm (SPAdes) (version 2) | ecosystem: Environmental > Terrestrial > Soil > Grasslands... | reverse complement strand
CCTGCGATCGAGTGCCGGCACTGGCGAGCTCCGGCCGCTGATGCCGCTGACGGTCGCCAGCGAGCCGTTCGACTCCGAGGACGCGCGGCGGCTGGTGGCCGCGCTCGACGCGCACCTGGCCCGGTTCTATCCGCCCGAGCAGCGCTTCGGGCCGAACCTCCGCGCCGAGCACCTGGATCCCGGTCGCGGTGTGTTCCTGGTCGCCCGCCGGGACGGTCGGGCGGTCGGCTGCGGTGCCATTCGCGTGCTCGACGACAGCACCGCGGAGGCCAAGCGGATGTACGTCGAGCCGGACCTCCGCGGCCAGGGTGTGGGGAGGGCGGTGCTGGCCGCGCTGGAGGCCGCGGCCCGGGAGCACGGCGCGCGGCGGCTGGTGCTGGAAACGGGCGTGCACCAGCAGGCCGCGCTGGAGCTCTACCGGCGGGCCGGTTTCAGCCAGGTCGCCTGCTGGGGCGAGTACGCGACCTCGCCGTCAAGCATCTGCATGGAAAAACGGCTGTGAGCCACCCGGCGGCCGCAGTGATTGCCGAGCGCCGCTTGCTGGCGGTGATCCGCGCCTCCTCGGCGGCGGCCGCCGTGGAGACGGCCCGATCCGCGCTGGCGGGCGGCGTCACCGTCCTCGAGGTGGCCTACACGACGCCCGACGCCGCGGCCGCGATCCGGCAGCTGGCCGCCGAGACGGCGGTGCTCGTGGAGCCGCCGCTGCTGGGCGCCGGCACGGTGCTCGACGAGCGCCAGGCCGCCGAGGCGGTGGCCGCCGGCGCCCGCTTCCTGGTCTCGCCGGCCGTGGTGCCCGCGGTGATCGCCTGCGCCCGCCGTCTGGGAGCGGCCGCCCTGCCCGGCGCGGCCACGGTGACCGAGGTGCTGGCCGCCCTGGAGGCGGGCGCAGACCTGGTCAAGCTCTTCCCGGCCGAGGTCCTGGGCCTCAAGTTCCTGAAAGCGGTGCGTACGGTGCTGCCGGAGGCCGGCCTCATACCGACCGGCGGCATCACCGCCGCCAACGCCGGCGAATGGTTGGAAGCCGGTGCCGTGGCCGTGGGTGTCGGCGGCTGGCTCACCGACGGCGATCCGGCCCAGGTCCGCGGACGGGCGGCCGAGCTGGTCCGCGCGGTTGCGGCGGCCGCCCGTGCCTGAGCCCCGCTTCGATGTCTCCACCCTGGGCGAGGCGATGTTGCGGCTCTCGGTGCGCCCGGGGGACCGGCTGCTGGACGCTCCCGCCTACCAGGTCCACGTGGCCGGCAGCGAGGCCAACGTGGCGTACGCGCTGGCGCAGGTCGGGGCGCGCTCGGCCTGGACGTCCGTGCTCCCGCGCAACCGGCTGGCCGAGCGCATCGCCGGCACCCTGCGGGCCGGCGGCGTCGACCTCTCCGGCGTGGTCTGGACCGACTCGGGCAGGGTCGGCACCTACTTCGTGGAGCTGGCGACCGAGCCCCGCGGACCTTCGGTCGTCTACGACCGCGCGGGGTCCGCGATCTGCGCGGCCACCCCCGACCTCTTCGATTGGGATCTGGTCTGCGCCGCGCGCATCGTCCACGTCAGCGGCATCACCTTCGGGCTCTCGCCGGGCACGCTGGAGGTTTCCCGGCGCGCGATCGCGGAGGCCCGGCGCCGCGGCTGCCGGGTCAGCCTCGACGTCAACTACCGGACCTTGCTCTGGCCGCCCGCGGCTGCGGCCGCGGCACTGCGCGAGCAGCGAGGCGCGTGCGACCTGGTGATCTGCACTGCGGAGGACGCCCGCGACGTGTTTGGCCTGCAAGGCGAGCCGGAGGACCTGGCCCGCGGGCTCCAGTCAGAGCTCGAGTGTCCGGCGGTCGCGCTCACCCTGGGCGCCGAGGGCGCGGCCCTGGCCGAGGGCGGCTCGGTCATGCGGAGATCGGCATTTCGCGTGCAGGCGGTCGATCGCATCGGCACGGGCGACGCCTTTGCGGCCGGCCTGCTGTGGGGCTGGCTGGAGGACTCGCTGCCGATGGGCCTGGACCGTGGGGTGGCCATGGCCGCCCTCAAAATGACGCTGCACGGCGACCTCTTCACGCTGGGCGCCGACGACGTGCACCGGCTGCTGGAGGGTGAGCAGCGCCGGGTGCGCCGCTAGGCCGGTCGGGCCAGACCCAATCCTCGATCTCGGGCGCGTCCTCGCCATGGTCCCGCGTGTACTGGCGGCAGCGCAGGCGCTCGTCCTCCATGCGCTGGCGCAGATGTCCCGCGCGCGCGCCGAGTCCGGGCACCCGATCGATGACGTCCATGACGAGGTGAAAGCGGTCGAGGTCGTTGAGCATCACCATGTCGAAGGGTGTCGTGGTGGTGCCCTCCTCCTTGTACCCGCGCACATGCATGTTCGCGTGGTTGTGCCGCCGGTAGGTCAGGCGGTGGATCAGCCAGGGATAACCGTGATACGCGAAGATCACCGGCCGGTCACGCGTGAAGAGCGCGTCGAACTCGGCATCTGAAAGACCGTGCGGATGCTCGCTCGGCGGCTGCAGCTTCATCAGGTCGACGACGTTGACGGTGCGCACTTTGAGCTCCGGCAAGTGCTCGCGCAGCAGGGACACCGCGGCCAGCGTTTCCAGCGTCGGGACATCCCCCGCGCACGCCATCACCACGTCGGGCAGGCCGTCGCCGTCGCTGCTGGCCCAGTCCCAGATGCCGGCGCCGCGCGTGCAGTGGATGACGGCGGATTCCATTTCCAGGTAGTCGAGCTCGGGCTGCTTGCCGGCCACGATCACGTTCACGTAGTGGCGGCTGCGCAGGCAGTGGTCGGCGACCGAGAGCAGGCAGTTGGCGTCAGGCGGCAGATAGACGCGGATCACCTCCGCCTTCTTGTTCATCACGTGGTCGATGAAGCCGGGATCCTGGTGCGAGAACCCGTTGTGGTCCTGCCTCCAGACGTGCGAGGAGAGCAGGTAGTTGAGCGACGCCAGGGGCCGCCGCCAGGGGATGCCGCGCGACGTCTTCAACCACTTGGCGTGCTGGTTGAACATGGAGTCGACGATGTGGATGAAGGCCTCGTAGCAGTTGAAGAGGCCATGCCGACCGGTCAATAGATAGCCTTCCAGCCACCCCTGGCAGAGGTGCTCGCTCAGCACCTCCATCACGCGTCCGTCCGGAGCCAGGTGGTCGTCGCCCGGCACCGTCTTCGCATCCCAGGCGCGGTCGGTGGCCTCGAAGACGGCGCTCAGGCGGTTGGACGCCGTTTCGTCCGGCCCCATCAGCCGGAAGTTGTCGGGATTGGCACGGATCACGTCGCGGAGGAAGCCACCCAGCACCCTGGTCGCCTCGCTCTTGGCACGGCCGGGGGCCCGGATCTCCACGGCGTAGTCGCGGAAGTCCGGCAGGTGCAGGTCACGCAGCAGCTCGCCGCCGTTGCTGTGCGGGTTGGCGCTCATCCGGCGCCGGCCTTTGGGGGGCAGCTCGGCCAGCTCCGGCCGCAGCCGGCCCTTTTCGTCGAACAGCTCGTCGGGCTGGTAGCTGCGGAGCCAGCGCTCGAGGATCTTCAGATGCGCCGGCTTGGAGGCCAGGTCGGCAACCGGCACCTGGTGGGATCGGAAGGTGCCCTCGACCTGGAGGCCGTCGACCTTGCGCGGCCCGGTCCAGCCCTTGGGGCTGCGCAGCACGAGCAGCGGCCAGCGCGGCCGCGAGCGGAGGCGGCCGCGGCGGGCGGTGGACTGGATACGCGCGATCTCGTCGAGGGCCCGGTCCAGGGCGGCGGCCATGGATCGGTGCATGCGCGCGGGGTCGCTGCCGCTGACGAAAGCCGGGGCGTACCCGTAGCCCTCCAGCAGTGCGCGCAGCTCCGACTCGGGGATCCGGGCTGGCACCGTCGGGTTGGCGATCTTGTAACCGTTCAGGTGCAGGATCGGCAGCACGGCGCCGTCCTGGGCCGGATCCAGGAACTTGTTGGAGTGCCAGCTCGCCGCCAGCGGGCCGGTCTCGGCCTCGCCGTCGCCGACCACGCAGAAGACGGTCAGCCCGGGATTGTCGAAGACGGCGCCATAGGCGTGGGTGAGGGCGTAGCCCAACTCACCGCCCTCGTGGATCGACCCTGGCGTCTCGGGGGCGACGTGGCTGGGGATCCCGCCCGGGAAGGAGAACTGGCGGAACAGCTTGCGCAGTCCATCCTCGTCCTGGCCGATCTCGGAGTAGACCTCGCTGTAGGTGCCCTCCAGGTAGGCGTTGGCCACGGCCGCCGGCCCGCCGTGGCCGGGCCCCAGCACGTAGATGGCGTCGAGGTCGCGGGCCTTGATCACGCGGTTGGCGTGCACGTAGACGAAGTTGAGGCCGGGTGTCGTGCCCCAGTGCCCCAACAGCCGCGGCTTGACGTGCTCCAGGCGCAGCGGCTCGCGCAGCAGGGGGTTGTCGAGGAGATAGATCTGGCCGACCGAGAGATAGTTGGCGGCGCGCCAGTACGCGTTCATCAGCTCCAGCTCGCGGCCGGTCACCGCTTCCGCACCAACGCCGCGGTGTCGCGGCAGATGAGGGCCTGCTCGTCGTCCGGGATCACGTGCACGGCGACCGCGGAACCCGCGGCGCTGATCACGCCCTCGCCGGATGTGCGCGCCTGGTTCCGCGCCGCGTCCAGCTCGATCCCCAGCCACTCCATTCCGTCCAGGATCCGGCGGCGGATGTCCGGTGCGGCTTCGCCGACGCCGCCGCCGAAGACGACGGCGTCGAGACCGCCGAGCGCCGCCATGTAAGCGCCCACGTACTTCCGCGCACGGTACGTGAAGACCTCGATGGCTTCTCGAGCCTGGGCGCCTGTCGCACGCAGCAGCTGGCGCATGTCAGCGCTGCCGCTCAGCCCGAGGAGACCGGACCGCTCGTTCAGGTCCTCGACGACCGACTCGGGCGAGCGGGCGGAGTGCTGGCTCACGAACTGCACCAGGGTGGGATCGACGTCACCGCTGCGGGTGGACATCACCAAACCTTCGGTGGGGGTGAGCCCCATCGAGGTGTCGATCGAGTGACCGCCGGCGATGGCCGCGGCCGAGCAGCCGGAGCCGAGCTGGAGGGTGATCAGCCGCAGCTCGGCAAGCGGCCGCCCGCTCAGCTCGGCGTAGCGCTCCGCCAGCCAGCGGTGGGCGAGCCCGTGGAATCCGTAACGGCGCACGCCCCAGTCCCGGGGCACGGCATACAGGGCGCCGGTCGGCGGCATGCGGGCGTGGAAGGCGGTGTCGAAGACCGCCACCTCGGGCTCACCGGGCAAAGCGGCCAGAGCTTCGCGAATGCCGGCCACGGCGGGCGGGTTGTGGAGCGGCGCCAGCTCAGAGAGGGCGTCCAGGTCGGCCAGCACCCGCTCATCGACCGCCACCGGGTCGACGAAACGATCGCCCCCGTGCACGACACGGTGCCCGACCGCCTCCAGGCCATCCAGCAAGCCTCGCTGCCGGAGATCGGCCATTAGGTCCTGGACCGGGTGCCGGCCAGAGCCGGCTTCGACCTTGCCCTCGGAAAGCCGCTCGCGGATCCGGAGGTCCCGGTCAACCTCGGCCAGCAGGTGCTTGAGACTGGAGCTGCCTGAGTTGACGGCCAGGACGCGCAAGTTCCGATCCTCCCACAATCCGCGAGCGTCTTAGACTCTGCCCGAGATGGCCGCGATCCGCGAAGCCTCCTTCGCCCCGGCCACAGCCAAAGGCGTGCGCACGCGCGCGCGCATCCTGGACACTGCTCGCATCGTGTTCGCGCGCGATGGATTCGTGGAAGCCAAGATGAGCGACATCGCCGCGGGATCGCAGCTGTCGGTGGGCGGCCTCTATCGCTATTTCACGGACAAGGAAAACGTCTTTTCTGCGCTGATAGCCGACCTGATCGCGCAGCTTTACGACGCCAGCGGACACACCACGCACCATTTCGCGACCGACCCCTACGAGGCACTGTTCGAAGCCAATCTAGGCTATCTGCGCGTGTATCACGCCAACCGTGACGTGATGCGTGCGTTTGTCGAAGCAGTCGCCGTCGACCCGCGCTTTCGTGAGATGTTCTGGCGCGCCCGCCGACGTCATGTGATGCGCTTTGCCAAGGCCGCCCGGGGAGTGCACGGACGCCGCACGATCGACGGCGTCGAAATCGAAACCGTGGTCGAAGCGATGGCCTGCATGGTCGAACAATCGGCATATCTGTGGTGGGCTCAGGAGGCATTGGCGGAACGCGAAGTCAGCGTCGAAGAAGCGGCTCAGGTGGTGACGCGGGCCTGGCACCTGTCCATCTTCGGCGGGGAGATCAGGGCCGGCTGACCTCGTGGCCGGCGCTGTCCAGCACATACCAACCACCCCCGTACTCGACCGCAGCCTGGCAGCGGATCTCGCCCGGCGCCCGATCGCCGGCGTAGTAGTAAAGGGGGTGGCCGTTGTACGTCACCTGCCGCGCGCCATCGCTACGCAGGACGCTGCCGGCCAGGTCGGAGGTGAGGCCCGCGCCGGCCAGTGGGTCCGCGCTGGTCAGCAGGGGTGGCCAAGCCGCGGCACAGGCGCCATAGCATCGGGGGCTGCCCCCGGCCTCGGCGTCAAACAGGTACAGGGTGCGGCCGCCGGCGTCGACCACGATCTGCCCGTATCGCGAACTGGCCGAAACGATTACCGGCGCGCCAGACGGGACCGAGGCAGCAGCAGTTGGCAGGCCAGCGGGAGTCGCGGCCGAGCTGGGAGAGAGTGCGGGCGAGGCCGTCTGGGCCGGCGCCGAAGTTGAGCTGCAAGCGGATCCGAGCAGGAGGAGGGCCAGCAGGAAGCCTTTAGCTAACTGCTTCATAGCCTCCCAGGTAGGCCTTCTGCACCCGCTCGTCGGCGGCGAGCTGTGAGGCCTTGCCGCTCAGTGCGATGCTGCCGGTCTCGATGACGTAGGCGCGGTCGGAGATGGCCAGCGCCTGGCGGGCGTTCTGCTCCACCAGCAGCACGGCCGTGCCCTGGTTGGAAATCTGGCGCACGATCTTGAGCAGCAGCCGCGAGAGCAGCGGCGAGAGCCCCAGTGAAGGCTCGTCGAGCATCAGCAGCTTGGGCTCGGACATCAGCGCCCGGCCGATCGCCAGCATCTGCTGCTCACCGCCGGAGAGGGTGCCCGCCAGCTGCTTGCGCCGCGCCGCCAGCTGCGGAAACGTCTGGTACACACTGTCTCGCCGCTTGCGCTGGAGATCGCGGTGGCGGCGGATCAGGTACCCGCCAAGGCTCAGGTTCTCGTCCACTGTGAGCACGTTGAAAATCCGCCGGCCCTCGGGCACCTGGCTGAGTCCCAGCGCCACGACCTCGTGCGCGCTGCGGCCCACGATGTTGGCGCCGTTGAAAGTGACTGTTCCCGAACGAGGACGGAGCAGGCCGGAGATCGTCTTCAGCGTCGTCGTCTTGCCGGCGCCGTTGCTGCCCAGGACGGCCACGATCTCACCGGAATCGACGCCCAGGGTGATCCCTTTCAGAGCCTCGATATTGCCGTAGTAGACGTGCAGGTCGGCGACTTCGAGCAGCATCAGGCACCGGCCGCCCCGATAGCGTCTTCCTCGTCATCGTCACGTCCCAGATAGGCCTCGATCACGCGCGGATTTTCGCGAATCTGGGCCGGCTTTCCGAGCGCGATCACCCGCCCCAGGTCGAGCACCATGATGCGATCCGAAACCCGCATCACGAGTGACATGTCGTGGTCGATCAGGACGACGGTCACGCCCAGGTCGCGGATGCGGGTGATCACGGTGACCAGCTCCTGCTTTTCGGTCGGATTCATGCCCGCGGCCGGTTCGTCTAGCAGCACCAGACGGGGATGTGAGGCCAGTGCGCGCGCGATCTCGACCCGACGCTGATCCGCGTAGGACAGCTCGGTCGCCAGCTTGCCCGACGCGCTCTCCATGCCCACGAACTGCAGCCAGCGCCGCGCCTCCTGCAGCGTGCGCTGCTCCTCGGCGCGCTCGCCCGGCGTGTGCAGCAGCGCCTGCCAGGTCATCGTCCGATGCTTGCCGTAGATGCCCACCATGACGTTCTCGAAAACCGCCATCTGCCTGAAGAGCCGGATCCCCTGGAAGGTGCGGCCGAGCCCGCGGGCCGCGACCTGGTGGGCGGGCAGGCCGCGGATCGAACGGCCGTTGAAGACGACCTTGCCGCTCCGTGGCCGCTGCACGCCGGTCAGGCAGTTGAAGACGGTGGTCTTGCCGGCGCCGTTGGGGCCGATGATGCTGAAGATCTCGCCCCGCAGCACCTCGAAAGAGACGTTGTCGACCGCCTTCACGCCCCCGAACTGCTGCGACAGCCCTTCCACGACCAGGATCGGCTCGCCGACCGCGGCCACCTTGTGGCCCGCGCCCTCGTGCTTCTTGTCCTCCCGTGCCTCCTGCTCCTGGTGCTCGCGCAGGATGCGCGCCGCCAGCTTGTCGGGCTCGTCCTCCTCCAGCCCGTAGAAGGGCTTGGGCTTGCGCCGCACCGCCGGCCAGATGCCCTGGGGCCGGAACAGCATCATCAGGATCAGGGCGATGGCGTAGATCAGGATCCGCTGGTCGGCCACAGGCCGCAGCAGCTCGGGACCGACCACCGTCACGACGGCGCCGATCAACACCCCGGGCAGGCTGCCCAGCCCGCCCAGCACGATCAGGATCAGCACCTGCACGGAGGTGGCGAAGGTGAAGCTGGTGGGATCGATGGCGTAGATGCGGGTGGCGAAGAAGGCGCCCGCCAGGCCGCCCCACATGCCGCCCATGACGTAGGCCAGCAGCTTCAGGCGCAGCGTGGGCACGCCCACCGCCTCGGCCGCGAACTCGTCCTCGCGCAGCGCCACCCAGCCGCGCCCGATCCGAGAGTGGGCGAGGTGGTAGGCGAAGATCAGCGCGATCGCGAGCAGGAAGATCGAGATCACCCAGAAAGCGTCCTGCTGGGTGAAGAACCCTTGCGCCACCGTCGCCGGCAGGTCGTCCACGGTGAATCCGGGGACGGAGGGGAAGGGGATGTTGATGATGCCGTTGGGGCCGCCGCAGTAGTCGCAGTTGGTGATGGCGACGCGCGTCATCTCGCCGAATCCCAGCGTCACGATCGCCAGGTAGTCGCTGCGCAGGCGCAGAGTCGGGTAGCCGAGGATAGCGCCGGCGAGGCCGGTGACGGTGACCGCGACCGGGAGCGTCAGGAAGAAGTTCCAGTGGAAGTTCACCATCAGGATCGCCGCGGTGTAAGCGCCGATGGCGAAGAAAGCTGCGTAACCGAGGTCCAGGAGGCCGGCGTAGCCCGCCACGATGTTGAGGCCGAGGCCCAAGATCGCGAAGCCGGCCGCACCCACGGCGACGCGCGTCCAGTAGTCGTCGCCGTAGGCCGGCAGCACCAGGGCCGCCACCAGGCCCAGCAGCATGGTCCGCAGCCAGAACGGAAGTCGCGTCCAGACCTGGCCCAACCGCGTGTCGCGGAGCCAGCCGAAGGCGACGCGCTCGCGAACGGGCGGGGCGGCCTGCACTAGAGCTGCGGCACCTCTACATCCGTTCCGCGACGCGTTCGCCGAAGAGCCCCATGGGCCGGATGACCAGGACCAGGATCAGGACTCCGAAGACGACCACGTCCTGCCACTTGCTGGAGATGTAGCCAGCGGTATAGGACTCCAGCAGGCCGATGATCATGCCCCCCGCCATGGCGCCCGGGATGTTGCCGATGCCGCCCAGCACGGCCGCGGTGAACGCCCGCAGCCCGAGCAGGAAGCCGTTGTTGAACTGGATCTGGATGTAGTAGATCCCGAGCATCACGCCGGACGCGGCGGCCAGCAGTCCGCCGACCACGAAGGCGATCTGGATGACGCGGTCGACGTTGATGCCCATCAGGCGCGCCGCGTCATGGTCGACCGCCAGCGCCCGCATGGCGGTGCCCACGGGGGTGCCCTGGGTGAAGAGGTAGAGCGCGAGCATGAGCAGGATGCTGGCCGCGAACAGCACCACCTGCAGGTAGGAGACGTGGGCGGGGCCGATCCCGAACCCGTTCAGCGGGACGATGTCGGGGTAGGCCTGGATCTGGGGCCCGAAGATCAGGCGGACCACGTTCTGCAGCACCAGCGAGGCGCCCAGGGCCGTGATCAGGATCGCCAGCAGTGAGCGCTTGAGCAACGGCTTGTAGGCCAGCTGCAGGATCACCACGTTGGTCACCGCCGTTCCGAGCATCGGGATCAGGAAGGCCAGGAAGAGGGCCACTGGGAGCGGCAGCAGCCGGATGCCGAACTGCGTCAGCAGCGACCAGCCCAGGAACATGCCGACGACCGTGAGGTCACCCTGGGCGAAGTTGATCAGCCGGATGATCCCGTACACGATCGTGTAGCCGAGCGCCACCAGGGCATAGAACGAGCCCACTGTCAGCCCGTTGATCGTGTATTGGAGAAACGGCCCCATCTGCCCCAGGTCTCCCTGGGCGCATCCTAATAGTCGGTCGCCAGCCTGAACAGGATCTCCATGCCTCCGCGCAGCGACTCCACCGGCACGCGCTCGTCCCGCGCGTGGAACATGGCTGGGTAATCGAAGCCGTCGGGGAGCGGCAGCGGCGTGAAGCCGTAGCAGTGGATGCCGAGGGTCGAGAGCGCCGCGGCGTCGGTGCCGGCCGGCATCACGTAGGGCAGCAGCCCGCGGCATTCCGGGTCGTGGCCCCGGATCGCGGCCAGCGCTGCCTCCAGCAGCGGACCGACCACCGGCGCCTCCGCCTCCAGCGTGCTGGCCGGCATCTCATATGTCATGTCCGGCTCCAGCACCGACTCCAGCGCCGTCCGGGCGCGCTCCCGGCCTCCCGGCAGGTAGCGGCAGTCCACGCCGAGCTCGGCCACCTCGGGGATGACGTTGTAGTTGGGAGCGCGGCCGGCCAGCGTCTGGGTCGGCACGAAGTCGGTGCGCCGCCCGCGCAGTGCAGCCTGGCCGAAGACGCCGAGTGGGGCCAGCAGGGGCTCGGGGTCGTCCTCGGGCCCGCCGGTCAGCCGGGCCACCTCCGTGCAGAGGGCTCGAAACGCTGCCGGCGGCTCCTCCTCCACGCGCAGCGCGTTGATGCGTTCGATCAGCGGCCCCAGCCGGCGCACCGGGTTGGCGGTTCCCGAGAGGGCGGCGTGGCCGGCCACGCCCGGCACCCGAATCGAGAACCACAGGCTTCCCCGCTCGGCGGTCTGGATGGTGTAGGCCCTGCCGCCGCCGGGCAGCGCGACCGAGAAACCGCCGACTTCCCCGATCGCCTCGGCGACGCCGCTGAGCAGCTCGGGCCGCTTCTCGGCCAGCCAGCGCGCGCCCAGCACCGAGCCCGTCTCCTCGTCGGCCAGGTAGCAGAAGACGAGATCGCGTCGTGGCCGCCCGTGCTCGGCCAGCTCCAGCTGCAGGCCGAGCATCATGGCCACGAAGCCCTTCATGTCGACGGCGCCGCGGCCGTAGAGCATCCCCTCCGCGATCTCGCCGGCGAAGGGGGGATGCGACCAGCCGGCCGGGTCGGCCGGCACCACGTCGAGGTGGCCGTGCAGCGCCAGCCGCGGCAGCGCTGGTTCCCGGCCGGGCATCACCGAGACCAGGTTCACGCGCCCGGGCGCGGGCTCCAACAGCTCGTAAGCGATGCCTGCCGCGCGCAGCCGGTCAGCCACGTACTCGGCCGCCGCCGCTTCATCGGAGCCGGGGTTGCTGGTGTCGATGCGCAGCAGGTCCCGGCAGAGCTCGAGGACGTCCATCGAGAGGCGAGGGTACGCTGCTACGCGATGGGCCCAGCCTTCCCGCAGTCCGAGTACGCAGACCGCCTCGCGCGCACCCGGCGTCGCATGGCGGAGGCCGGCCTCGACCTCCTGCTGGTCAGCGCCCCGGACAACATGAACTACCTCTGCGGCTACGACGCCTGGTCGTTCTACGTGCCCCAGGTCCTGGTGGTGCCGGCGGCGGACGAGGAGCCCGTCTGGATCGGCCGGGGCATGGATTCGGTGAGCACCCGCATCACGACCTATCTCTCGGACGCCAGCATCCTCAGCTACGCCGACGACTACGTGGAGAACCCGGCCAAGCACCCGATGGCCCACGTGGCCCAGGTTCTCAAGGAGCGCGGCTGGGACGGCGGGCGCATCGGCTACGAGGGCGACGCCTACTTCTTCGCGGCGCGCTGGCTGGAGGTGCTGCGCGGGAACCTGCCCGAGGCCGAGTTCGTCGACGCCTACCTGCTGGTGAACTGGGTGCGCACGGTCAAATCAGACGCCGAGATCGAGGTCATGCGGCAGGCGGCGCGGATCGTGGAGCACACCATGTGGGTGGCCATCGACGCCGTCCAGGTGGGACGCCGCCAGTGCGATGCCGCGGCTCGGATCTCCTACGCCCAGATCGAGGGCACGCCCGCGTTCGGCGGCGACAGTCCGGCCAACCCGCCCTCGATCCTGAGCGGCGAGAACTCGGCCACGCCGCACGCCGCCTGGACCGACGAGCCGTTCCTGCCCGACACCGCCACCTGCCTGGAGCTCAGCGGCTGCCGGCGCCGCTACCACGCGGCCATGTCGCGGACGGTGTACCTGGGCAAGCCGCCGCCGCAGATGCTGGACGTGGCCAAAGCCACCGGCGAGGGTCTGGAGGCAGCCTTGGAGACGGTCAAGCCGGGGGTCGTCTGCGAGGACGTCGACGCGGCCTGGAAGCAGACCATCGCCCGCTACGGGCTGGAGAAGCCGTCCCGCATCGGGTACTCGATCGGCGTCAATTACCCGCCCAACTGGGCAGACCACACGGCCAGCCTGAGGCCCGGCGACAAGACCGTGCTCGAGCCCAACATGACCTTCCACTTGATGCTGGGGATGTGGATGCACGGCTGGGGCTTCGAGATGAGCGAAACCTTCCGCGTAACAGAAACCGGCGCCGAGTCGCTGACCCGGTTCCCGCGCCAGCTGTTCGTCAAGGACTAAACCAACGGATCTCGAGCTGACCGGCCGCCGCGCGCTGGTCACGGCCTCCAGCCGGGGCATCGGCTTCGGCTGCGCGCTGGTGCTCGCCGCCGAGGGCGCGCAGGTCTTCCTGGCCGCCCGCGACGAGGGCGTGCTGGCGGTCTCCGCCGCCCGTATCGGGGCCGCCGGCTTCCAGGCCGCAGACCTCGCCGATCCCGAGCAGGCCGAGCAGCTGGTGGCGGCCGCCATCCGGCGCCTGGGCGGCCTCGACATCCTGGTCACCAACTCCGGCGATCCGCCGTCGGGGGACTTCCAGAGCGCCGAGCGGGAGACCTGGGACCGTGCCTACCACCTCACGCTGCTGAGTGCGGCGACCCTGATCCGGGCGGCGCTGCCTGCGCTCGCCGAGTCGGGCCAGGGCCGGGTGGTCAACATCACCTCGATGTCGGCGCGCTGGTCGCTGGACGGCCGGCTCTTCTCCAACACCTACCGCCCGGCGGTGACCGGCATGGCCAAGACGGTGGCGGCCGAGGTCGCGCGCCAGGGCGTCACCGTCAACAACATCGCGCCCGGCTGGGTGCTCACGGACGCCGTGCGCAACGGCATGAACGCCGAGCAGCTGGCGCGCGCGGCCGAGTCGGTGCCGGTGGGCCGGCTGGCCGAGCCGGCCGAGGTGGGCGCGCTCTGCGCCTTCCTCTGCTCCAGCCAGGCCGCCTACATCACCGGCCAGACCATCACCATCGACGGTGGCCTGGTGCGCTCGCTCCTGTGACCACCCCAAGAAATCTCCGATTTCTCGGGGACCCCGGGATCGATCCCGAAGAGTTCCCGATCACCCGCGGCCGCATCTACTTCGACCACGCCACCTTCGGCCCGCCCCCTCGCAGCCACGTGCAGACCAGCAACCAGCTGCTGGCGCGGATGTCGGCCGAAGGGCTGCCCGACCTTTTCAGCCTCAGCCAGGAGGGCGCCGACCGCGTCCGCAGCTCGGCCGCGCGGCTCTTCAAGTGCCCGGCGGAGCAGATGACCTTTATCCACAGCACGAGCCACGGGCAGAACCTGGTCGCCGAGGGCCTGCGCTGGCGGGAAGGCGACGAGGTGGTGGTCTACGAGCTCGACCATCCCTCGGGCGTGCTGCCGTGGCTCAACCTGCAGGACCAGGGCGTGCGGGTGCGCAAGGTGGAGGACCGCGGCCGCCAGGGCTTCGAGGCCGCCGATGTGGAGGCGCTGCTGGGGCCGCGCACGCGGGTGGTCGCGCTCAGCCTGGTCAACTTCGCCCACGGCGGCCGGGCGCCCATCGAGGCCGTGGCCGAGCTCTGCCGCGCGCGCGAGATCTGGCTGGTGGTCGACGCCGTCCAGGCGGCGGGTGCGCTGCGCATCGACGCGGCCACCCTGGGCGCCGACGTGGTGGCCGCCCACGGCTACAAGTGGCTGCTCTCCGGGTTCGGGGTCGGCCTGTGCCACCTGTCGGAGCGCGCCCTGCGCGAGCTGAAGGTCGGCCAGGTGGGCTGGAAGAGCATCCGCGACCCCTTCAACGTCGACCGCGTGCTCCAATTCCGGCTCGACTGGGCGCCTGGCGGCAAGCGCTTCGAGCCCAGCTTTCCGCCGCTGCCCCAGCTGTTCGGGATGGGCGCCGTGCTCGACCTCTTCCTGGACGTGGGACCCGAGAAGATCGAGACCAGGGTGCTGGCGCTGGCGGGCCGCCTCTCCGCGGGCATGCAGGAGAACGGCTACCAGGTGGTCGGCGCCCAGGCCGCCTCAGCTCGCTCGCCGATCGTCTCGGTGGTCGCGGATGACCGGTTTCGCGAGGCCTGCACCCGCCTGAACCTGGTCTGCGCGGTGCGCGAGGGTCGGGCGCGGCTCTCGCCGCATTTCTACAACACCGAGGAGGAGGTCGACCGGCTGCTCAGCGCGCTTGGAACGCCCGCACCGCAGCGCGGTGCTCGGGCGTCGTGAAGCACGCCCGCTCCCGCTCCAGCGAGTAGTCGAGGACCAGCTCCACCGCCGACCTCAGGAGCCGGTTGACGGAGGCTTTGGTGCCCCGGATGGCCGGCGCCGGGCCGCCCGCCAGGCGCTCCGCCAGCGCGTAGGCCTGGGGCAGCACCTGATCAGCCGGCACGGCGCGGTTGACCAGTCCCATCCCCGCCGCCTCCCGGCCGGTCACGCTGTCGCCGGTCAGCAGGAACTCCTTGGCCCGCGCCATGCCCACCAACCAGGGCCAGATCACCGCCCCGCCGTCGCCGGCCACCAGCCCGACCCGAACGTGAGGGTCGCCGATCCGCGCATCTTCGGCCGCCAGCACGATGTCTGAGAAGAGCGCCAGGGTGGCGCCCAGCCCCATGGCCGCGCCGTTGACGGCCGCGATCACCGGGACCTCGATGTCCAGGAAGTCGTGAATGATGCTGCGGGCCTCGGTGAAGAGGAGGTCGGCTTCGGCTGCCGTGATGTCCTGGAACCAGTCGATGTCGCCGCCCGCGCAGAAGGCCCGGCCGGCGCCGGTCACGACGACGGCGCGTGCCTCAGCATCCCGGGCGATCTCCGCGAACACCCGCGCCAGCTCGGTGTGCATACGCGCGTCGATCGCGTTGAGCCGGTCCGGCCGGTTGAAGAGCAGGGTCAGGACCGGCCCCGAGCGGCGGAGCTCGAGCGTGCTGTAGCCGTTGCTCACGCCCGGACCGCCGCTTCGAAGCGCATGGGGTCGAGCGCCGCCAGGTGCGGCGAGGCGGGCTCGCCCTCGATCGCGGCGGCCAGCCAGGCGGCGGTGGCGGGCGCCGCCAGCATCCCGAAGGTGCCGTGGCCGCCGTGGACCCAGAGCCCCGCCTCGGGGAGTGGTCCGGCGATGGGCATGCCATCGGGCGTCATCGGCCGCTCGCCGAACCAGGCGGCCTCGGTGTGCGCCTTGGCGAATGCGGGGACGAATTCCAGCGCCAGGCGGGCGATCCGCTGCGGCATGTCCACCCCCTCGACCGCGTCCTTGAGCGAGCGGGCCACGGAGGTGCCGACGATGCCCACGCCTTTGCCCTTGGGCAGGTAGGCGAAGGCCACCACGGTGGGGACGTCGTAGCCGCCGGCGGCCACCTCGGTCAGCGCCGGCGGCCGGGTGGCTGTGCCCTGGCCCTCGATGCTGATCCAGGAGCGGGACATCTCCTCCAGCACGGGGAGGTCGAAGTCCAGGCCGCCGATGCGCATCATCCAGCCCCGGCCGACGGTGATCGGCATCGATGGCAGCAGATCGGTGAGGCGGGAGCCGGTGGCCACGATCACGACGTCTGCCGCAATCCGCCCGCTGTCGGTGAGCACGCCCTCGACGCGGCCTGAGCGGCGGACGATCTTGCCCACCTTCTCGCCCGCGCTGACCTGGGCGCCCGCCAGCCGGGCCGCCTCCGCGAAGGCGCGGGTGGCGCTGGCGGGGTCGATCATCCAGACGTCGTGGACCAGGAAGCCGCCTGCCAGGTCCGGGTTGAGCTGCGGGTATTCACGACGCAGCTCCTGAGCTTCGACGGCGTCGACGCGAAAGCCCCTCGAGTCGCCCGCGATCTGGCGAGCGATCGTTTTGCCGGCCTCGAACTGCTGCGGGTCGGTGGCCAGGAGGAGCTGGTCGAGGGTCACTTTCTCGATGTTCACCGGACCGTCCTCGAGCTCGGCGTAGACGGACCAGGAGGCGCGCATCATGCGCGCCACGTCGGGACCGCCCTCCGCCGCGTGCAGGAGCCCGGCGTTGCGGCCGGAGGCGCCGGCGGCGATCGACTGCTGCTCCAGGAGCCTCACCCTGGCCCCCTTCCGGGCCAGCTCGCGCGCGATCGTGCAGCCAGCAATGCCGCCGCCCACGATCGCCACCTCGGATATGGCCATCGGAAGTGAGCTTAACGTCGCTTCCTGTCCTTGACGGTGCTTGTGCAAGTGCTACTCTGCCCGCAATTGGGCCTAGTTCGGAGGAAGGAGAGCCAATGTTGAAACGGCACATGGTGGGCGTCAGCCTGATGGGCTTGGGAGCCCTCGTCCTGATGGCCTGCGGCACGAGCGGCGGCACCAGCGGTGGCGGCGGGGGGCCGATAAAGATCGGCATCACCGGCCCCTTCACGGGTGCTTATGCCGACCCCGGAATCGCCATCCGCAATGCGGGTCAAATGGCTGTCGACGAGGTCAACAAGGCGGGCGGCGTCAATGGCCGCCAGCTGCAGGTCTTCGCAGAGGACGACGCCTGTGATGCCCAGCAGGGCACCCAGGCGGCGCAGAAGCTGCTCACCGACGGCATCGTGATCAACATCGGCGGCTACTGCTCGGGCGCCTCCATTCCCGAGAGCGACGTTTTCCACCGCAGCGGCGACATCCCGTTCATCACCGCCGCCTCCAGCAACCCGAAGTTCACCGAGCAGGGCTACGACAACGTCTACCGGATGGTGGCCCGCGACGACGCCGAGGCACCCGCGGACATCAGCTTCATCCACGACTTCCTCAAAGGCAACAAGGTCGCGATCCTGCACGACAACACCACCTACGCGAAGGGTCTGGCTGACGCCGGCAAGGCGGCGGCCACCTCCTCAGGTATGACGGTCACCTACTTCGACGCCATCACGCCCGGCCAGAAGGACTACACCTCCGCCCTGACCAAGATCGGCACCACGAACCCGGACGTCCTCTGGTACACCGGCTACTACCCCGAGTTCGGGCTATTGGCCAAGGAGTACGTCGGCCTGGGCCTGAGCTACAAGCTGGACGGCGTCTCGGCGGACGTCGATCCCAGCGTGCTCAAGGTGGCGGGCGCCGCGCTCAACAACCAGGGCATCACGATCAACACGCTGCCCACCACCGAGTTCATCCACAACTCGAAGAACGACTCCTTCACCAAGAACTACAAGTCGAAGTTCAACGCCGAGCCCGGTGACTACTCCTCGTACGAGTACGACGGCGTGCTGGCCTTCGCGCAGGCGCTGAAGAGCAACGGCGGCAAGACCGACGCCAAGTCGATCAACTCGGCTCTGCACTCGGTGTCCATGGACGGCACCACCGGCAGCGTCAAGTTCGACACCAAGGGCGACCGGCCGGCGCCGCTCTTCCTGGCCGTCCACACCACGGGCGACCCGCCGACCTTCCAGCCCATCGCGATTCGCCAGGGCGGCTCCTGGAAGGCGCAGTCATAAAGCGTTAGGCGCCGAAAGGTGGGCAGATTGAAGGCCGGCTTCATCCTGCCCACCTGGTGCTCACCTCCCGACCAGCTGCGCTGGCGGGACCTGCTCGACCTCGCCAAGACCGCCGAGCAGGCGGGCTTCGACTCGCTTTGGGCGACCGACCACATGCTCCTGGAGAGCACCAACGCCGAGCTCCGGCGCCGGGCCGGCGGCGAGGTGCCGCCGGGGGCAGAGGTCCTGCCCGAGGGCTACATGGAGGTGTTCTCGGTGCTCTCAGCCCTGGCCGCGGCTATGCCCGGGATGGGGCTCGGCACCCTGGTCGCCTGCACCGGTTATCGCAACCCGGCGCTGCTGGTCAAGATCGCCGACGCCATCGACGAGATCAGCGACGGCCGCTTCACGCTGGGCGTGGGCGCCGGAGACTCCGAGGGCGAGCACGAGGCCTTTGGGTTCCCGGTCGAGAACCGCGTCAGCCGCTTCGAGGAAGCGCTGAAGATCATCCGGACCCTGCTCCGGGAGGGCCGGATCGACCACCAGGGCGAGTACTACACGATCCGTGAGGTGGAGCTGCTGCCGCGAGGTCCGCGTCCCCACGGCTCGCCGATCCTGATCGGAACCCTGCGGCCCGGGCCGCGCATGCAGCGGCTGGTCGCCCAGTACGCCGACGTCTGGAACGGCTGGCTGGCCTACGGCGTCAGCTGGCCGGAGGCTTATCCGGCGGAGCGCGATGTCGTCGACGAGGCCTGCCGCAAGCACGGCCGGGAGTCGGACACCCTCGAGCACACGGTCGGCCTGCGGGTGCTGATGCCGGGCTCGCTCTACACACCGCCCCAGCACGAGCGTCCGCTGCGGGGCTCGACCGAGGAGATGGCTGAAGCGCTCCGCGGCTTTGCCGCCGCAGGCGTCACCCAGGTGCACTGCGCTTTCAGCCCCGGCACCGCCGAGAGCGTGCGCGAGTTCGGGAAGGTGCTGAAGGCGGCCGGCGTCACGTAGGGGAGGGGCTTGCCCCTCCCTGGGCGGGACGAGTCCCGCCCCTACGAGATCTCGCCGTACCGCGCGTCGCGCCAGTCCAGCGCGGCCCGCAGCCCTTTCTCGGCCGCGATGCGGTCGAACTCGCGCTGCTCGGGCGTATCGGCCGAGTTGAGCAGCGCCGACAGGCCGACGTTGGCGGCCACCGCCTGGCGCATGCCCATGGCCTCATAGGCGGCCTGCAGCGCCAGTTTGGTGAAGCGGAGCACCGGCAGCGGAGTGGGGGCGATCTTGCCCACCAATGTGTCCACTTCGGCCTCCAGGCGGTCGTCGGGCACGACGCGATTGACCAGGCCCGCCTGCAGCGCCTCTTCGGCGCCCAGCGTGTCGCCGGTGAAGAGCAGCTCGTTGGTCCTCTTCTGGCCAAGGACGAAGGGCATCAGCAGCGTCACCGGCCCCGACCCGTACCGGATCTCGGGCTCGCCAAAGCACGCGTCCTGGGTGCAGACGATGAGGTCGCAGGCCATCGCCAGCTCGCAGCCGCCGGCCAGGCACCAGCCGCGCACGGCGGCGATCACGGGCTTGGGCAGCGACCAGACCTCCATGGTCATGGCTACGTCGGTGGACAGCACGCGGTGCCAGTCCTGGGCCGACTCGAGCTTCTGCTCGACCTCCTCGGCGATGTCGAAGCCCGCGCTGAAGGCGCGCCCGGCGCCGGTCAGCACCACCACCCTGACCTCGTCGTCGTCGGCGGCGCGCGCCACCGCCTCGCGCACGCCGCGGACCAGGGCCTCGTTCAGCGCGTTGAGCTTGTCGGGCCGATTGAGCGTGATCCAGGCGGCCGGGCCGCGCCGCGTGTAGAGGACCACCTCGCTCACGGCCGGCGGCCGAGGTGGCGGAAGAGCTCCTCATAGCGTGCCGCTCGGAGATCTTCGCCTGCCCGCGGCGGCCAGTCGAAAGCCGGCGGCTCGGCAGCGGTGTTCAGGCTCGGGAAAAGAAAGCGCGAGAACTCATACATGGTCTTCAGGCCACCCAGCTCGGCTGACTCCAACGGACCCGTGATGGCCAGCCGGCGTCCGAAGCTGGCCTTGACGGCGGTGTCGATGGCGTCCGGCGTGGCCACGCCTTCCGCCCAGAGCGCCACGGCCTCGCGCAGGAGCGCGAACTGCAGGCGGTTGCCGATGAAGCCGTCGATCTCCTTCTCCACCACGATCGGCGCCTTGCCGGCGGCGCGCAGGCGCTCGCACGTCCAGTCGACCACTTGCGGATCGGTCTCAGGGCCTGCGCAGACCTCGACCAGCGGCAGCAGCTGGGCCGGATTCCAGAAGTGGGCGGCGATCACCCGCTCGCGGTGGTGAACGCGGTCGACGAGGCTGGAGGCCGGACGTCCACTGGACGACGCGAGCACGGTGGGGGGCGGGCAGATGGAGTCCAGCCGCTCGAAGATCGCCAGCTTGAGCTCGGTGTCCTCCGGGACCGCTTCGACCACCAGCTCGGCGCCCGCCGCCTCTTCCAGGCGGGTCGAGAGGCGCACCCGCCCGAGGGCG
>Ga0209474_10001789_pt1 | contig 20453 bp, 20 predicted proteins | sample GraSoiAngelo_145_FD_185902 | JGI IMG/M metagenome (GOLD analysis project Ga0209474, IMG submission 185902) | Grasslands soil microbial communities from the Angelo Coastal Reserve, California, USA - 14_1009_05_20cm (SPAdes) (version 2) | ecosystem: Environmental > Terrestrial > Soil > Grasslands... | reverse complement strand
AATAGTGGATTGAAGCATAGCGCACCGCGGTGACCAACCTGAAAGCTGGAAAGCCAGCTTAAATTTCGGATTGCAGATTGTGGATTGCGGATTTGGGATGGAGGAGTGATCCGCGGAATCCTAAACGTCGTTCAAATCGTGTTTCTCAGTGGGCTGATCCTGCTAACACGATGCGCAAATTACGAGGACGTGTTTGTCGCCGGCAACATTTACTTTGTTGATGCGGATTGTTATGCGCGCATGACGCGCGTGCAGATGTGCCGCGCAAAACCGGGGCTAATTGTGCGGCATCATGCATTTGAGAATTTTCCGCAGGGGACAACTCCACACACCACCGCGCCGCTCGACTATCTGATCCTGGGACTGTCGCTCTTTTTAAAGCCATTCACGATGCTGGTGGTGGTCACGCAAAATGAAACTCCGGTATCGCGGGGTCATGCTGATTCTGTACGCAATTAGTCCCATTCTCGTTCAGGGCACTGAGCTTGGCAGGCCCGATCACCAATCGTTATCGATGCTGCTCGTGATGATCGCGATTTGCGCGGAGTGGAGCTCGCGAACAAAAGCAGTCGAAACCGCTGCCTCTATAGATCATCACGACATATGGAGCGTCGTCAGTGGAATCGCGTGGGGATTAGCGATTTGGAATTCTGCTTACGAATCGCTCATCTTATTCCTGGTTGTCATAATCGTGAGCACTATCGACGACCGAAAGGCGCTCCTGGGGAAATCTCGACGAGCAGGCTGGGTTTGTTTTGTCCTGATCATCGCCTTTGCACTCCTGGTTGAGCGACGGATTCCAGCGTTACTGTTCTGGACTTCCGATGCGATTTTTAAAAATTGGGCGCGGACGATCGGCGAACTGGCGCATGTCTCGCCGGCAAATCCGATTTGGTTGCGCTGGTGCGGGTATTTTCTTCTAATCACGCCCTTTTTGATTTGGATGGGCACGAACAGAGACAGGAGACGGACTGAACAGGCGATGCCGTGGTTTGTGCCCGTGCTTCTCGTTGCGACTTACGGTCTCACAATTTGGCAGGCACGTTGGGGATATTTTTTTGTGTTGATCTTCGCAATTGCGCTTCCGGCTTTGCTCGAGCCAGTCAAATCGCGTGCGGCAGTTTGGATCGCATTTGTATTGTCGATCGCTCCAATTTTGCGCGATTGGGATGAAAGGCTTTGGCCGAATGAAACGCAATTATCCAGGCGCATCGAACAGCGTGATGAAGCGGCACAAATACGTAACCTCGCTTTCAATTTACAATCGTCAGACACGCGTCCATTTCTTGCGCCGTGGTGGCTTTCGCCCTCGATCGCCTATTGGTCGGGACAGCCTGGAGTGGCCGGCAGTTCGCACGAAAGTCTAAGCGGTATCGCAGACAGCGCGCGATTTTTCCTATCCGACGATTTGCAAAAAGCGCGCGAAATTCTCAACAAACGTAAGGCGGCGTTGGTTTTTGCGTACGAATCTGAACGTGTGGCGCAAAATTCAGCAGCGATCCTAAACCGCGAATTGCCTCCGCACTCGTTGTGCCGCGTATTGGATCGAATGCCTAGCCAAGCGCCACCGTTTCTGATTTTTTCAGGTCAGAACGCGGCGTGCAAACTCTATCGGGTCGCTATTGAACAATAGGGAAGACAAAAACTTTGCAGTCACGAATGAGAATTCGTTGACAGCCATCTATGAGTGTCCCAATACTACGGGATGCTCAAAAGATTCGTCCCGCAAAAGCCGGTGCCGCCGGTCAAAGAAGAACCACGGTATCCGGATACAGATGGCAACAATCATCCTGCGAGTCGCGAAGAAGCAGAAACACCAACAATAATTCTTAATCCAAATCCAAAACCTATGGCAGATCATGGTGGCAAAGACATTCTCTCGAGCGATGTCGAAATCAAAGGCTCGATCAAGTTCCAAAAAGAACTGCTCATCGACGGAAAGGTCGAAGGGGACATTAACTCTGACGGCACTTTGACGGTCGGTGAAAACGCTGAAATTCGGGGTGAGATAAAAACCAAATCGATCACCGTCTATGGCAAAGTACACGGCAACATCACCGTGGCCGAGCGCTGCGAGCTAAAATCCAAATGCGTGTTGCAGGGAGATCTGAAAGCAGCGCGTCTTACCATTGAAGAGGGGGCGACTTTCATTGGCAGGTCGGAAGTCACCAGCGGAGCGATATCCGCAAAGGCAACCTCAGCGCGTCCTGAAGTTGTGCGGCCCAGCGAGCCCATCAAAGCAGCCTTTGGAGCGCGCGCATAAAGAAAAGATCTTGCCTTAGAGTCCAGTGGCAAATCCGTCGCTTGCAAAAGTCAATGCGGAATGCCCGCACTGTGGCTTCAAGCAGAAGGAATATGTGGCGGCCAAAAGCTCAATCTGCCGCCAGTGCGGGCGCTCCTTTTCTCCGTTCGCGCCGAAACCTGACCTGAAGCTGCGGACAAGAGAAGAAGCGCCACCGCCAGAGCGCCACTCCATCTTCGGCAGATTCGAGGATTTTTGGAAGCGACAACGCAGTTCGATCATCGAGTGTTTTGAATGTAACCGGAAACAGCAAGTCTGTGGCGCCGCGACTTCGACAATTTGCCCGGGTTGCAGCGCGCATATTGATCTGCGTGACTACAAAATCACCAGTGGTTTCAGCCGAAGCATTCGAACACGGGGCAACGTGCATTTGACCGGCAAGGGTGATCTTGGCAGCAGCAGTGTGGTTTGCCGATCGGCCTTAGTCGAAGGCAGGCTCCGCGGAAATCTCCATTGCGACGACACCGTCACGATCCACTGCTCAGGCAAAATCCTCGGCCGTATCAGCGCGCGACACATCATAATCGATCGCAAGGCCGACATTCATTGCTTCTGCAGAGTTCGTGCCCAAAGCATCGAGATCAAGGGAAGGATGTCAGGCGAGATCATTGCTCAGATGGTTACGGTTCAAAAAAAGGCCTCACTACAAGGCGACGTTACGGCAAAAGCCATCACGGTGGAAAAAGGCGGAATGTTTTCCGGTCAGCTTGTCATCGGGCAGGTCAGCATTACACAAGGAGAATTGTTGGAGGACCAAGAACCGGCAGGAACGAATATTCTGGAATCCCATTTTCCGGGCGCTGCACCGCGGCCTCTGCCGGCGACATAAGAACGATCTCCATGCAAAGACTGCATCCGCGCAGTCCTTACGAGAAGTTGGGCGGTTACGTGCATCTGCCGCGTTTGATCGATAAGGCCAGGCTGCACCGCAAAGGATTGCTTGACGGTTACAACTATAAAACCGTTGGGTTCGATAAACATTTGCTCGCGTTTCTCAAACTCGACGGCGACGCATTTGAAGAGATTGTTAACAGGCTGGAGGAAGACGACGCAATTCTGGAGTGGGTGCAGAAAAACGGGGCCCGACATTCCGCCGAAGCAATTGAACAATGGAACCAGGCGATGATTTCGCGGCACCCCGACACCGCCGCCAAAAAGGCGCGTTTCATCCATTTTCTCAAGGAGGCGGGCGGCGAAGGCCGCAAAGACATACGGACTTATTTCGATCTGATCGAGTTCGACGAAGGACGATTAAAATGACGCGTTTTCGGAAATGTTCGACCAAGCGGTGAAATTCCAATCCCGCTGTCTTCAGAGCAAAAAGCTAAGACTTAAGATTTCCAAGAATTTTGTCTGCATTCTCCAGAGTTTCTTTGCTTCCGATATCAAGCCATTTCCCTTTGATCTGAAACGTCTTTACGGGTTTGCGCGTGTAGAGCCATTGCACAAAACGGCCTGGCTGGTCGGGATTATTGCCTGCAGCAAGATATGTCGTTAACAGAGACAGAACCGCAGGCGCGTAATAGTAAAGAGCGATTGCAGCAAGGGTTCCCTGAGGCTTCTTCGGTTTTTCCTCAAATCGGGTAATGATTCTTTCGGCATCAACAGTGATGTTACCGTACTTCTTGATCGCTTCGATGTCGCCGACGTCGTAGACCGCGACTGTTGCGTCGGTTCCCCTGGCGCAGTCCACAAAATCCGCCAGCGATTCAGTAAACAGGTTATCACCGGCGACGACCAAGAGACTGCTTTGAGCCAGGTTCTCGCGCGTGACGACAAGATTGATGTCCCCGACTGCACCTAATTTGTCTTCATCGCTTGTGGAGCCGTCGTTGATGACTTTGAACTTGAATTCCGGATGTCGCTCCTGATAACGCTGGCTCCAGGCCTCGAAGTCACCCGCAAATTTGTCGTTTGTGACCACGTAAATTGTTTCCAGATCAGGAACACCCGCAAGGTTGTCGACCCCCCATTCGATAATCGGTTTACGCCCAACCACGAGCAGCGGTTTCGCTTTGTCGAGAGTTAGTGGATAAAGACGCGTTGCGTATCCGGCGGCGAGAATCAGAGCATTCATGAGACCAAAATAGTTCGCAGTAAAACAGAAACGCGCTCGGATTTTCTACGACTTCGCGGCGCCTCCGCTCAGGATTGTGCTCTTTAAATGCTGCTGAATCATTTGGATGCGGTTTGAATCTGTGATCTTGGCATGGGTAGAGCCATCCACCACATAGAGGGTATCAATCGCGGCGCCAGCCTGGGTGTTAATACGAGAAAGCGGAATTAAAATGTTTTCGCGATCGAGGCAGCTTAACACATCGTAAAGTAAACCGATTCGATCCGGCGCCTGAATCTCAATAAGCGTGTAGGTCGGATGCGTTTTGTTATCGATGGCGATTCGCGTCGGAAATTCAATTCCTGGCGCAAGACGACGGCTTTGCCGCTTCGCCTTTTCAATTAATGGCAGGAAATCGAAGCTCTCGTCTTCGAGGGCTCGTCGCAAAGTTTGCTCCACCAACTCGAAGTCGCGCCGATGAGTGACAGGGCGAGCTTTCGTGTCGCACACCCGAAAAATGCTAAGTACGACGTTGTCGCCGCGCGGAAAAACGTCGGCGCTCAGAATGTTCAACGGAACAACGGAGAACGATCCGGCAACCTTTGCCAACAACCGTTCACGCTCCCACGTGCAGAAAGTGACGACGCTGTGTCCCTGCTCTGGCATAATCTTCCATTTGATCGCTGCAGCCAGCGGAGATTCTCCCGAGTCGGAAACATTCTCGAGAAACGATCGGAACAATTTCAAGTGCTCGATAATCTCAGGCACATCAGTCGCGCGAAAATAGTGATCTGGCATGAACTCAAAGTGCGCTTCGATTTCGTCTGCGTAGTCCGGCGGAAGATTCTCGGATACGGCGCTCTGCAAGCTTTCGCGCTCGATTTTTGTCTGGTCATAGTAAGACTTCTGGTCGGCCAGATAGCGCGACGTCTCATGAAACAATTCCCAAACGAGGGACTCCTTCCAATCCGACCACGCTTCGGGACTTGCGCCCTGACCATCAGCCAAAGTAAGCAGCATTAGCTTGTTCAGGTTTCTCTGATGCTTCACAATGCGGCCGAATTCCATTACTGTGGCTGGATCATCCAGGTTTCTCTGCTGTGCGGTCCTGGAGAGGGTAAGATGATGATCAACCAGCAGAATGAGCGACTTGCGCTGCTCGGGTAATAACTGCAAACGGGCAGCTACGCGCTGAGCAAAGAGCGCGCTTCCTTCAGAGTGTGGCCTGGCCCCAACGGCTTTGCCGCTGTCGTGCAAAAGAAGCGCAAGGTAGAGAACCAGCGGGTCTTCGAGTTGCTCAAAGATATTTCGATAGGCAACCAACTTCGGATCATTGGTCTCAGCGAGCGCGTCGAGTTTATCGATACATACTAATGTATGCTCATCGGCTGTATAACGATGCAAAAACTCATGCTGCACCAGGCAGGTGAGCTGGCCGAATTCGGGAATGTAACGACCGAGAAAATCGACCCGATGCATCGTTCGCAGGATCCGCCCGACTCGGCCTTTCTGTGACAGAATCAATTTAAAAATCTCGCGCGGACCGCGAGCGTACTGATAGGTGCGAGTGACGTGGCGGAGGCTTCTGCTCAGCAAATCCGCCAGTTCCGGGCTAAGATCTAGGCTGCGCTGCTGGGCAAGCTCGAATGCCCGCATCATCTGCTCAGGCTCTTTGCGAAAAAGATCGTGCCGCGCGGGATGCAAGTGTTTGTTCCGCACAAAGAAAGAGTCGCCAACGGGAGTCTTGGCTGCTCCTACCAACGGTAGAAAACTAAAAAGAGCGCGTGTCTTGTTCGTGACATATCCGCTTACAAATTGCTCCGTGATACGTTCTGTCACTCGAAAGATATTTCGCGTGTGCTCGTAGTAGTGCCGCATGAGCGCCTCACTGCGGAGCTGTCCATTGCGAGGAGAATAATTGAGCCGTCTGGCGACTTGTTCCTGCAGGTTGATGTGCAGTACGTCGGTGGCGCGCCCGGTGGCGTAATGCAAATCCGTGCGCAAGCGCAAGAGGAAATCGTAGGCTCTCTCGATCCTTCGTTGGTCGCTTTCGCTCAACCAGTCTTTTCCCACCAGTTGGTTCGTACTCAGCGAACCCTCTCTGAAGTAGGTCATCCAAAGCAGATTTTGATAGTCGCGAAGTCCGCCACATCCGCTTTTCAGGTTAGGCTCCTGTAGATACACGCTGTCCCCGAATTTTTTGTGCCGGGCAACCTGATCTTGCATGCGCATTTCGACATATCCCCGTTCATGTCCCTCGACGCATTTTGAACGAAACTGCTTTCGAAATTCTCGCGCTAACTCGCTATCGCCAGCCAGAAAGCGAGACTCCAGCATGGCGGTTTTTGTGCGCATATCGCGGTTCGCCTGCGCAATCGCTTCCTTAATAGAACGCGTGGAATGTCCAACCTTGAAGCCGCTATCCCACAGCAGATAGAGAACCTGATTCACCATTTCCTCTAGGTCCGGCGAAATCTCTGTCGCCCGTTGATGATGCAAAAGCATGACGTCAATATCACTGAATGGATTGAGCTCGCCGCGGCCATATCCGCCAAGAGCGATCAACGCCAGTGGAACCTTGGTCTCGCCATTTCCGCGAGCGGTAGCGGCAGCGCCGCCGAAGACGTATCGCAACAAAACGTCAACCAGTTCAGCCCGCCGCGCGCAAATTTCGCGACCGCTGGCGCCGGCCTGGTGCTTCAGACGCAAGCGATGCTCTTCAACCTTGAGAAACTTTTTATAAAGTGGAAGGACCTCGGTCGGGCGTTTGCTCCCGGTCGCGGCGAGGCGACTTTCGGCGTGAGCCAAAACTTGTTCCAGATGTCGGGGCATTGTCATCACGAACTTCGGTTGTAACTGAATCTAAAGTTGAAAATTCAAAAGCCAAAGTCGCGCCACGCACCAAGGCTCTGATCACGTGACTGACGCGGCGCGCGCGGTTATGTCTGCCACAAAAAATTAATACTTCAGAAACGACGTGACTGGCGTTGGCTCGAGCAGGTTGCGGCCATGAAGAAATTGCAGCTCAATTAGAAACTGCGCTTCGAGCAAATGCCCGCCGGCCTTACGGATGAGAACAGCCGCGGCAGCAGAAGTCCCGCCGGTTGCGAGCAAATCATCCAACAACACCACCCGCTCACCGGCTCTTATGCCATCGATATGCATCTCCATTTCGGCTTCGCCGTACTCGAGTGAGTACTTCGCAATCTCCGTCCGGTACGGAAGTTTGCCGCGTTTCCGGATCGGCACAAAACCGACACCAAGTTCATATGCAACCGTCGATCCAAAAAGAAACCCGCGCGCATCGATCCCCACAATCTTATCGATCCTTCTGCCGCGGCACCGCTCCAGAAAGAGATCGATCGACGCACGGAACAGGACCGGATCATTCAACACCGGCGTGATGTCTTTAAACACGATGCCCTTCTTTGGAAAATCGGGTACATCCCGCACGGCGGCGCGCAATTTGTCGATAATGTCGGCACTCATCGACGCGAATAAACGCCAGGGCAGGAAGCACGCGTTGGGTGCTGCGAACATTTCCACGAGTGGGACATTAGAATTAGGAGATTATTTTTCAGTCAAACGCAGCTCTTCTGTCTTGCCATTAGTTACGAGCCAATGCTTGCCGTGCATGACGTAGTAAACTCTGCGTTCGTCAGGCGAAACAGCTATCTGACCCGCACGAGAGTCTTCCCCCAGAATTTTGAGTGAGCTTAGCGATTTTTGATAGACCGGGAGACGTTCGTTTGGCTTATAGAGCAGGTCCAAGGATTGCTCGTTTGTACGTTTGGGGACTGGTCTCGGCAGTCGCGCAAACCACCCATCTCCCGAGCCGCCCATCCGCGACAATTGGACATAGATTGCTTCGCGACTCACCCCAATATCAGCTACGCCAATTTCAGATGGGCTGGCGTTTTCAGTCTCCTGCGTTGCAAGAGGAACATAGCGGTAGGCCGCCACCGAAAAGTGATCCTCTCCGTCGAATGTGTCAGTTTGGATCTCGCCGTGCCACAAGTCACCGTATTCGGAAAAAAATAATTCTCCACTTGCACTAAACACTGGGCACGACGGATTCGGGTGACGTCGCATCCGCACAGGGATCCATTCATCTTCTTTCCTGAACATGAACAGAGGTGCCTCTCGATCATCCGTTGTGACGAAAGTTGCGTACAACTTTGGATCGAACGCAACTCGCCAGAAGTTAGTTCCTGACGGTGCGTCCCGAATTTTTGTTAGAGCGCCTGATCCTGGATCGAACGACCAAAGACTTCCCTTCGTAGTGCAGAAAATTCTGCCCTCGTCTGAACACGTAATCCCCCGCAGCCAATCGTTAGATGCTAATTGTGTCAATGCGATGTCTCGAATCGTTCTTCCACCAAGCTCGATCTCTTGAACCGCCGGTCGCGTATCAATCTCCCCTAACGCGTATATTCGCTTGCCATCCCTTGAGAAAGCCGCGTCACCAGCGACGCAGTGCGTGACAACCCAGTGAACGAGCACTCCTGCCGACATCGCAATTCGACGATTACAGTAACGCATACGTTTTCAGTGCTGTCGGCTCCTAACTTCAGCAGGGAAAGAAGATTTACGAACACGGCAAGTCAACCTAAACTGCATTTCGAGTGGATCGATATCTTCTTATCGTTTCGACAGTTTGTTTTCTCGCTGCGGTTGTACACACGGCTATTGAGTTGCGTGCCGGAGTATTTCGCCCGCTGCGGTTTAATTTTTTCGCGGTGGGCTTGGGCTTTATTTTTCAGACCGCTTTTTTGTCCCTGCGCGGACACGAGCTGGAACGCTGTCCCCTCACCAATCTATTCGAGGTTTTTATCTTTCTCGCATGGTCGGTAGCGGCGATCTACATGCTGGTCGGTCCGGGTTATCGCCTCTCACTGATGGGCGCCTTTACCGCACCCCTGGTGGTGGTGCTGCAAGTCTTTGCGCTAATCGCGCCGATTGATATTCGTCACCCAGTGAAGTTGCCGGCAAATCCGTGGCTGGAATTTCATGCATCGATTTCCCTCCTGGCTTATGGAGCGTTTGCGCTCGCCTGCATCGCTGGCGTCATGTATCTCGTGCAGGAACGCCAGCTCAAGACGCATCAACTACATTCAATTTTTTATCACTTACCGCCGCTGAGTGATCTGTTTGCTGCCATCACCCGGCTTCTTTGGTGGGGCTTTGCGCTTTACACGCTCGGCATCGTAAGCGGTTTTTTCACCGGGCATCCACTACCACGCCCGCAAGTAGTAGCCGCGATTGGAATCTGGTTGCTTTACGCGGCGATTTTACAGGGTCGGCATCTTCGTTGGTTCGCGCCAAAACGCGTAGCTGTATTATGCATCATCGGTTTTAGTGCGGCGCTGACACTTCTGTGGGGGATCACGTTCACGGCGGAAATGCATCCGATACCATGACCGTTTTCTGCATAGGCTTGAGTCATCACACGGCGAACGTGGCGACACGGGAGCAGTTCGCCGGTAGCGCAACAGCTGAATCGATCGTGCGTGAAGCCGGTTGCCCCGAAGCGTTGCTGCTGACGACATGCAATCGGGTGGAGGTTTACGGCGTTTCGCACAAACGCATTTCGACGGATGAAATTGCGCGTTGCCTCACAAAAACCCCCATCCGCGATCCTCATTATTACGCACCGCCATTTTACCGGTACGAAGCTGAGAAGTGCGTCCAACATCTCTTCCGGGTTGCGTCTGGACTCGATTCGATGGTTGTCGGCGAAAGCGAGATACTCGGACAGGCGAAAAAAGCCTACGAACTGGCCAGAAAATCCGGAGCAGCCGGCCAGTATTTGCATCGTCTGTTTCAGCGTGCCTTTCGCGTGGCGAAGCAAGTGCGTACGCACACAGACATTGCGCGCGGCGCGGTGTCGGTCGGCTCGGTCGCCGTCGATCTGGCGCAAAGAATTTTTGGCAGATTAAGCGATTGCAAGGTGCTCGTGCTCGGAGCAGGCGAAATGAGCGAACGTACAGCGCGCGCTCTGATCTCCCGTGGCGTCACCGATCTTCGCGTCACCAACCGTTCGATGGATCGCGCATGCGAGCTAGCGCGTGCAGTGGGCGGCCGTTCTATTCCGTTCGAAACGTGGGAAACACAATGCCGTGAGATCGATATTTTCATCACGTCGACGACGTCGGAAACTCCGTTGCTGACAACCGAGAAACTTGCGCCGCTGCTGCGCGACCGCTTGGATCATCCGCTTTTTATCATCGACATCGCGGTGCCCCGTGACGTCGACCCGAGTGTAAACGAAATGGAAGGTGTTTATCTTTACGACATCGATTCGATACGATCTGTTGCGGAGCAATCGCTCGAGCTTCGACGCCAACAGGTTGTCGCAGCAGAAGCGATCATTGCAGAACATGTCACGGATTTTGTCGATTCGCTTTCTCGAGGATTGAACGACGCCGCTCGAAAAACCGAGCATCCCTTGCCTGGCGAAAATTCGCTGCGGGCATCGGAATTGTAGGAGAAGCTGGTAGCTTCCCGTCCACACTCTCGCGAGCTAGATTCCCGCGATGGTTAAAAACATTGTGCTGGGCACACGCGGCAGCGAACTCGCGCGCGCGCAAACTCTGCTGGTCGAGGAAGCGATTCGACGCGCAAATCCGGGCATAACGATCGAGACCAAAATTGTTGCGACAAGAGGCGACAAAACCAGAGTTATCGATCCGCGCGCAGGACGAAAGGGATTGTTTACGGCAGAAATCGAGCGCGCCCTTCTTGCCCGAGAAGTGGATGTTGCGGTGCACAGTGCAAAGGACCTGCCAAGCGAAACAAACCCGGGCGTAGAAATCGCGGCAGTTTTGCCCCGCGCGCCGATGGGTGACGTGCTGGTCTCCAAACATCCGGAGGGTCTCGGTGCCCTTCCACGCGGCGCAATAGTGGCAACTGGCAGTGTGCGAAGAAAACATCAGCTGCTGTGGAAACGCGTAGATCTCCAGCTTGTCGATCTTCACGGCAACGTGCCGACTCGCCTGCGAAAACTGGCCGAAAACGAGTGGGACGCCGTCGTGTTAGCTCGCGCAGGTCTTGAACGCCTGGGTATGTTGCTAAGTCGTGCGGAAATCAGTTTTGAAGGCCGGCGATTTTTTCTCGAAATGCTCCCAGACGAAATTTTTTTGCCGGCCGGTGGTCAGGGAATAATTGCCGTTCAAGTTCGCACCGAAGATCAAAGCGCAAAGGCAGTCGTCGCTCCCATAAACCATCGCGAAACGTTGCTTTGTTTGCGAGCGGAGCGAGAATTTCTTCGTCGTTTGCAAGGTGACTGCGACTGTCCAGTGGGTGTCGTCGCAAACATTGATAACGGCAAGATGAAAATGCGTGTGCAGTTGTTCATGGGAAGCGCGATGGACCCGCGTGAAGCCGCAATAGAAGGCGCGCCCGCTGATCCCGAACGCCTCGCAGCAGAGCTATTGAGTCGATTAGGAGCACCAGCCTTCGCGCAAGGGTACGGCCCGCCGCATGAGCATCAGTAAGAGTGGGAAAGTTTATCTGGTTGGCGCTGGGCCGGGCGATCCTGGCTTGGTCACCTTGCGCGCAAAGGAGTGCATCGAGAATGCGGATGTAATCGTTTACGATCATTTGGCAAATCCGGAAATGCTCAGTTGGGCGCGAGAGGATGCAGAAATCATTTATGCCGGAAAGGAACCCGGCGAGGACCAAAATCTAGGCCAGCGGGAAATCAATGCTCTGCTAATCGAGAAAGCAGGTGAAGGAAAGCAGGTCGTTCGATTAAAGGGTGGGGATCCGTTCGTGTTCGGCCGAGGAGCGGAAGAAGCGCAGGCGATTGCCGAGGCGGGAATCCCATTTGAAGTTGTGCCCGGGATCACCTCGGCCATCGCCGGCGCGGCTTACGCAGGTATTCCAATGACGCATCGAGCGCACAATTCGCACGTGACATTCTTTACGGGACACGAAGATCCAGCGAAATCAGAAAGTGCAATCGATTACGCAGCCCTCGCAAAACTTGGTGGCACGCAGGTCATGTTGATGGGCGTGGAACGTCTCGGATCCATCACCAGCGAAATGATGAAACACGGCGTGCGCAGCGATTTGCCGGTCGCCCTCGTTCGCTGTGCTACGACTGGCCAACAGGAAACGCTCACAGGCTCCCTTTCAGACATTGCCCAAAAAGCTGTAGCCAGCGATTTCAAAGCGCCGGCGGTAGTCATATTTGGAGAAGTTGTGGCCTTGCGGGACAATCTCAATTGGTATGAAAAACGGCCGCTCCTGGGGAAAAGAATTGTCATTACGCGGACCCGAAAGCAGTCGAGCGTGTTAAGCAACAAATTGCGCGCCCTGGGTGCTCATGTGATCGAGCTGCCAACGATTCGAATCGAGCCGCCCAGCGACTTACGCGAATTCGCGGAGCTGGTACAGGACGTGCATGTCTATGACTGGATCGTTTTCACGAGTGCAAACGGCGTCGAAGCGTTCTTCGATATTTTCTTCAAGCTGTACGATGATGCCCGTGAGATCGGCGGCGTGCGCATTGCTGCGATCGGACCCGCGACGGCCCAGCGCGTGAAAGACTTTCATCTGCACGTGGATCTTCAGCCGGACGAATTCGTGGCGGAAGCAGTAGTGCGTGAATTCAAAAAGCAGGGAAGCATCGAAAATTTGCGGATTCTTTTAGTGCGCGCGGAGAAAGCGCGTGACACGCTTCCCAAAGAACTTTCGGCTTTGGGAGCGATCGTGGACGAAGGGTTTGCGTATCGGACGGTGCCGGAAACGCGCGACACGAGCGGCGCGCGTCGGCAACTGGCAGAGGACGGAGCCGACTTGATCACGTTCACCAGTTCTTCAACTGTAGAAAACTTTCTCGCTCTTGGACTATCCTGGCCACAGGGAATGCGAATCGCCAGCATTGGGCCGATCACGTCAAAGACTGTGCGCGATCAGGGGCTCAAAGTCGATGTCGAGGCGCGCCGGCACGATATCAATGGCTTGGTGCAGGCGATCAGGGAACTTTTTACAGAGAAGAACGCTGAGAAAAGTTAAATTGTAAAAAAGCTAAATCGTTACAACGAGAACTGCTGCCTCGGCCCAACGTTTTAGCTTCTTAACATTTTAACCTTGTTACGATGGATTAAACCGAAACCTCATTTTACCGCGCTTGGCGTTGGCTTTCGCCTTCCGGCGATGCTTTTGGGAAGGCGTCTCGAAGGCACGCAAACGGCGGACCTCCTCGAGAATACCTTCGGCATCTAGCTTGTTTTTCAGCCGCTTCAATGCGCGATCAACAGGTTCACCTTTACGAACAATTACTTCTGGCATCGATAATCACTCCCTCGAATAACGAATGGAATTTTAAACGGGCGAGCCCGAGCCTACTCGGAGCGGACGACCTCGTCAAATGTCCTAGGAAAACGCGGACGGAGTAGCCGCTTTAGCGCTGCGCGAGAGGATTGGCGGCAGTCGTGGCTTTTTCGGTTACTTCGCGCCGGAGTGCAGCAGCGCCGCGCCCGCGGGCACGTGACCACCACAGCACAATTGGCGAAGCGATAAAAATTGAAGAGTACGTGCCTACGACCACGCCAATGATGATGGCGAGGGAAAAGTCGCGTAGCACGGCGCCGCCAAACAAAAACAGACAGAAAATCGGGATCAACGTGACTGTGCTTGTCAGAATCGTACGGCTGAGCGTTTGGTTAATGCTCGAGTTCATTATCTCCTCGATGGTTCCACGTCGCCCGCTAGCCAGCCCTTCACGTATCCGGTCGTACACGACGATGGTGTCGTTAATGGAATAACCCGCGATTGTTAGCACTGCGCCGACCATTGTGAGCGTAAGTTCGCGGCCGAAAAGCGCGAACATACCGACCGTCATCAGCACATCGTGCAGCAAGGCGACAATCGCGCCTACCGCAAAGGAAAGCTCAAAGCGGAACGTTACGAAAATTAAAATGCCGAGGATGCCGAGACCGAGCGCAATCAATGAACTCTTTGCCAACTCACCGCCCACAAGTGCGCCGACTCGTTCCGAACCTTCCACATTAAAGCCGGCGCTTGGGAGCGTCTGCATGATTTGTTTTTCCACCCTGTCGCTCGTGTTCAGCGGAGTGCGGATGGTGATGTAACTCTTGCCTCCTTGCGTGGATTCCTGGATTGAAGCATCGGCAAACCCGATTGGCTTAAGCGCGTTGCGCACCTGTCCGATGTCGATCTTACCCGGTGCGCTCAATGTAATCAGATCGCCACCGCGAAAATCGACGCCGAAATTTTTCTCGCCGCGAATGTAGAATGCGGCGGCGCCGGCCAACAGCAGCGCGAGTGAGATCATGCAGGCGATGAACCCCTTGCCGAGGAAGTTGATGTTTTTCGATGAAATCAAATGCAACATCGAGATACGCTTGAGCCGTCCTGTATCGACAAGCCAGCCGAGACAGCTCCGCCCCACGATGAGGGCCGTGAACAACGATGCCAGGATCCCGAGAGTAAGCGAAATCGCGAAGCCTTTCACCGGCCCAGTCGCCTTCCAAAACAAAATCGCCGCGGTAATTAGCGTCGTTACGTTTGCGTCGAAAATCGAGCTAAACGCTTTCTCATAGGCCGTGTTCAGGGCGACCTTGAGCGATTTTCCGAGGGCCATTTCTTCGCGCAATCGCTCGTAAATGAGCACGTTCGCGTCCACTGAAAGACCAATTGTCAAAATGATGCCGGCAATGCCGGGCAATGTGAGCACGAAGTGGAACATCGTCAGCGCGCCCACGAGCAGAATGAGATTGATGATCAGAGCAAGATTTGCGACAAGGCCTGGAATTTTGTAGTAGATTGCTACGCAGATCAGCGTGATGACCAGTCCGACCAAGCCGGCGAGAATACTCGCGCGGATCGAATCCAGGCCGAGAGTCGGCGAGATGCTGCGCTCTTCCTCGATGCTCACCGGTGTTTGCAGCGGGTTCTCGAGCACACTCGCCAGACCGCGGGCTTCTTCTTCAGTAAATCTTCCCGTGATTTGCGCGTCGCCACCGTAGATAGCATCCTGTATGACGGGCGCAGATTGGATGACTCCATCAAGCACAATCGCAAAGCGATGATGAACATGCGCGGCTGTGATGTCGCCGAACTTCTTGGCGCCCTCCGGATCAAAGCGCAAATGGACTACCCAGCCATCTTTTTCGTAGGAGGCACCCGCGCTTGAAACGCGATCGCCGGACAAGTCAGCTTTCTTTTTTACCAGCAACCGTTCTTCTTTGGGTTTTTCCTTGGAGCCGGCGACGGTCTCCCCGAACTCGTTGGTCATCGATCCGCCTTCTGCAGCGAGTTTGTGAGTGTCGATCCGGTATTCAGGCGGAATGACATCCTTGCCTTCGTCGATGGCTCTTAATTTTTCCCCATTATCGGGGTAAACTAGACGGAACTCGAGTTTCGCCACGCGCGACAGCTGATCGCGCGCTTCCTGAATCTTTGCAGTGTCCAGCCCCGGAATCTGGACAAGAATCCGATCACTGCCGACAGGACTGATAATCGGTTCACTGACTCCAAAAGTGTCAATCCGTTTCCGAATGACCTCCACTGCCTGTTCAAGCATTCCCTTCGTGATCTGCTTGTCGCCGGGCACGAGCCGGATCAGGAATGATGTGCCGCCCTGAATATCGAGACCAAGCGCGATCTTTTTTTGTGGCGGCCAGATCGCAGCGATGCTGAAAACGACAAGCAACACCATCAGCGTGGTGGCTAGCAGGCGTTTCCGCGGTCCTTGATCAGTGGCGAAGTACCATCCGAAGAGGATCAGCATTCCGAGGCCAACAAAAAACGTAAGTGCCGGAGTCATCGGTTTTAACAAGCCAACGATTTAATGATTTAACTCTCCTTCAGCACATTTGTAATGGCCGATTTCTCCATTTCGATCTTTACGTTGTCGGCCACCTTCACTAGCACGGTGTTTTCCTTCACATTGGAAATCAGACCGTGAATGCCGGCATTGGTCACTACCCGGTCGCCTGTCTTTATGCTCGAGATTAATTGTTGTTGCTGTTGCTGCCGTTTTTTCTGCGGCCGGATCATCACAAAATACATGATGATGAAAATGAAAATCAGCGGGATAAAAAATGAGCCGATACCGGCGCCGGGGACTGCCTGAGGCGCCGCGCTTTGAGCTTGAGCAAGAATTGTCTGGAGCATGCCGAGAATTGAAGAGCGCACCTTAAGCGCGAAAGCGGCCACTGCAAATTGTTCTTTCGCATCGCTCGTATTATTATCGGGGTCGACGGCGGCGGCTGGTAATGTGTTTGAGCCGGAAAAACAAAGTCCGTTTCGCTTGATGAAGAATCGAGCCGCTCATGGTAATATATTTGCCGGCGGTGGGGGTATAGCTCAGTTGGTAGAGCGTCTCGTTCGCAATGAGAACTCGCCGATTTCGCTCACGTTCGCTCACCTGCTCTCAAGCGCTTTTCATAGGTAAAATCGTTGGACGAGCTTTATCTCAAGCGTTCCCAAATGCGCTAAAAAAATATCGTCGGTGGACAAAGAAGTGGACAAAGAGCGATGTCAATAAAGCTTCCGGGCCTGCTTGAGATACCAGCGCTGGTCTACCTCTTGCTTCGGCGTCTCCTTCCTTGGAGCGGCGGCTCCGTTCCAACTAGTCACACAGCCTTAAATCTCGTCCGGTCACTTCGTAACCCCGACCATCGCACCCTAACGCTAATGGTAACTATACTGAAAGGCATTACACTCCAACGCCTTTGATGTGTGACGCTTAGATGGCTAACACCCGCGAATAGCTTCTCTCCGCGGTCTGTTCGTTAGGCATGTGTGTTAGGATGTTGGTGACGAATGCCGCAATCGACTCAGCCTTGCGCGCGTACTTGTCGAGCGCTGACGGCAATAAGGTCGTGCCATCCGCGACCAACGAGAACAATCCGGCGAAGCAAACTGCTGTCAGGAGAAGAAATGCACGCCAAACCAGGCCGCGTGAATGCGGGACGAAGCGCTACTCGAATGCATGTTTGGCTGTATCGAAAACCTGCCACCCGGTCATCGCTTGGGAGCAAAACGCGAACGCATTTGGAAGCGAGTTCCTTGCCTCCGAACGCGAGCGGCTGGTGAAGAAATCCGAGTAACGCTGTGGGTCAACCGTGTGGGCTACTTCCTTCTGTTGCAATGCAGGCGACACGCCCGCCTCTACAGACTGGTTTCTGCTAAACGGGATTCGATCGTCTCGCATAGCACGTGGAGCAGAAGCTGGTGCGCTTCCTGAATTCTGGCAGTGGATTCGCTGCGAACCAAAAGATCGACATCGGCCATGCCAATGGTTGAACCGCCGTCGCGACCGAGGAAGGCAATCGTTTTCAGCTTGTGGGCTTTCGCTTGTTCCAGCGCGCGCTCGACATTTCTCGATTTACCGGAAGTCGTTAGGCAAATCAGCACGTCACCCTGCAGGCCAAATGCCGCTACCTGGCGAGCGAAAACCTCATCGAAACCATAATCGTTGCCCGCAGCAGTGAGTAGCCCGCCATCGCCGGAAAGACAGATCGCCGGGTAGGCTGGGCGATCTTTTGTAAAGCGCACCACAAACTCTGTTGCAAAATGGGACGCATCAGCGGCGCTGCCGCCATTGCCGCAGACGAGCAATTTGTTTCCAGCGCGCAAAGATTCCTCGATCAGATCCGCAGCCTTCGCGACCTGCGCGTCGAGATCGAAAAGCGATTGAAGCGTCTGGTTCGCCGCAACGATTGCCCTCTTTAAAATTTTAGAAGAATTACGCATGGACCATTAGCTAGCCAGACCAAATCGTAACTGGAACAACAGCACAGAAACCAGATTTTTCTTTCGCGCAGGTTTTTGGGGACTTCGCCCACCAGTTTCCGTAGAAGTTCTTGAATAAATCAGACATCCGCTGTGAAACTCTCGACTTTACACCTGATCTCCTTGGCCGCCGTAATGTCGCGCCGACGCTCCTTCCGGGTGGAACTCGGTGGACTTTTGCCGGAAGCGCGGTCTCTGGAATTTGAAAGTGGCTTAGTAGTACAAATTTCGGACGTTTCGCCCGAAATCAACGAATCGGCCCTGCCCTCAGCGGAGGCCTCCGGCAAAGCCGCCCAGTCCGCGTTAACGGCAGGGCCGCTTGCTCGCGAGCAAGCGACAATCCATGCGGTAGCGGACGCCTTGCAGTCGCGAGGCTCCGCTCCCGCTGGTAATTTGGCAGACCAGATTCCGCGCGGATCGCCTTGTGATAATGAACAAACGGAGCGAGTTGAGGGACCGGCGCATCGCCGTGATTTGGCCTTGCTCAACAAGGCGAATCTCACTAAAATCCCCGGTCTTGAGCTCAGCCAGTGCGAACGAAGGAACCGTCAGGCCGGGCGCGTTCGTCACCACGCGCTGGAGCCTGATTGTTTCCGGTGGCGGCTCCAAAAGCAAAGAGCAGGAAACCCGTGCAGCACTCGCCGAGCTTTGCCGCATCTATTGGCGGCCGATTTTTGCTTTTATCTGCCGACGTGGTTATTCGACCCAGGACGCCGAGGACCTCACGCAGGATTTCTTTGTGATGATACTGGAAGGTGATTGGCTTAAGAATGCAGACCCCAGCCGCGGCCGTTTCCGTTCGCTGCTGCTCAAGTCGCTCAAGAACTTTCTCAATGACGCCGCCGACAAAATTCATGCCCGCAAACGCGGAGGGGACGTGAGCTTCATTTCGTGGGACGCCTGGATGTCTGAGGCGCCGTCGGAATTGTCGATGTCAACGCAGACGCTTACTTCCTTGCCCGCGGAGCGACTCTTCGATGTGCGCTGGGCGGCGACGGTCGTGGAACGCGCGCTTCGACGCCTCCGCGAGGAATGCGAACGCAAGGGGCGGCGTCGAGTTTTCGATGTCTTAAGCGCCTACCTCACAGTGGAGCGGGACGATGTCTCGTGCGCGAGTTTGGCCACGAAGTCGGGGGTTCCCAAGGGTACGGTGAAAAAGTTACTTTATCGCATGCGGCAGCGCTACCGCTGGTTGTTGCGCGATGAAGTGGCCCAGACAGTGGAGAATCCTGCTGAGATTGAGGATGAACTCCGCCACCTCTGCGGTGCGCTCGCGGCCAGTTCGGAGCAAGCCAGATAAATGATTTACCCTGCGCTCCTACGATTTGCCTTTCCCCAATGATACTCCATGGTGGCTTAGATCCGCTCCCAGCGATCACGCATGAGCCGGACGACTGCCCGCGGTGTGACACGGCGTTAAGTGTGAACAACGGACTTTGTCTTCTGTGTTTGCTCCAGGCCGGGCTGACTGAAGATGAAGACTCCAGAAGCGGGAGTCTCGACACACTCCTCTCCGAAATCGAATAAAGGCGCGATCCTCCGCCGAGGCTTCGACAGGCAGGCCAACTTGGCGACTCAGGAGCCGCGGGAAGTAGCCGCGACATCTTCGTGGGCAGAAGTATCCGAACCTTTTGCGCACGTTAATTGGAACTTCGCTGCCTATTCCTGTAGAAGGCCGCGGCCCACGGCGCCCAGCCAGAACCGCGGGATCGCCTCTCGACTGCCGATAACTTCTCACATCCTGTAAAATATTTGGGACCTTCGCCCTCCAGTTTCCGTAGAAGTAAGCATGCGGGAGATTAAACGAACTCAACAGCAGCCTATCCCGACATATCGTGGCCCTTACTTTCCGGCGGCAGCGGCACAAACCTGGCCCCAACTTGGTTTCCGATCCGGGTTTTTGGCCAGCCGGTTTTCGCACTTTTGGGAGGGAGTTTTTCCAGAATTTACTCCGTTGTCACATTTCCTTGATAGCCGGAAAAACCAAATGTGGTTCCCCCCTCCTTCTAGTAGCCCTCGCCAGTTAGCGGGATAGCAGCAGTTAAAGGAACTCACCAGATGAGGGCAGAAGGTCACCTCCGGGACGCGGGGCGCGCGACCAAGGGCGGCAGCCTGTCCTACAGCGGCTCAAACGGAAACGCTCCTCATGTTGCGAGTGAACTCTGGGCAACGTCTCTGTGCAGGGTCCCTGGCTGGAAAGCCGGTCTCGATATTACGTGCATTCTGCTTTTGCTACCGCTCTGGCTGCCGCTAATGATTTTGCTCATGCTGGTGACGCGAATCGCCTCGCCTGGTCCGATCTTCTACCGGCAGGAGCGCATCGGC
>Ga0209474_10001788_pt1 | contig 20453 bp, 22 predicted proteins | sample GraSoiAngelo_145_FD_185902 | JGI IMG/M metagenome (GOLD analysis project Ga0209474, IMG submission 185902) | Grasslands soil microbial communities from the Angelo Coastal Reserve, California, USA - 14_1009_05_20cm (SPAdes) (version 2) | ecosystem: Environmental > Terrestrial > Soil > Grasslands... | reverse complement strand
GAAGAAGACGCCAAAGGCCGACCGCGAGCGCCGTTCCAACGAGCTCATCCGGCTGATGAAGCTTGACGGGTTTGCGGACGCCTATCCCAAGGCACTGTCCGGCGGCATGAAGCAGCGGGCGGCGATCGCCCGGGCGCTGGCCAACGATCCTCAAGTGCTGCTGATGGACGAACCGTTCGGCGCTCTCGATGCGCAGACGCGGCAGATCATGCAGGAGATGCTGACCGACATCTGGCAGCGGTATCGAAAGACGGTGCTCTTCGTCACCCACGACATCGAGGAGGCCATCTTCCTCGGCGACGTCATCTACGTCATGACCAACCGTCCCGGCCGGATCCGCACCACCCTGCAGGTCGATCTGCCTCGACCGCGTACCTTCGAGATGGTCAGCAGCCCGCAGTTCGCAGGCCTGCGCAACCAGGTGGTCGGCATCATTCATGAGGAGAGCCTCAAGGCGGTCGAGAGCGAACTGGCGCGTCCGGCATAATGCCTACGACGTGAGCCTGACGACCGTCGCCGTCATCATCCTCAGCCTCTGGGTCCTCGCCATCGTGATCGCCGGGGCGTTGATGGCCCTTCGTCCCGGCGGGGCTGCGATTCGCTTCTCGCCCATGGCCCCGGCCGCATCAGCCGACGGCGCCACCGGGCGCCAGGAAATCCTCCTGGGGGGCGACGCCGAGGTGCTGGGCAACGTGCGTGGCCGTGTGGTCGCCGTCCTGGTTGATCCCAAAACGCGCCGGGTCACGGGGGTTCAACTGGGTGGCGGACTGCTGGAAGCGGAAACCGTTCCGATTGACGCGATCGTCGGTGCCGATGGGCGAGTCCTCAGCCTCCGCGACGGCTGGCAGGACCAGACGGCCGAAGCCGATGGGCATCTCGCCGTTCTCAAGAGCAACATGTCGGTGGTCGGGGCCAACGGCAAACGGCTCGGCCGTCTGCGACTGGTCTGTTTTGAACCCTCTGCGGCGGTAACCTCCGAGCTGGTTGTCGAAGGCGGCGGGCAGCCGGTCCAGCGCCTCGTGCCAATGGATCGGGTCGTCGAAGTCGGTCCGGTACGCGTCGTTACCAACCTGCCCGCGGCCGAAAGCAGCAAGCTCCAGCCGTTTGCCACGGACCGGGAGCTACGTCAGATGATTGCCGAACGGCTGATGGCGGAGGGTCTGGAGCGGGCCATCCAGGTGGATGTCCGCGATCAGCGTGTCCGGCTGCAGGGCTACGTCGGCGACCGGTCGCATGTCGAGCGGGTTGAGCAAATGGTGCGCTCAATCCCGGGCGTGCTGCGTGTCGATCTGGACCTGGTGACCGATGACCAGCTCGCCCAGGCCATCAGGGATGCGATCGGGCGCGACGCGGTGGCAGCCGCGGCCCGCATCAATGTCACCGCCCGGTCGGGCGTCGTCGACATCACCGGCGAAGCGCCGAATCGAGCAACCGTGCGCCGAATCGAGACGCTGACGCAGCAGGTGGACGGCGCACAGGTCGTTCACAACATGGTCGTCGTGCATCCTCGCTTCGCCGCAACGGCCTAGTCGAGCTTGAACGCGCGACTCAGCAGGCGCTTTATCGCAGCCGTCTCTGCATCGGCAGCCGAGCGCAGCGTGACAAACCGCGTGTCCTTGCCCGAACCCTGGAGTAATCCACTGCCCTCATCGAGCTCCCGTCCGCGATAGAAAAAGAGCGTCGCGTGGCGCGGGAAGGTGCCGAAGCCAACGACGTTCTTGCCGTTGACCCGATAGCGGGCAATTTTCCACATGAAGGAAGCGGAGCGGGGTGGCCCGCCCTGGTAGGCCACCTCGGAGGCGGCGGGGGCGATCGCCCTGATCGAGCGGCGTACCGCGAGCAGGATCGGACGGACCGCCGGCGGAACCTGTTTGATCTGTTCGGTAACCGTCTTCGGACTCGAGGGGGTCATCGAGGCTGACTCTACTCGTGGCCCTGGTCGGCGGACTCGACGTCAGCCACGAAGCCGCCCCAGCTCTCGCTTCCCGCTCTGGGTGGCGCGGTAATCACCAGCAACCGAACGGCACCATCGGTGCGAATCGTGTAGTTGTGGGTCAGCCCCCGCGGTAGGAAGACAAATCCACCCGTTTCTACGTCGAAGCGTTTGCCGTCGCACTCAAACGTGAGCTCGCCTCGGACGACATAGAACATCTCGTCCTCGGTGGGATGGGCGTGGTCGCCGGGCTCTTCGCCTTTCCGGGTGGTGAACTCGATGACCGCGGCTCCATGTCCCGAACGATATTCGCCGGCCTTGACCGTCACGTCGATCCCGATATTGTGGGTCGCGCCTTTGCCGCGCGGCACGTGGAAGGGCTCGATCGTCACGTCAGAATCCGGTGCTCGTAAAGAATGCGACAGCCATCCTTCCCCAGCTCGATGGTGCCGCCCACGGCGCAGTAGCGTTTGGTCGCCAACTTGGTGGCCTTTCGAACCAGCGCGTCATCAAACGGCCCCATCCCTGATATTTCGTAGAGCAGCCGAATCTCCGTAAACGCTTTGGGCCAATCCGTCTGTCGGTCACCCTCGGCGCGAACGGTGAGCGATTGAAGCGGCTGTTTCATTTTTTGCAAGAGCGAGACGGCCGTCACTCCAGTGCAGGCGCAGAGCGCCGAGAGCAGGAGATCGGTCGGACTCATCGCCTGGCCCTTGCCGAGCGGTGGACCCTCGTCCGCCACCGCGGCGTGTCCGCCGCCGTCCGCGAGTTCGAATCGAAAACCGTCCCCCGACCAACGCGCGCTTGCTGACATCAGGAAAGTTTAGGGGGCCGGTCATGCCGGCCCCCTAACCGTCGTGGGTTATCGCAGGTTATCCGCGATCGCCCGTCTTCTCTCCGGTGCTTGGATCGAGGAAGAGCTTGTTAGGGCCACCCTCGGGTCCATTCCTGGTAAAAGTCAGCATGTTCATCACCGAACCTGCCTTGGTATCGAACGAGAAGTTGCCGATCCGGCTCGTCTGCCAGTTGTCCTCGATGAAGCGAAGGATGGACGTCTGATCCGTCACGCTGTGGTCGACGAAGTTGCTCTTCGCAAAGCGCGAAATGACCAGTAGCGGCAGCCGCGGGCCGTAGCCGCAGCGATCCTGGTAGCCGCCCATGGTGTTGTTCGCCTTGGCTCCGCAGTTGGCGCCGGCCAGGGCATCGACTGTCCCGTCCTGCGATTGATTGACGATCGGGCTCATCGCGTGGTCGTACCAGCCATCCGAGTCGTCGTAGGCGATCACGACGGCGGTGCTGTTCCAGTAGGGGGTTCGTTCCAATCGGTTGATGGTGTCGACGAGGAAGTGCTGCTCGTCGAGTGGATCGGAGTAGCCGGCGTGGCCATCTTGATAGGCCGGAGCCTTCAGAAAGCCGACGGCCGGCATGCGGTGATCGTCGACCGCCGTCCAGAAGTCGTTCATGTCGTACTGGTGATTAGCCTGGTCGCTCTTGCCGATCTTGTCGGGCGAGCTCGGCGGTAGGTGTTGCGGGTTCGCTGTGGACGTGTAGTACTGGAACGGCTCGTGATGTGGGATGTAGTCCTTGCTAACGACACCCGCCATGTTCGTGTGGGTCACGGTGCAAGTGGCCGCGCCTGGCGCCTCGCGGAAGCCGCCCTGGAACCAACCCCAGGTCACGTTCTTCGCATTGAGCAGGTCCCCGATGTTCTTGTTGTTCGGATCGGTCGAGGTTGTGGTGTCGCGGGTATCGCAGATGTCGCCCGCCGGCTGGGGATCACCGATCACGGTGTCATTGGGCGTGACCGCATCGAAGGTGGGGTCGGGCAAAAACCCGTGCGTCTGCCCAGAGGCAAGATTCAGCGCGCCAACCGTCGACGGTCCGAAGTTCGTGTCGAAGGCGTTGTCGCTCATGGCAAAAGTCTGCGCGTAGTTCCAGAGTGCGGTCACCGTGTTGCCGTCGTAGTAGCCCATGGCGAGCCCGGTGCCGTGGCCGTAATCGACGCAGGGTCCACCGAAGGGCGGTGGATTACCGACGCCGGTCGTTTCCGGGAACAGGTCCATCAAGCCGTGGTCGAAGGCCTGCTGCTCGTTCCTGTAGCCGTGATTCTGATCGCAGGTCTCGTACTGGCTCCGGCCGAGCCGGAAGGGCTGGGTGCTGTTTGGATTATTCGGCGCGTTAAGGGGCGTGTTCAAGCCATTGACCGAGGGGGTATCCGCCGCGGCGGCAAAGGACGGCTCCCCCGCGGGGTTGGCGGCGACTGGATAGGTGGCGAAATAGTGATCGAACGAGACGTTTTCCTGAAAAATCACGACCAGGTGCTGGATCGGCGTTACCGCGCCGGTGTCTCGCCCCGGCGGCTCACCACCGGTGGCTCCTACGGTCCCGCCACTGAGCAAGGCGATAGCGGCGAGCCCAACTATCGGCAGGTGCAAGTGAACGCGTGTTCGCATTGACTTCCTCCTTCAGAACAGCCACCCCGAATCCCCGTGATTGTTTATACGCGATTCGTCTCGAGATCAGTTTCGTACGCCGCTGAGATTGAGCCGCCAGTAGTCGAGGGTGTAGGGCGGGTCATCCTTCGAGGCGGCCTCGACGAGGCGCTGGATGAAGCGCTGCCTGAGGCCAACATCCCCGATGCGCTGCAGATCGAGACGCAGAACCACGGTGGTGATGAACTCAGCAAACGCGGCGGCATCTTGGAAGGTTGTTGGTTCAGGGAAGTGCTGAAGCTCGATCTGGTCGAAGCCGGCCGCCTCGAGACGCCGCCTGGTCTGCGCCTTGTCGGGGTACACGTTGGGACGAGCCCAGCCCTCGAAACTCTGGCGGTACAGCGGCTCCGTTTCGAGCGCCTCCGCACGCGCGAGTAATCGATTGAGGTTTCCCTTACCTCCCATCTGGGCGAGCAGGCGACCACCCGGCCTCAGCGCCTGCGCAATGTTGCGATAAAGGCCGGCCTGGTCCGCGATCCAGTGGAAGGTGGCGGTGCTGAAGACGACCTCGGCGACCTGGTGCAGGTTCAGCGCAAGAAGGTCTCGACAGAGCACCTCCACATGGCCGTCGAATTCCGGCTCGAGGTACGCGCGGGCTGATTCGACCATCTGCGGTGAGACGTCGACGGCAATGACGCGGCCGCGCGGAAGCCGCTCGAGCAGAAGGCGCGTGAGCCGGCCGCTGCCGCAGCCGGCGTCGATGATGGTCTCGTCTCCGCGGAGCTGGAGGCGGGTGAGTAGCCGTTTGCCCCATTCGAACTGAGGATCGGCGACGCGGTGGTAGCTTTCCGCATCCCAATAATTGGTACCGGTCATGGCCCCCACCCTGACCGTCCTCCAGACGGGGAGGGAAACCATGACGGTGATCGAATCAATGCGCCTGGGAAGAGGTCACCGAGACGAGTGGGCGGAAGGGCGTCGCGACCGGCAAAGTGCGGCCGCCGGTGTCGAAACGCCCAGCCGGCTTGCGAGCATCCTGGCCGAGCCAGAGATAGAGGCAAACCGTCAGCACGATCAGGTCGGTGAAAACGCCGGGGACGAGGAGCACGCCCGCGGCAACCTGCTGATCGAAAAGCGGGACTCCATAAAAGGGTGTCGACGCAAAACCCAGGACGAGGCCGAGCACGCGGATCAGCACCGACGACAGCACCAGGTAGGCGACGCGCTCAATATGGTTCAACGCGCAGCGACGAGGTGGCTGGGCGATGACCTGCGACCAGAAGAGGACCGCCACAAAAACGAGCAGGATCTGACCGGCCTGCCGGACAAGGCCGGCCGAACCGGTCAAGGCATAGACCGGCGGCACATAGGCCAGTAGCAGCCCGCCATTGAAGCCGATGAAGGCGAGCGCCGCCATCCAGCGCGACCCGGCTCCAGTCCGCGGTCGGCCAATCAACTTCGCGAATCGCGGCAGGGGCGCGCTCAACACCAGCAGCGGCGCCGCGACCATCACGAGGATGACCAGCTGCGCCGTGCGAAGCCAGAATCGCTCTCGAATCCAGCCGTCAACCGGATCGCTGAGGATGAGCGCCAGCAGCGCGAGGCCGACGACGAACGCCGTCGTGCGCCACTGTCGAGCGCTCCACCTTCGAGGTTTGGGCAGCAGGCGGACTGGTCGGCGACCACCGGCCCAATAGCAAACAGCGACCAGGACGCAGACCGCGAATACCATGGCTACAGAATCGGCTGAAGATGCTGCTGGAGGATCGCGTTCGTCATCTGGCCCAGTTGAATGAAGCTCACTTTCCCGGAGCGGTCGATGAAGATGCTGACCGGGAGGCCCACATTCACACCATACTCCGCCGCGATCTGACCGGCGGGATCGTAGACGGCCGGAAAATGCACGTCCACCTTGCGGAGAAATGCCTTGATCGATGTGGGATTCGTCTCCTGGTAATTGACCGCCAAGACGACCAGGCCGGGCGCATGCCCGATGTCAGACGCTCGCTGAAGCAGGGGCATTTCCTGCTGGCAGGGTGCGCACCAGGTCGCCCAGAAGTTGAGCAGCACAGGCTTCCCGCGGTACTGACGTAAATGCACCGGCGTGCCGTCGATGGTCTGGGTCGTGAAGTCCGGGGCCAGCGCCCCGACGCTCGCTCTGCCGCCCTGAACGGTGACGTTGATGCTGGCGGGGCGGCTCAAGAGTTCGACGCCGACCAGCACGATCACCGCGAACGCCAGGAGCAGCACGGCGAGAATCTTGACGCGCAGCGACCAGGGAAGCCCAGGGTAGGCGCGGGTCTGAATGGTGGCGTTCAGTGTGACAAAACGGCGCCGGCCGCGGCCAGCGCAAAGATGGCAGCCAGATACACCAGCGAAAAGTGAAATAGACGGGAGGCCCAGCGCAGGCCCTCGGCGCTGAGACCGCGCCACGCCATCCAGAGAATCGTGCCGCCGAGGAGCAGCGCACCAACCAGGTAAACCGGGCCAAACCAGAGCGCGGGAACGAGGCTGACAACCAGCAAGACCAGCGAGTACGCGACGATCGACCGGCGTGTTCCGGCGTCGCTGGCGACGACCGGCAGCATCGGCACGCCCACCTCGCGATACTGCCGCTGCAGGAGCAAGGCCAGCGACCAGAAATGCGGTGGCGTCCAGAAGAACACGACCGCGAACAGCGCGATCGCCGGTAGCGTGATCGACCCGGTGACGACCGCCCAACCAACCAGCGGAGGAAAGGCGCCGGCCGCACCGCCGATCACGATGTTCTGTCGCGTCGAGCGCTTCAACCAGACCGTGTAGACGAGCACGTAGAAGAGCCCGCCCGCCAGCGCCAGCCCGGCGGCCAGCAGATTGGTGGTCGCCGCCAGCAAGAAGAACCCCGCCGCGCCCAAGCCGACGCCAAAGCTGATGGCGCGGCCGGGTGCGATGCGGCCTGATGGAATCGGCCGGGTACAGGTGCGGGCCATCACCGCGTCGATATCGCGGTCGAACCAGCAGTTGATCGCCGCCGCGCCGCCAGCGGATAGCGCGCCGCCGGCAAGCGCGGTCAGCGTGAGCGACATTCCCGGCCAGCCCCGCGCCGCAGCGATCATGGCCCCGAGCTCGGTGATCAGGAGCAGCAGCATGATCCGGGGCTTGGTCAGACTGAGATAGTCGAGTGCCCCCACCCTGACCCTCCCCCAAAGGGGGAGGGATATCTGGCCTGGGCCCTCTCCCGCAAGCGGGGGCGAGGAAATCACAGGCGCACGCTCGGCGATCACTTCGCGACCCCCACCTGACGAGGCGTGAACGAGTTGGCGCGCGCATCCTCCGCCCCAAACCAGAGATAGAGGCAGGCGATGAAGACGATCGAGTAGGTGATCGACCCCGGCACCCACATGATGCCGGCGCCATATTGCTGATCGGTCAGCGCGGAAATGCCGCCTGGACGGAAGGGCAGCAACGCGTACGCGTAGAAGGGCGAAGTCGCAAAGGCGAGCAGGGCGGCAAGCGCCCATGCCTGGATGGTCGCGGTGAAGACGTACGCCACGCGTTTGAACGGCGAAAGCCGGAGCCTGAATGGATGTTGGTCGATGACCTGCGCCCAGAAGAGGATGCCCAGGCAAAGGAAGAGGCCGTGCTCGAGGTGATGGATGGTGTGATTGCGAAGGGTCAGGTCATACGCCGCAGGCCAGTGCCAGAACCAGAGGTTGGCGCTGGACAGAATCCAGGCGGCGGTTGGCGTGACGATCAACGCGAACAGCCGGCGGAGCACCGCCAGTGCCGGGTGCTTGATCGCAACGCGGGCAAGCGGTCGCCGAACGCCCAGGGGCAATCCGCGCCAGAGCTGCATCCACGGTGAGGCTGCCACCAGCAGCGGCGCCGCGACCATGATGAGCAGCAGGTGCTGGGTCATGTGCACCCAGAACAGCTGGCGCGCGTACCACTCGACCGGCGTGTCGAGGGCAAAGAAAATGGTGGCGAGGCCCAGCCAGAAGCAGAGTGGGCGCCAACGCCCCCACCCTGACCCTCCCCCAGCGGGGGAGGGAATTCTTGAGCGAGATCTTAAGTACAGGATGGCGGTGACTTCGACACCAAGCAGAACCCACGGTTCGATGGGCCAGGTCAGCGGATTCAACCAGCTCACGCCCGTGGCCATCGCCCCGGTTACTTGACGAGGTAGAGCAGGAGGTAGTTGATGACGCCGACCGCGGCGAGGAAGACGAGAATCCAGCCAAATGTCGCCGCCGAGTGCGGCCGCACCACCGTGTCACCTGACGGGCGTCCCTGGACGACTACGGTTGCCAGCCAGGCGACTGCGCCCAGCAGCTGGATCAGCCAGGCGCCGGTCAGGCCGGCGAACACGCTGGCATAGCCGCCCTGGGTGAGTCCGAATCCCAGGTGCCACATCCCGAAGCCCTGGAACAGACAGGCGGCGATGCCAAACACCAGGCTCACGGGCGCCAGCAAGCTGAACGAGAAGCTGCCGTAAAGGGCTCTGCTCATCACCCAGTAGGTGCCGGCCATCAGCACCACGAGCGCGAGGACAACCAGGCCAAAGCCGAGGCTCGGTGGGCCAACCCCCTGTGGACGCCAGGCTTGGTCGTTATTCAGCGCACGCAGGTAGAAGAACGAGAACCACCAGGCCGCGAAAAAAAACGTGTCCGCAGCGAGCCAGAGCCAGGCACCGACCGAGACGACGCGGTGATCGAGCTCGGCCTCTGTCAGGATGACGGCATCGCGGGCGTCGATCCTATGAGCCACCCGTCGCCCCCACCAGGCCTCCAAAGTCGGCGACCGGCTTGGCATTCGGCAGGCCGTAGTCGTACGGGCCCCCCACGATCAGCGGGACGCGATCGAAGTTCCCCGCCGGGACCGGGGTTGGCACCTGCCACTCCAGCGATCGCGCATGCCATGGGTTGGCGACCGCAATACCCGGCACGAAGAACAGCGAATAGACGAGATTGCCGGCGAAGAGCAGCATCGATCCGAACAGGAGATAGGCGGAGACGGTGACCCAATCGTTCAGGAACTGGAGGTTGGCCGCATAGACCGAAACGCGCCGCGGCATGTCAAGGATGCCGAGCAGGAAGAGCGGGAAGAAGGTGGAGTTGAAAGCGATGAACATCCACCAGAAATGGATGCGCCCAATCAGCGGACTGAGCATCTTGCCCGTCATCTTGGGCAGCCAGTAGTAACAGGCGGCCATCATGGCGAAGATCTCGCCGCCCACGATCGTGTAATGGAAGTGCGCCATCGAGAAGTAGCTGCCGTGCAGTGTGACGTCCGTCGGCACGTCCGACAGGTAGACGCCGGAGATGCCACCGATCAGAAAATTGAAGAGGAAGCCCATGCAAAAGAGCATGGGAACGCTGAACCAGATACGGGCTCGCCACATCGTCCCGAGGGTGACGAGGAAGATGATGCCGGTCGGAATCGAGATCAGCTCGGTCGAGAGCATGTAGAAGGGCCGCAGCACCGGCGCGATGCCGCTCATGAACAAATGGTGCTGCCAGACGAACCAGCTGAGCAGGGTGACCCCGAACAGGCCGACGACGCCGGTGCGATAACCCCAGAGCGGCTTCCTGGCGAAGTGCGGAACGAGCTCCATGATGATGCCGAAAGCGGGCAGGATGAAGATGTAGACCTCGGGATGCCCGAAGAACCAAAAGAGGTTTTCCCAGAGGTAGTTGCTGCCACCGTTCGCGGCCACGAAGAAGGTGGTGTTGGTGGTCCGGTCCATGGCCAACTGCACCAGGGCGGTGGCCAGCACCGGCGCCGCCAGCAGGCCGAGGATTGCCGTTGCGAAGATGCCCCAAACGAACATAGGCAGCCGAGTCCAGGTCATGCCGGGCGCCCGCATCGCAATGATGGTCGCCAGCATGTTGATCCCCGAGGTCACCAGCGCGATCGCGATCAGCACGAAGCCGACGATGTAGCTGTCCATCCCCTGGCCAGCCTGCTCCGAGAGCGGCGGATATCCGGTCCAGCCGGTCGGGAAGCCGCCCCAGAACACCGCCGCCGCCAGGATCACGGCCGCCGGAGGCACGACCCAGAAGGAGAGCGCTTCCAGCCTGGGGAAGGCCATGCGGCGGGCGCCGATCATCAGCGGCACGAGGTAATTGCCGAAGGGCCCGAGGATCACCGCGCTGGTGATGAAGATCATCATCACGCTGTGCAGGCCGATGAGCATGATGTACTGCCCGGGTGGGGTGATGCTGGCGTCGGGGACCAGCAGGCTGGTCCGGATCAGCATGGCGCCAATTGCGCCGAACAGCAGCATGATGAGGATGGTGACCAGGTACTGCATTCCGATCACCTTGTGGTCGAGGCTGAGGCTGAAGTAGCGTCCCCAGGTTCGCTCTTCGACAGTTTGGGGAACCGCGGTCACCGGCCAGCCGAGGAGGCGGGCCAGCGGATAATTGAGAAAGCCAAGGCCGACGAGGAACCCGATCACCGCGAACGCATAGCCGAGGATGACCCCCGTGTTCTGGTCATCGAACAGGCCGAAGAGGTTGCCCGTCCAGACGCCAATGAAATATCCGGGGATCGCCAGCACGATGCCGGTGATCAGGCCGGTTGGAAAGGAAAGGTTTCGGTCAGACAGCGCGTTCGGGACAACCATTCTCAGCTCCCTTTGACGGTTGGTTCGGGAAAATAAAACGGCGCGTAGCTCGGCACGGCCTTTTGAATCACCGCGTAATCCTGCTGCTGCTGTGCGATCCAGGTATCAAAGTCGCTCTGGCTCACGACTTTGCCCTCGGTGTCGGACATCTGGCCATGCCACAGTCCGCAGAGTTCGGCGCAACGAACCGTGAAGCTGCCTGTCTTTTGCGGGGTAACGTGAAAGACGTTGTCGACGCCAGGGTTGGCATCAGCCTTGACACCTATCTCGTAAGCCCAGAACGAATGGATGATGTCGAGGGATGTCACATGGAGCTCGACCGGGCGGTCCAGTGGCAGGTAGAGATGCGTGGTCTCGACTCCGCCGTAATCGGCGTATCGATAGGTGAAGTACCACTGCTGGGCGACCACCTGGACTTGCAATTCCTTGCCTTGCTCGGCGGCGGTAGCACTGCCCGTCTGGCCTCCCGTATTGATCGAACGGCCCGGAGCGTTGACCAGCTTGGCAACGTTGTCACTCGCCAGCGTCGTGACGCCGACGAAGGCAAGGAAAAGGACGGCGATGGCGCTGATCCCGATCCAGGCAACCTGCACCGGCGTGTTGCCCAGCATCGGTGGTCCGTCGACGAGTTCCGCTGTGGCACGGCGGAAGTAGATCGCTGAGTAGATCACCATCATGACGACGCCAATGAAGACCGGTGTCGCCATCGCGGTCAACAGCGCCAGGGTCTTCGACTGGTCTTCACCCTGAATGGTCTGGTCGTAAGGCGGGTAATGGATTTGCAGGACGGCGATGATGCCAATGATCGACAGGATCACCCACATGACCAGCAGGCGGATCGCATGCGGTCGGTCGGCCGGTTCGATTCGCAGGCTCATGGCTAGCTGACGATCAGCTCGCCGCCCATGTAGCCGAGCGTCTGCATGGGCCCGCCGTTACCGTATACGGTTCCGGCGGCACAGGGGACGAAGCACTGCCAGTGGTAGATCCCGGGGCCCTTCGTTTTGAAGGAGAACGTGATGACGTTCATCGTCCCGGGCGCCGCGTTATCGCCCACTCCGAGAAGCGGAACAAAGACACCCAGATCAGGAATGGCGAAGGTGTGGGCGGCCATGGTCGGGTCGATGCTGGTCATATCCCCTTCCTGGGGGTTCCCCTTGTGCATCTTGCCGCCCTCTGTGCCGAAGACCTTGCCCCAGAACGCATTGCGCAGCCCGGTGGCGCCGTCTTCTTGGTCGATCTGGACATTGATCGTGGAGTTGGCCGGCACCCGCAGGATGGTCGTGGGAAGATAGGCGACCCAGTCGGGATGCGGATCGTCGGGTCGGGGCCATTCGACTGCGTCGCTAACGGCGGCGACCGTCTCGAGATGAACGTTCGTCGTCGTGCCCTGGCCAAGGGGCCCCGGCTGGCGCAGCATGAAGTTGCCGACCAGCGCCACCATGGCAATGATCACGACCACAACGCCAGCCCCCACAAACAACAGTCTTCGAACCATCGGTCAACCTCCGCAAAAGCGGCTGCTCTATGTCCCGCCAATAGTCTGCAGCGTCAGGTCACGACTTGAAAAGGCGTTGCGGATTACAAATCTGTCAGAAAAGCCACCCCGAGTACCCCCGTCGTTGTCTCATATGGCGCCTGCATGGCACAATCCGGCCATGGCGGTGGTGGAGGAAGAACCAGGAGCCGGCGCCGGACCTGTGGTGGTGATCGTCACCGTGGTCCTGTTGATCGTCGTGCTGGTTGTCCTCTTCTGGGGATTGGCGGGGCTGCACTGGTTCGGCTTCAACCAGCCCGCGTCCGTGGGCACGGCCCCATCGGTAACGCCTACGCCGGCTGCATCGGCCTCGGCATCGGCGGCGGCGTCGGCATCGTCGAGCCCGTAGGCGCCGAGAGCGGAAGGGTCATCACAAACTCGCTGCCCGATCCCACCTGACTGCGCACTTCCAGGTCGCCACCGTGGGCCTCGGCAATCGTCTTGACGATCGAGAGCCCGAGGCCCATGCCATCAATCCCTCGTTTGCGGGTGACGTCGGAGCGGCCGAACCGCTCCATGACGCGCTCGAGGTCATGGCTGGGAATCCCGGCTCCTGAGTCGGCAACGGTGATCTCGACCTCGTGATTTCGCCGAACCGACAGCTCGATCCAATCATCGGGCGACGTGTGCTTGACGGCGTTCTCCACCAGCGCGTCGATCGCCAGCGCCAATCGGTCGGCGTCGGCATCGACCACCGCCTCGTCGGTCACGCCGAGCCGCCATTGCCTGGGCGTCGGAGACCAGCGTTGCAGTGCGTGCACGAGAACCGGCTCGACCTCGATCGGCTTGCGGTGGAGGAAGTCCGGGTCGTCCGCCGCGGCAAGCAGGAGGAGCCGGTCGGAAAGCCGGCGGAGCCGCATCAATTCCTCGATCACGACCCGGGTATCCGCCGCCATACGGCTGGGGTCGCTGCCGCGCTGGATCAGCTCGGCATGGCCGATCGCCACTGTGATCGGCGTGCGCAGCTCGTGGGAGGCATTTTGAATGAAGCGTCGCTCGCGCTCGAGGAGGCGAAGGTTCGCCTCAGAAACCTCCTGCATCTTGTCCATCGCCACAAGCCGCCGTTGCGCGTGCCAGACCATCACGAGAAACATCGCCGACATCAGCGGGACCTCGGTGAGCTCGTCGACCGGCTGGGCGCCGCGCAGGACATCGATCAGGATTAAAACGCCGGTGGCGAGGATGATCACCCCGAGCAGGATGAGCGTCGGCTTCATCCGCCATACCCGAAATCCGTAGAGGATCGTGAGGCTCACCCAGATGAAGTGAAAGGGCACCGTCTCCCAATTCGCGAACACGAGGATCGCGACCAGGTTGAGCAGCGCGAAGACGCCCCAGGCGAGATCAATCCAGAGCCAGCGCCGGCTTGGCCAGGGCCAGCGATTAAGCCGCGTCAATTCGGTAGCCCTCGCCGCGGACGGTTTTGATCGCCTCGCTGCCGAGCTTGGCGCGAAGCCGCCGCACATAGACGTCGACGACGTTGGAGCCGGGGTCGAATCGATAGCCCCACACCGCGGCCAGGAGGTGTTCTTTGCCGAGGGTCTCGCCGGCATTGGTCATCAACTCCCGGAGGAGGAGAAACTCCCGCTCCGGAAGCTGGACGTGGCGATCGCCGTGCCAGACCTGGCGGCTGATCAGGTCGAGGGTCAGGCCGGCGGCGGTGATCCGGGTCGCCCGAGCCCGCGCGTGTCGAAGACAGACCCGCACCCTGGCGAGGAGTTCCTCGAGCGAAAACGGCTTGGCGAGGTAGTCTTCGGCGCCCAGTTCAAAGGAGGTGACCTTCGAGGCGGTATCTCCGAGCGCGGAAAGGATGATGACCGGTGCCTGGGGATGCTCGCGCAGCAGGTCGCGGAGGACTTGAGTTCCGCCGCGGTCCGGTAGCAGAAGATCGAGGATGACGAGGTCGTGATCGTGGCCGGCCGCGGCACGCATGCCTGAGGCGGCGTCGGCCGCGAGGTCGACGGCATAGCCTTCCTCGGTGAGCCCCCGAGAAACAAAGCCGAGGATGCCGGGCTCGTCATCGATGACGAGGATGCGTGCCAGCGGTGCCGGCGTTGCCGACGCAGGCGGCGGCGCGTCGAGTGTTGGTCTCACCCTTCCTACCTCTGCGAATGCGCTTCCCGTCAGCCCGTTTGGCGTTCACAATAACACCGCACTTAGCGTGCGCCGAGCGCCTGACCCGAGGTCAGGTCTGCGAATTCAGGAGCCTGACGTCGTGGACCAGCAGAGCCGGCTGTAATCCAGCCGCCCACCCCGCGCGCTCGAAGCCGTCAGGGTCGATCAGGTAGACGACGCTGCTGTGCAGGATGTTGTCCGGGGAGTTCTGCACCGCGATGCTGTACGCCTTCCAGACCAGCGCCAGCTGGTCGGGCGTGCCACTCACCCAGTGCCAGTCGCCGGTCCAGTGATGGGTCGCGGCGAAGGCGCGCTCGCTGTCCGGGGTGTCCGTCGCCGGGGCCACGCTGACGACCAGCAGGGTCATCGGCGTTTTGCCGCCGAGCGCGCGCTGGGTCTGGCTCAGCTGGTCGCCTTCGATGGGGCACAGTTGCTTGCAGTGCGAATCGAGGAACGTCATGGCGACCACCTTGCCTTTCAGGCCGCTGACGGTGACCGTCTGGCCGTTTTGGTCGGTCAGAGCGAAGTCAGGGGCGGCCTGAGACTTGGGCGGAATGACGATGTCGGCGGCCAGGCCAGATGGCACGGCCGGTGAGGCGGTGGTCGGCTTCGGCGAGGTCAGCGACCATGCCGCGAACGCGATCGCCGCGACCGCCGCCGCAGCCGAAAGAGCGAGCCAGGTTATGGGCTTACTGAACATCCTTCCTTCGCGACCGTTCCCAGATTAGCTCAGGGCAGGCGAATCAACGGGTGGCGCGGCGTTAGTACCAGGCGGGAGGCGATGTCGCCGTCAGGTCGACGCCTTGCGTCACCTGGATGGGACTCGCCTGTGGTGTCGGAAACACCAGTGGGGTTGCTGCCGGACTCGCGCCAGCCGATGCCGTGGGTGCGGGCGTCGGCGCTGCCGGAACACTGAGGTACCACAGTTGGAAGTGTCCGGTGATGCCCGCCGGCGCGTAATAGGCGAGCGCGGTGCCGTCAGGCGACCAGGCGGGCGAGGCATAGAGCCCACCCTGGAGCAGCACACGGACCGGCCCCAGTGCGCCGTCGCTGAACGGCGCCACTTCAAGGCTCATCGTCTGACCGCCATGCGAGCAGACCATGGCGAGCTGCGTGCCGTTGGGGGAAAGCGCGGGCTCGCTGCAGTCGTCGCCAGGTGCGGTCAGCGCCTTCGCAATCGCCAGGGGACGTGTCTGGAAATAGATTTGCGCGTGGACGGCCGTGGTGTTGTCGATCGAGTGCCGCACGAACAGCAGGCCGCCGGCCACCGGGATGGGGCTGGTGTCGCCGCCCGTGTACCAGTATGGATCGGTCCAGCGACGACCCTGCGATTGCGTGCCGTTGATCGGCATGCTCCAGACCGAAAGATCCACGCCGGGATCGAGGTTCGAAAACTTTGGATTGTCGGTGCCGAAAAAGACGGTCTGCCCATCGGCGGAAATCTGCGGGTAGAAGGCCCAGTGGTTCGAGGTGATGTACTTCGAATCGTCTTTCGTGAGGCGCTTGATGACGGTGCCTTTGACGTCGAGCAGGTAGAGGTCGCTGGACCAGCCGCCTCGCAACACCGCGACCATCTGGCTGTGATTCGGCGTCAGGGTCGGCTGCGACCAGTCGCCGGATGGCCCGATTTCGGTGAAGCCGCCGCCGCTGAGCTTGAAGAGACGCCCTTCCTGGACGACGAACATGGTCCCTGGCAGCACGAACCTCGGTTTGGTCACCGTTGGCAGCTGCGCGTGTTGCTTGACGGCCGTGCTTTTCATCGTTCCCAGGTAGAGATAGACACCGGTTCCGAACGCCAGCATCAGCGGCAGGAAGAGGATGGCGGCGAGTCGCCTGGCGATCATGGGAAGTTCTGCCGGGTGATGGCCAGAATTTGCGACCAGTGCGGAAGCAGGACGCTCTGTCCGGAGATCTGTCCGTAGCTGGTGTAGGTCGGCACGTAGAGCACGGTCTGCTGGATCTTCGTGGGATCGAAGGCACTGGCCAGGCTCAGCAAGCTCCGAACGCGGTCGAGACCCATGCTCGTCTTGAACTCCCCGCTGAGAGCGGAAACGATCGACGGCAGGTCGGCGACGTTGAGCGAGCTGGCCTTCGCCTTGAGCGCCAGCAGCACCTGTTGCTGACGCGCCGAACGACCGAAATCGCCATTGATGTCGTTGTGGCGGGAGCGGACGTACTGCAGCGCATGGGTGCCATCGAGATGCTGGGGCCCCGGCAATACCGCGACCCGCGCGTATCCGTATAGGTACTTGACGTTGATGTCGTTCGGATACTGGTCGTCGAGGACCGGATTGCTGACGTTGACGTCGACGCCCCCAAGAAGGTCGATCAGCTTGATCAACCCTTTGAGCCCGATCCACGCGTACTCGTCCACATGGACGTGGAAGTTGCGTTCCACCGTCGCGATCGCCGCGGACGCTCCACCGTAGGAGTACGCGGCATCGATCTTGGCGCTGCCGCCGGTCGAAAGCGGGACCCAGAGATCCCGGGGGATCGATTCCATCACGACGTGCTTGCTGACCGGGTCGACGCGCACCAGGATCATCGACTGTGTCAACACATGGTTGGGATCGAACTTCAGGTCGTCGTCAGAGCCGAGCAGCAAAACGGTGAAGGGCGAGCCCGGCGCCGCGGTTGGCGCCGCGATCGGTTTGCCGCCGGAGGTCGTCGTGGGCGGAACGATCACCGTCTGTCCCGTCTGGCCGACCCCGGCGACGACAACCGGAAAGAAGTAGGCGGCCGCGCCGGCAGTGCCCGACAGGAGCAGGCAAAACAGTGTCAGCGCGATCAGGCGCACGGGATGCAAACGGGACGCCCGGCGGCGTCTTGCGGGAAGTCGAACAGCCATTAGCTCGTATGAATGATGCGCTTTCGCAGATTGGAAATTGCTAAGGACGCTGAAGGCAAGGGTGATCCACCCACGCCCACTCCAACGGGCACCGCGGGCAAAAGGCTACGGTGGGTCGGCTTGATGACAGCCCGGGTATCGCGATTAGTGAGGCGTCAGCGAGCCCTTGAGGGCGCTGAGCAGACGAGCGTTTTCTTCGGGACGCCGGACGGTGATCCGAGTGAAGTCGGCGAGCGGCGACGTCGCCGGGAAGGTCCGAACGACCAGGCCATCGCGGAGCAGCATCGACGCGGCCTGCCGTCCGGTTCGGACCAGCAGGAAGTTGGCGGCGGAATCGCGGACCTCGAACCCGAGCCGGGCCAGCTCGGCCTGGAGATGGGCCCGTTCTTCGATGACCGCCGCGACGCGTTGCCGCATGCCGGCGATGTCGTGCAACGCCTGGACGCCCAGCGCGGCGGAGGTCACGCTCACAGGACCTGGCGGCCGCACGCGCCGGAGCATCGAGGTGATGGCGGGGCCGGCGAGGCTGTACCCGACACGCACGCCGGCCAGCGCGAACCCTTTGCTCAAGGTCCGAACCACCACGAGATTCGGCAGTCGCTCGATCAAGCCCGCCGCCGTGACGCCCGACAGCTCGAAATACGCCTCATCGATGACGACCACGCCGTGGCTGCCAGCAGCGAGCTCTTCGACGAAGTCCAGTGGCTGAAGCTCGCCGGTCGGATTGTTGGGATTACTCAACCAGGTGAGCTGGGCGTCCCGCGATTGCTCGAGGAAGCCTTCGCGATCCAGGCGGAGGTCGATCGATGGCACGGCATGCAGGGCGCCGCCGGCCATTTCGGTGAGGACGGTGAACATCGGGTAGGTCGGGCGCGAGAGCACCACTTTGGAGGACTCGGCGATGAAGGCCCGGCCAACCATGTCGAGGACCTCGTCAGCCCCGGCGCCAATCGTGATGCGATCGGTTGGCACGTCGGCGTATTGCGCGATCGCCTCGGTGAGCGCTCCGTAGGTGGTGTCGGGGTACTCGTTCAGGGGCTCGGGCGGCAGCCGGTCGATCGACGCGCCGGGCCAGGGGAACGTATTGGTGTCGAAGCGGACCACCTGGTCTTCAGGCACCCCGGCCTGTCGGGCGATCTCGGCGCTGGGCGGCTCCCATTCGTAGGGATGCATCCGCGAGATCGCGGGGCGTGGCTTAGGAGCTGGAAGGTCGGGCGACATCCTTACATATATTGAAGGTCCCCATGAATCAGGCCGAGGCGCGCGTTACCGTGCGGCCGCACAGCAAGACGACGGCCGCCCTGTTTTCCGTGGCCGTCAACCTGGTTTTGATCGGCGGCAAGCTGGTGGTGGGGCTGCTCACCGGCAGCGTCGCGATCCTGGCGGACGCCGCCCATTCCTTTCTGGACCTGTCGGCCAGCCTCTTTGCCTACGCCGGGATCAGGGCGGCGGCCAAGCCGGCCGACGAGGACCACGCCTTCGGCCATGCCAAGGCGGAGAACATCTCGAGCCTGATCCAGATGTTCCTGCTGGGGGCGACGTGCATCGCGATCATCATCGAGTCGGTACGGCGCATCGTGGTCCAGGCCCCGGTGCGGGTTGCCTGGTACTCGTTCGGCGTCGTGCTCGCCGCGATCGTGATCGATATCGTCGTCAGCCGGTACTTGCAGCGGGTATCCCGCGCTCACGGTGGCAGCGTCGCGCTCGAGGCGGACGCCCTGCACTTCTCGTCCGACCTGTGGGCGTCGGTTGCCGTCCTCGTCGGTCTCACCCTGATCGGGCTCTTTGGCTGGCGCGTCGCCGATCCGCTGGCCGGCGTGGCGGTCGCGGTCATTATTGGCACCACGGCCATCGAGCAAGGGCGCCGCACCACGCAGGTACTGCTCGACGCCATGCCCGACCGAAAGACGCTGGCGGCCATCGAACAAATCCTGCAGACCGACTCCCGACTGCACGGCTACCATGCCCTCCGCGCGCGCCAGGCTGGGATGCACGTCATGCTCGACGTTTCGGTGCACGTCGATGGCGACCTCTCGCTGGCGCAGGCGCATGAGGTCGGTCATGCGGTCTCGGAGCGAATCAAGCGCGAGCTGCCGGTGGTCACCGATGCCGTCGTCCACGTCGAACCGGTTGACGACGAAGCGCACGGCTGAGGCCGAACTCGATCTCGCTGAGCCGTAGACCTGGCCACCGCCGCTATCCTCGGACGATGATCAGCGGACGCCTAGCGTGCGCGCTGGCTGCGCTAGCCGCGCTGGCCGTGGCCGGGTGCTCCACCGCGCCATCGCTGCAGACGGTGCCGTCGACCCAGCCGTCGCGAGCGGCGGTGGCGGTTCCGCAGGCCATTCTGAATCCGCTCGCGATCGATGCCATGCGCCAGCGCGACTATCCCGGCAGCGACCTCATGATCGAGCAGACGCTGGCGGCCGGCGCCGGCTACCAGCGCTTTATCGCCTCCTACCGCTCGGATGGCCTCAAGATCTTTGGCCTGCTGACCGTCCCGAACGGCGCGCGCCCTGCGAGGGGCTGGCCGGTGATCATCTTCAACCACGGCTATATCCCGCCGCAGCAATACCGCACGACCGAGCGATACGTCGCTTACGTCGACGCCTTCGCTCGGGCCGGTTACATCGTCTTCAAGTCGGACTATCGCGGCCACGGCAGCTCCGAGGGGCAGCCAACCAGCGCCTACGGCTCGCCCGCGTACGCCATCGACGTGTTGAACGCGGTGACGACGCTGCAGCGATACCCAGCGGCGGATCCAAACCGTATCGGCATGTGGGGACACTCGATGGGCGGCAACTTGACGCTGCGGGCGCTGGTCGTGGATCCGCGGATCAAGGTCGCCGTCATCTGGGCAGGCGTGACCGCCACCTACCAGGACATCCTCGAGAACTGGCATCCGCCGCCCGGCAGTGGGCCGCCGCCCTCCGCCCAGGGCAACTGGCGTCAGGCCTGGCTCTCTCAGTACGGAACGCCAG
>Ga0209474_10001786_pt1 | contig 20467 bp, 16 predicted proteins | sample GraSoiAngelo_145_FD_185902 | JGI IMG/M metagenome (GOLD analysis project Ga0209474, IMG submission 185902) | Grasslands soil microbial communities from the Angelo Coastal Reserve, California, USA - 14_1009_05_20cm (SPAdes) (version 2) | ecosystem: Environmental > Terrestrial > Soil > Grasslands... | reverse complement strand
TGCAACTCGACTGCATGAAGCCGGAATCGCTAGTAATGGCGTATCAGATCGACGCCGTGAATACGTTCCCGGGCCTTGTACACACCGCCCGTCACATCACGAAAGTGAGCTGTACTAGAAGTCGCCGTGCCAACCGCAAGGAGGCAAGCGCCCAAGGTATGACTCATGATTGGGGTGAAGTCGTAACAAGGTAGCCGTAGGAGAACCTGCGGCTGGATCACCTCCTTTCTAAAGATAATGCTGGTGGAACCCGCTAAGGTGTGCGGGCGATACCGGCCCCTCGACGAATCCTGAGGCTTGCCTTAGGTCAAATCGGGGAATGCATCCAAAGCTCTCACGGGCTTGGTTTGCACGCTTCGAGTTACTCGCTACCCTTCTTTGGCTTCGGCTGAAGTCGCGGAAGATTCGGGCAGGTTCTGGCAGATCGCTATCGGTTGGCGTAAGAGCGAAAATCATGATTGTAGAGGCCGGGTTTCAACCCGGCCTCTTTTTTTTGGTACGCCGCGCATGCTCGACAGTTGGGAGGTGCAAGTCCTCTTCACAACCTGATAGAGGTGAAGTGAGAGCGAAGCGCAAGGGCGTCACCGCGAGGTGGGGTCTGAAGGACGCGAGCCAATGTACAAGGACCGGATCTGAGGCGTGAGTGTCGGGCGAGCGGGCCAATGATCGCGAAGCCCATATCTATCAAGGACGCAGAACGTAAATTCGGTTGTTGCGCGCGGAAAGCGGTCGAACTTATCTCGGGAGATCTGCTGCACGTCTCGGATTCGAGACTGAGGGCGAAGCAATTGACCCTGACCCTGCAGCAGAAGTCAGCAGCGGGCGTAGTACTCACGCGAGTGAGAAAGGCCCCAACAGTGAGAGTGAGTAGTAGAACGGCGAACTCATGGGTGGCACTGCGCCAGCCAATCAGCCTCGGCTGAGCCTTACAGGTTCAGAAGACGGTGAAGCCGAAACGGAAACCTGCAGAGCGGCGAAGCCCTTGTGGCGAACGATGACTCGAATCTCCGGCCCGCAAGGGCTCAACTTGCTGAACCGCCGTATGCGGACCCGCCTGTACGGTGGTGTGGGAGGGGCGAGCAGGTGACTGCTCCCCCTATCCCGCTCTGTCGTCAAGTTGGAGGAGTTACGCAGACATGAGGCATCGGTTCAGCCTTGCCCACCTTGTTACGGCTCGCCCAATGAGGGGCACGCGCGGATCGGATGTTCCATTTTGACTCCTGGACGAGCTTAGTGTTCCAACCCGGAACCGCGACGTTACCAAAACGGGAATTCACTCAAGAGCGAATATAAATCGAAGGGATCCAAGATCTCTCCCATTGCGATGAAAACATAGAGGTTGCCTTGCGTGTGCCAGAATGGGAATGCACTGGATTCATTCTTGCAACACAAAAGCCACATCCAACTCTCTCGGAGGGTTCCAATGGATTCCCTTTCCAATGGGCCAAACCGTCTGTCGGTGCGAGAAAAACAAGACCGTAAGGCAGAAATCAAAACTCCTGATGCTTCGGTGTCAGGCCGTCAAAAGATTTGCAGACACCTACCCCTCGTCATTTCACGCGGAGGGCATGCGCGGGGCCGACGGGGTTGCACAATCACTCTGAGCGGATTGAGTGTACGGCACATTGTTGCGTTGTGCCTCGTCTCTTCGAGCGTGGCGTGGTCTATCGGGGCAATCATGGCTCTCGTATTTGCAGCATTAGGCCTGTTTCCTGCTTCATTGGCGGCCGCTCTCTTCTTCAAGTCTGGGAGTGTTTTTGGAGTAGCATGGTTCATAACCCATTCCCGGCGAAGATGATCTTCAGCTTTAGTCTCGGTCCCCGATTTTTCAAGCTTCACATAAACGACCATAAATATGGTAGAATGAGCTTGTGCGGACCACGGTGGACATCCCCGACGCTCTTTATCGTGAGCTGAAATCGAAAGCAGCTCGCGAGAAGCGTTCTGTAAAGCAGTTGATTTTGCGCGGTGTTGAGGTGGAACTCCAGGGCCAGGCGAAAGGACGTAGACGCCGAGTATCTTTCCCCCTGGTCCCTTCCAAGAGACCAGGGACCCTCGTGATCGACAATGCCAAAATCTTCGAGGTCATTCCTTTTCCCTGATGTGAATGTGTGGCTGGCACTTTCTTACCAGCGCCATGTGCACTACCCTCCAGCTCGAGCTTGGTTTGAGCGTCTTGAAGACGAGGCACGGATATGTTTCTGCCGGCTAACACAGATTGGTTTACTGCGGCTTCTCACTACCGTGGCAGTCATGGGGGAGGAAGATGTCTTGAGTCAAGCGGGGGCCTGGCAGGTCTACGATAGGTGGCTTGCAGATGATCGCGTTCTTTTCCTGGAAGAGCTCCCTAATCTGGAGCGGGGCTTTCGCATGTTTTCTCGCCAGCAACGCCCCGCGCCCAAAGATTGGTCCGACTCCTATCTATGCGCATTTGCCGAAACATCTGGGCTTCGCCTCGTTACATTTGACGGTGCGTTTCACTCAAAAGCCCCCAACATAATAGTTCTTACATCCTAATATGAATTCCTCTCAAGTTGAGCCCCATCCAACGCGCGTGTCGACTAGACGCCGTTTTCTCTTGCTGAAGCAGTTCGGATTCCCGTGGTTCGTGTTGCCACTGCGGATGAAAGAATCGGTTCCTTTTCTGCAGGTTTTTTTTGCTTACTCAAAGCCCATTAATATGGCACACTTAGTAGGCACACTAATTGAGGCCACACTATGAAATCGGTTCGCACACGCCGTGCACACGTGGTGCTGCCTGAAGATCTAGTTCGTGAGATTGATTCCCTCGTCGGCTCTCGCGGACGGAGCAATTTCCTCGTTGAGACCGCCCGCGAAGCCATTCGCCGGCGCAAGCTTTTGAAATTCTTGGACGAGCGAAAAGTTGTTTGGAACGATGCGGACCATCCTGAACTTTCGGGCGGCTCTGCGGAATGGGTTCGAAAGATCCGGCGTCAGAGCGAGAAGCGCTTCAAGAAAGCGCGGCGCGGTGCAAAAGGATGAGGCTCCTCCTGGATACATCTGTACTCATTGACGTGCTTCGCGCCCGAAATCGCAGATCCGAGCAACTCGCGGAACTGGTGCGGGCGGGCCACACTCTTGCCACCACAGTTGTCAACATTGCCGAGCTCTATTCAGGCATGAAACAACCTGAGCAAGCTCCAGCCGAGGTCTTCCTCAGCAGTCTGTACTGTTTCGATTTGACAGGAACTTCAGCTCGTCTCGCAGGAAAACTCAAATTCGACTGGTCTAAAAAAGGCAGGACACTTGCACTTGTAGACACAACTATCGCTGCGACTGCCATAGAGAACCATTGCCAACTCTTCACCGACAATCGCAAGGACTTTCCCATGCCTGAGTTGAGTCTTTATCCAGCCCACGTGTAGAATGGCTGTTCACTCTTACCAAAGGTGTGAGTTCATGCCCTCGGATTATCTGCTCAAGACGGAACCCTCCGCATATTCGTTCGCGGATTTGCAGCGCGATAAGGTCACGCAGTGGGACGGCGTGCACAATCCCGTCGCCCTAAGAAACCTTGGTGCCATGACTCCAGGTACGCGCCTCGTCATCTACGAGACGGGCGGCAATAAATCCGCCATCGGAACAGCGACGGTTGTTTCTGTTGACGCGAGCGACCCCAAGAATCCCCTGATCACGATCAAAGCGGGAAAACCTCTCGCGAAACCGACAACCTTGGCGCAAATCAAATCCAACAAGCTTTTTGCCGATTCGCCGCTGGTGCGGCAGGGCCGCCTCTCCGTCGTTCCTCTGACCGCAGCCCAATACAAAGCCTTGACCGGCGACTGATTGCGCAAACGCGCGTATGATGCGGAGCGGTCCAGGAGGCCGGTTCTCATGAAGCACTCCTTCGTCGTCTTTGCGCTTTTATTCGTCACGACCGCGTTTGCCCAGCAGCAAACGCCGGAAATCCGCTTCCAGTCCGTCCCGGATTTTCTGAAGCTTCCTCCTGATCTTTATCTTGGCGAAGCCACGGGAGTCGCGGTCAATTCCAAAGGGCACGTTTTTGTATTTTCGCGCGGCAGTACCACGGGACCAGCCTACGGCGCAGCCTCCGCCCAACTGCTCGAGTTTGCGCCTGACGGAAAATTTATCCGCGAGATTGGTCATCATCTCTACGCCTGGTCCTTTGCTCACACCGTGAAAATCGACAGGGACGACAACGTCTGGGTGACCGACAAGGGCTCGGACATGGTCATCAAGTTCAATCCCGAAGGCCGCGTCGCGCTTGTTTTCGGCCGCAAGCAGGAAGCTTCCGACGAAGGTACCGAGCCGCTGAAGCATGTGAAGCCGCCCCTACCACCAGTTGACGGCATGTTTCGCCAGGTCACCGATGTGGCTTGGGACTCGGCGGGGAACACATTCATCAGCGACGGCTACATCAATTCGCGTGTTGCTAAGGTCGATAAGGACGGCAACTGGCTGACGTCCTGGGGCGAGCCCGGCGCGCAACCCGGCCAGTTCAACGTTCCGCACAGCATTGCCGTGGACGCCCACGACCACATCTATGTCGCCGACCGCGGCAACCGCCGCATCCAGGTTTTCGATACGGCCGGAAAATTTCTTCGCCAATTTACGATCGATGTGCCCGCTCCCGCCGATGCTCGCCCCGCCATCGGCAACAAACCAACCTCTACGACCGGGACCATGTCGCCCGGCGCTCCGTGGGCCATCTGCATCACCCCCGGGCCGAATCAGGTTCTCTACGCCTCGGACGCATTTCCCGGGCGAATTTACAAGCTCACTCTCGATGGAAAAGTGCTTGGCGTCCTTGGCAAGTCTGGCAAACCACTTGGCCAGTTTGGCTGGATTCACGAAATCGCTTGTCCCAGCGAAAACGAGCTTTTCGTCGCGGAACTTCTCAACTGGCGCATCCAGAAGCTGAGCCTTGAGGCTACGCACTAACGCCGCGAACCATGGTTTTGAGCCCTGCAACGAACCTGTGATAATCTTTTCTCCCGCGCTCATATTCTTTAGCGCCCGATAGCCCGCAACGTTATGTCCAACACTCTTCTCCCGATTCGCGAAGTCGCGCGCAAACTCGAGCTCCCCGATAAGTATTTCGAGCCAATTGGCTCGGAAAGCGGCAAAGTCCGCCTCGAACTGCTGTCCGATCCCTCTTTCAAGCGGCGCGGCAAGCTGATCATCGTCGCGGCGACTACGCCCACCGCGGCTGGCGAGGGCAAAACGGTTACGGCCATCAGCCTTACGCAAGGCTTGGCGCACATCGGCAAAAAAGTCGTCATCACCTCCCGCGAGCCATCGCTCGGTCCCGTGTTTGGGATGAAGGGCGGCGCGGCTGGCGGCGGCCTTTCGCAAATCGAGCCCAGCTCGAAAATCAACCTTCACTTCAACGGCGATTTTCACGCCATCGCCTCGGCGCACAATCTGCTCGCGGCACTGGTGGACGCGCATCTCTTCCACGGCAACGAGCTACATCTCGATCCCGCGCAAATTACCTGGCCGCGCACCATGGATATGAACGACCGCGCGCTGCGCCACATTCGCCTCTCGCTCGATAGCAAGAAGGAAGACGCCAACCGCCAGTCCGGCTTCATTATCACCGCGGCTTCGGAAATCATGGCTATCATCGCCCTTGCGCGAGACCGCAAGGACCTGCGCAAGCGGCTGGACGCGATCATTGTTGGCGTCACGCGGGAGGGGAAACCGGTTTGCACAAGAGATTTGTCTGCAACCGGCGGCGTGATGGCGCTGCTGAGCGAAGCGATCCTTCCCAATCTTGCCCAAACCACCGACAGCACACCCGCTTTTGTCCACGCCGGGCCGTTTGGGAATATCGCACATGGCACGAGCAGCTTGATCTCTCAGGAAATGGGCTTGCGCCTCGCGGATTATGTCGTGAATGAATGTGGTTTCGCCGCCGATCTTGGCGCGGAAAAATATTTCGACATCGTCATGCAACAATCGGGCATCGTGCCTTCGGTAGCTGTGCTGGTCACGACCGTGCGCAGTATGAAAAACCAGGGAGAAGGCGTCTTCGAGCGCGGGCTGCCAAATCTCGGCAAACACATTGAAATTCTAAAGGGTTTCGGCGTGCCGATTGTTGCCGCGATCAATCGCTTCCCGGACGACTCTAATTCCGATCTGGAGAGATTGGCTGCATACTGCGCAGAGCGCGGTGTTCCCACGGCGCTTTCTGAAGGTTTTACCAAGGGCGGCCCAGGCGCGAAAACGCTGGCAGAAAAAGTGGTCGAGACTATCGCGAAGAATCCGTTTCCCAGCGTGCATCCGCTGTATTCGTTTGAAGCGCCGCTTGCGGACAAAATCAAGAAAGTGGCGCAGGAAGTCTACGGCGCGAACGGCGTAAAGTTCTCTGATCAGGCTGCCGCCAAACTGAAACAGTTTTCAGATTGGGGCTACGGAAAGCTCCCGGTTTGCATGGCGAAAACACAATACTCCTTGTCCGACGATCCCAAACGTCTCGGCGCCCCCACGGGCTGGACTCTGAATGTCACGAACGCGTCACTCTCCGCCGGCGCCGGTTTTGTTGTGGTGATTTCTGGCAACATGATGCTCATGCCCGGCCTGCCAAAGGTTTCGCGTGCCTCGTCGATCGATGTAGACGACTCCGGTAAAATCATCCGTATCTGAAGGGCAGAATTAAAACATGACGGCAACATCCCCAAGCCTAAGCGGAGTCGGTGGTCAGGAGACGCGTTTCATCGAACCCGCGATGGTTCGTATTCCCGCGCAATGGTTCTGGGCGGGATGCGAAATCGGAAGAGACGACGAGAAGCCAGTTCATCGCGTGTGGGTCGATTCGTTCGAATTCGCCGCCCACCAAGTGACGAATGCCGGGTTCCGAAGCTTTCTAGCTGCAACCGGCGTCGCAGCGCCTCCCTGTTGGGCGGACCCAAATTTCAATGATCCCCAAATGCCGGTCGTGGCGGTTTCCTGGCATGAAGCCGCTGCCTATTGCGTTTGGTTGAGCCGAATGACAAACAAGCACTATCGCCTGCCGACCGAAGCGGAGTGGGAGTGTGCCGCCCGCGGCGGAGCGGAACAGTCTCTGTATCCCTGGGGAGATGCCCCACCCGAATCACTTCCCGATTATGCCAACCGCTGGAAGAGCGGTCCCGAGCCCGTGGGCCTGTTTGCGCCGAACGCATACGGCCTTTACGACATAGGCGACAACGTCCACGAGTGGTGCGCGGATTGGTACGACGCGGGTTACTACAAATATTCCCCAGAGCGAAATCCGCGAGGTCCCGCTGATGGAGTTCGCAAGGCTTCGCGAGGTGGTTCCTGGCGCCATCATATCAAGGCCAGCCGAAACGCCACGCGCTCCAGCATCCCGCCGGAGTTCCAATATGCGGACTACGGCTTTCGCATCGCGCGTTCCCTCGATCCTTAGCAGCATCGCAAGGTGTCGGAAGTCCTTTCGCGAACTTGTCATTTCACGCGAAACCCCAATATTTTCGCGTGTGCTGTTTGCGCACCCGGTACGTTGGTACTATAGAGAGCGGGCCAACACAAAGGGGTAGTATGGTTATCTGGACTGCCCAGCGCCTGGGTGGCCCAATGGACCTGGATACTCCATTTTCCGGGCCCCTGTCCCATGCCCTGGAGCACAAAGGACAACGAATTGTCTTCCGCAGAGGACAAAACCTCTTCGACCGTCTTGCCTTCGCAAGGATCCTTGAATTCCGCCCCGGAAGAGTCTCCGGTCGATGTAGGGCAAGAACATGCCCCTGAACATGCCAGTGAGCATGGTTCGTCCGCTTCACCTGCGGGTGAGCCGCCCCAAGTCGAATTGAAAGCCGATGCTTCGCCCGCGCAATCCGCCGAAGAACCGAGTGATGACGTCGCGGTCCCCCTTAAAACCAAACGTCTCCCAAAGGCAAACGCAGCGGCCCGCGAAGTTCGCGTCAACGTGACCGGCGCGCGCGTCGGAGGTGTTTCCGGCGAACGCGAACTCTTCAGCGAATCAGCCGCCACGGTTTTGGTGTTTGAGAAGGGAGGAGTGATCCGCCTGACCGCAGCGGTGGCGCCCGGCCAACTCCTTTTTTTAACCAACGAGGAATCCAAACGCGAAGTCGTTGCGCAGGTGATGCGCAAGCGCGTTTACCGCCCCACAGAATGCTACGTGGAATTTGAATTTACCGAGCCTACGCCAGGTTTTTGGGGTATGCAGTTTTCGGCAGCCACAGCGTTACTCCCTCAAGATGCAAAGGTAATTGCGGCCACCGAGATGATTTCATCCGCCGAAACGACGGACGACGAGCTTGTGGAAGCCGCTCCGCTTCATAGCTCGGAGGAAGTGGAATCCCTTAAGAGAGAAGTCGAAGCTTTGCGTAGCCAACTGGGCCAGCTCCAAACACAGGCTGAGCCTGCGCAAGTTGAACCGAGTGGCGCGATTTTCAAGTCGCCTTCCGTGTCGCCTGTGGATGCGCACCCACTCCAAGCCCCTCCAGCAGAGGCGCCTAGCTATCAAACCGAAAAAGTCGCTTGGGCTGAACTCACCGCCGACGTATCTCCCATGGAAGGCGAGCCCAAGCCCACGCGCGTGACTGCTGCGGATCACGATTTGCAGCCCAAGCCGGCGCTGGTCTTTCGCAAGTCGATGTTACCGCCCAAGCGGTCTTTCCGCGCACGCGGCCAATTTACTCCGGGCTTTCGGTCAGGAATGCTGCGGGTGGCAGTTCTGAGCGGTGTATTGGCCGCACTGATTGGCTTCGTCTGGTACAAGCATTGGCTGCCTTGGATGCACGAGTCAACAAAGTTTTCCGTTTCTTCCTTTGCGGGAGGGGTCACCACCAAGGTGGCTACCCCGGGAACGTCCACGGCCGCCAAGGCCAGCACGGGAATCAACGAGCCGCTCTCTGCAAAAGGAGCGACTCCAGGAACAGGTTCCTCGGCGGTCGCGGCCGCGAGCGAAATGGAAACCGGTTCTTCTGCCTACGAGGTTGTCGAGAAGCCTGCAACCCGTGAGAAAAGCAAGCTGGCGCCCACCATCACAAGAGCAAGGTCTTCGGCCATTGTTCCGGTGCCAGCAAAAATGGTCAATTCGGTTCCAACTTCCACCGGGAATCCGAATATAGTGCCGCCAAAACTGGTTAAATCAGAGCGAGCCGTTGCCTCTTTGGAGGATTTGCGAGACTTCGAGACCGGAAGCGTGGTGATCGACGCTATTGTCGACACGGATGGGAACGTAACTTCGCCGACCGTGCTGTCGGGGCCGCCTTCTTTGCGCAGGCCAGCTCTGGAAGCTGTGAAGTATTACAGATATCAGCCTGCGATGCAGAATGGCCGGCCGGTCGCCGCGCACGTTACCGTCAAAATCCAATTCCACTTTGAGTGACAACCTTCTCTCTCCTCTCATTTCAAGCCCATGCTCTTTCATTTCAAACGGCAAACCGTGAACGGCGAACTGTAAACGGCAAACAGGACCGCTGCCTTGTGAGAGAGTTTGCAAGGGCGGTACAATAGTTCTTTGCCGATTGAGGAGGATTCCACCGTGGCCACCGCCGAACAGAAACTGCACATCTCCGAGTTCACCAACGAACCGTTCATCGATTTCTCCAAGCCGGAGAACCGCAAGCGCATGGAAGATGCGCTGAAAAAGGTAAAAACTGAGTTTGGCCGCGAGTATCCGATGTGGTTGGGTGGTCAAAAAGTCACCACGCCGGAAAAACGCAACTCCACGAATCCTTCGCGGCCGTCGGAAGTCATCGGCGTCTTCCAAAACGCCACGGCTGACATGGCCAGGCAGGCGATCGAAGCGGCTCACAAATATTTTGACACCTGGAAAAAAGTACCGGCGCAGGACCGCGTAAAGTATATCTTCCGGGCGGCGCAAATCGTGCGCGAACGCAAGTTTGAACTCAACGCCCTGGTCTGCTACGAAGTCGGGAAGACCTGGGTCGAAGCCGACGCCGATATCGCCGAGACCATTGATTTCTGCGAATTCTACGGACGCGAAATGCTGCGTCTCGCGGAGCCGCAGAAGCTCACCCCGATGCGCGGTGAGCGCAACTATCTTACATATATCCCGCTCGGCGTGGGCGTCGTCGTTCCGCCGTGGAATTTTCCCTGCGCGATCATGGCCGGTCTTGTCGCTGCGTCGCTTGTGACCGGCAATACCGTGGTGTTGAAGCCCGCCAGCGACTCACCTACGATTGCAGCGAAATTCATTGACATCCTTTTTGAAGCAGGCATTCCCAAGGAAGCGGTGAACTTCATCACCGGGCCGGGCGGAGCAGTTGGCGATACTTTGGTGACACATCCGAAGACGCGCTACGTTGGATTTACGGGCTCGAAAGAAGTGGGCCTGCGCATCAGCGAACTGGCTGCCAAACCGTCCCCGGGACAAATCTGGATCAAGCGCACCGTGCTCGAAATGGGCGGCAAGGACGCGATTGTCGTGGATGAGGAAGCCGACATTGACGCGGCGGTGGAAGGGACGGCGCAGGCGGCTTTCGGTTATCAGGGACAGAAGTGCTCGGCGTGCTCGCGAGTGATTGTTTCCGAAAAGGTCTACGATGCGTTCCTGCAAAAGCTGGTCGACCGCACGAAGAAAATCACGGTCGGGCCGAGCGATGATCCCAACAATTACATGGGGCCGGTCATCAACCAACCGGCCATGAAGTCGATCCTGGACTACATTGAAGTTGGAAAGAAGGAAGGGCGGTTGCTCACCGGCGGAAAGCGCGCGGCGGGCGACGGCTACTTCATTGAGCCGACCATCATTGCCGATGTTCCTCCGAAAGCGCGGCTGGCCCAGGAAGAAGTGTTTGGCCCGGTGCTCGCGGTTATCAAAGCAAAGAATTACGATGAAGCGCTGGAAATCGCCAACAATACCGAGTTTGGCCTGACCGGCGCGGTGTACTCGAAGAATCCGGAAAAAATCCGCAAGGCCGAAGAAATGTTTCACGTCGGAAATCTTTATTTGAACCGCAAGTGCACCGGCGCGATGGTCGGCGCGCACCCCTTCGGCGGATTCAACATGTCCGGCACCGACTCCAAGACCGGCGGAAAAGATTATCTGCTGCTGTTCCTGCAAGCCAAATCCGTCGCGGAAAAAGTGAACTAAAGGCGCCGCTGGCCAACGCCGCGGTTCAAGGATGAGGGGCACGGCGGTCTTCTTCAATCATTTCAATCCAGAGCTTGAGAGTTAGGTCCTCTCGCTCTGGATTTCCCAACTGCCAGCGAAGCTCTTTTTCATACCGCTCTTTGAGGACTTCGAGGTCCAAAGGAACGGAGCGTGCCAGATGTCTGACATCATCGCGATCGCGTTGAATGTTTCGCTCCAGCTTGGATAGCGCCAGATCGTAGGGGTCCAGCGCGCACAATCGGAGACGCTTGTAAGCTTTGGAGAACATTTCCGTAAGCCGGCCTTCATAGTCCTCCGGCACTTTTGCCACGCCCACGTAGTCCAAATAAACTTTGTGCTTCTTGTGAAGCGGGCTGCCTTGGCGTGCGAGTTCCAGCAGCGGATTAAGTTGCTCTTTGGGAGCGATCACCAACACATCCAGATCCGTTGTCTCGCGTGAAAAGCCGTAAAGATGAGTCACCACAAAGCCGCCCATGCAATCCAAACGCGTCTCTTCCGTCGCCTTTTCGTCCAGCTGTCTTAAAAAGGAATTCCAGGGCTCGGGTATTTTCTTAGAAGCTGGCATGGGGAAGACTCTCGGCCTTCATGTCCGTCAGCAGGTTCCAGTGTTTGGCTTCCGCTGGACGGTTTGCGCGAAGCCATTTCCTCTCCGCTTCCGTCAGCGAATCATGGCAGAGCGTGTCTTCTCTCACAAGACGCGAGCGGTCGAGAACTCCTACGTACTCCGCCAGCTTTCGCGAACGCTGCGGCTCTGTTGATTTGGCGGCCATCTGCAAAGCCAGCGTGGCTACAAACCCCAAACGATTCTGCCGGTCAGCCACCTTGGCGTTTTGCGCCAGCCAATCCCAGTCCATATCCGAGTAACGAAGGACCAGCCACGGCAGCCCTTCCACCACCCTGGAATCCAGATCCGATTCATTCAGCGCATCGAGCAGTACCTCTGCAGGATTGTGCCGCCCTCGCCGCCGAAGATGAGCGAATCCCGGATATCCCAGTCCCGCCAGTTCAGCACGAAGTTTCTCGCTCCCCAGTGGCGCGCCGAGAGTCGCCACGCGTAACGGAAGGGCTGTTGCCGGAGCCTGAAGGACCTCCACGGCTCTTCGCGCCAAACTGTATGGCAACACGCGGTGGCCATGCTCCAGCATGGAAAGGTACGCTTGTGTGACGCCCAGTTTCCCCGCAGCTTGCTGTTGGGTCCAGCCTCTGTGCAACCTCGCCTCTTTTAGTTCTCGCCCATTCATAGGCTTGCTGCTCCCCGTTCCTGAGCCAAGTCCCTGTGTTTAGCCTCTCCACGTCGTCGTCCTAATATAACAGATATTGTTATATCATGCAAGAGGAGTGAACATGTGGCGCTCCCTGCGGGCACCTCTACTTCAGTCAAGGGAACAGCTGCGGCACCTGATGGGGCACCCTCCGTAATTAAGTTAAGGGTGCTCCACGCATCTTCAATCGGGCTCGGGCTTCTGCCCTCTGACAGTGTGAGTTCCTGTTTTATCCGCTACGATATCCACTTCCCACTTTCGACTCGCGGCGTACATGGTTGCAGAATCCAAATCGGCAACAACACCGATTCGTTACCAGTTCTATTCTGAACTGTGAAGTTCATTCCAGTAGAGTGCGGAAGTAAAGTCGCTTGGCTTTCTTTACTGGTGAATGAAAAGAGTCTTTCGTTGAGAAGTATTTGACTTTCTTGCTTACTATTTCCAAACCAGTGAAATTCAAATTGGCATGGCAACGCCGAACCTGGGGTCCCAGGCGCTGAGGCGAGAAGCGGCTGGCCTCAGAAGGCCGTCCCTACAAGACAAGGAGGTAGTTGCCACGCCGCTAAACCTGAGGCACCCGTTACGAAGCAGGGACTCCGGGGCGGGAGGCGAACTTCATCAGGCGGTAGACCGGGTAGCTGAGGACGAGCATCCCGAGAGCCAGCGGGGCGTTCTTCTGGTCCGTAAGAATAGAGCCAATCAGGAACAAAACGGAGGCCCCCAGCGCGACTCCGGTGAGCCAGGGGTAGCCCCAAGCGCGATAAGGGCGCCGCAGTTCCGGCTCCCGTTTTCTCAAGGCGAAAACGGAAGTGTAGGAAAGCGCGTAATTGGCCACGAAGAAAAACGACAGCATGGCAATCACACGTTGGAACGGCCAGATCACAAAAATGATGCCCGCCATCGTGCTGAGGAGCAGGGCGATGGTTGGCGTGCCCCCTGGATTTACTTTCGTGGCCTGGCGGAAGAACAGGCCATCGGCGCTCATGGAATAAAGCGTCCTGGAGCAGAAAAGCTGATTGGCGTTGAGGCAGCTCAGCATGGAAATGACCATGATCGAACGGATGATGGGATCGCCGAGGCTGCCAAACACGCGATTGGCAACGGTTCCGAGGACAAACGTGTCTCCGGCGATTTGGTTGATAGGCACGATGTAAAGCGCGATGAGATTGAGGAGCAGATAAATCCCGATGATGGAAAGAACGCTGCCCAAAATGGCTCTGGGAACGTTGCGGCCGGGGTCGCGAACCTCTTCACCGAAATAGATGACGCCGTCCCAGCCGTCCACCGTGTAGATGACCGCTTGCAGACCCAGCATGATCGCGATGGCAAGAGGCCAGCCGACTGGTAAGGGCATGGCGACGGTGGATTGGGCGGCAGCCTTGTGTGCCGCTCCGCCCATGAGAAACGCCGCGGCGACAAGGATCACGAATGCGCCGGTCTTGAGCCCCGCGGTCAAGAGTTGCGCGCCGCTCCCCCAGCGAATTCCGCGCCACTGCAAAACGCCAAACCCGGCAATGATTGCGATGGAAATGATTTTCAGCTTTTGGGGCCCGGCAAGAATCGGAAAAAGATGGCCGCTGTATTCGCTGATGACGAGCGCGACGGCCGCGGCGGTACCGCAAGTGGAGAGCCAGTCGCTCCAGCCGACGATGAAGCCGGCGTACTCGCCCAAAGCGCGGCGCGAGAAATTGTACTGTCCGCCGCTGCGGGGAATCGCGGCGCCAAGCTCGGCCATGGAAGACGCGCCGCAAAGGGCGTAGAGGCCGCCAACGATCCAGATGCCTAGAAACAGCCACACCCTGGGGAGCTGCCTGGCAACGTCGCCCGGCGTGTAAACAATGCCGGCAGCAATCGTGTTTCCGATGGCCGCCGCCATCCCGAACCACATGCCGAGAACTTTGAGTAGCCGGCCGCGGCTGTAAGGTTGAGTGGAAGACGCCAACGAGTTGGTCGTCAATTTTCCCCGCTAGAGAGAAGGATAAGCGGCAACAGTAAGGCGGTCATCATAACTGGCAGAGCGAAAATTGCAAGCTGGCATTGGAATTGAGGGAAGCGAGTGGAACGGAGGGAATTGCTGCTCGATGGGGCACTTAGCGCGGCATGCCGACGAAGTTCCATTTGCCCCAGGCGAAAGACTCATGCACCGGTACAAAGTGCGAGTGAGCAACTCTTGTGATGAGTTCCGGCTGGCCGAGCCATTGCTTGTAAGTGGGGAGTTCATGCTCCACCATAGTGGCAAAGGCATCCATCTTGCCGGATAGCCTTCGGATCATCGGCAGCTCAGAAACGACGCGGACGAATTCCAGAAACGGCGTCCGCCAGGGCTCCACAAAAACCACGAAGCCGTCTTTTCGCAAAACACGCTGCATTTCGGTGAAGGTTTGGTCCAGGTCCGCCGGTAAGTTCGGCAAATGATGCAGTCCACCTTGCACGATGAGCACGTCCTTGCTGCTGTCTCCAAAAGGAAGGGTGCGGCAATCCGCGACGATGCAGTTCGCGGAGCCTTTGTACTGAGCAATCAAGCGCGGAGAAAAGTCTACGCCTTCGAGGTGCGTGAACCCGAGGCGTTGCAATGCCACCAGGCCGTTTCCGCGGCCGCAAAAAAGCTCCACAATCTCAGCGTTGCGAGGCCATTGAGCGGCACCCCGGCGGTTCAGCCGGCGGATGAATTTACATATTTCCTGTTCATGCGTTTCGAATCGCAAATACGCCGCTTCCCACGGGTCGGAAGCCGGCGCTTCTTGCGCTTCGGTCTTTATTGGCGTTTCGAGCATCTGGACTTCGGTAGCGGTCTCCTTGCATTGAGCAATTTCAGCCAGCGAAGGTTCACACAGTCACACTTAATTCCAGGCAGGCGTTGGAAGCATTGCATTTTAGCTTAATGCGCGGAGCGATTCATGTGAAATGGGCGGTTGGGCGCGATATGATGTTGCCGATATGGGAGCTATCTTGACGTCCGAGAAGCCACAACCGGAGCGCTCCGACATAAGGCTGACGGTCGAAGTGTCTGTCGTCATTCCTTGCCTCAACGAAGCGAATTCGCTGGCGTTCTGCGTGGACAAGGCCGTAAACGCGTTTCGCGCCTCGGGCCTGACAGGCGAAGTCATCGTGGCTGACAATGGCTCGACCGACGGCTCCATCCAAATCGCGGAAGAACACGGCGCGCGCGTGGTGCATGTGCCGGAGCGCGGCTACGGCTCGGCCCTGCGTGCCGGAATTGCCGCTGCACGCGGCCCGCTTATCATCATGGGCGATGCGGACGATAGTTACGACTTCACCGACGTTCCGCGCTTCGTCGAGAAGCTGCGGGAAGGCTACGACATCGTGATGGGCAATCGCTTCCGCGGGGGAATCAAGCCGGGAGCGATGCCGCCTTCTCACAAGTACCTGGGCAACCCCGGCCTCACCGCGCTGCTCAACACTTTTTTTCACGCGGGCATTGGCGACAGCTATTGCGGCATGCGCGGATTTACGCGCGCTCTTTACGACCGGCTGGACGTGCGCAGCACGGGAATGGAATTTGCGCTGGAAATGATTATCAAGGCGGCGCAAATCGGCGCGCGCATCGCGGAGATTCCCATTATTTTGTGGCCCGACAAGCGGGGACGCCCTCCGCATCTCCGCAGCTTTCGCGATGGCTGGCGCAGCCTGCGATTCATGCTGTTGTATGCGCCAAACTGGCTGTTCCTTCTGCCGGGCGGCGCGTTGATGGCGTTCGGGCTCTTTCTCCTGTTTTGGCTGCTCCCAGGTCCGCGCCAAATCTCGCCTCACGTCATTCTGGATGTTCACACCATGATTTTTGGTATGATTTTCACGCTCATGGGCATGCAGATTCTTTCGATTGGAGCGTTTGCCAAAGTCTTCAGCTATGCGGAGCGGTTTGACCGCGGCTCGGTCTCTTTGAAACGTGTCTTGCGCAAAATAACTCTGGAATCCGGCATGGCGATAGGCGGAGTTCTGTTTCTCGCCGGATTTGCCGGCTGCGCGTGGATTACCTGGAAATGGGCCGCTGGTGGCTTTGGTGCGCTGTACGAAGTTCGCCAAATTCTATTCTGGTCGATGTGGCTATTTCTTGGAATCCAGGTGATATTTGGCTCTTTCTTTCTGAGCATGCTGGGCATTAGCCGCGGCACGTTCATCGGCGATTACGAACGGAAATAATGGCCGCCACGTCACAGGGTTCCTGGCCGCTTACCTGGATCAACTCTTGTCATAGAGCGCTCGTCTCCGGGCGCCGAACGCGCGTGCTCGCTGAATTGCTTGCGGCAAGGCTTCCGCAGCGTGCAAGCGTGCTGGATATCGGCTGTGGTGATGGGGTTATCAGCAGCCTCATTGCGAGTGTTAGACCCGACGTGTCAATTCAGGGCGTCGAGTTCCTGGTTCGGCCAGAGTGCAAGATTAAGTGTCGTGCCTTCGACGGCCTGACACTGCCCCATCCGGACGCTTCGTTCGATGTGTGCCTCTTTGTGGACGTGCTGCACCACACGGAGGATCCCGCGATCATGCTTCGCGAAGCGGCTCGCGTGACGCGGCGTTTCGTCCTGCTCAAGGATCATGTTGACGAAAACATGCTCGACGATGTTACTCTCCGTTTCATGGACTGGGTCGGAAACCGGCCTCACGGTGTCGTGCTGACGTATAACTACCAGAGCCGCAAACAATGGGCGGAACACTTCTTGCGGTGCGGATTGAAGGAAGAAACGTGGACCTCTGAAGTATCCCTCTACCCGTGGCCATTTTCTCTCGTTGTGGGCCGCAAACTGCACTTTGTCGCGATGCTTGGCAAAACAGGTTAATGGGAACAGTTACCGGGCAGCGGAGGGTTTCGGGCAGGGATAGGGAATGAGTTCGGTATTGTCTTTGTCGGGTTCGACGAGCCAGATGTGACGGTCCTTGAAGTAGGCCAGCAGCTTCGCGTTCTGTTCCGCATCCAGTTCGCGTGCCCAAACTACTTTGGCGGAATCGATTTCCGCGCCGTTGTAGACCCACTCGTCGTGAATATTGTGATCTTCTTCGTAACGCACGAGGATGAGATGCTTGCCGGGAGTGTGAGAAAGCTTTTCCTGAATGGCCGCACGGCTGGGATCTCCCTGGCAGGTCCACTCCAGCGGGTCACAAGAATGGTTCGAAGCGCGCAGGCCGATTTCGCCTGCCAACAGAAATACCGCGGCGCACGAAAGCGCGGCCCCGACGGGGCGTCCCGCGAGGCCTATCATGCGCAGATGACGGATCGCATGAACGAGCAAGAGAAAAATCACGCAAGTTACCGGCGCGGCGTAGTGGGGGAAGGACCAGATAGATACAAAGAAGGCAGCGGAGACCAGGAGCAGCGCGAGAAGGGGCACGCGAATTTTTCGTTCGCGAAAGACGAACGGCAGTCCCGGCAATAACAGCAAAGCCCCCCACCAGAAGTAGGTGCTGGCGCTCCGCGTCAATTTTTCGGTCGTCACTCTCCAAACGTCGGGCCAAGTGTTTTGATAATCCTCGCGTTCCCAGCCGTTGTAAAAATCTTCGAACTGCTGATTGTGGTACTCCATCGGCGGCTTCGGGTGGTCCCACAGGAAAAGGCCCACGGTGCTGTAGGTGCGCGAGTTCAGAACGTGAGGGAAGAGAAACGCGTTTCCGCTGAGACGCCAGTTGTAATAGCCCATGAACGCGATGGTCAGCAGCAACAGGGCAGACAGCGGAGCGACGACGCGAACGGCGCGGCTTTGCGGAGATCGAGCAGGCTTTGTTTTTCTCGCAAGCCACCCAAGCAGCCACACCGCTACAGGAATCGAAAAGAGGAATCCTTCGTACGGCCGGGTGTTGGCAAGAATCGCCAGTCCCAGGCCGAGCAGCAAGGTATCGCGAAATCGCGCGTAACGAATGATGCGGGGCATCGTGCCCAGCACCAGTGCGCCGCCCGTGGCAGCCAAAGCTCCGCCCCAGTAGCTGTTCATCCAATAGCTGGCAATCCCGAACTTCAGCGCCACCAGCACGCCACCAAGGAGCGCCCATCTTGCGGGCAGCCAGGCTTGGAGCATCCACAGGATTGCCGCGCACATCGCTCCAACACTCAAAATCACACCAATCCACGGCCGTCCGAGCAAATCGCCGAGCGCGAGCACCGCGCCCTGACCCGGCGGATACTTCGAGCAATACGTGGGGAACCAATTGATGTGAAACGACTCGAAACTCATCCACATCGGGTGCGTCGGATTCGTGAGTCTCCCGTGAGCCAGCGTGTCGCCGAGCAACAAATAGCTGTATTCGTCATGAATGCCTGGCACAGGAACGGGAAGCAGCGGCAGCACCGCCAGCCTGACGCCAATTACGGAGAAGAAGAGAAGCCAGACCGCCAGGGTTTTTCGCATGGCGAGTTTTTCGAATGGACGGGAGATCGTGCGCAGTGCGTTTTCGCTCCATCGAGGCGCAAGCGTGGCCAGCAGGACAAATGCGAGCGCTACACCAGCAAGCGCCCAAAGTCCGCCGGGATACTCCAGCAGTGTGCTGCCGCCCGAGAAAATCATTTCAGGGAGAAATCTTTTGATTTAGAGATCCAGCGCGAGGCTGGCGCGCTACAGAATAACTGATTTTGCGCTGAGTCGCCGCGCTTCTTAAGCTCACCAAATCCCAGCGACGGCGCTCCGAAGAGCGTAAGAACTTCTACCGTTCTATTTCGATTTCCGTTCCGCTTGAGTTGGAGGACGGAGCATCGCTGCGGCGTTCGTCCAGGAAATCGGCCATTTCCAGGCGCAGATTTCCCGCGTTGGTAGAGTAAGACATGCCGGTGTCAAACTCCACGATTCCGGAGCGAATCAGCCTTTCAATTTCACCGTCGAAATGCTGCATGCCCTCGGTGACTCCGTCACGCATCGCGTCCAGAAGCGTTTTGCCTTCACCTTCGCCTTTTTCAACGTATTCACGCGTGCGCATGGTGGACTTCAAGATTTCCACCGCGGCAATCCGGCCGCCGGTTTTCTTGGGAAGCAGGCGCTGCGAAACGATGAAGCGAAATGACTTCCCGAGGCGCGTGCGAATCGCCTGCTGATCGCTCAGGGGAAAGACACCCACGATGCGCTCGATGGTCTTGGAGGCATCAATCGTGTGCAGCGTGGACATGACGAGGTGGCCGGTCTCAGAAGCCTCAAGCGCAATTTCGATGGTCTCGCGGTCACGCATCTCGCCGACAAGGATCACTTTGGGCGCCTGCCGCAAAGCCGCGCGCAAAGCCAGCGCAAAACTGGGCGTGTCGGAATGCAATTCGCGCTGGTGAATGGTGGCTTTCTTGTGGCGGTGCAGGAATTCGATGGGGTCCTCGATGGTCAGGATGTGATAGGCCTTCTCCGCATTCATTTTGTCGAGAATGGCCGCAAGCGTGGAGGATTTTCCGGATCCCGTCGGGCCGGTGACCAGCACGATTCCATTCCGCAGATCCACAATCTCCTGCAAAGCTTCCGGCAGGTTCAGCTCCGCGAATCCGGGAATCTGGTCCGGGATGACGCGCATTACGATGGCGCAGCTCCCGCGCTGCTTGAAAATATTCACGCGAAAGCGCGCCACCCCCGTGAGGCCGTAAGAGAGGTCCGCCGCGCCATCTTGTTCCAGTTTCCGGATGGGCGTCTCGTTTTTCCCCATGATGTCGCCGGCAATCATGCTGGTGTCCTGCGAAGTGAGGCATTCGAGCCCTTTGTATTTCAATTCGACAAGCTGGCCGCTGACCTCGATTTGCGGCGCGCGTCCGGGGGAGAAAATCAGGTCGCTGACATGCGGGCTGGACTTGAGCATGGCCGTAATGAGCTGCGCCGTGTGAATCTTTCTTTGCGGCGCAGGCGCCGATGACGCCGCGGGTTGCTCCACCGGAGACGGGATCGTTTGTGTGAGAGTTTCCATGGTGTGTGATCCTTGTCAGGCCCGATGAGAAGGAGGCGAGCCGAATTACGAGTGCCGGTATTTATCCGGGCCTTCTTAGTTTAGGCGCTGCGCTGGATTGAACTTCTTAAGTCGTTTTCAAAATTGCCTGACAGTAACGGTCTTTATTCTTTGGAAGCAGCGCTCATTGTTTGCAAGCAGTAAGAAACTATTTTGTTCGACGCCGCAGCAGCAAGAACTCTTCACCGTCCTTTCCCGG
>Ga0209474_10001784_pt1 | contig 20480 bp, 16 predicted proteins | sample GraSoiAngelo_145_FD_185902 | JGI IMG/M metagenome (GOLD analysis project Ga0209474, IMG submission 185902) | Grasslands soil microbial communities from the Angelo Coastal Reserve, California, USA - 14_1009_05_20cm (SPAdes) (version 2) | ecosystem: Environmental > Terrestrial > Soil > Grasslands... | reverse complement strand
CGCTTGCAAGCACTTCAATAGCAGCCTTCAACCCTTTTTCGATCGCGTCCAGCTCGCGGTTGACCGCGATGCGGAATGCCTGGAAGGTGCGGGTCGCGACGTGAATGTCACGCGGCCAGGCACCTCGTGGGATGGCCCCCGCCACGACGTCGACCAGGTCCTTCGTGGTCTTGAACGGCGCCCGGCGCCGCCGCTCGACGATGCGCTGCGCGATCCGCGACCCCCACCGCTCCTGCCCGTAGTCCCGGAGGATGCGCCGCAGCTCGCTCTCCGACTCGCGGTTGAGCAAATCGGCGGCGGTCCACGGTTCGCTGCGGTCCAGTCGCATGTCGAGTGGTCCGTCCGACTGGAAGCTGAAGCCGCGATCGGGATCATCCAGCTGTACAGAGGAAAGACCGAGGTCGAAGACGATGCCGTGTGGTGGGCGGCCAATCCGCTCGGCCGCCCGGTCGAGCTGCGCGAAGTTGGTGTGCTCCAGCATCACGGTGAGGTCCGGAGGCACCGGCTCCTGGGCGAATCGCTCGAGGGCGGAGGCGTCACGATCGATGCCGAGCAGGACGCCGCCCGGCCGCAGGCGCTCTATCAGCGCCCGCGCATATCCCCCACCCCCCAGCGTGGCGTCGACGAACGCCTGCCCGGGGGCTGGTTGAAGGCTCGTTATGACTTCTTGTAAAAGTACGGGTCGGTGTCCGGCCGGGCCGGACGGTCGATCGAGTCGAGGGCGGCCGCGACGGTCACGTGCGCGGGGCACGTCGCCGCTCGGCCACCTGGTCCTGAATCCGCGTGTACTCCTCGGGCGTCGCCTCGCCGATCCGGCGCCACCCCTCGTCGTTCCAGATCTCGATCAAGTTGTTGACCCCGACGATCCAGGCAATGCCGGTAATGCCGGCGTACTGCCGCTGATCGGCGGACAGGACGATGCGTCCCTGGGCGTCGAATTCGCACTCGCGGGCGGCGCCGAACATCATGCGGGCGAGCCGCCGCTCCTCCGCCGGCGTCGTCGATCCCAGCCGCAAGCCCTGCTCCTGCGCCCATTCCTGGGGCGGATAGACCTGCAGGCAGCCCTCGGCGCCCTTGGAGATGACGGTCCCACTGGGGAGTTGTTCCCGAAAGCGGGCGGGAATCGCCACTCGACCCTTGGCGTCGACCGAGTGCCGATAGGTACCCAGGAACATCAGAAGTTGCCACCGGGTGTCTCACTGTCCCCACTTTTCCCCACTTTGTGCCACCGACAGGCCGAACGCTACCACCGCGACAGGTGCCTGTCAACAAATTCGGACTAAATCTTGTGGGCTTGTGGCCGCATAGAAAATGGGCCCCTAGATGTTGTGCCTTGACACCGGCTGTCCATCACGATAGACATTTGTTCACAACCAATACCGCCGCCCTAAGGAGGGGATATGGCAACAACCACCACGTCCGTCGGCGCGCCGATCAGATCGGGTGAGCTGCTCTCGGAGCGGATCGCCCCCGGCATCCTACCCAAAGTCCTCGGCCCATTCGATATGGTCGCGATCTTCGTGGCGATCGTGCTCTTCGCCGTGCAGGGCTCGGTCGTCCAGCAGGCGGGTGCCTCTGCCTTCGTCTACTGGATCCTCGGCTTCCTCACCTTTCTCATTCCCGGCGCCATCGTCACCGGGCAACTCGGCCTCATGTTCCCGGGCGAGGGCTCGATCTACGTCTGGACCAACAAGGCGCTCGGCAGCTTCTGGGGATTCTTCGCCGGCTTCTGCGCCTGGTGGCCCGGGGCGCTCGTCATGGTTGCGACCGCCGACCTGGTCGTGACGCTGCTCCAGTTCCTGCTCACGCTGCCGCCCTTCAACCTCGTCAATCCGCTCGCCGACCTGTGGCAGCAGGGCGTCATCATCCTGGCCGTGATCTGGTTCTCGTCAGGGCTGTCGATCCTGCGATTCCGGGTCACCCAGAACCTGGTCAACGGCGTCTTCGTCATCTACGGCGCGGCGATTCTGGCCGTGGGCCTGGCCGGACTCGCCTGGCTGCTGGGCGGCCATCCTGCCGCCAACGACTTCTCGCGCAACGCGTTCGGTCTGAACAGCAGCAACGCCACCTTCTACGGCCTGGTCATCCTCGCCCTGCTCGGCATCGAGGTTCCGCTCAACATGGGCGTGGAGATCAAAGATCGAAAGGCGATCACGAAGTACCTCGTCTGGGGCTCGGTCGTCGTCATGGCCGCCTATCTTCTCTTGACCTTCGGCGCCATGGTGGTCATCCCGCAGAAAGACGCCAACTCGACCACCGCCATCCTCCAGGCAGTACAGACCTCGCTCGGCGCCGGCGTCGCCGTGGTCGTGACCCTGATCATGATCGCGTTCTTCATCTTCAACACCACGGTCTACAACTACTCCTTTGCTCGCCTGCTCTTCGTCAGCGGGCTCGACCGGCGGCTGCCGGCCATCATGGGCCGGGTCAACCGCAACAAGGTTCCGCATATCGCCGTGCTGACGCAAGCGGTGATCACGACGATCATCACCGCGGTTGCGTTTTTCGTCTTCGGCGGCAATGCCAACCTGTCGACCGGCATCTACATCGCGCTCCAGGCGGCGGTCACCGTCATCTGGTGCCTGTCGATGGTCTTCCTCTTCGTCGACGTCTTGATCATCCGGTCGAAGTACCCGGACGAGTTCAAGCGCGAGCAACTCGTCCCGGTCGGCGTGTTCTGGGCGGCGTCGATTGCCGGTGCGATCGCCAGCGCGGTCGGGGTGCTCGTCACGCTGACGGGCGGCTGGGTCTTCACGGGCCAGCTGGCCGGCTCCTGGAATTCAAAGATCATCGACAACGGCCCGTGGATTTTGATCGTCGGCGGCGTGGGCATTGCCTCGCTCGCCGTGGCGATCGTCGTCTACCTGCTGGGCGTGAACACGGCTCGACGCGCGATGGCGAGCGCGGGCACGGCAAGCTAATCGATCGATGGCGACCACACTCGCTCAAACGACCAACAACGTCGACGTCGACGCAAAACGTCGCGAGATCGTAGCGCAGGCGGAGGCATCGGGCCTCCGCCTCGTGCGCTTCCTCTACTGCGACAACGACGGCATCATCCGTGGCAAGAGCGCCGGCATCCGAGACCTCCGCGATCGACTCGAAAGCGGAATCGGCCTGACGGTCGCGATGCAGGCCTTCACCATGCTGGATCATCTCGCGAGCGTCGAGGGCATGGGGCCCGTCGGCGAGATCCGGCTCGTGCCCGACCCGAGCACATTCGCCATCGCACCCTACGCCCCCCACACTGCCACCGTGCTGGTCGACATGCTAACCCTCGACGGCCAGCCCTACGCCGCCGATGGCCGGGCGTTCCTCAAGCGCATGATCGCCCGCGCCGCCGACGACCACGACCTTTCGCTCATCGCAGCGTTCGAGCCCGAATGGTCGCTCGCGATCAAGAACGGCGAGCAGTTCACCCCCATCGACGACAGTGGCTGTTTCACCTCGACGGGCATGAACATGGCCGCCCCGGTGATCGATGACATCGTCGCGGCGCTCGAATCGCAGGGGATGGCGGTCGAGCAGTACTACGCCGAGCTCGGATGGGGACAGCAGGAGCTCTCCATCCGTCACGGGCCGGCGCTGCAGGCGGCCGACCATCACATCATGTACCGGGAAACCGTTCGCGGGATCGCCTTGCAGCACGGGCGCTATGCGTCCTTTGCCCCCAAGCCCTGGGGCGACCAGGCCGGCAACGGCTGCCACCTTCACTTCTCGGGATGGAGCAAGGACCAGCGCGTGAACCGTTTCTACGATGCCGGCGGCGAGTACAACCTTTCGATGCTGGCGCGCCAGTTCATGGCCGGGATCCTCGACCACCTGCCGGCGCTCGTTGCCCTCACCTGTGCCTCGGTCAACTCCTACCGCCGGCTACAGCCCCAGATGTGGGCCTCGGCTTATCGCGCCTGGGGCCCGGACAACCGGGAGGGCGCGCTGCGCGTCGCCTCTCCCTTCAAGGGCCACGAGGCCGAGTCGACTAACGTCGAGTTGAAGTCGTCAGACTCGAGCGCCAACCCGTACATCTCGCTCGCCGGGGTCATGGCCGCCGGGCTCGATGGGATCGAGCGACAGCTGACCCTGCCGCCGCCGGTCACCGTCGACCCCCACACCCTGGACGAGAGCGAACGCAAGAAAATCGGCGCCGATCGCCTGCCAACCAGCCTCGAGGCGGCCATCGCCAACTTGAAAGGCGACCGGCTCCTGCTCGACGCCATGGGGGAGGGGCTGGCGACCTCATACATCGCGGTCAAGGAGCTCGACATCGACGCCTTCGCAGCCGCGGACGAGGCCTTCGAGTTCAGACAGCACATCTACAAGTACTGACCGGCGAGCTCCTGCAGGCGTGGGCAGACCAGCCCGCGATCGATCATCACTGTCATCCGTTGCGCCGCTGGCCCTATCAGCTGTCGGCGGTCGAGCTCCGTTCGGCGTTCACCGAGGCGCTCGAACCGCAGCTCGCCGAGCACCACGTCGTCCACACCGCCGTCTACCAGAGCGCCATTCAGCGCATCGCCGCCGAGCTCCAGTGCGAGGCGACGGAAGCCGCGGTCCTCGCCTACCGGAATGCCGCCGACTCAGCCACGTACGCCCATCGCCTCCTGCAGCGGACCGCGACGAGCACGATGCTGGTCGACGCCGGATTCGCGACGCCAGCGACGTTTACGCTCGCGGAACAGGAACACGCGACCGGAATCAGTCAGCGCGAGATCATCCGCCTCGAGACCCTTGCCGAGAGCCTCGTGCACGAGACCGGCGACCCGCGCGAATGGTTCGGCGCGATCCGCGGCGCGCTGCGAGCCGGGATCGAGCGCGGCGCCGCCGGCGTGAAAACCATCTGCGCCTATCGCGCGACGCTCAAGCTCCAGCCGGTGGACACCGATGACCTCGGCGTCGCCTTCAGCGCCATCCGGCTGCGCGCGGAGCGCGAAGAACACCTGCGTCTCTCCGGCAGCGCCCTTTGCCACGCCCTGCTGTTCGAGGCGGCACAGGAGTGTCGCGAGCTCGACGTCCCCCTCCAGGTCCACTGCGGCTTCGGCGATCCCGACGAAGACCTCGCCGAAACCTCGCCACTGGGCCTTCGGCCGTTGTTCATCGACCCCGCCTATCGCGGTCTTCGGGTCGCGCTGCTGCATTGCTATCCGTACCATCGCGAGGCGGCCTATCTCTGCTCGGTTTTCCCGGACGTCTACATGGACCTCTCGTTGACGATTCCCTTTGCCGGGCTCGAGGGCGGTCGCGCGATGCGCGAAGCGTTGGGCCTTTGTCCGACGAGTAAGTTGCTCTACGCCAGTGACGCGAGCCGCTACCCCGAGGTGTTCTTCGTCGCCGCTGCCGCCCACCGTGAGGCCCTCGCCGATGCGCTCGGCGAGCTGGTCGAGCGTCGAATCCTCGATCTCGCCACGGCGGCGAACGCCGGCCGACAGGTGCTGGCGGAGAACGCGCGGCGCGTCTACAGCATCAAGGACTGAGCTGAGTCGTCCAGGTCTGGCCACCGTCGGTCGTCTTGATCAGCGTGTTGCCGGCTGGCTCGCTGCCCGATGCCCAGCCAATCTCGGTCGTGACGAACTGCAACCCCGTGACGCCCTGGGTCGAGGGGATCGGACCAACGGTCGACCAGTGCTGTCCACCGTCCGAGGTGGAGAGAAGGCTGTTGTTGGCTTTTGGATTGATCGTCCAGCCGTGGCTCTTGTCGATGAAGAACACGTCGTACGCCTGCGCCGGAAGTGATGGCCCGGGCCGCCACGAACCCCCTCCGTCGGTCGTCGAATAGACCGCGCTCTCCGGCACCCCAGCGGACCCGTAGGAGGTCAGCACGAAGACCCCGTTTCGCGCGTCGGAAAATCGCAGGCTCGTCACTTCACACATGCAGGTTGACCCCCATCCGGCCGGTGACCCGAGGGCGACGTTGTGCCATGTCCGACCCCCGTCACGCGTGACGTAGAAGAATGGACCACCCCCGGCGCTGCAGGAGCCCGGCAGCCAGCCCGTCGACGGGTTCAGAAAGACCGGGGCGCCCTTGCTGCAGCTGAGCGGAAGATGGCCGGAGCTGCCGCTGGTATCGGCCTCCGACAACTTGGTCCACGTCCTCCCGCCGTCGGCCGTGCCGTAGAAGGCCACGCCCTGGGAACCGGCGGCGCCTCCCAGGTTCATGAAGAGCCAGCCGTGGCTAGCATCGACAAAGGACACGGATGATGGCCACCCCTGGCCGGCGGCAACCACACCCGCGTTGTTCCAGTTCTTGCCGCCATCGCTCGTCCGGTAGACATGCACGCTGAAGTCGGGCGTGTCGGAGCCAGGCTGGAGGGACGACGCAACCCAGGCATTGTTGGCATCAAGAAAGAAGGTGGTCCAGTTGCCGGGCTGCGCCCCACGAGGACCCGCGTCATCCCAGTGCGACCCGCCGTCCGCCGTCCGAAGAATCCGGTTGGTGCCGGAGCCGGCGGCCCACCCGGTGCTGGCGCTGATCATGCGCAGTGATACGGGCGGCAGCAGAGGATACGGCCCACTGGGTGTCGGCGTTGGCGTTGGGTTGATGTTCGGCGACGCGAATGGCGTTGGAGTCGGCGTCACCCCCACTGACTGACGAGCCCGCTGGAGAGCAATCCCCAAACCGACCGCGAGGACAAGCAGGGCGGCGGCAGCGGCGACCTGGAGCACCCAACCCCTCCGCTGCCGGCGCGCCCTGGCAGCGATTCGCGCCTCGAATCCGGCGGGCGCTGGTGTGCTGGCGCCCCGGTGCAGATAGGACTTCAGCCGCGGATCGAATTCTTCGGGCTTACCCATAGTTGAGCTCCTTTCGCAGGCTGGCCAGGGCACGGGCGAGATGGCTGCGCGCGGTCCCTGGCTGGCATCCGATCAGCGAGGCGCATTCGTCGAGCGTGTAGCCGTACTCGTAGTGGAGCGTCACGACGGCGCGCTGCTGCGGGGTCAGGCGGCGGTAGCCCCGGTCGAGATCCGGGTCGGGGTCCGAAGCCGGCTGCCCCTGCACGGTGCCGGATTCGGCAAGCCAGAGTCGCGGGAGCAGGCGGCGGCGCGACCGAATCGCCCGGCGGACGCAGATCTGGCGTAGCCAGGCGCCGCGTTTCGAAGGATCGCGCAACGCGCCCCAGGAATGCCAGGCCTGCTCCATCGTGTCCTGCACGGCGTCCTCGGCCTCCTGGACGTCCCGCAGGATGGAATAGGCAACGGCGAACAGCCGGCCGCTCTCCGCATGGACGGCGGCGTCGAAGCCAGCCGCATCCACCGGCTGCTCGTGGGCCATGATCACGAAACCATAGAGTCCAATCGAGGACGTTTGGTTTACGTCCGGGGCGACGAGTTCGTTACGAAAAGAGTGAGTCCGCCGGTAAGCCGAGTTCTGTTCCCCGCTTCAGCCGGCGAAGCCGGCGCGCCGTGGGGCGGCAGTCATCCGTCTCGGTCGCCGGTTACCCGGCGACTCTAGCGACCTTACCCGAGGACCGGCCGAGCCAGCCGTACCGTCCTCCTATTCGGTCTTGCTCCGGGTGGGGTTTACCGAGCCAGCCGGTCTCCCGGCTGCTGGTGGGCTCTTACCCGCACCATTTCACCTTCGCCGTCGCTCGCGCGGCGGCTGTGTCTTTTCTGTGGCACTCTCCTTCGGGTCACCCCGACCGGGCGTTACCCGGCACCCTGCTCTGCGGAGCTCGGACTTTCCTCGACGGGACGATCCCGGCGCGACTGCCTGGCGGACTCGGAGGCTATTGTACCCGCGGGTTCGGCGGGGATAACCCACCAGACCAGGGTGGCCGCCACCAGCATGAGGCCGGCGGCCACCAGGAAGGCGACCGTCAGGCCGATGTGGATCAGCGGGCCGGAGATCGCCGAGCCGATCGGCTGCCCGGCCCAGTTCAGACCCATGGAGACGGCGAAGGCGCGACCGTACCAGGCGGGATCGGTACGCCGCTGGCGCATCGAGAACATGCTGACGTCGAAGGGCCCGTTTGCCAGACCGGCGATCAGCAGGGCCGCCGCCGCCAGCCACGCACGGCCGGCGAAGGCAAGCAGCGCGACGGCCCCGCCGGCGACCACGTCCGTGACGATCATGACCAGGCGCTCGCGGCCCTCGCTGCTGATGCGGCCGGCGATGAGCGCGGACGGCACAGAGGCAAGGCCATAGACGGCCCAGAGTCCGCCCACCAGGGCCGCGTTGCCGTGCAACCGCTGCAGCACCATCACCGGCAGCGCGACCACGAGAATGCCGAACCCGACGTTCAGGATCGACACCGTGAGGGCGATGCCCCGGAGCGCCGCGTTATGGACCAGTACGTAAATCAGCCCGGCCCGTGCGTCGGCAATGACCGAGCGAGACGTCCCGGCGATGAGCGGCTCGGGGAGGCGCACGATGAACACGGCCGCCAGGAGGAAGACGCCGGCTGTGGCGGCGAGTGCGAGCCGCGGGCCTGCCCAGGCGGTCAACGCCCCGGCGAACGCCGGGCCGGCCCCGATGGTGACCGCATAGGCAATGCTGTCGAGCGCGTTGACCCGATCCCAGAGCCGCGCCGGAACGATCAAGGGCAGCAGGGAGCGCGCTCCACTATTGCTGAGCGAGTAGGTCAGCGAGCTGATGGTGACGATCGGCAGGAGCGCCCAGGGCGTGAGGCGGCCACTCACATCGAGGCCGGCGATCAAGGCGAGCGTGACGAAGCCGACCAGGTAATCGAGCGTGATCAATCGCACCCGCCCGTGACGGTCGAGCAAGGCGCCCGCGATGGGGCTCAAGGCAACGCCTGGCGCAATGGATAGGAAGACGGTGACCCCGGCCAGCGATGGTGAATGAAAGCGCTGCAGCACGAAGAGCACCAGCGTGAGCAGCATCATCTGGCTGGCGGTGCGCGCCAGCATCACGCTGGTCGCGAGCCGGGGAAAACTCGGGATCCGAAACAGATCGCGATAGGTCGTGCGATCGGGCACGACAGTCAAGATTAGGCGACGGGGGGGCCCAATCCCGGCACGATCTGGTTCATCGTCTTGAATGAGATCTTCGCGTAGTCCTTCAGCGCGTCGGCCCCCAGCCGGCTGACGAGCAGTTTGCCGGTCTCGATGACTTTGGGTGAGGCGCCTTTCGGCACGGTCAGCCCGAGTGTCTTGCCCGCCTGCTCGAGCCACTGCAAGAAGGCGTCGCGGGCGAGGATCGACGCCGCGGCGACCGCCACGTCCGCCTCGGCCCGATGCATCTGGAGCACGGGGACACCGCTGAGACGCGTGTCGACCATCAGGCGGCTCTCGATGTAACGCTTGTCGCCGAACTGATCGCTGAGAATGAACCTCGGCTTAAGCCCGTGGCCAATCAGGTCTTCGATCGCGCGGGTGTGCGCCCAGGCGAGCAGCGTGTTGAGGTTCTTTCCTTCGCTGCGCATCTGCTTGTAGAGCTCGTTGTAGCGTTTGGGCGCCACGATAATCACGGCCCGTTTCTCGTCCTCGACGACCTGCCGGATATTCGTCGCCAGGCCGCGAAGTTCGCGATCCGAGACCAGCTTGCTGTCGCGGACGCTGAGGGTGCGCAGCAGCTTCGCCGTCCGCTCGTCGACATAGACCCCGGCGGTCACCAGCGGACCAAAGAAGTCGCCTTTGCCGGCTTCATCCGTGCCGATGTGGGGATCGGTCTCGGGTGGAACCTCGGCCGCGGCGGCTGTGGTCGCGTGCGCCGCAGGACGCCTCGGGGTCAGCGGCTTCCCAACCGCCTCCGTGATGGCGATCGCGTGGTCGAATGCCGGCGCGTGTCCGGCGAGTACCAGCTTGCCGGACCGATACATGATCGCGGTTGCCTGGCTCGTCCCGTCCGAAAGCTTGACCCGCCAGAACTCGTACGGACCAGGCGAAAGCTCGGCACCTCCTATGGCTTGCAGCCGCTGCAGAAGACCCTTCTGGTCGGCCTTTTGGATAACGAAAGTCGTGGTTGGACGAAGTTCGCGGGAGACCAACTCGAGGTACACAATAGCCGTCTTATCCGCATCAGAACGCTATGGTCTGAACGCGGGTTGCGCGTCACGCACGATGTTCGAACAAACGTGGAACACGGCGCAATTGTGGTGCACGAAGAGCGTCAGGGCGGCGATCACCACGAGCGCCGAGCCAAGTGCACTGAGGATCAGCCAAAGCGACGGGCCCTCCCAGTGGATGTGTTCCGGCATTTGCTGGTGCGCGTGACGATGTCGTCGGGGAAGCAGGGGCCGCTGGGTTTGGCGCGGATGCGAGTGCCGATGCCCACTCATTCGTCCAATGTAGCGATGCCTAGCTCGCCGAGCTCTCCCCGCGACGGGATACGATGTTTCCGACAATGGCGGACGTGGTTCGAGTCGTCGCGGCGGACGACCCGCTGCGCGCCCTGTTCTCACCGGCCGGCGAGCTGACCGCGGAAGGGAGGAGCCGCCTGGGGCTGGATGCCGCGGCCCTCCGCGAGCTCTACCGGAACATGGTGCTGATCCGTCGCGCCGACCAGGAGGCGTTGAACCTGCAGCGGCAGGGCGAACTTGGCCTCTGGGGCCAGTACCTCGGCCAGGAGGCGATTCACGTTGGGGCGATGACGGCCCTGCGGACCACGGACTGGGTTTTCCCCAGCTACCGCGAGTTCGGTATGGCGATGATCCGCGGCGTCGACCCCGCCGACATGCTGACGATGTTCCGGGGCCTCTCGCATGGACCATGGGATCCGCGCAAGTACCACTTCGCGCCCCTCGCCATTCCCGTCGCGACCCAGGTCCCCCACGCCGTCGGGTTCGCCTTGGGCTGCCGCCTCAAGCACAGTGACGAGGTCGTGCTGTCCACGTTTGGCGATGGCGCCACCTCAGAGGGCGACTGGCACGAGGCGATGAACTTCGCCGGGGTCTTCAAGGCACCGGTCGTCTTTCTCTGTCAGAACAACGGCTGGGCGATCTCGGTGCCGCTCTCCAAGCAGACCGCCGGCTCCATCGCCGACCGAGCCAGCGGCTATGGATTTCCCGGCATCCGGATCGACGGCAACGACGTCCTTGGGGTCTACGCCGCGGTGATGGCGGCCGCTGATCGGGCCCGCCAGGGCGAGGGCCCCTACTTGATCGAGGCCGTCACCTACCGTATGGGCGCGCATACCAGCTCCGACGATCCGACGCGGTACCGAACGGAGAGCGAGCTGGAGGCCTGGAACGCCAAGGACCCAATTGCCCGCTATCGGGCCTGGCTCGAGCAGCAGGGCATCATCGACGAAAGGACGGTGGCGGCTATCGCGGACGCGGCCGAGTCGGCGGCGCAAGCGATGCGGGCCCGGCTGACGGCGATGCCCGCCCCCCCTCCCGGTGAGGCGATCTTCGGCCGCGTCTACTCAAACCCGCCGGAGTCATTCCTTCGGGAACGCGAAGAGTTCGAATCATCGCTGGAGGGCTCCTGATGGAAGCGGTGACGATGGCGAAGGCGATCAACCTCTCTTTACGCGATGCCTTGACCCGTGATGACAGCGTCCTGATCTTTGGCGAGGACGTCGGCGCGCTCGGCGGCGTCTTTCGCATCACCGATGGGTTGCAGAAGGAATTCGGCGAAGAGCGCGTGTTCGATACCCCGCTGGCGGAGTCATCGATCATCGGCATCTCGGTCGGCCTGGCGCTGCGTGGTTTCAGGCCCGTGCCGGAGATCCAGTTCGACGGATTCATTTACCCCGCCTTCGAGCAGATCGTCAGCCACGTGGCCAAGTACCGGAACCGTTCGGGCGTCCCGTTGCCGATCACGGTTCGCGTTCCCTTCGGCGGCCACATCGGCGCCGTCGAGCACCATTCCGAGAGTCCCGAGGCGTATTTCGCTCACACGGCCGGGTTGAAGGTCGTCACCCCGTCGACCCCCGCTGACGCCTATGCCCTGCTCCAGGCGGCGATCGACGACCCCGACCCGGTGATCTTCTTCGAGCCGAAGGCGCGCTATTACCTCAAAGAAGAGATCGACACGGCCGCTCGGGTTGCGATCGGCAAGGCGCGCGTCGCGCAGGAAGGGTCGGGGGTGACCGTGATCGCCTACGGCCCCACAGTGAGCATCGCGCTGCAGGCGGCAAAGACCGCGGCGGCGGAGCAGATATCGCTCGAGGTCATCGATCTTCGCAGCCTGTCGCCGCTGGACATGGATACGGTGATGGCCTCGGTGCGCAAGACGCATCGTGCCGTGGTGGTACACGAGGCTCCGGTCTTCTGCGGCTTCGGTGCCGAGGTCGCCGCGCGGATCAGTCATGACGCCTTCGACCTGTTGGAGGCGCCGGTGGCACGCATCGGCGGATTAAACGTCCCCTATCCGCCGGCGCGCTACGAGAAGCTCTACCTACCGGACGTCGACCGTATCCTCCAGGCGGCCGACGCGGCGCTCGCCTATGGCTGATCAGACGTTCCGGCTGCCCGACCTGGGCGAGGGTCTGACCGAGGCCCAACTCGTCGCCTGGCGGGTCGAGGAAGGCGGACGGGTCGACGTCAACACGCCGCTCTGCGAAGTCGAAACGGCCAAGGCGGTGGTCGTGATCCCGTCGCCGTGGGCCGGGACGATTCACAAACTCCACGCGCGCCCGGGGGAGTCAGTCGCGGTCGGCGAGCCGCTCGTGACGATCACGCCGGTCGAAGCGACCCAGGCAGAGGCCACGCCCGGGACTCTTGTCGGTTACGGTCCCGGGGCCCCCGAGTCCGGCATTCGCCGTAAGGCGCGAACCGCACCCGCCGCCACCGAGAGCAGCGGCGATGTGCGCGCCGCGCCCTTCGTCCGCCAGCTCGCGAAAGACATGGGCGTCGACCTGGCCCGGCTGACGGGCAGCGGTCCCGGCGGCCGCATCACGCGAGCGGATGTCGAGGCGGCGGCATCGTCCCCGGCCGCCACGGCGCCGGCGGCGACCGATGGCGAGCGGCGCATCAGTGTGGTGGGGATCCGCAAGGCGATCGCCCGGCAAATGCTGCGGTCGGTTTCCACGATTCCACAGTTCACCGAGTTCGCCGTCTTCGATGCCACCAACCTGATGGCGGCCCGCGAGGAGGGCAAAGCGAGCGGCCGCTCGATGACGCCTCTCCCCTATTTCATCGCCGCCGTGGTCAAGGCCGTGCGCGCCTTTCCCTTGATGAACAGCTCCTGGGATGAGAGTCGCGACGAGATCATCGTGAAGCAGCCGGTCAACGTCGGCATCGCCGTCAATACCAGCCAGGGGCTGCTGGTGCCGGTCCTTCGTGACGCGGAGCAACTCCAGTTGACCGCCATTGCGGAAAAGAGCGCCCAGCTGATCGAGGGAGCCCGCGCCGGAACGCTGCCGCCGAACCAGATGAGCGGCGGCACGATCACCGTCACCAACGTCGGCGCCAGCGGGCCGGTCGAGACCGGCACCCCGATCATCAATCCGCCGGAATGCTGCGTGGTCGCCTTCGGCGCCATCAAGCCCCGCCCCATGGTGGTCCAAGGGGAGGTCGTGGCCCGCAGCGGCGCGTGGATTTCGATCTCGGTCGATCACCGGATCGTCGACGGGGCGCTGGCGACGGAATTTCTGACTGCGCTGGTCACCGAGCTCGAGTCGATCAGTGCCTGACGAAGCGCAGCTGATCTACGACTGGAACACGGTCGACGCACCGCCGAAGCTGGACCATCCCGTCGCCATTCACGACGAAACGCTCCGCGACGGCATCCAGGGGCCCTCGGTTCGCGACCCCGACATCGAACACAAGCTGCGCTTCCTGCACCTGGCCGATGAGCTCGGTGTTGGCTCGATCGATCTGGGCCTTCCGGGCTCCGGCCCGCGCGCCGCGGCGGATGTCGAACGCCTGGCGCAGGAGATTCGCGACCAGCATCTGCGCATCAAGCCCCTCTGCGCGGCACGCACGCTCGAGGTCGACATCCGTCCGGTGGTCGAGATCTCGCAGCGAGTCGGCGTCCCCATCGAGGTGGCCGCCTTCATCGGCTCGAGCCCGATCCGCCAGTACGCCGAAGGCTGGACGATCGAGCAGATGGTGGACAACACGCGCAAGGCCGTGCGCTTCGCGCGGCAGAACGAACTTCCAGTGCTCTACGTCACGGAGGACACCACCCGGGCGCAGCCGGATACGCTGCGCCGCCTCTTCGGCACGGCAATCGAAGAAGGCGCGGCGCGCGTCGCGGTCTGCGACACGGTCGGCCACTCGACGCCCGATGGCGCCCGTGCGGTGGTCCGCTACGTCCGCCGGATGCTGGACGAGATGAAACCGGACGTCGGCCTCGACTGGCACGGCCACAGCGATCGCGGCCTCGGCGTCATCAATGCCATCGAGGCGGCCGTTGCCGGCGCCGACCGGATCCACGGTTGCGCGCTCGGCTTGGGCGAGCGCGTCGGCAACACGCACCTCGATCTGCTGCTGGTGAACTTCCGCTTGCTGGGGTGGATCGACACAGACCTGCGGAAGCTGCGCGAAATGGGCGAGGTCATCGCCGAGGGGACGGGGATGGCGATCCCGGCGAATTACCCGGTTCTCGGCAAGGACGCGTTTCGTACCGCGACTGGCGTCCACGCCGCCGCCGTGATCAAGGCCAAGCGCAAGGGCGACGAGTGGCTGGCCAACCGTGTCTACTCCGGCGTTCCCGCCGAGCTATTCGGCTGCGAACAGGTCATCGAGATTGGCCCGATGAGCGGCGAGTCGAACGTCGTCTTCTGGCTCGAGCAGCGCGGCATCGCGCCGCGACCCGACCTCGTCAAGACGGTGCTCGACGTAGCCAAGCAACGCAATGGCCTGCTCTCCGAGGCTGACGTGCTGCGCATCGTGGGCGCCGCAGCGCCGAAGGCTACCCGCCTCTCAGGACAGACTTAGACCGGCCGGCCGAGCGCATAGACGATGCCCGGTCCATCGTCGACCGGTGGTAAGGGCAGAGCCACCGCCGCCGACAGCGTCGGCCGGATGGGCCGCAGCGGCGCCGGGCACCCCGCCGACTGGAAGCCCCCGTCGGCATCAGGCCCTCGCCGTCGGTGCCGGGCCACGGTCATCATGGCAAGCGTCCGGAGCCATGACGGGAACGAACCGGCCTGCCGATGAGCCGTGATCAACCGTTCGGCCCGACTGAAGACTTGCGCCGTCAGCTCCTGCGCGAGCGCCCCGTTATCAACTCTCCCGTGAGCCGGCATGCCGCTTCTTGCTCCGACCTTCCCACCATCGCAGCGCCTCGATTATCGGTGCTTCCATCGGACTGTCAACCCCAGCGGCACGCTCCCATCAGCCGAAGACGGCGCGCGCGACCCGACCGACCAAATCCAGCTTGGCCCGTTGCTCGTCCGGGGTGAGTTTGTTGCCCTCCATCGTCGAGGCGAAGCCACACTGTGGGCTCAGCGCGAGCCGCTCCAGCGGGATGATGCGTGCGGCCTCGGCGATGCGCCGCTTGAGCGCTTCCTCGTCTTCCAGTCGTGGGCGCTTGGTCGTGACCAGCCCCAGGACGATAACCCGGTCTTCGGGGACCTCGCGTAACGCTTCGAAGTCCCCCGACCGTTCGTCGTCGTACTCCAATAGGTAGCGATCGAAGCGGGTGCGACTCAGCACCCTGGCGATCGGGCCGTAGCCCCCTTCCGCGTAGTACTTGCTCTGATTGTTGCCCCGGCAGATGTGCATCCCGAACGTCATCCCGGCGTGGCCGGCGATGATCGCGTTGTCCATCTCGATGCATTCGTCGATCAACCGGTCCGGATCGCTGCCGCGACGCCGGTACCCTTCCCGCAAGTCGCGGTCGAGCAGGGCGGCATACTGTGGCGCGTCGATTTGACCGTAGGTGCAGCCGAGCCGGCGAAGTTCCTCGATCTCGCGTCGAGTGACGTCGACGATATCGGCCAGGTACGCATCACGCGTTGGATAGGCCCCACGTGACTTTTCGGGATCGTAGTAGGCGGCCGCCTGCTGGGCGGAGATGAGCGTGACCTTGGCGGGGTGCGACGTGCGGCCGCGCAGGTAGGTCCACTCCTCCGCGCACATGTGGTGCCGCCAGCGCAGTTTCTCGACCACGAGGGGGCGTCGCAGACGGGTCTTCTCCCCCCTCTCATCGCGGAACTCGATGCCCCACCCTCCAAACTTGTCGAAGCCGTCGAATGAGTCGATCAAATGTCCATAAAACGCGTAGCGCCTCATCTCCCCGTCGGTGATCACGTCGATCCCCGCCTGGGTCTGCGTTTCGAGCGCTTCGTCGACGGCGCGGTCTTCGAGACGCTTGAACTCGGACGGGGAGATCTCTGTTTGCTCATAGCGGCGGCGCGCCTCCGCCAGGTAGGGCGGGCGCAGCAGGCTGCCGATCACCTCGCACTTCGCCTGAAGGGCTTTCGCCGAAGGCCGGTCCTGCACTCTTGTCTGCATCGTGTAACTAGACCGAGACGTCGAAGCGCTCGGGGTTCCATTCGATGCCGAGCGCGGCCGGTCCTGCCATGTAGCCGAGCAGCGCTGACGACGCGACCACGGCCGGGCTCGCCAGGTAACCGAGGCCGCCAACCCCCATGCGGTTTTGCCAGTTGCGATTGAAGGAGGTGATCGCGATTTCGCCTTTCTTGAGCGCGTCAGGACCCTGGCCGAAGCACGGGCCGCACCACGACGCTCGGATTTCCGCGCCGACGGAGCGGAGTACGTCGGCGATCGACTCACCGTTGAGGCGCGGCTCCGGGTGTTCGATGTCACGCTTGACTCCGCCCGACCCCGGAAAGATGACGAACGTCCTGGGCGCTTTCTCGAAGCCTCGCTCGCGCCCCGCGCGGATTACGAGGGCCGCCTCGAGCAGGTCGTCGTAGCCGCCATTGGTGCAGGAGCCGATGAAGGCCTTGTCGAAGGCGAGCTTTTCCTGGGCGACCTCGTCCGCCGGGAAGGCATTCCCTGGGGCGAACGGCTTGGCGATAAAGGGGACGAGCTCCGCCAGGTCCAGCGTCTCATCGATGTCCCAGGCCACCGCAGCGCCGGGCTCGAAGGGTGGGTAGGGCAAATCGGTGATGCCTTTGCGCCGATACCAGTCAAACGTGATCTCGTCCGGCGCGAAGATGCCATTCTGCGCCTCGGCTTCGGCCATCATGTTGGCCACCGTATTGCGATACGGGATGGGCAGCTGGCGCTGCGCGTCGACGAACTCGACGCTCATCCCCTGCGCCTGCGCCTTGCCCCAGCGACGGAGCAACGCGAGCACGACGTCCTTGCCGCTGACCCAGGGCCGCAGTTTTCCGCTGAAGACCACGCGCCGGCGCTTCGCCGGCGTGAAATAGATGTAGCCGGTCGACCAGCCGAAGCCGAGCTGGGTGCTGCCCACGCCGGTACCGACGGCGCCGTACGCGCCATAGGCGCGACTGTGCGAATCGGCCCCGGGGATGAACGCGCCGGGGACGACCAACCCCTGCTCGGGGAAATAAAAGTGGAAGATCCCATCGCCCGGCGTCGCGTAGTAGGGCTTGTGAATCTCGTGCAGCGTCGCAAAATCCCGCCCGATCCCGGTCTGCTTGTCGTCGGCGTTTCGTCCAGAAAACACGAAGTGGTCGTTTGCGATGGCGGCCTGCCGAGGATAGATCGTGTCGCCACCGGTGATCTGATTGAAGGTGTGGATCGTAAACGGCGCGGTGCCGTCGGAGGCTGGCAGTAGGTCGCACCAGACCCGCAGCGTGCCCCCGGGACGCACCTCGGCGTCTTTGTCGACTCGGTGCGCCCACACGATCTGCTCCGTGCTGGACATGCTGCTGGCGGTCTTCCGATCCGGCCACTCCACGCGCGGCATCTGCTCGAGTGACTCGGCGAACTCGCGTCGCCCCACCGCGATGATGCCGCCGGAGCGACGGATCGTCTCTTCGATGGGCGTCAGCGGGACCGGGTCGTAACTCTTGCCCCGTGTCTCGTTGGTCAGCCGGCGGGTCTTTGAATCGAACGTCAGCACGTCGCCCTCCTGGGCGTCCTCGGAGGCGGCCCGGCTCTGGACGACGTGCAGCCCGAGGTTGAGCGCGTTGCGGCGGAAGATATCACCCACGCCGTCGCCGCAAACGATCACGATCTCCAGCCCGACCTCCTCGGCGATGGCCTTCAGCCCCGCCGGGCTCATCTCGCGCGACGACCCGATGCCGAAGCGCTCGCCCGCGATCACAAACGTTTCGCCGCGGTGCACGCGCTGCCGGAAATCGGGCATCAGGTAACGGAAGGTGCCGGCCTTCCAGCGCGCATCGAGATGGTCGAGGCTCTCCGAAACGCAGTCATCCGCCGGAGTGATCTGGTCGGTGTCGATGGCGTCGAGCTTCTTGCCCGGAATCTTCGGGTCCCAGAAGATGAGCGCGCGGCCGCGAACCAGGTGGCCGCCGTCCGGCGACCGGTCGACCGGCGTGACGGCCGGCCGCTCGGGTGATGCGGCGCCCGGCTTACGACGAGGCGGCTGGATCGTGTTCAGGAGGGGCGCGATGACCCAATTCTCTCAAGTCGCTCGAGCACGGCATCGGCGGCATCGGTCGTGCTCAGGGCGCCACCCAGATCCCTGGTGGTGCGCCGGCCAGCCGCCGCCGACATGACGGCGCGTTCGATCGTCAGCGCCCCGGCCGTATCGCCCAAGTGCCTCAGCATCATGGCCCCCGCCAGGATGGCCCCGACCGGATTGGCGATGCCTTTGCCGGCATGTTTGGGTGCCGAGCCGTGCACCGGTTCGAAGAGCCCGCGCCGGTTGTCCGGGTTGATGTTCGCCGAGGGCGCCTGGCCGAGACCGCCGACCAGTTCTGAGGCCAGATCGCTCAGAATGTCGCCGAACATGTTGGACGTGACGATCACGTCGAAGCGAGAGGGATCCTTGACGAGTTGCATCGCGGCCGCGTCGACGAAGAGGTGCTCCGCCTCGACCTCGGACGCGGCCTGCCGCTCCAGAGCAAAGACGCGCTGCCAGAGATCGTGCGCGTGATAAAGCGCATTGCTCTTGTCGACCATCGTCACGCGACCTCGATGGCCGGCGGCGCGGCGCTGCCGCGCCAGCTCGAAGGCGTAATGAATGATGCGCTCGACCCCCTTGCGCGTGTTGACGTCCTCCTGGATCGCGATCTCGTCCGGCGTCCCGCGCTTGAACTGGCCGCCCATGCCGACGTAGGCGCCCTCGGTGTTTTCACGAACCACAACCAGGTCGATGGAGGTGGCGTCGCGCAACGGGGTCAGCCCGGGCGCGAGCAAGCGAGAGGGCCGCAGGTTGACCCAGAGATCCAATTCGAAGCGAAGCCGGAGCAACAGCCCGGCTGCGTACTGCGGATTGTGGACCCGCGGATCGCCGACCGCGCCGAGGTAGATCGCGTCGACGGTCTGGAGCTCCTTGAAGACCGCGTCGGGAAGGATCTCCCCGGTTCGCAGGTAGCGCTCAGCCCCCAGGTCATACATGACGCGATCGAGCCGGGTGCCGGTAGCGGCGGTGACGGCCTCCAGGACCCTCAGCCCCTGGGCAATGACCTCGGGACCGATGCCGTCACCGGGGATGACGGCGATCCGAAACGGCATCGGCTACAGCATAATCGGCCGCGATTTCGAGAAGGTTTTCCCGGTATCCGCCCGTTGGCCTAGATAGTGCTGACAGAAGAAAAGGCCCTGAGCGCGGCGCTGGGCAAGATGCGCCGCCTGCGCCGGGTTCGCCGGCTTTCGGGACTTACCTACTGGGCGGCCTGGGGATTCGTCGGCCTGGTGTGCCTGCTGCTGCTGGCCGGCGGCATCGCTGGGCTCGCCTCCGGCTAACTCTTCGACGTCTCGACCAGGCGGTCGAGGACCTGCCGGGCCCGCTTGCTGTCGAGCGATTCTCGGGCCACGGTCACGGCCTGTGGCCAGTCATCCGCGCGGCCCGCGGCCAGCACCGCCGCGGCCGCGTTGAGCAGCACGACGTCCCGGCGCGGTCCGCTTTCGCCGTCCAGAACGCGGCGCAGAAGATCGGCGTTTTCGGGCGGCGTGCCGCCCAACAGATCCTCGGGTTTCGACCGGCTGAGGCCGAGGTCCAGCGGGTCGAGCTCGTACTCCCTCACCCCACCGTCTCGCAGTTCGAACACGCGCGAGCCGCCGGTGGTCGTGAGCTCGTCGAGACCGTCCTTCCCGTAGAACACCAGGGCCCGCTCATGACCGAGGTCCTTCAGCACGCGGACCATCAGAGGTGCCAGGGGGGCCGCCCCGACGCCCAGTGCCTGCCGGCGCACCCGGCCGGGATTCGCCAGCGGGCCGAGCACGTTGAAGACCGTCCGGACACCGAGCTCGCGGCGGGCGGGACCAGCGTGGCGCATCGCCGGATGGAAGGTGGGCGCGAAGCAGAAGCCCATGCCGGCGACGTCGACACACCGACGGACGCCGTTCGCGTCGAGCGTGATGTCCACCCCGAGCGCCTCGAGCACGTCAGCGCTCCCGCATCGGCTCGACGCCGCGCGGTTGCCGTGCTTCGCTACCGGGATCCCCGCGCCGGCCGCGACCAGAGCAGCGGCGGTGGAGATATTGAACGTCCCGGCGCGGTCGCCCCCGGTGCCGCAGGTATCGATCGCACCGGGCGGGAGCTCCAGCGGCGTCGCATGCGCCCGC
>Ga0209474_10001783_pt1 | contig 20495 bp, 19 predicted proteins | sample GraSoiAngelo_145_FD_185902 | JGI IMG/M metagenome (GOLD analysis project Ga0209474, IMG submission 185902) | Grasslands soil microbial communities from the Angelo Coastal Reserve, California, USA - 14_1009_05_20cm (SPAdes) (version 2) | ecosystem: Environmental > Terrestrial > Soil > Grasslands... | reverse complement strand
AGCTTCACCGTTCTCTTCCTCCTCGACGCGGCGACGTTCCTCGGTTACGCGATCGTGCTCACGGCGCTGCCGACGCCGGCGATCCATCCGGTCGAGGAGCGCGGCCGCTACGCGGACGTCGTGCGCCACGAGGGCCGCATCCCATGGACGTCCGTCGACCAGCGCCTCGCCGGAAGGTGCGAGCGTCCCCCGATGGCCGAGCAGCAGTGGGCGCGTTCGCGCAGTGACCATTCGCCCGCGCCCGTCGCGGACCACCACGAGCCGGTCTCCGGAAACGCCCAAGCCGGTCAATTCGGCGCGCGGAAGCCGCTCGCCTGCCATGGATTTGACCGGATAGCGCCAGATCTCCGCGACGCGCACGCTTGCGCAGATGCGCGACGAGCCGGGCGGGTTCAGAACTGGCGGAGGTAGCCGCGTTCGAGCAGCGACGCGAGCATCTTCGCCACTTCGACATCGCTGCCGTGACCGCGATCGAGCACCGCCTGGACGACGCCGTAGTTGTGGACGAGCTGCACCAGCTCGAGCTCTTCGGGAGTGAGATCGCGGAGGCGCGGCGTCAGCGGCATCGCGATGCCGATCGCGGCGGTGGGTGCGGGCAACGTCCCGCGCGCGAGCTCGTCTTGCTGCTGGATGGCCTCCATCACCAGCGCCTCGGTGGTCTCCTGGATCTCGTTCGGCATCCGGGGCAGCTCGCCGTCCTGCGGAACGAATTCGAAGCCGCCCTGTGTCCACGTGACCATGCGGTACAGCGCCTTCTTGGGAGGAAGCGTCGGGTCCGCATCGATGACCGCGGCGACGACGCGGCCTTGTCGAAGATGGACGCGTCCGCTGCGGTAGCCCTGGATGACGATCGCGCCCGTTTTCTTCGAGGTGCTGAGGAGCTGCAGCAGGTCGACGAGCGGGACTTCCTCGAGGCGCCCCTGCACCACGCTGCGCCCGCGCCGCTCCTGCACGGCGGCGCTGCGCTCCAGCTGCTGCTGCGCGGCGCGCGAATCGATCGGAGCGGCGCCGCGCGCCACCGAGACCAGCTTCAGGATGCTCGTGCCGATCAGCACGCGGTCGCCGAGCTTGAGCTGCGCCTTCTTCACCTTCTCGCCGTTCACGAAGGTGCCGTTTGTCGATCCGAGGTCGGCGATGCTGATGCCGCCGTCCTGCAGCGTCAGCTTCGCGTGCTTGCGGCTGACCATGTCCTCGACGAGCACGAGATCGAGGTCGCTGGCGCGCCCGATGACCAGCTCGCCGGAGTCGGTCAACGGGTACTCGCCGCCCTGGTACTTGCCGCTGATGAATCGGAGCGCCAGGGCGCGGTCGCTCATCGCGCTCTCCCCGCGGCCCCCTGAGCGCGCGCGAGCTTCAGATACAGCTGGGCGGTCCGGTGCGCCGGGTCCATGCGCAGCACCTCTTCCCACTGCTCGATGGCATCCTGCACGTTCCCGCTGGCGGAGCAGGCGAGGCCCAGCGCGACGCGCGCGGGGATGTATGCCGGCGCATCGCTTACGGCCCGCCGCAGCTCGGTCGTCGCGGCCTGCAGCTCGCCTGCCTCGCGCAGCGCTCCGGCGAGCTTGAGCCGGAGATCGACGAATGCCGGCGACAGCTCCAGGGCTCGTCGATACTCCGCCGCGGCGTCCCGTGTGCGGCGCGCCGCCAGGTACGCATCGCCCACTGCGGCGTGCAGGTTGGCGATCTTGCCGCGCGTGAACGCGTCGAGCGGTTCGTCTCCCGGCTTGGCGCGCGCACCGTTCCGCGCGCGCTCCACCGCGTTGGCATACACACGCTGCGCCTTTTCGTACTGCCCCAGGTCGTTGCAAAGGATGGCGAGGTTCAGCGACGCCTCGACGTACGCGGGGTTGATCTCGAGCGCGCGCTCGAACGCCCGCTGCGCGGCGTCGAACTCGCCGAGCTGGTGGTAGCAGACGCCGAGCATGTGGTGGACGTCCGCGAACGCGGCGCCGCGCGCGACTACCTGCTCGAGGTGGCCCGCCGCCAACGACCAATCACCGCGCTGAAAGTGGTCCTTTCCGAGAGCGACCAGCTCCCGGACGGCATCGTCCATGCGGCGGAACGTAGCACGCGTGTCAAATACCAATTACCGCGGCGGCTCTGTCGGTTTTGCGGGTTGCGGCTGCGTCGGTGTAGGCGATGGCCTCGGCTGCGTTGCGGTCGGCTCGGGCGCATTGCCGAGCGGCACCGTTCCGGAAGGTTTGGGCGGCTGGTTCGATCCGGCCGGCGGCACCACGGGTCCCTGCACCGCGGAAGAAGGCGCTTCCTGCTGTGGCACGGGCGTCGGCTCGGAGATCGCCCTCTGCTCGGGCGCCTTCACCGGCTGCGGCGTCGCCGGCAACTGCTGCAGGCGCGCCTGGGCTTCGCGGGCGTGGCTGCTCCCAGGAGCCTCCTGCACGAGGCGCTGCAACACCTTGCGCTCAGAGGCGACGTCGTGGAGGTTCCGGTAAGCTTCCCCCGCGCGCCAGAGGGAATCAGCGCGCACCTTCCCGCCCTGCAGATCGCCGAAATTGTCGGCGAGCCCCACCAGCCGCCCCGCCGCGCCTTTCCACGCGTTCCGCTTCCAGTAGAAGTCGGCGACGTACTCCTCGTGCCTCGCCAGCCGCTCGCGCGTGTCGGCGATCAGCTCGCGCGCCTTCGGCACGTATTCGCTCTTCGGATAGCTGACGACGAACCGCTGCAGCGCATCGAGCGCGTTGCGCAGCGTCGCCTGATCCTTCTCGGACGACGGCGGCAGCAACCAGAAATCGGACGGCTTGTCCTCCCAGCGCGCCAGCCCCGCGCGGAACGCCGCGTAGTCCGCTCGCGGGTGCGAAGGGTGGCTCCTCACGAAGTCCTGGTACTGGGTCGCTGCCGCGCCCCAGTCGTCGCGGTCGAAGCTCATGTCCGCGATGGCGAGCTCGGCCAGCGCGGCGTACTGCGAATAGGGGAAGTTGTTGCGCACGTACTCGAGGTAGCGGATGGCCTCGAAATAGTTCTTCCCCTTCTTCTCCTGCAGGCCGCGCGCGTACGCCTTCTCCGCGTTCGACGCCTCGGCGCCGGTCACCGGCCTGGTGATGTCGAGATTGTCCTTGTTGCCGGCGCAAGCAACGCATGTCGCGAGGCACAGAGCGAGGATCCCACGTCTATTCGTCATCGCCTTCCCACGGGAACCCGAGAGCCCCAGCCACCAGGGAGGGGCGGTGTCCTTTGGCGACGAGCGCCCGGAAGGCGCGCCGCCGTTCCTTGTCGCCGGCCGGCGCGCGGCCGCGCAACATCTTGCGCAACGCGCGCGCGAGCAGCTCCTTCTCGCTCGCACCCTGCGTCGCCTCGCCCACCGCGGCGCGCGCCTGCGCCGTTCCCACTCCGTGTTCTCCGAGCCTGCGCTCGGCGAACCGTGGGGCCGCCCCCTTTCCGAGCAGGGTGCGAGCCCGCGTGCGGGCAACTTCCAGGTCGTTGATGTACCCCAGCTCCCGCAGCCGCGCCACGGCGGCTTGCCGCTCTTCTCCCGCGACGCCCGCCTTCGCGAGCGCCTCGTCCATCTCCTTGTGCGTGTACGCCTTGCGCCCGAGCAGCGCGAGCGCACGATCCAGCGCGGTCACACGCCGCAGAGTACCGCGAGTCCGCGCACCGCGACCATCGGCGCGTTGAACGATGAAAGGACTGAAGCGAATCGGCGCGGGGGAATTCGCTTCAGAAGCGCTCGATCTGGAAGTCGTCGTCGTCCTTGGACGTTCCGGACGCGGGCGCCGGCTTCGCCGCGGCTCCAGGGCGCGCCGGAGTGGCGGTCGGGCTGACGCGGCCGGCGTTGGCGCCGGATGGCCGCTGCGCCGGGGCTCCCGGTCGAACCGGCCCCTTGCCGTTCTGCGCCTGCGGGTCGTCCCGCTTGTCGAAGTCGTCCCAGGTCGAGTCGCTCGTCGCGCTGATGCCGGAGACGCGCAACGCGAAATCGTCGGGGTTCGACGACTGCCGCAGCGCTTCCTCGTACGTGATGATGTTCGACCGGAAGAGCTGCATGAGGGACTGGTCGAACGTCTGCATCCCGTAGGTCGTGTAGCTCTGCGCGATGGCCTGGGCGATCTCCTTGGTGCGGTCCTTGTCCTCGATCATCTCGCGGACGCGCGAGTTCGACACGAGGACCTCGACCGCCGCCACGCGACCCTTGCCGTCCGCTCTCGGGACGAGACGCTGCGAGACGACTCCGCGCAGAACCGCGCCGAGCTGCAGCCGCACCTGCTTCTGCTGGTGCGGCGGGAACGCGGAAATGATGCGCGTGATGGTCTCCGTGGCGTCGAGCGTGTGCAGCGTCGAGAGCACGAGGTGACCGGTCTCCGCCGCGGTGAGCGCGGTCTCGATGGTCTCGAGGTCGCGCATTTCGCCGACCAGGATCACGTCGGGGTCCTGGCGCAGCGCGCTCTTGAGCGCGTGCCCGAAGCTCATCGTGTCGACGCCGACCTCGCGCTGGTTGACGATCGATCGCTTGTCGCGCACGAGGAACTCGATCGGGTCCTCGATCGTCATGATGTGGCAGGTCTCGTTCGTATTGATGTGATCGACCATCGCCGCCAGCGTCGTCGACTTACCGGAACCGGTCGTCCCGGTGACGAGAATCAAGCCGCGCTGCTCGCTGGCGATCTTCTCCAGCACCTTGGGCAAGAGCAGCTGCTCGATCGTGGCGATCTTGAAGGGAATGACGCGGAGCACGACGCCGACGGTGCCACGCTGCTGGAAGACGTTCACGCGGAAGCGGCCCAGACCCGGAACGCCGTACGCCAGGTCGAGCTCGTTCTGCGCCTTGAACTTCTCCTTCTGGTAATCGTTCATGATGCCGAACGCCATCCGCGAGATCTCCTCGGGCGGAAGGCGGCGCGCGTCCTTGAGCGGCACCAGGTTGCCGTCGACGCGGAACATCGGCGGCAGGCCAGCCTTGAGGTGGATATCGGAGGCGCCGCCGCGCAGCGCCACCTGCAGGATCTCGTTCAGCTCCATCGTCCCTCCCACCTCGTGAACCGACGAACGACGATAGCAGCCGCGCAGCGCACGCCGAAAGTTCCCTCCGCGGGGGAGACCTGCGCGGTTGTGCGCCGCCGCCCGCCGGTCGCTCACCCACGGGCCGCGCTCCGCCGCGCTCCGATCAGAAGAACAGGAAGTATCCGTCGAACGCGACGAGCAGCCCCACCGCGCCGAGCGCAATGCCGGCGACGAGCAGGTACCGCTTGTTCGACAGGATGGCGACGGAGAGCAGGATGAGCGCCAGCGTGATCAGCTTGCTGCCCAGCTCGTAGCGGTACGCGCCGCGCGCGGGCTCGATGGCGGCGCGCTGCTGGATGTCCTCCTGCTTCTCCAGCTCCTGCACGCGGTAGAAAACGCGCTGCGTCTCCGTGTCGAAGTCGCGCACGCGCTCCTGGTACCCGGTCAGCTTCAGCACGTCGAGCCGCGCCTTCGCGTCGTCGCGGCTCACGTTGCGAGCGGCCATGTCGAGCTGGATCCGGTCGCGGCCCAGCTCGACGGAGACTTTCTCCGCCATCTTCGTCTGGTAGTACGCCCACAGCTCGGCGCCCTGCCGTCGTGCCGATTCCGCCGCAGCGCGCGCCGAGGTGGCCGCATCGCTGCGATCGCTCTTCACGTTGCCGATGAAGCTCAGCGCAGTGGTGAGGACGATCGCCGCGACGGAGACGCGGTTCTTGAGCTCCTCCGAGCGCGCCTCTCGTTCCTTCTGCACCGCCGCCTCGCGCTTCTGCAGCGCGACTTCCTGCTTCTGCAGCGCCACTTCCTCGCGCAGAAGCTCTGTCTCTTCGCGCGACGGTTCGGGTGGCTTTTCACCGGGCATCGTGTGCCGCCTCCACCGGCAGCTCGCGCGTCGCGTGTTGCACCGCTTCGCGGATGGCGGCGAGCGTCACCTTGGCGTTCTTCGGCCGGCCATACACCACCGCCTGCCGCACCTTGAGGTACTTGTCGTCCCAGTCGTCCCACGTCGCGGGTAGATCACCGCTGCCCCGGTCGAGCTGGCGGAAGCTCGCATCCAGCATGCGCTGCATCCATTCGAGGCGGAACGCGATTGGATAATCCTGCCGCAGGTCCTCGCGCACCGGCAGCATGCCTTCCGCTTCCGCTTCGCGCTGCTGCAGCCCGCGCTGGCCGAGGAATCGCGCCAGCCGGAATGCGAGGCGTGGATCGGGCGAGCGGATCGGCACCGCCCACAGATGGACCTCTTCGAAGGCGAAGCTGCGCCCGCGGCGCGCCACCTTTCCGTCCTGCAGCTCCGCCGATGCGCCCTGCGGGAGCGTCGCCCACGACAGATCGTTCGGTCCGGGCATGCCCGGCGGCGCGTCGCGGCGCGCGCCGCCGTGAAGCCACAACGAGTCCGGCTGATCGATGGGCGCCCACGCCAGCTTGCGATCGTGCAGGAGCGCGGTGACGTCGAACTGCTCGAGACCGGCCTCTTCGCATTTCGCTGGGACGAGCCCGTGCTTGCGGAAGAGCGCCTGCCACTGCAGCGAGTCGAGGAAGGCCGGGGCATCGAACTTTCCGAGCTGCTGCTCGGTCGTGCCGTGGCGGAAGAGCGTGTTCAACAGCTCGCCCGCGGCGTCCTCGCCGTCGCCGCACGGCCACGCCACCCGAGGCGCGACGGCCGGCGCCATCGCGCCGTCCGCGGAGATCGTGCGCGACGCCTCCGCCCACCGCGCCGGCTGGTGCGCCCAGGTCCATGCGGCGACGAACAGGTCGAAGCTGTCCCAGCGATCGGGCGAGCGTCGCAGGCGGAAGTCGGTGGGCAAGCCGACCCCGTTCGCCTCCTTCAGGGCTGCGTCGATGTCCTTGCGGTGCTCTTCCCAATGCAGGTAGGCGTCTTCGATCGCGGGCCGCAGGTAGACCGCCACGTTCACCAGCGCGCGCTTGGGCAGGTACCACTGCTTCCCCTCAAGGGCGCCGCGCTTCACCGCTTCCGGAATGAACTCGGAGATGGCGTCGCGCAGCTCTTCCGGCTGCGCGCCGTCGGCGATGGGTTGGACGAGCTGCGTGTCTTTCAGCTCGTCCGCATGCTCGTCGTCGACGTCCGCGAGGAGGAGACCCGTCGGGTGCTGCTTCTCTTCGGTGAGCTTCTGGTGGATTTCCTCGAAGCTCTTCGCGCCGATCAGCTCGAACTCCACGTCGTTGGTGGCGGCGAACTCGGCGAACTCGTTCTCGCGCATCCACTGCATGCGCGGGGCGCTCGCGCGCAACAGGACGCGCACCTTCGTGCGGCGCGCCAGGTGCGGCCGCGCGGGGCGCAGGTTGATGAAGAGGAGCGCGAGGTTGACGGCGATCCCCAGCACCACCAGCCCGTCGACGACGAGCTTCCGCCAGCGCCGCTTCACGAGCGAACGGTACCACTGGCTGCCGCACGGCCGGTCGGAAGCGTCGCGCAATGCTCAGCTCACTTCGCGGTGCGGCGGCGCCGCCGCGCGACGGCAAAGGCGAGCAGCATGGCAGCGCCGAACGGGCCTGTGCTGCCCGCGCTCGTGCAACCGGCGCCAGCGCCCGTGGCCTGCGTGCCGCCCGTTGCTACGCCGCCGACGCCACCGTCCGGTCCACCCGCGGCGGGACCACCGGCATCCGTTCCGCCATCCGTGGCGGGATCACCCGCATCCGTTCCGCCGTCCGTGCCGCCATCGTCCGATCCGCCATCCGTACCGCCGTCCGGGCTCGTTGCGGCGGGCCGGCGCGCGAGTGCCTCGAGAAAATAATGGTCGCCGTACACGAGCCCGACGTCGACGGCGACACCTGCGGGGACGTTCGCGGAGCCGTGCTGCAAGACCGCTGGGTTCGACGCGCCTTCCGTCAGGTACGACGAGGAAGCGAGCGCGTCGACCATGCGATTCGCGGCGGTGAGGTATCGCTGCGCGTCTGCTGCATCGGTGACGAACCCGCTCAGCTCGAACAAAGCGGACGCAACGGTGGCAGCGGCCGAGGTGTCCTTGTGCTGCGTCGGCGCGTCGAAGTCCCAGTTGGGAATCGGATCGTCGCCGAGACGTGCGAGGTAGTAGTCGGCCAGCTTCCGCGCTGCCGCGAGCATGCGCGCGTCTTTCGTGTAGCGGTACTGGACGGTAAACCCGTAGATCCCCCACGCCTGCCCGCGGGTCCAGGTCGAGCTGTCCGAATAGCCCTGGTCCGTGCCCCGCCAGAGGATGTCGCCGGCCGTGGAGTAATCGACGACGTGATACGTGCTGCCATCGGGCCGCACGATGTCCGTCATCATCTTGAGCGCGTGATGCACGGCCATATCCTTCCACGCCAGATTGCCGCCGTTCGCCGCGCCCCAGTGCAACAGCTCGAGGTTCATCATCGTGTCGACGACCGTGGGGCGATGCCAGCTCGGGTTCCAGTCGCAGCACACCACGACGCCGATCGTCGAGTCGTAGCGCGAGGCGAGCGAAGCTGCCGTCGTGAGCAGGACGTCCTTGTAGTACGGGTCGCCGGTGGTCCGGTAAGCATGGCCGAAGCTCAGGTACATCTTGAATCCCAGATCGTGCGTCCGCGTGTTCGTCTTCTGCACCTCGAGCGAACGCGTCCAGCGATCGGCGCGCGCCTTCGCGGCGAGGTCGCCCGTCAGGTCGAAGACGTACCAGTTCGCCCCGGGGAAGAATCCCTGGGTCCACCCGTAGGGGTCGGTGTTGGCCACCGTGGACCACGCCCCGTCAGGTTTCGTGAACTCCGGAGACCGCGTTGGGTCGAGCCGCGCGGCAGTCGCCGCGAAGCGCTCGTTCGCGAACTGCACGAGGTGAGCGCTCTGCGCATCGTCGACCGCGCGCGCCGGCAGGCACGTCAGAAGCGCGAGCGCCGTGCAGCCCAACACCAGCCTTTTCAAACACATGCGCGACCCTCCGGCGGGGGAACACCGGAGGGCGGCAACCCATGCCCCGCCTCGACAGCGAGGGTCTGGGACGAGGCACTACTTCTTCTTCATGCTGGCGACGAACTCGTCCTGCGCCTTCTTCATCTCGGCGGGGGAGAGGTCCTTCACGTGCTGCGCGATGACCCACTGGGTTCCCCAGCGGTCATGCAGCTCGCAGATGCGGTCGCCCCAGAACATGTCCGCGGGCGGCATCACCGGCTTGAGCCCGGCGTCCTTCGCGCGCTGGAACGCCTGGTCCACGTCGCCCTGATAGATCCACAGCCGCGCCTGGCGCGGCGCATTCGGCATCATCTCGGGCGCGTAGTCGTTGCAGAAGATGCTCGAGTCGCCGATGCGCAGGTGGGCGTGCCAGATCCTCTTGCCGGTCGGATCGGGCGCGCGCATCACCTCTTCCGCCCCGAACGCCCGCTTCCACGTCTCGATCGCTTCGGCGCAGCCCTCCACCGTGAGCGCCGGAGTCACGCTGTGCAACCCTTCGGGGATCCCTCTGGGCATGTCGCACCTCCGCGAGGTGATTTACCGCTTCGAGAACTGGAACCGCTTGCGCGCTCCCGGGCGTCCGTACTTCTTGCGCTCCACGACGCGCGCGTCGCGCGTGAGGAAGCCCGCCTTCTTGAGCGCGGGTCGGAAATCTGGGTTCAGCTTGGTCAGCGCGCGGCTGATGCCGTGACGGATGGCGCCCGCCTGACCCGAGAGGCCGCCGCCACTGACGTTCACGTCGATGTCGACCTTGCCGATCTGCTCGACGACCTCGAGCGGCTGCTTGAGGATCATCTTGCTCGTCTCGCGACCGAAGTACTCGTCGAGCGTGCGGTCGTTGACGACGAACTCGCCGGAGCCCGGCTTCATGCGCACGCGTGCGATCGATTCCTTGCGGCGGCCGGTGGCGGTGACGAGCAACTCCTTGGTAGCCATCAAATCCTCTGTGGGCGAAGCGCTAGGCGGTGGCGGTCATCGCCGTGGGCTTCTGCGCGGCGTGCGGGTGCTTGTCGCCCGCGTAAATCTTGAGTTTCTTCATCAGGGCGCGGCCCAGGTTGGTCCGCGGCAGCATGCGGCGGACGGCATCCTCGACGAGCCGGGTCGGGTGCCGCGCGATCGCCTCCTCGGCGGAGTATTCGCGGAACCCGCCGGGGAACTGCGTGTGATGGATGTACTTCTTGTCGTGCCACTTCTTGCCGGTGAGCCGCACTCTTTCGGCGTTCACGACCACGACGAAGTCGCCGCAGTCCGCGTGGGGCGTGAAGGTGGGCTTGTGCTTGCCGCGCAGTACGCTCGCGATGGTGGTCGCCGCGCGGCCCAGCACCTGGTCCTTCACGTCGATCACCACCCAGTTGCGCTGGACGGTGCGCTTGCTTCCCATCACGGTCTTCATCCGAGCACTCTCCAAAAGGGCCGCGTTCTGTACTGGATCCGGGCGAGAGTGTCAACGTTCGACGCCCCCGCCGTTCTTCCGGAAATCATGAGATTGGGGGACACCACTGGATGGTGTCCCCGCCTCGCCGAAGGACGAGGGACTACTTCTTGCGCCGCGCCCGCAGCGCTTCCAGCCGCTCCTTGATGCGCGCTTCCTCGCCGGAATCGCTGGGGCGATAGAACTCGCTGCCTTGTAGCTCGTCGGGCAGATACTCCTCCGGCACGTAATGCCCCTCGAAGTTGTGCGGGTACCTATATCCGCCGGCATACCCCATCGCCTTCATCAGCGGCGTGGGCGCGTTGCGCAGCTTCAGCGGGACGGGAAGGGGGCCGCGCTCGAGCACGGCGGAGCGAGCGCTCGCGTACGCCGCCAGGACGGAGTTGCTCTTCGGACAGCTCGCGAGGAACGCCGCGGCCTGCGTCATTGGAAGCACGCCTTCGGGCAAGCCGACCAGCTCGAAAGCGCGCAGCGCATCCACCGCGACCTGCAACGCGCGCGGCTCGGCGTTGCCAACGTCTTCGCTGGCGAAGATCACCATGCGCCGGAGCAGGAAGCGCGGCTCCTCGCCGCTCTCCAGCATGCGAACCAGGTAATAGACGGCGGCGTCGGGGTCCGATCCGCGCAGCGATTTGATGAACGCGCTGATCGTGTCGTAGTGCGCGTCGCCCGACTTGTCGTAAAGCAGCGTCTTCTGCTGCAGCGCCTCTTCGGCGTCCTTCTCGGTGAGCTCGGTGCGTTTTTCCGCCTGCGCGCGCGCGGCAGCGACTTCCAGCGCATTGAGCGCACGCCGGGCGTCGCCGCTCGAATGGCGCACGACATGGTCGAGGAACGCGTCGGAGGCATGCAGGCCGCTGCGGCCCAGTCCGCGGTCCTCGTCGCGCAGCGCCCGCAGGACGACCTCGCGCAGGTCGTGCTCTTCGAGCGGCCGGAGCGCGAACACGCGGCAGCGCGAGAGCAGCGCCGAGTTCACCTCGAAGCTCGGGTTTTCGGTCGTGGCGCCGATGAGCGTCACAGTGCCCTTCTCGACGTGGGGCAGGAGCGCGTCCTGCTGCGCCTTGTTGAAGCGGTGGATCTCGTCGATGAACAGCAGCGTGCGCCGGTGCTGCTCGCCCAGGAGCAGCTCGGCCCGCTGCACCGTCTCGCGAATGTCCTTGATGCCGCTCTCCACCGCGCTGAGCGCGACCAGGTCCGCTTGCGTGATCGCCGCGATGACGCGGGCGAGCGTCGTCTTCCCCGTCCCTGGCGGTCCCCAGAGGATGAGCGAAGGAACCTGGTCAGTCTCGATCGCCTCCCGCAGGAGCGTGTTCGGCCCCAGGATGTGCCGCTGACCGACGACCTCGTCGAGCGTGCGTGGCCTCATCCGTTCCGCGAGGGGAACGACGCGCGAATCGCGCGCAGCCGCCGCCCGGAACAGGTCGCTCGCCTGCCCGCGACCTGACCGCCCGCGAGGCATGTACGTCGGTGACATTCGGCTCATTGTAGCGACTCGAATGCCCTCACGTACGTGAGCGGCTACCGGGCGGGGATCGCAGCAGGCTTGCGCTTCCGCTCTACCGGCGGGGGAGACGATATAGCTCGCTCGATGGGCAGGTGCACATAGTGTCGTCTGCTCGCTGCTGAACCGGGTGTGCCACCGCGTCGTTCCTTCCGGGGTTATCCTCGCCCGCCATGAGCGACGAGCGGGCGACGATCCTGATCGTGGACGACCGAGAGGCGAATCTGCTCGCGCTCGAAGCGGTGCTCGAACCGCTTCAGCAGCGGCTCGTGAAAGTGCGTTCGGGGGCCGACGCTCTTCGTTTCCTGCTCCAGGAAGACTGCGCGGTCATCCTGCTCGACGTGAACATGCCGGAGCTGGACGGCTTTGAGACGGCCGCGTTGATTCGCGAGCGCGAGCGCTCCCGCTACACGCCCATCATCTTCGTGACGGCAGTCCGCCGCGAGGAAGAGCACATCCTGAAAGGGTATGCGAACGGCGCCGTCGACTACGTGGTGAAGCCGTTCGCGCCGGAAACGATGATCGCGAAGGTCCGCTTCTTCCTCGAGCTATACCAGCGCGAATCGGCGTTGAGGCGCGAAGCGCAAGTGCGCCGCAAGGAGCGCGACGAGTTCGAGCGCCGGGAGCGCATGGCGCGCGCCGAGGCGGACGCGCACCGCGAGCACCTCCATGCACTGTTCATGAAAGCGCCCGTGGCGATCGCCATCTTGCAAGGCCCCAAGCTGGTTTTCGTGCTCGCAAATCCGACGTTCGAGCAGCTCGTCGACAAGATCAACCTGGTCGGTCGTCCGGCAAGGGAAGCGATTCCCGAGCCTGAGGCGCAGCCGACCTGGGATGTCCTGGAAACGGTGCAGCGAACGCGAGATCCGTTCCTCGGCAACGAGTATCCCGCGCTCTGGGGTCAATCGAGCCCCGGTGAGCAGCGGTATTTCAACTTCGTCGCGCAGCCGACGCAGGGAGCGGCCGGGCAGCTCGACAGCGTGATGGTCCACGCGGTCGAGGTCACCGATTCGGTGCTGGCGCGCCGCAAGACGGAAGAGCTGGCCAAGCAGCTGCTCCACAGCGATCGCACCAAGGATCAGTTCCTGGCCGTTCTCGGCCACGAACTACGCAATCCGCTCGCGCCGATCCTCACCGCCCTCCATTTGATGCGCATGCGCGCCACCGACATGTCGACGGAGCGTCAACGCGCCGTCATCGAGCGGCAGGTGGCCCACCTCTCCAGGCTCGTGGACGATCTGCTCGACGTCTCGCGCGCCACGATGGGGAAGATCGACCTGCGACGCGAGCGCCTCGACGTCGCTACCGCCGTCGCGCGAGCCGTCGAGATCGCGCGGCCGCTCATCGACTCCCGGAAGCACCATCTGTCCGTTTCCGTACCCGTAGGCGCTCTCTTCGTGGAGGGCGACGTCGTGCGCCTTGCGCAGGTGATCGCGAACCTGTTGCAGAACGCGGCGAAATACACGGACCTGGGCGGGCACATCGAGGTGGATGGCCGCCGCGAGGGCGCCGAGGTGGTGATCCGGGTGCTCGACGATGGCCGTGGCATCCGCCCCGACCGGCTCACGTCGATGTTCGATCTGTTCGTGCAGGGCGATCAGCCACCGGATCGATCGGAGGGCGGCCTCGGTCTCGGGCTCACCATCGTTCGCAGCCTGGTGCAGCTGCACGGCGGGACCGTCCACGCGCGTAGCGAGGGCCCTGGACGGGGAAGCGAGTTCGTCGTGCGATTGCCGTGGCTGCCCGAGGATGCAGAGGCGGCCGACCAGATCGTGGCCGCGGCGCCGCAAGCGCGGCCGTCTCGCGTGCTGATCGTCGACGACGACGTCGGGGCGGCGGAGGCGCTCGCAGGCACGCTGCGCGGTGCGGGCTACGCCGTCCGGCAGGAGCGCGACGCGACGTCGGCGGTGATCGCCGCGGCGCAATTCCAGCCGGACGTGGTGCTGCTCGATCTGGGTCTGTCGGGAATGGGCGCCGTCGACGCCGCGCGGCGGCTGCGCGCCGACGCGCACGCCGGTGTGCGCATCGTGGCGCTCACGAGTTCGAGCCGACCCGCCGAAGCGACGCGCATCGCCGCCATCGGAATCGACAGGTATCTGGTGAAGCCGGTCGACCCGGCCGCGCTGCTGGAGACCGTTCGCTCGGGTCCGGCGCCGGCGCGCAAGACCTGATACAGTCGCGCGCGTGCGCACGGTCGCCATCATTCCGCGGCTGCGCAGCGAGGCAGCGGCCACGCTGGCGCGGGAGATGGTGGCGCGGCTGGCTGCGCGCGGCGACCAGGGGATCGTCGAGGCGGAGGCGGCGGTGCCCGATCTGCCGTGTGGCCTGGGACAGCAGATCGTGTCGATCGCCGACCTGCTGGTCGTGCTCGGAGGGGACGGGACGCTGATCCATGCCGCCGGCCTGTGCAGCGGCCGCGAGGTGCCGATCCTCGGCGTAAACATGGGGACGCTCGGCTTCCTCACGGAATTCTCGCGGGAGCGCGTCTGGGAGGCGCTGGACGCCGCGCTGGCCGGCAAGCTCAACCCCACGAGGCGGCTGATGCTCTCGGCGGACGTGCGGCGCGACGGAGGGACGCTGCTCTCCGGGGCCGTTCTCAATGACGTGGTGGTTTCGCGCGATGCGCTCAGCCGGCTCGCCCGGCTCGAAGTGTGCGTCGACACGAGCGAGGCAGCCACGTACGAGGCCGATGGACTCATCGTCGCCACGCCAACCGGGTCGACGGCCTATTCGCTGAGCGCCGGCGGGCCCATCGTTTACCCGACGCTGGAGGCGATTCTCCTCACGCCGATCTGCCCGCACGCGCTCACGCAGCGGCCCATCGTCGTGCCCGCCGATCTGCCCATCCGTGTCCGGCTCCTCTCGCCGGCGGAGATGTTCGTGACCCTCGACGGCGCGCGCGGCCGCAAGCTGCACCCCGGAGACGAGGTGGTGGTCCGTACCGCCCCTCACCGGGCCGTGTTGCTCAAGAACCCGGACCTGGATCCCTTCGCCATCCTGCGCCAGAAGCTGCGATGGGGAGAGCGTTGAACAGGCTCGAGGAATTCGCTCCGGCGTACCAGTTCAACGAGTTTCACCGCATTCGCGTTGCGGCATCGAGAGGCCGGATCTACCGCTCGATCAAGGAAGTAACTCCCGGCGAGATCACCCTCTTCCGCACGTTGACCTGGCTCCGCCGCTTCGGCAGACCAGGTCCCCACAGCATTCTCAATGCTCCAGCTCATGAGCCGCTCCTCGACGTCGCCACGCGGACCGGATTCTTGCTGTTGGCAGATGACGTTGAACGCGAGCTCGTGGTCGGAACTGTGCTGATAGCTCCCGGTGCCGTGAAGAGACCGGCCACACCGGCGCAGTTCAAGGAGCTCGTTGCGGGTGGTGTTGCGAAAGCGGTCATGAATTTCTGCATCGAGGATGCAGGCAACGGCGCCTGCCTGGTCTCGACCGAGACGCGCGTGCATGCCACCGACGCGGGCGCACGGCGCAGGTTTGCCGCGTACTGGGCGGTCATTCGCCCGGGCAGCGCCTTCATTCGGAGGATGTGGTTGCGCGCGATCAAACGCCGGGCGGAAGATCGCCGAGCGACGTAAGCGTGTTGCGACCGTTATCCAGCGATGTCGGGGGGCTTTGCTAAGGTGCCGGCATGCTGGAGCTGCTACGCGTCCGCGCGTTCGCCATCATCGATGAGCTCGAGGCGCATTTCGCGCCGGGGTTCAACGTGCTCACCGGCGAGACGGGAGCCGGGAAGAGCATCCTGGTCGATGCGCTGCACCTCGTGCTGGGTGGGCGCGCGCAGGCCGACGCCGTCCGGACGGGAGCGGAGGAGGCCGAGGTACAGGCGCTGTTCCGCCCGCGGGACCCCGCCGCGACGGACGCGCGGCTCGCGGCGCTGGGACTACCCGCGGCGGGCGGCGAGCTCGTGGTTCGCCGCACCGTCCAGCGGGAGGGCCGCAGCCGGGCTTGGGTGAACGGCGCGCTCGCTACCGCGGCCCAGCTTGCGCAAGCGACCCGGGGATTGCTCGACATTTCCGGTCAGCACGAGCACGTCGGGCTACTCGACGCGCAGACGCACCTCGCGTTGCTCGACGCGCACGCGGGCCTGTCATGCGGCGACTACGAGAAGGCGTTCCTCGCGCTGAGCGAGGCGGAGCGCGTGCGCGCGCGGCTCGATTCCGACGAGAGCGCTCGGGCGGAGCGAGCGAGCTTTTTGCGGTACCAGCTGGACGAGTTGGAGAAAGCCGATCCGCAGAGCGACGAGGACGAGGCGCTCGCGCAGGACCGGCGTGTGCTCGCCGCGGCCGAGAAGCTTCGCGGCGGTGCCGAGGAGGCCGAGGCGCTGCTCCGATCCGGAGACGAAGCGGCGGTCGTGACCGCGTCCCGCGCGTGCAAACGGCTCGACGAGCTAGCGGGGATCGATCCCGCGCTCGCGCCGGTCGCTGCCGCCGTCCGCGGCGCCGTTGCCGAGCTCGACGAAGTGGCGCGGACGCTGTCCAGATACGCGAGCCGCGCGGGGGGCGACCCGCAGCGGCTGGAGGAGATCGACGAGCGGCTGGAGCTCCTGCGACGCCTTGCCCGAAAGCACGGCGGCACCCTCGCGGCTGCGCTCCAGCGGCGCGAAGCGATGAAGGCGGAGCTGGGGGCGCTCGACCATCACGACGAGGCGCTCGCCGAGGCGGAGAAGCACGTCCGGACGCTCGGGGGCGAGGCGCTTCGGCTGGCCCGCGAGCTGAGCGAGAAGCGCCGCGCCGCGGCGGCAGGGTTTTCGCGCGCGGTCGCGGCGGAGCTGGGCGCGTTGGGCATGGGACGGACCGAGCTCGCGGTGCGGTTCGGGCCCGTGATCGAAGGCGGAATCGCCGTGGACGGCGAGGTCCTCGGGGCGCGTGGTCTCGAGACGGCCGAGCTGCTGCTGTCGCCCAACCCTGGCGAGGAGCTGCGGCCGCTGGCGCGGATCGCATCCGGCGGCGAGTTGTCCCGGGTGCTGCTCGCTGTGAAGCGCGTGTTGGCCGACGCCGACGACGTCGACACCTACTTGTTCGACGAGGTGGACGCCGGCATCGGAGGGGCGACAGCCGATGCGGTCGGGAGGGCGTTGGCGGCCGTTGCGCGCACGCGCCAGGTGATCTGCATCACGCACCTGCCGCAGATCGCAGTGTTCGCAGAGCGACACCAGCTCGCCGAGAAAGAGGTGGTTCGCGGCCGGACGCACAGCCGCGTCGTACCGATCGACGGCGAGGCGCGCGTGCACGAGCTGGCGCGGCTTCTTTCGGGTCGTACGACGCAGGTCGCGCTGGAGCATGCGCGCGAGCTGCTCGAAAAGGCCCGGTCGCGGCCCGCCGGTCGCACGCGCAGGGCGGGGTGAGGTGTAGATTGGCAATGCTGGCGCAGGTCAAGGAGAAGCCTCTGAGCAAGTTCCACAGCGCCGCCCGGACCGACACCGGGATGAAGCGCGAGCACAACGAGGACAGCTGGCTCGTCAACGAGGACATCGGGCTGTACGTCGTGTGCGACGGAATGGGCGGCCACGCGGGTGGCGAAACGGCCAGCAGACTGGCAGTGCAGACCGTCGAGCGGGAGCTGATCGCTGCGCGCATGCGCACGGACGATCCGTTCGCGTCGGCAGCGCCGCTGCCCGAGACGCCGCTGGCAGAAGCGCTTCGGGAGGCCATCGAAGGCGCGTGCGCGGCGGTGTTCCGCACCTCGCGCGCCAACCCCGACTTGCAGGGGATGGGCACCACCTGCATCGCGCTGCTGTTGCACGGAGACATGGCCATTCTCGGCCACGTCGGCGATAGCAGGGCATACGCCGTGCGCGACGCCGAAGTGACGCAGCTCACCGAGGATCACTCGCTCGTCAACGAGCAGGTGCGCGCGGGGTTGCTGACGCAGGACGAGGCGCGGCACAGCCGGCTGAAGAACATCATCACGCGTTCGGTCGGATTCGAAGAAGACGTGCTGGTCGATCTGCTCGGGTTCATGACGGCGCCCGGCGACCGCTTTCTGCTCTGCTCGGACGGATTGTCGAATCTCGTCGATAACGAGGAGATCGGCACGCAGTTGTTGCGCCACGACAATCCCGAGCGAGCTTGCCGCGCGCTCATCGATCTCGCGAACGAGCGCGGCGGCGACGACAACGTGACCGTCGTCGTGATCCACCGCGTCGAGTAGTCCGGGCATCGCCGCCGGCAGCAGCAAAGTGACGCGTACCTCACGCAGTCCGCGCGACTGATGGTCGCGTCCGCCGGTAGTCCTGCGGCAGCGCAGGTTTGCGCGGTCAGCGCGTCGGTACAGTGTGCGTCAGCGCGTCACCGCAGATGTGCGCGCGTCACACCGGGGTGCCCACCCCGCCGGTGATTCTGTTTGACCATCCATTCGAGAATCCGATACTGGACGCAAGCTTGCGGTCGGCTGCCCGCGCGCCCAACTTGCTGACCGGTCATAGGCCGGAAAAGCGGGAAGCTGCCGTGCCCGCGAACGGTTGAGGAGGGGACGAGCAGGGCAGCGAGCAAGGGCGAGCAGGAGGAGGTCCTTGGACAAGTCGTACACGATCCTGCTGGTTCCGGATCGCGACGCCAAGGTGAAGAAGATCCGCGTCGAGCACCGCGTGCTCGTGCGCGCCGTCCTCTGCCTCGGGCTCGTGCTGGCCACGTTCGCCGGCGCGATGGCGCACTACTTCAACGTCGTCGGCAAGCTGGCCGAGAACAAGGTGCTGCGCGACGAGAACCTCGAGCTGCAGAACCGCTGGCGGGAAGCGGAGCAGAAGTTCGCGCACATCAACGACGAGCTCGACCGCGTCAAGCGGCTCAACGCGAACCTGCGCCACATCACGCAGCTCAACGATCCGGATCGCAAGCTGAGCATTGCTTCTCCCGAAGGGTCGCGCGGCGGTGGCCCCGAGTTCGTCGGCGGCGGCATCGCGACGGAGCCCGCGCAGGCGGGCATGGGCGCGGTCGGGATGGGCAAGGCTCCGGTGGGCGGCGAAGGGCGGATGATCGCCGACGGCGACTCGGCGCCGGGCCCGAGCGACCAGGGCGATCTGCTCAAGCAGCTCGACGAGCTGGGCAAGAAGGTGAAGGCGCAGGAGCAGGAAGCTCGCGCGCTGAAGAGCTACTTCGAAGATCAGCAGGCGCTGCTCGCGTCGGCCCCCTCCATCTGGCCGGTCCGCGGCTGGGTCACCTCGGACTATTCGGTGCGCCTCGATCCGTACACCGGCGAGCGCGTGATGCACGAAGGCTTGGACATCGCGACGGCGATGGGAACGCCGGTGCGCGCACCTGCCGACGGAACGGTGGTCTTCAGCGGCCTCGAGGGCGGCTATGGTCACGTGCTCGTGCTCGACCACGGATACGGTCTCAAGACGCGTTACGGCCACCTGCTGCGCATCGACGTGAAGGTCGGCCAGAAGGTGCACCGCAACGATGTCATCGCGGCGGTGGGCAATTCGGGCCGCTCGACCGGCCCGCACCTGCATTACGAAGTCCGCGTGAACGGCGTCGCGGACAACCCGCGCAAGTTCATCCTCGAGGAGTAGGCCGGGTGGCCGCGCGCGGGCGTACGTCCGCGGCGCTGCCGTCCGTCTTCGCTCGTCCTTGAAGGATCTTCAGGTAGCGGCTTCCTTCGAGCGCTGCACGGTCCCACTTCCCGAGATTCGCCGCCGCCTCGTAGGCGCTCAGGAAGAAGTCGAGAACCAGTCGATCCGGCGAGCCGGCGGCTTTCACCGCGCGATACGGAAGGACGAATTCGCGCAGCTTCTCTTCGTAGGACGCTCCGTCCGGAACAGTCGCGCGTTCGTAACCTTCAGGCTCCGGGTACGCGTAGCTGTAGAACGCAGCAGTCGGATAGAGCTCGTTGCCCGGCCAGAAGCCGCAACTGCTCACCTCGTCCGAGTAAGCCTCGCGCGTCACCAGGTCGGGCAGATTGGGAATCCCGCCTGGATGCTCGGGTGCGTTTCGTCCGGAGAACCGCGTCGTGGCGAGATCCAGCCCGCCCCAGAAGAAGTGGACTGGGCTCGCCTTGCCGCTGAACCGCGAGCGGAAGTCCTTCATCAGCCGGTCGCACTGCAGAAGAACCTTCCAGAAACGGTTGGCAAAATCGGGATCGTATGTGTTGTGCGTGTGATCCTGCGAAAACGGGATCGCATCGGCCAACTCGTTCGGCTTCTCGTGGATCGCGGCTTCCACCTCGAGCTCGTCGAGGCACGACAGACAGCTGCCGAAGAACGTCGCGACGGATTGGGACTTGAGCGGCAAAGACATCTCCCTGCCGTCGCTGCGGGACATGCGAAGCACGTGTGAGATGAAATCGAACTCGATCGCGAACGAGCTTTCCCGATCGTGGATGACCGAAGTCGTCAGTCCCTTCTCGGTGACGTAGAGGGTCGAGTGCCAGGAATGGTTGACCCAGGGAGACTTGGACAGGCGGATCTTGCCGACGATCTGCGTCCAACGATGAAGCGTCTCGCACGTTTCCTTCCACTCGTCGTATTCGAGGTCCGGCCAGTTGGGCTCCGCCATGAAGCGTCCTCCCCGGCGGCATGCTGCGCGCGCGGCCGTTCGCTTGACAAGAGGGCCCCTGCGCTTACGCTTCGCAATCCGGGGAGGACGATGCGCGTAGCAATCGCAGCGGCGTGCGCGGCGGTGATCATGGGGCTGGCGTCGCCGGGCGCCTTCGCCTGCGCGTCCGTCGCGGCAGCGCGTGGCGCCAGCGAGCAGCAGCATCAG
>Ga0209474_10001779_pt1 | contig 20511 bp, 19 predicted proteins | sample GraSoiAngelo_145_FD_185902 | JGI IMG/M metagenome (GOLD analysis project Ga0209474, IMG submission 185902) | Grasslands soil microbial communities from the Angelo Coastal Reserve, California, USA - 14_1009_05_20cm (SPAdes) (version 2) | ecosystem: Environmental > Terrestrial > Soil > Grasslands... | reverse complement strand
CGCCGGGTCGCGTCCTCGGTGACGATCCCCTCGATGCGCGCGCCCGCGCGCAGGGCAAAGTCCGCCTGGACCGGCGACGTGTCCACCTGCGCGACCGCATAGCCCGACCAGGCGTAGCCTGCGGCCATCGCCGTCGCCTCGTACGTACCCGGGTCCAGGTCCGTGATCTCGTACGCGCCGGAAGCATGGATGAACGACGCCGGCGCAAGCATCCTGGAGAGGGCGATTCCGTCGCGCCGCCAGAGGGCGATGGCGAAGGCCACCACGGGCGCTCCGGTGCGGGCGTCGAACACGCGGCCGCGCAGCGATCCCCGCGCTGCCGGAGCGATGTCTCCGGCGTCCACATGATCGCTCCCGCTGCGACGGCCACGACGGCGGCGACGGGCCTTGTCTTCCGGCGTGAGGCGCAGGACGACGCCTGAGACGTCCTTCCCCTCGGTACTCGTGAACGAGACGGGGCTGCTGCCGAATTCGCCCTCGAACGAAGCGTACCCGCGGGCCTCGATCGAGACGAGCCGGTACATCCCAGTCGCCCGCGGCGCAAAGCGGAACGCACCGCCGGGGCCGGTCGCCGTCGACCATGCGCCATTGTCGTACGAGAAAGTCAGCTCGGCGCCCGCGATGCCGGCATTCGTCGCCGCATCGAGGACGGTCCCCTCGAGCGCGCCGGGAGCAAGGCTGCGAGCGGCACGGATCTCGACGCGCTTTGCGAGCTGGATCGCCGGCGCAGCGAGCTGAGGTCTAGGCGCAGGCGGGGGAATGACGCGCTCGGCGGGAAGCGGCGCAGGCTGCGATGCTGCCGCCGCCGGCGCGCGCGGAGCGCTTCGCCTCCACGCCAGGAACGCCGCCAGAGCGAGCACGACGCCGGCGACCATCGCCCAGCGCCGTCTGGCCCCGGACGGGGGCATCGGAACGCCCGCATGCCGCATACTTGCAGAACAGGCGATGGATGTTCTTCTTCCCGAACCGCACACACCGGGTCTCCATGCGCTGGCGCTTGACCGTTTTCTTTTCGGGACGGCCTATTCGACTACAGTTCGATGCATGCGGTCGTCGGACCCCGCGCCCACTGCGCTCGACCGCCATCTCCGTCGGGTCTTCGGCGACAACGACCCCACCGGATTCGGATCCGGTTGGGTCGCCGGGGTCGGTTCATTGCTCGGCGGCGCGCTCGGATTCTTTGCTGTGGTCTGCTTCCATTTCCCGCAGCTCCTCACCGCGCCCGTGCTGCGATCGCGCTATCCGGTGCCGCTCTTGCGCGGAGCACTGCAGACGGTCTTGATCGCGTCGGTGTTGCTGGGACTGTTCAACGTCGCCCGCCGCCGTCGCAAGGTCCTGGGGCTGACGGGCATCTTCCTGGCAGTCGCGGCGATGGCGCTGGGCGGCGCCGGCGTGCCGCTGCCCGATTCGGTGGACACGAAGTTCGGCCTGGGCCTCGAGTGGTTTGCGATCAACCTGCTCGTGCTTGCGCTCGTGTTCGTGCCGCTCGAGCGAGCGCTTCCCCAATGCCGCGAACAGCGGGTCTTCCGGCCGGAGTGGACCACGGACGGCGCTCATTTCCTGATCAGCCATCTGCTCGTGCAAGCGTTCAGCTGGGCGGCGCTGTTTCCCTCCCGGTTGGTCCGGGACACGCTGATCCCGGCGAGAGATTTCGCGCTGCTCGGATCGCTGCCGCTGCCGGTCCAATTTCTCGCGGTGCTGGCGCTGGCCGATCTCACCCAATACTGGATCCACCGCTGCTTTCATCGGCTCCCGTTCCTCTGGCGCCTCCACGCCGTCCATCATTCGAGCATGGCGATGGACTGGCTGGCGGGCTCGCGCATGCACCCGCTCGACGCGCTGGCGACCCGCGCGGGCGTGATGACGGTCGTGGTCCTGGCCGGCGCGTCGCCCTCGGCGGTGGCGCTCTACCTGGCCTTCGTCTCCTTCCATGCGGTCTTCATCCACGCGAACTTCGGCGCCGGTCTCGAGTGGCTCGACCCCTGTCTGGTGACGCCCCGCTACCACCATTTCCACCACGCGACGGAGGCCGAGGCGATCGACAAGAACTTCGCGGTCCACCTTCCGGTGCTCGACCGCCTGTTCGGGACGCAGTTCCTGCCCGAGACTCGCTGGCCACGAGCCTACGGCGTGTCCGACGGCCCCGTGGCCAGGACGTACCTCGCGCAGATTCTCGACCCGCTTCGCAGGTAGCTCACGGCACCGCCGCGTTTGCCTGATTGATCAGGAACGTCGCGTCCTCCAGCAAAAGCAGCCCCGCTGCCCGCGGCCATCGAGGAATTCATGTACCGAGTCGCTCGCGGTCCCTTGTCGGACCTCGTTGCACTGCTCCCCGCAGCTGAACCCCCGCCCACGTTCGAGGAGCTCGAGCACAACCTGCCGCGCGCCTGCCTCCCGGTGTCGCTGCGACAGAGCTGAGCCCGGAGAGCACGACGCCAGCCCCACTGATCGCAGAAGACGAAAGGACCGGCGTCAGGCGCGTCGCCGTGAGCTCGATCGCGCCTGCGGCTTCCCCTCCACAGCACCCACCGCGAGCTTCCTGAGCTTCGGCGTAGCCACCGTCAGATACGCCTCACGCGCGAGCGCGGCGACCGCATCCCAATCGGGACCGGTATCGAGAACTACGCCCACCCACCCGCTCACGCCCACGTACGGAGGCCGGAAGAAGCGCTCCGGGTCGGAGCCGATCAACGCCTCCTGTGCACCGAAAGGCTGGGGCAGCCAGACGGCGAGGTGAGTGGCGCCGTGATGATGGTTGTCGAGCATCGCGAAGACCTTGCCCTTGCCTGCGAACCACGTCGGCTCGCCGTGCGAGAGCTTCTCGTTGGCGTCGGGAAGCGCCATGCAGATCCGCCGCAGCCGCCCGATGATCCGATCTCCCGCGGCGCTTCCGCGACCCGCGCCGTGAGATGCAGCGCGTTGCTTTCTTTCCTTGGTCCCCATCACGCTCCGGTCAGATAGGTCCCCGGCGCGACGGGGTGCGCGTGCTCTCGGGATTCTCGAGCGCGTCGGGCGACATACCTGCTCTGTCGAGCACCTTGCGCGCGACGAAGACCGGGAGCGCGTTTCCGAGCGCCAGTGCGATCCCGTCGGAGGGACGTGCGTCGATACGCGAAGTGCGCTGGCCCACCTGCACGAACACGCTGGCGATGAAAGCCTCGCCACGGATCTCGTCGACCTGCACGCGCACGATCTTGCCTCCCAGCTCGCGAACGATCGACTCCATCAGGTCATGGGTGAGCGGCCGCGGGTAGTGCTGTTTCGTCAGACGGAGCTGGATGGAGAGCGCCTCCGTGCCACTGATCGCGATGGGCAACGCCTTGCTCCTGGTGGAATCGATGAGAACCACCGCGGCGCCGCCTCCGCGCAGCGGCAGTACCCCGCCCACTTCCATCTCGATCGGATCGGGCGCGCCGGCTCCCAGGCACAGCATCCCGACGAGAACCACCAGGCCGCGAGCGCCCATGGCAAGCCTCCTCGCACTCTTATAAACCGCGCTCGATCCTGGTGCCGGTAGCCGCGCATCTACGCCTCGAGCTGCAATTCTTTATTCGGCATGAAGATCCTGCGCTCGGACGACATAATGGGCCGGACATGGCGACCATCCACCTGCCCACGGCGCTGAGAAAGTACTGCGGCGGGGCCGCGGACCTGCCGGTTTCGGCAACGACGGTGCGGGCCGCTCTCGAGGAGCTGGAGCGCAGCCACCCATCTCTCCACCGCAATATCTGCGACGAGACCGGCGCGGTGCGCCGCCACCTCAACGTCTTCGTCAATTCCGACCACATGCGTGATCGCCAGGGGCTCGACACGGCGCTCGCGCCGGGCGATGTAGTCACCATCCTCGCTGCCGTCTCAGGAGGCTGACCGTGCCGGACCGCGTGCTCTTGACCATCGGGACCAAGAAGGGCCTTTTCGTCGCCCAGGCGCCCGGCTCGCGCGGCAAATTCGCGCTGCGCGGGCCGTTCGGGCCCGGCGTGGACGTCTACGCCTCGCTCATCGACACGCGCGGCAGGAGGCCGCGCATCTACGCCTCGAGCTGCAATCCTTTCTTCGGCATGAAGATCCTGCGCTCGGACGACCTGGGCAAGACCTTCGAGGAGACGAAATCGTTCCCCGCCTTTTCCAAGGAGGACGGGCGCGCGCTGAAGAACATCTGGTCGCTCGAGCCGGGATCGGACGAGCAGGACCTGTGGTGCGGCGTCGAGCCGGCCTCGCTCTTCCGCAGCCGCGACGGGGGCGACTCCTGGGAGATGGTCGCCGGCATCAGCAACCACGAGCACGCGCGAAAGTGGCAGCCGGGGGCCGGCGGCCTCTGCCTGCACACCATCCTGCCCGACGGAGAGCGCATTCATCTCGGCATTTCCACCGGCGGCCACTATCTCAGCGAGGATGGCGGGCGCACGTTCGCGCCCTCCAACAAGGGCATCGGCGTCGGGTTCGCTCCCGATCCTTTCCCCGAGTGGGGCCAGTGCGTGCACAAGATCGCCCGCCACAAGGACGCGCCCGGCCGGCTCTACTTGCAGAACCACGGCGGCTTCCCCGATCGCCCGGGCATCGGCGTGGTGCGCAGCGACGACCACGGCCGCACCTGGCGCTCCATCGCCAAGGGGCTGCCCTCCGATTTCGGCTTCCCCATCCTCGTGCACCCGCACGAACCCGACACGGTCTTCGTGCTGCCACTCGAGCCGATGACGCGTACCTGCCCGGGCGGATCCCCCGCGGTCTGGCGCAGCGAGAACGGCGGCGGATCCTGGAAGAAGCTAGCGGGCGGATTCCCCCAGAAGGAAACCTTCTTCACCGTGCTGCGCGACTCGATGGCCATCGACGAGATGAAGTCGCCCGCGCTCTATTTCGGCACCACCACCGGCCAGCTATGGATGGGCCGCGAGGGCGGCGAGAAGTGGAGCTGCCTCTTCGAGTCACTCCCGCCCATCCACAACGTCAAGGTCGCGGTGGTCTAGTTGTGAATCGCCCGGGTCGGCACGCAGCCTTCGCAAAAGAGCCCCCGGGGGTGGCTAGTCACGCGAGGACCGGACATGTTGGACCTTCCAGTTACGCTGCGCACGTGGACGTGCTTCAAGTCGGACCAAAAGCGCATCAATCCCGCGACATCGCGAAAGCGACAGTGCGAATGAAGCTCGTTCGAGGACAGCGAACCCAATGAGCAAGAAGAAAGCCAGGGGAATCGATGGCGATGCCTTCCTGGCTGCGCAGCTCTCCGACCCGCGCGTGCGCCACCATTTCGAACAGCGGCGCATCGTTCACGAGGTTGCCGTCGCAGTCGACGACGGTGGGCTCGTCGAAGTCGAGCAGCCATTCCGCCTGTACCGAAAGAAGGGCGCCGCTGCCACGGCCGCCTCGCGCACCCATCGTTCAGGCGGTTCAGTTCGCCGCGCCTGAAGCCCGCAGCAGGCGCTGCGCAGGCGGAGCAAGCGATGCACGTCGGCGGCTCCGGGATCCCAGGCGGCCTGCACGGCCTCGAGGAGGTAGAGCATCGGCAGCTCGTCGAGCATCTGCAGCTCGAAGCGGAGCGTCGCGTGGAAGGCGATACTCCCGAGCCCCACCAGCACCAGCAGGGCGAAAGCCACCCGCACCTCCCGGGCAAAGTCTGCCGTGAGAGCCCCAGCGCCGGCGAGGACCATCGCCAGGCTGGAGATGTGTTGAACGTCTCGCAGACCCACGGGAGGAGCGCGTAGTTCTGCTCGCACCAGTCGGCGGCCGCGGTGTCGGACAGCGGTAGACGGACCTTGTTCGATTCGAGGAGGTATCCGCGTACCACCTCTGGCGGGTGGAACCAGCCTTCGAGCCCCGCCCACCTCAGGGAGCCAATTTTCCACCGACGTGCATCGTCGGCCGGTTGTCCGGCGCTTTCGTTCCGTGCGCCTTCGTCCGTCGTGTTTACTGCACCGGCACGACGGGAGTAGGCGGACCTCCCGTCGCGCCGGGCTCGTAGTGCGACCGAAGCCCTCGGTTATTTGCAAAGATCGGGCTTCGACTTATCGGACTTCGACCAGCGCGCATCCTTCGGGTCGTATACCAGCGCCTTGATATACTCGTTTGGGTCGACCATCCAGCGGGGCTCGGGCCGGTCGCTCTGAGCGACGTTCATGAAATCCAGTTGCTTCAGGTACGCGATCTTGAACTCGAGCGACGATGTCGGGAGCGCCGCATTGGTCTGGTGGATCGGGACGTAGACCTTCGGATGGATCGCCAGGTTGTACAGGACCACGTCGCGCATGCCGTTCGTCGGATATCCCAGGCTGACCATCGAACCGAACTCGACGTCAGTCGAGGGCAACGAGCGCATGATCTCCGTGAGGTGTTGCCCGACCGCCGGCCCCCAGCACCTGTCGAGCCCGCAGCCTTCCTTGAGCGCGCCGGTGGTGTTGTGCCAGACGAACGCGAACCGGTTATCGCCGCGCATGACGAATTGGTAGAAAATGCTGATGGGTCCGCCCGGTCCGCGCGAACCGCTCGACGGATACGATAGCGCCGTCCCCGGCGGATACATTTGCGGATCGCGCGCGTCGGCGACGTTGAGGACCGGAGCGATGGGGAAATCGTGGTCCGGAGGCGTTGTCGTGGAGTGCAGGTGCCTGAACGCGATGATGCAGGCGACCGGCTCGAGCTGCGAGAGCGTCAGGATCTCCGCACCGGGCGTCGAGCCGGCGGTCGTCACGTCGTGGCACGCGACGGTGGAGACGGGGATGAGCCGTGCGGCGAAGAGACTTGCGGCATCCGCTTGCATCGCGTCGCAGGTTTCCTCCGATGCATAGATGGGAATGCCGAGCTTGCCGGCGATGTACGCTGCATTGTCGGCGTGATCGAAGTGCCCGTGTCCGAGGAAGATGGCTTCCGGGTTGAGCTTCACCAGGTCTTCGACGACGAACGGGGTCCGCCCCGGCGCCGTTTCGGCGCGATGGACGTAGGAGTCCAGCAGGACCACTCGCCCGTTTACGGACGCGGCGACGCTCGCGTTCGTGATCCAGGAGAAGACGACCTTCTGCTTATCGACTTCTCCCGAGCGTGCGTCGACATTCTCCGCGCCGAAGAAGAGCTGGCGCGCTTTGACCAAGTCCGCGGTCCCCGGAGGCGCCGCGCCAACCTGGTACGAGAACGACGAGACGAGCATCATTGCGATGAACCCGATCAAACGAGGCATCTTTCCGCTCCTGTTGTGTGATGTGCTCGGTCGCGAAAATGGCTGCTCTTGCGTAAATCGTTGCGCCCATACACCTTGGCGAACTGCGCCGCAAGAACGATTGGCCAAGCAACACGTCGTTCAGCAACGCAGAGCGAAGCGCGGAGTCTCCATGTTGCGGACCGTGAAGTCGGAGAGCTTGCCGGCTCGCTTTGCGGCGCTCGTGCTCGCCGTCGGAGTTCGCCATTTGGCTGTCGCCGGTCAAACGGGATCGTCGCCGCGACGCAGCCGAGCGAGTGGAGGGAAGGCGGGTTATCCGTCTTTCGTCTCTAGGGGACTATTTCTTTGCCGTTGACAGCGATTTCTGCCGCGCCGTGGGTTTCGCAGGAGCAGGAAGGACGGATAAGCGCAGTTCGGTCCCCTCACCTCTTCCTCGCTCCTCCTGACCACGCTATCAGAGCGCGGCAGCGCGGCACTACGGTCCCACTACGGTCCCCGCGCACGGTCCGCCGCGCATGGCGGGCGAGCTGTTCGGTCGCATGACGAGCCGCGTGGTGGACACGTTCGTGAAGGGGAAGGCGCGGGCGGGGTGCACTAGCTGCTCGCCTCACGGAAGGAAACGCGCGCGAAATCCGAGCACGAGCCACTCGTGCAGCCTCTCGTCGATGTCGATGGAGCCCGCGTTGGAAAAGGCTTCTTTGCGAAACGTCGCGAGCGAGAACGTTACCACCGGGCCCAGCTTGATCACCGGAGACGCCGAGGACACGGTGAAATCGATCCCTGTCTGCAGAATGACGAATTCGAAGCCGTGGAGCATGCGGTCGTCGTTCCCGGTGGAAAAACGCTGCGAGAAGGAGAGCCATTCGTACCCGAATCCGAGTCCGAACCACGGGTCCACGAGCACTTGCCCGAGCGGATGGAGCTGCACGTTCCCGCCGACGCGGAAGCCGTGGTCGGAGCAGTCGCCCGTCTCGCAATACGCCCGGGAGATGACGCTGTAGCCGCCGTAGACTCCGGCGTAGACGTGCGGATCGAACCGGTACCCGAGGTCTACCTCGATCGGAATGGCGTGCTCGACCCAGGTGCTGAACGGAACCCCGCTTCCGTAACGGTCCGCTCCGGCGTCTCCGAGCGGGATGGCGTAGCCCACGCGCGCTCCGAACTCCACGCCGTCTCCCGCGCCCCGCGCCGCGAGCGGCGCGAGCGCGATCGCGATCAGCACGCCGGCGTTTTGCATTTGGTTTCCCCTCCCGGAGCGACGGCTCCGCCTGAGACTTGCGGCGGCGTGCCAGGAGCAAGGATGCATAAGCGCAGTTCTGTCTCGTCACCTGCTCCTCGCTCCTCCTGACCACCCTATCAGAGCGCGGCAGAGCGGCACTACGGTCCGCCGCGGTCCGCCGCGCATGGGACTGAAAATCCCCGTGTCGGTGGTTCGATTCCGCCCCTAGGCACCAATTCCGGGGACTTAGCTGTTCTATGTTCGTGCAGCGTCTCTGGAAATTCCGTCGATTTCGGTTCCAAGTGATGCATTACCGATGCAGTCCGGAACGGCTGCGCGCACGTGCAAGAGCAGGCGCCGACTGAGCTCTTCCGGAGATACACCCGTTCCAGCATGCTTGTGTCAGCGTGCCCGAATCATCGGCGCGATGATCTCGTCCGGCAAGGCGGCGATCCGCATGCAGCGGCCGTAGGTGCGGCGCAGGTCGTTCGGTGAGCAGCGCTCGATACCCGCGCGCGTGCAGGCCTCGATGAGGTCGCGGCGCACGTTGGTCCAGGGCGGGAAGAGCAGGTCCTGGCCGAGCGCGTGTTCGGCGGCGTAGCGGAGAAGGCTGAGGAGCGCGGGATGCGCGACGACAAAACGGCGGTCGAGCGTCTGCCGCTTGGTAACCACGGAGGTGCACCCAGCCGGTTCGAGCGCTACCTCGCTTGCGGCACCCTCGCCCACGGCTTTGCCCGCGTGCGCTGCACCCCGTGCGGCGACGAGATGCTGGTCGCCTTCTCCTGCAAGGGCCGGGGGTTTTGCCCCTCCTGCACCACGCGCCGCATGCAGGCGGACCGCGACGCACCTGTTGGACTGCGTGCTGCCCCACGTCCCCATGCGCCAGTGGGTCCTCTCCCTGCCCCGAGCAGGCTGCAGGGGAACGAGACGGTGGCGAAGCTCGGGAGCGCAGCGTTCGTCGAGGGAATGACGGTGGAGGTGGCGCCCCCTCCAGGCGAGTCGCAAAGCGCGAAGTGACTCTGGGGAGTCCCTTTGGTTTGCGCGGAGTCCGCTTCGCGTGCGTTGTGCCGCCGCGATAGCGCGCCGCGGTAGACAGGCGTATGTAGACGAGGTCCACGCAAGCGAAGGTTACTCCTCGAGCCAGCCGTGAGCCTGACCGGTCATCTGATCGCCCCGCACGGCGGTACCCTCGTATCGCTGATTGCCTCTGACGCACGTGCCGCAGGACTCCGTGCTGAATCCCAAGCGTGGCCTTCCTGGGACCTGACGCCGCGTCAGCTCTGCGACCTGGAACTGCTCCTGAACGGCGGGTTCTCACCGCTGTGCGGTTTCATGACGCGTCCTGATTACAATCGCGTCTGCAGCGAGATGCGGCTTGCGGACGGCGCGCTCTGGCCCATGCCGGTGACGCTCGACGTGAGCGAGGCGGTGGCGCGCGATCAGCGCGTCGGATCCGAGCTCGCGCTCCGCGACGCCGAGGGCGTCATGGTCGCCGTCCTCCACGTGGCTGATGTCTGGCAATCCGACCGCGCCGCCGAGGCGCAGGCGGTTTTCGGGACGACCAGTCTGACGCACCCAGGTGTCGCCCATCTGTTGGGCCAGCCAGCGGATTGGTACGTGGGAGGCAAAGTCGAAGGTCTGCAGCTTCCCGTCCACCATGACTTCCGCTCCCTTCGTCTCACGCCGCAAGAAGTGCGCGCCGAGTTCACTCGCCGCGGCTGGCGGCGGGTCGTCGCGTTCCAGACGCGCAATCCGATGCACCGGGCGCACCAGGAGCTGACGCTGCGCGCCGTCAAGGAAGCGCAATCCAATCTCCTGATCCATCCGAGCGTGGGAATGACGAAGCCGGGGGACGTGGATCACTACACGCGCGTCCGCTGCTACGAGGCGCTCATCCCGACATACCCGCCGCACACAGCCATGCTGTCGCTCCTCCCGCTCGCCATGCGGATGGGAGGTCCACGCGAGGCGTTGTGGCACGCCATCATCCGGAAGAACTATGGCTGCACGCATCTCATCGTCGGTCGCGACCACGCGGGGCCGGGCAACGACGCTGACGGAAAGCAGTTCTACGGCCCCTATGATGCGCAGGACCTGCTTCAGCGTCACGAAGAGGAACTTGGCATTTCTGCCGTGCGTTTCCGCGAGATGGTGTACGCGCCATCCCTCGATCAGTACGTCCTCGAGGATCAGATTCCTGCGACAGCCGAGGCGGTGAACATCTCCGGCACCGAGCAGCGACGGCGGCTCCGGCTGGGCCTCGAGCTGCCGCACTGGTTCACTTTTCCTGCTGTGGAGAGAGAGCTGCGCCGATCGAGTCCGTCGCGGTCGCGGCAGGGTTTCACCGTGTTCTTCACCGGCCTCTCAGGCGCCGGCAAATCGACCATCGCCAACGTCCTCCTCGTGAAGCTGCTCGAGATGGGCGGCAGACACGTGACGCTGCTCGATGGCGACATCGTGCGGAAGAACCTCTCCTCCGAGCTCGGATTTTCGAAGGAGCACCGCGACATCAACATCCGGCGCATCGGGTTCGTCGCCGCCGAGATCACGAAGAACGGTGGCGTGGCAATCTGCGCCCCCATCGCTCCTTACGACGCCGTGCGAAAGGAAGTGCGGGCGATGATCGAGCCGGAGGGCGGGTACGTGCTCGTCCACGTCGCGACGCCGCTCGCGATCTGCGAGGCTCGCGACCGCAAAGGACTCTACGCCAAGGCGCGCGCCGGCGTCGTGAAGGAATTCACTGGAATCTCGGATCCGTACGAGCCGCCCGCGGATGCCGAAGTCGTCCTCGACACCGCGCATCTGAGTCCGTCCGAGGCAGCGCAGGAGATCCTGCTCTACCTCGAGCGCGAGGGTTTCGTCGGCCCAGTGGAAATCGAAATCAATAGCAGATGAACGTTGTCGTGCAGCCGTACGTGCAGCCTACCGATGGACAGTGCTTCGTCTTCGCGCCCACCGCCACCTGCGGCTCCTTCGAGTTCAGCGTCGCCAGCGTCTCAGTCGAGAGCCGCAACTTCTTTGACGCGTTTTTGCGGAGCATGTGTTGTCCCCTTGAAGTGGGGGCATACGCTCGTGCCACCAGCGCGTCAATGCAATCGCAAAACAAATTTGCTCGCCTACTTACGACTTGAGGCACCCGCACGCGCTGCCGCCGATTCGTACAGGCGTTCGAGGAAATCGTAGATCAACAACTCCTGCGCACGCTGCGCCGAGCGGAGCAGCCTGTTGGCGTGCATGTGAACGTAGCTCGTGGCCAGGTCCTCGATCGTGCAGCTCAGGCGTCCTGCGCGCGCGGCATCCTCGAGCTCCGCCAGCACTGGCCTCAGCCGTTCCGAGCGACGGTGTAGAACCTCGATCGCTGGGGCGAGGTCACTCATTTCGTCGCGAGATCGATCGAGGAGAGCTTCGAGCTCACGTCGATGCTTCCGGTATCGCTCGTGGAGCTGGCGCTCGACGCGCCCCACGAACCGGAACTCGTCCGCGGCGGCCTTCCGCATCCGCCCGATGACACGCCGCCGCGCCGGGAGGTCGAGCTTCAGGTCATCGAGGAGCGCGTCGATGCCTCGGAGCGTGAGGCGCCAACGCGCGTCCGATCCCTCGTCGCCAGAGAGGAGAGCAACGATCCCCAGCACCGCCTCGGAGTCGGCGTGGAAGATCCGTTCGGACAGCGCGATTCCTTCGTCACCTCCGTAGCGCTCGACCTCGCGCTCGTAGGTATCGAGCTGCAGCCGCCAGCCGCAACCGTCACCGAGCACGGACGAGGACCGCGCCTCGAGGGCGTGTCGCAGCTCGCCGTTCACGCATCGGGGCTCGCCGTGAAACCGCAACCGGAGATGCCAATCCGGATCGGCGTAACGGACGAAGAACCAGAGATCGAATGCGTCCGCGAACCCGGCCACCAGCTCTGCAACGAGGCCCGACAGGACGTGATCGACCGAGGACGTCCCCGCATAGAGCTTCGCGTACAGCCATTCCGATCCGGGCGCAAAACGCCGGACTCCGGTAGGTCGTCGCGGACGCGTCGGCTTGGGCGGCGTAACGGCACGCCGTCGGAGCATCGGGATCACCAACTCGTGAGCGAAGCGGCCTTCGGGTCCGTGCGCGCAGAGCGCGTCAGGCGGAGGCGAGAGCTCGATGAGTGTTGCCGACGTTCGGTCCTTCACCAGATGCGCGAACGCGTCGATGCTGAGCGCGTTCTCGAAGTCGACCGGCAGCGTGTTGTCGGAATCCGCGAGAGCGACGAAACGCGGCAGGCCAAAGTCCTGGCGCAACGCCTGCGCGCGCTGGAATCGATCATTGTTCCGCGCCTTGGCAAGCGACTCGAGGTCTTCGGAACACACGTGCCAGCGCGCGGGGGAGAGGATGACGCGTCCGCTCGTCAGCCGCGGCAGGAATTGCGCACGATCGAACGGCGCCCAGCTCCAGAAGACCCTCCCGCTCGTCGATTGCTCCTGCAGCGATCCGAGGAATCGATACAGGCTGAGGTTTTCCGGTCCGTGGAAGTTGTGCGCGGCGCTGAGGCGCGGCACGACCCTTCGCCCGAGTCGCCTGGATCGCAAAACCACGAGGCCGCCGTCATGTACGGAGACCTGCAAGTCGTCGATCGGCACCTGCTTGTCGAGCGGGACGGCGGAGCGGCCGAGGTAAGGAATCTCGTGCTCGCGAAGGACGGAACGCAGCAGCACGTTGCCGAGGCGCCCCTCGGGCAGATGGACGATTTCGGCGAACACGGCCTCGGGATCGAGCGCTTCCTCGGCGTGCAGGTGGCGAATGAGAGCCTCCGCGAGCGCCGGATCACCGTGGCAGAACCGGCCGAGCATTCGCGCGCCGGACGGGCCGAAGACGCTGTGCACGTGAACACGGAATTCGCCTTGGGCGAGCGCTTCGTCCGACGCAGCAATCACCGTTGCCATCACCGCGAAGGAATCGGGCAGCGGCGGCACAGGAGCGCTTCCTCCGAGCGCCTCGAAATCTGCATCCGCGAGCGCGATCTCTGCTGCGTCCGAATGCCAGGCCTGCTCCAGCTTGCGGAGCAGGAACTGCTCGCGCGCTCCCCACGATACCTTCTTTCCCTCGGCGGCCGGCGGGAACAGGATGCCGGCGAGCAGCGGCGAGGCCTCCGTCGTGAGCGCTGACGAACGCTCGAACCCGATCCCGGATTCCTCGTCGAGCGCCTCCACCAGGGGAACTTCGCGGTCGCCGTAGCGGCGCGCAAACTCGTCAGCGAACTGCCGGAGAGCGTCGCCGCCTGCGTTGGTGCTCCGGTGCAGGAGGGCCACGCCGCGGATGATCTCTCGAAGGACGGCGCCTCCGAGGTGGGCACCGATGACCGGCTTGAACATGTCGACCTGGAACAGACGCGGCAGCTCGACTGTCGCCGGGAGTTCCGCGAGGAGATGCGCTACGCCGAGGTAGCGTTCGGGATCGGCGCCGATGCCGGCGTCATCGAGCGCGTCCATCGCTGCGTCCGCCTCATCGAGCCGCTGCACCACCTTCGCCGCTGCGGGGTGATCGCGCAGCGGCGCGAGCATGGCGTGGAACGGCCTGGAACCCGTTAGCGGGGGAGCCAATTCGGAGACGAGGATCTGGCTCTCGATCAGCTCGTCGACGTACTCCTCCGCCTCGAGGACCGAGGTTTCGTCGTCGACGAGCGCGGCTGCGAGCTCCGGCGGACGGGCGCCGGACGCAGCGCGCTCGAGAGTCGACAACAGGTAATCCGTCGGTTCGACGGCGACGAGATGGTATGTGCGCCCATTTTGGCCGATCCGCGCCTGCGCGTACCGGAGCCGCCCGGCGGCGCGGTAAAGACTGGAGTTCGGGCGAAAGCGCAGGTTCGGCCGCAACGCCGGGTCGCGCGGCAGCGCTTCCGAGAGCGCCAGCAGGTAATCCATGTCGAGCCGGGTGCGCCGCTGGTAGCACCGGCGCGGCGCGAGCTCGAGGCGAGTGCTGCCTGCAAGCGATGCGATCGAGCAGCCCGCGAAAAGACCGAAAGGCGTTGATCGCGCGGCCATCCGCTCGAAGTAGCGCACCAGCGTTCGCTCGACCTTCTGGCCGCGTTCGGAGTCGGGTCGTTCGAACCACTCACCGAGGCTCTCGTGCAGCGACGGCGAAGCGACGAACAGTGCCTCGCGCACCTCGGGCCGGGCGACGATGGCCCGCAGGCGCGCTCGCAAGAGGACGCGATCCTCGGCCAGCGCCGCCTCGACGCGCTCCGGATGAGCGCGCGCCGCAGTCAGCCCCGCGCCGAAAGCGACCAACTCGTCGAACGGCAGCAGCGGCGTGCGCAGCACGGAGAAGTCCGCCGGTTCGAAGTCCGGTCGACTCTCGCGCTCCACGGCTCTGTCCGTCATCGGATGCTCGCCTATGTCAGCGGACGCAGCGAAAGCAGAAATGCACGATCCCAACCCGGCTCGACGTTGCTCGCCGCTGCCAGCAGCGCGAGCGCGATACCGGCGGCACCGTTGAGCAGGCCGGTGTCGTCGATCTGTGTCCCGTCGAATTCGGCGCGGCGATAGCCGGCGATGCCGCCGACGCCGCGGTATTCCAGCGTCCGCTCGATCCAGTAGCGCGCCTCGACAGCGAAGTCGCGCTCCCCAGTGGCCTGGAACAAGCGGTTGTACAGGTGAGCGAGGCCCGCCGCGCCGTGACAGAGACTCGCGTCCACGACACCCGTATGCGGGCGCGGCCGAAGGGCTGCGCGGCGCGCCACCGACAAAGCCACGTCACGCCAGGCGCCCTGGGAAATGGCGCGCGCGGCGAGCAGGACGGCAGTGGCTACTCCGGGATCGCCGTAGCACCACGCGTGGCGCGAAGGCTCGGGGCCGTTCGAGCGATCGACGCAATAGCCGAATGCCGCTTCGTCGGATTGCGGCCCGCCGCGCGCGAGGAGCCAGGAAACGGCGCCGTCGAGCAGCGGGCGTGCCTTCGGCGCCGCGACGCGCGCGGCACAGACGCCGGCGAGGAACGCGATGACGCCGGGTACGCCGTGTGCGAGCCCGAGGTTGTACCACCCGTCGGGATGGCTCTCGCGCGCGTGGGGCGGGAGGAAGCGCACCGGCGTGTGCCATGTGATTCCATCGTTCCGTCGTTCGCCGAGCTCATCGAGCCGGTCCACGATCGCCTCGAGCATCGACGACGCTGCCGGGCGAGGCAGTCGTTCGAGCGCGTAGACGCCGAAGCCCACGAGCCCACTGATCAGATCGTACTCCCCGGACCACGGAGAGACGGCGACCAACTCGAGCAACGCTGCATCGATGTCTTCGTTTGCGTCCGCGGCCGAATCCATCCCCGCGCCTGACAAGAGCTGCGCCGTCCAAGCCACTCCGAGGAAACCTGCGTAGAGCGACGGCGTCATTTCCGTAGAAGCGACCGCATCGATCGCTCGATCGAGCTCTCGCGAGGCGGTGTCATCCGTGCGATGCCCCGGGCTTACGGACGCGGAATAGGCGTGAACCAGCGCGTGTCCGGCTGCGCCGTCAGCGAGCGTTGCATCGTCGGTGGACCGGGCAACGATCTCTTCGATGATCGCGTTGGCGATGTCGAGGGCTCGCCGTGCGATCTCACCGTGGAGCAAAGGTCGCCATTCGCGGACACCGGTGCGGTTGCAATGATTGAATGCGCAAGGAGTCACCCCCTCAGCGTTACGCCTCGGCGCCCGCAGATACAACAGGCGAGCCCACTCCGTGCGGACTCACGTCTGATATCCTCGGTAAATGAAGGGGCTGGCGAAGTCGAGTCGATCACGCGCGGCGACGCGCAGCATGGGAACGACAACGGCCGACACTTTTCCCGTCTTTGTCCTGGGCGCTCCTCGCTCGGGCACGACGCTGGTGCGGTGGATCCTCGATACGCATTCCAGGATTCACTGTCCTGGCGAAACCAGGTTTCTGCTCGCGCTGCGCGACTTCTACGAATCGCCGCATACGGTGCCGAATCTCACGGCGCTGGGGATGACCGAAGCGCGCCTCATCGAGCATCTTCGGGCGCTGGTGCTCGCGATCATGGGGGAGCTGACCGCCAAAGCGGGGAAATCGAGATGGGCGGAGAAGACGCCTTACTATTCGGTTCTGCCGAATTTCATCCGCACGCTGTTCGGCGGGGAGTGCAAATTCATCATCGTCATCCGGCACGCCCTCGACACCGCTCTCTCGATGGTCAACGCGCTCGAGGAAAAGCTCTGGATCCCCGGCTTGCGGATGGTGCACGAGACGGATCAGCAGTTCGGCCTCACCGACATCCCGCTGTTGCGCGCGGCGCGCATCTGGTCCTCTTACTGCGAGCACCTCGATGCGTTCAGAAGCCTGTACCCGGAGTGCTGTTTCGTCGTGCGCTACGAGGACCTGGTCGCCCACCCGAAACGTGTCGCGAGCGGGATGTTCGAGTTCATCGGGGAGAAGTTGGAACCGGGTCTTCTGGAAGCCGTATTCCGGAGCGATCATGGCGGAGGGTTCGGCGACCCGAAGATCCGGCGCACGCGCTCGATCGAGAGCGACCGTACTGGAGATTGGAAGAGTCTTTCTTCGGGGACGTTGAAGGTCGTGTCGCCCATCGTCAATGCGCAGCTCGCGGTGTGGGGGTACCCGAAGATCGGCTAAGTGAGTCGAATTGCCCCGGGGCGGGCCGCCGTGGTCATGGGGCGAGCCGCCACGCCCACGGCGGCCGCGTGCCTCATCTGAGCCCAGGCTGGATCCGCTTCGCTCCGATCCGCGGTTGCAGCAGTTGCAATGCCAGCCCGGTCTGCCCGGATGAACGGCTTGCGCCGCTGATTGCGCGCGCCGCTGCCAGCGACCACATATGAGGTCGAGCCAGTGCCACTCCACCATCGGGACTGAAAATCCCCGTGTCGGTGGTTCGATTCCGCCCCTGGCCACCAATTCCAAGGACCAGGCGTTCCACTTCGTCCAGCCGGGACTTGGCGGGCCTTGTCGGGAATGTCAGCCTTGCTTGAACGATGCCGCCGCGGGTCGCGGCGACGGGCAACTGTAGAGAGACCTGTTCGATTGGACGAGGTATCCGCGCACCACCTCGGGCGGATGCAACCAAATGACGTGCGAGGGACCCATCGTCTGGGTCTCGGAGACGGATTCGGAGCGCGAGCCACCATCGATGAGTCCGAGGTAGACGCAGTCGTGCACGTCGCGAGTCACCGTCTTCGATGAGGTTGCACATGCGAACAGGATGACGGCACAGATCAATATGCGGAGCATGGGCGCCTCCCCGCAGAACGGCTCTCAGACAATTCTAACGCCAAAACGCACCGCTGGTAGACACGCAGCTCAGGCGAAATCCGCGGCGAGGAGCGACGGCAGCTGATCGAGCCGATCGATCATAGAAACAACGACGCCTGCGGGCGTGGGCGCGCGCTTCCAGTTGAGCCATACGGAGGCGATGCCGGCGCGGCGTGGCGCCAACACGTCGTTGTCCAGGTCGTCGCCGACCATGAGCATCTGGGCGCGCGGGACGGCGAGCCGCGCTACGACGGCGTCCCAGAACCGCGCGTCCGCTTTCTTGAGGCCAAGGTCACGGAAGCAGAAGATCTCCGCCACGAAGGCGTCAAGCGCGACCCGCGCCAAGGCGCGGCGGATCGAGGTGCAATCGGAGATGGTGGCATTGGTGGCGACCGCGATGCGGTACCGCGCCGCCAGGACCCTCAGGACGACCCCTGCGCCGTCGATGGCGCGCACCTCGGGCCAGAGCGCCATGGGCGTCTCGGCAGGGCCGTCCTCGGACATGAGCGTGTCACCCCAGTCGAACAGCACGCACGCGAGCGCCATGCCTTGAGCATACGTCAGGCGATCACGGTCCACAGCGAGAACGCCGTGGAGATTGTGCTGCGTTGGTTGCGCGCTCGCATTTGGAACGGCGCGTCCCAAATGCGCTCACCGCGGAGTGCACCTCCCGTCCATTGCGTCGTGGCACACGGTTCGCTAGCACGCAGCGGATGAACAACTGCGCCATTGCAACCAACCGCACGACCGCGCCGCTGCACCATCTGCGAGGGAACGCCGTCCTGGCGCTCGCGCCTTGTTGCGCCGTTTTTGCTCTGGCCTGCGCGGCTCAGACGCACCGACCCGCTGTCGTTAGCGGCGAGTGCGCTGCCGGCGTCGTTCCGCTCGCGGATCACCACCAGCACCTGGTGAGTCGCGCCGGCCTGGCGTTGCTCTACCCGCAGCCGCTGGAGGGGACTGCGCTCCCTGACGAGCTCGCGCGAGTCGTCTCGGAGATCGAATCCCGCTGGAACGACCCGGCAGCACTCGCGAAGCTGATGACGGACGCGGCCGTGGTGCGGACGGCCGCGGGCGCGGGATGGGCGCGCGGCCGTGCGGCCGCCTCTGAAGCCCTTGGCACCCTCTTCGCACGGCCGTACCGGATCACCCCGGTCGCTTTTGGGCGGGAAGGACACACCGCGCACGTGGAAGGCTTTTTCACGCGCGGCGAGGGCACGGCGCGAAAACACTTCGGCTCATTTCAACTCGTGCTGATGCAAGCCGCGGACGGCCGGTGGCGGGTCGACGCGGCAATACCTGTCTTTCCGGGACCGGTCGTGCAAGGGGCCGTGGATGCAAAGCGCCTCGTCGAGCTGCTGGACGAGGCAGGCATCCGCAAGGGCGTGGTGCTCTCCGATGCGTACTGGTTCGATTCGCGGCGTGACGAGCGTGAGCCGGACGATACGGTGCTCCCCAAAGTACGAGCCGAGAACGACTGGACGGCCGCGCAGGTCGCGCAGTTTCCGGACCGGCTCGTTGCCTTCTGCAGCTTCAGTCCACTTCGCGAGTACGCACTCGCAGAGCTCAACCGCTGTGTGAAGAGCGGCTCCTTTCGGGGCCTCAAGCTGCACTTCAATACGTCGGGAGTGAACCTGCACAACGCCGATCACCTCTCGCGCGTCCGCCTGATCTTCGAAACGGCGAACCACCTGCGCATGCCGGTGATCCTGCACGCGCGCACGAGGCCGGACTACGGCGCCGAAGAAGCGCGCATCATCCTCGAGCAGCTGGTGGCTGCGGCACCGGACGTGCCCGTCCAGATCGCGCACCTGTGGGGCGGCGAGGCATTCTCCGAGCCGGCCCTGGCCGTCTACGCAGAAGCGGTTGCATCGGGGGACGCGCGGTTCCGGAACCTTTATTTCGACGTGGCGGAGTTGGCCCTCGTCGTGACCGATCGGACCGCGTTGCAGCGAATTGCAGATCGCATGCGCCAGATCGGGGTGTCGCGCATCCTCTATGGTTCCGACGGGCCGGAGACCGAAGCCAAGGCGCCTCGCGAGGCGTGGGCGCTCTTCCGTAGTGCGTTACCGCTGACGGATGCCGAGGTTCGCGCGATTGCCGCCAACCTGGCGCCTTATCTCCAGTGATTCAGCGCTTGACATACGCGCCTGCGCACGTGTCGCAGACGTTGCGTTGCACGCCTTCGGATGACAGCATGAGGGGATGCTGACCATCATCCGGAGGCTCGGAAGCTGGCTGGACGACAGGAACCGCGCCGCGGTGCTGGCGCTCGTCGCCCAGGTGGCTGCGTCGGCTCAGCGAGCATCAACCAAAGCGCGAGGTATCCGCGAGGTCCATCGTCCGAACGGCAACCGCCGATGCGCATGGGGCCTGTGGAGACCGTGCCTCCCGCGAGAATCAACGCCGCGTTTCGTTTGCTCACTGTAGGGACAAGCGGCGAACGCATCTGTCGGTGAATCGGATCGTGAGGCTGGCGCGTGCGGAGCGCCTTGTTCTATCCCCTCACCTCTTCCTCGCTCCTCCTGACAAGGTCGGGCATACGCGGGACGCCGCGCTCGTCCCGCGCCCCGGGAATGTCAGAGGGGGCTGGTACCGTGGCGGCATGGGTTGCTACGACCTCTCCACCGGCGAAGTCTGCAAGGGCCTCGACCGGCTCCCCGGGAGCCCGGCCCGCGACAGGATCGAGCTCGCGGCGGCGTTGGTCGGCGCGGTGGCAGGTGTGCGCGCAGAGCGCGGCGGCCTCGAGTTCCCGAATCGCACCAGCGAGGCGTGGCAGCGGCTGGAGAAGCGCCTGGAGGCGCTGACAAGGGTCTCGGCTACCCTCGGCTCGCGCATTCCCCGCATTCGTGACCCGCGGCAGGCCCTCACCATCGCGCGCGGGCTGGACACGCTGTTATGCAACATCACCAGCGGCTACAACG
>Ga0209474_10001778_pt1 | contig 20516 bp, 19 predicted proteins | sample GraSoiAngelo_145_FD_185902 | JGI IMG/M metagenome (GOLD analysis project Ga0209474, IMG submission 185902) | Grasslands soil microbial communities from the Angelo Coastal Reserve, California, USA - 14_1009_05_20cm (SPAdes) (version 2) | ecosystem: Environmental > Terrestrial > Soil > Grasslands... | reverse complement strand
CAATCTTTCCCACGCGCAGCAACTTCCCTTTTTCCATAATTGCCAGTGAGGTGCAGATTTCTTCCAGCTCGAGTACCTGCGACGTGATGAAGACTGTCTTCCCTCCGCGGTTCAACCGCCGGATTAGTTCTTTCAGCTCCAGCCGCGCCTTGGGATCGAGCCCCGACGCGGGCTCGTTCAGCACCAGCAGCGGGGGATCGTGCACGATGGCTCGCGCGATTCCCAGCCGCTGCTTCGTCCCGCGCGAAAGCCCGCTAACCATCGCGTCATATTTCGATTCGAGTCCCATGAGCGCAATTACTTCTTTCACGCGCTCGCGCACCTTTCCCGGATCCAGCTTGTAGGCCAGCGCGAAATGTTCCACGTACTCCCAGGCTTTGAGATCGTCGTACACCGAGAAGAAATCCGCCAAATACGCGATATACTGCTGGGCCGCTTCCGGGTTGCGTTCGACGTCAATGTTGTTCGCCGTGACCCGCCCCGCCGTCGGCAGCATCAACCCGCAAACCATCTTCAGCGTCGTCGTCTTTCCCGCACCGTTTGGCCCCACCAGCCCAAACACTTCGCCCGTCGGCACATCCAGCGTCAAGTGGTCCGCTGCCACGAGCTGCCCAACCTTCCCAGTCGGCAGGTCATATTCTTTTGTCACATTTTCAAGCTGAATCATCGAGTTGCGCGATTCTCCCCCGGGTGACCCGCGCCGTCAATACTCTGTGCAGAATAGACGCCTTCCTGTGCGGAAATGTTCCGTGGTGGCAGACCTTGAGCGGGTCTGCTTAATGGTGCTTAATGGCTGAATCGCAAAGAGGCACACGGAAAGCAGTATGTCCTTTCAGACCATTGGTCCCTCCAATACATTTCATGACCCTTCGGTTCCTCGAGGATTTCACGATTTTCTCAGCAGGTAAATCCTCCAGAAAACTCATCGGGTATTTGCCCGTCAAAAATATCTTCGTAGAAAAGAATCGGAACATTCTTGGACAAATTTACATGCAATTTTCCCTCGTAGATCAGCGCCGGGAGACCGCGTATTTCGTTCAGGCCTCTGCATCCAGTTCCCTCGCAGGAACTTAAAGGTCAAAACGATTGGCTTCTTGTTTGGCACACAGCTTGCCTTTCTTAATGCTAGTCCGCCCACGCGACGGCTGGCACTCGGGAGAGAACGGTGCAACGGCGGCGCAGGTGAAACCACTACTTCGAACGTCGTAGAGTGGCATGCAGCGCCCCGCGAATTTACTCCCGCCAGTCGCCCTTGGTCCCCGGCAGGATGCTGAAGAACTTTGCTCAAGGAATAAATTTCCCTGAGCACAGCGGATCCTAGGCCCCATTTGGTAGAACTGCGGAGTTTGCTCGCTCGAATTACTTTTCCGGCATCGGCGGGCACTGATTCCTCCCCGTATTTTGAAGTTCCACCACGAAAACGCTCGCGTTTTTCAGCACCCGTCAAAAAAAAGTTTCGCCAGCTCAGACCACGTCGAGGTGTCTGTAATGATTTCGCAGGCCTGGAAGTTGAAACTCCCTCTTGGTTCATTTCTTCTTGCGATGCTTACGTTGCTGACGCAAGCTCCAGCCGCGCGCGCGCAGTTCTCCTCTTTGGACGTTCCCTCGGATCTGCCTTTCGGAAGCCGCGCCGGACAAATTCTGGGAACGGTATATCGGAACCGAAGCTCCGAGCCGGCTTCTCAAGTTTTCGTCCATATTCGCTCGTTATCGTCAGGAATGATCCAGACCGTGCTGACTGACTTTAGCGGCCACTTCGAGCTTCCCGAGCTTCCGCAGGGAGCGTACGAAGTCAGCGCCGAAGAGAGCGGCTACGGATTTGCCAGCACCATCGCTCAAGTCAGTCTCTTTCCTGCGGAAGTCACTCTTTACCTCAACTCGTCCAGCGCCCCTCCGCGTGACGCAAATCCATACGTAGTTTCCGTGCGCGAGCTAAAAATTCCATCGAAAGCGCAGGACGAGTATTATCGCGGGCTCAATGGCATGGCCAAAAAAGATTTCGTCCGCAGTCTCGCGCACTTTAACAAAGCCGCGGCGGCCTACCCGGATTATTACGAAGCGTTCTACAACATCGGGGTCGCGCAGTGGCGCTTGAATCATAATGACAAGGCGATGGAAGCTTTTCAAAAAGCGATCGATCTCAGCGGAGGTCACTATGCTCCCGCGCAATTTGCTTACGGACTGCTCCTGTGCAACCAGGGCAAGCCGGGAGAGGCCGAGCGTCTGATCCGTCGCGGCCTGGAAACCGACTCCGATTCGGCGGAGGGCCATCTCTTTCTGGGAATTGCGTTGCTGGGCCAGAACCACTTCGACGAGGCGGAGAAAAGCCTGCGCGAAGCTCTCCTCCGCAAACCTCAGTACGCGGATGCCTACCTGGTGCGTGCCGACCTCCATGCAAAAGAAAGAGACTATCAGTCCCAGGTTCAGGATCTGGACATTTACCTGAAGCTGGTGGGTTCGGGCGACGGAAGCGACTACGTTCGCAAAGTGCGTGAAGCCGCCAAGCGCCTCGCCGCCGAATCCTCGCCTCAAAAGTAACGACGCACACGGGCTCAGTCATCGCTGGCTCCCGCTCGACTCCGTTCGCATTAGTGTCGCGTGAGCGGCGCCGCGCGACAACGCCCTTCACCCTTCTCGCAAAGCTACAAGGGGATCGACGCGGCTTGCGCTCCGCGCCGGCAGGTAGCACGCAACAAATGCCACACCCACCAGCGCGAGCGACGCTCCCACCAGGCTGAGCGGATCGCTTCCGCTTACGCCATAGAGGAATCGCGAAAGAGCTCGCCCCAGAAGCAACGATAGCGCCATGCCCACGACAACACCGCTCGCCACCACCGCCACCACCATCATTCCTTGACGAAGCACCAGCAGCGACACGCTTCCCTGATTCGGCCCCAGAGCCATGCGCACTCCAATCTCGCGCCGTCGTTGATTCACCGAATACGCCATGATTCCGTACAAGCCTACGGAGGCCAGACCCACTGCCAGCAGCCCAAAAGCGCCCAGCAGGCCCACGCCAATCTTCGACCACCAAAGCGCCTGATCAATCACCTTTGTCCCCGTGCGAATGTCCTCCACCGGCAGACCGGGGTCGAGGCTGTGAATTTCTTCCTGGACCGCCGCCAGAGCCGCGGACGGATCACGTGGGCCGCCGCGCCCTCAGGCACCGTGTCTGGCTGCGGCATTTTCTCCGTAACCTGTAGTTCGGGGACAAAGCTCCCCCAGTCGATTTCCGCCATCACCTCGCGAAAAGCCTCATCTTCTCCCGCGCCGCGCGCTCGCAACTCTTCGTATCTCTGCTGAAGATCATCCGAAAGCTCTTCGACAATTTCGATTTCCCGTCCCGCGGGAAGACTTAGTCCCCCCAAACGTTTTCTAATCTCCGAATTCCATTCAGGCATGTTGCACTCCCGCGATTCGGCCCACGGCTCCGGCAAACTCTTGCCATTTCTTGCGTTGCAGCGCCGGGACGCGCTGGCCTTCCGCCGTCAGCCGGTAGTACCGCCTCCGTTTCTTATTTGGTTTCTCTACCCACCGCCCTTGGATCCAGCCCCGCTTTTCGAGCCGGTACAGCAGCGGGTAGAGCGAGGCCACATGAAAATGGAGCGTGCCCCCGGAGCGCACTTCAATGAGCTTGCCGATTTCGTAGCCGTGGCGCGGCTGATCCTCGAGCAGCGACAGAATCAGCAGTTCCGCGCTCCCTTTCTTCCACTCCTCCTCGACTTTTGCGCCCATATATAGGCCTCCCACATACCGTACGCAGCGAGATTCTCGAATATTTCGGAGCAACCCCACTTTTTTCGACCGCGGGTCAAAAAGCGCCCAAAGCGACGCAATATCCCAGCAAATTCTCGAAACGCAGGCGGCTTTAGGCACGCCCAGGTAAAAAAATGCCCGCCTACCAAATCGGAGGCGGGCTCTTTTCTTTTACAGACCGTTGTTTTGCTTGCGCTCTCTTGTTTGGGCTCAGCCTTACAGCGCTGCAGCCCAAGAAGAGTTGGCTCTTGCCTATCGTGCAGGCCCGTCTTGGGACACGATCGTGATGAGGAACGCGTTGCGATCCGAGTAGGAGAACTGATGCCCGTTCAGGTCGGCGCGATGCTCGAGGGACTTGTATAGTTGAAAGCCGTCGTTCTGCACCGCGTTAAAATAGTTGACGTTCTTGAGCAGCACGCCTTTCCCGTCTTTCCCCGGCTCGCGCTTGAGTTTCATGTAGGCCTGAGTTCCATCGGCTAGCTGGGCCTCAACAATATCTCCGGATTGGTGGATCTCGATGGGCGCCTCTTGCACTTTGAGTTCGCCCCACTCCAAGCCATAAGTCTTAAGAATAATGGGCGCCAAGGCTTCCCGCTGCGCTGGCGTTGTCTTTGGATCGAAAGAGACGGTCACCCAAGTCGCCTTCTTTTCCGTCCCCCACCGGTCGCCGATGTCGCCGGTCAACCAATACTTGGTATTCGCCAAATCCACGTTCCCCGAATGCCCTTCGCGCACAGTCACCGCCATGTTGAATTCACACACGGGATGTTCCGCATGCTTGTTGAAATAGCATTGGCAAAATAAGTGGCAGCTGCAGGCTTCCACGTAGTCGGCCTTCATCCGCCACGAAGACGCCTCCGGCGCCGCCGCCAGCGACACTGCCAACGCCAAGACCAGCCCAGTTCCAGCTAACGGTAATGCTTTCATGTCTTCTCCTTTTCCAGATGAGATGTAAACCCGACCCTGAACCGTTCGATCCCGAGATTCGAGTAAGTAAGACCTCAACATCGCCGACGGTGTAAGCGTCTGGCTATTGGCCGGCAAACGCCTGGCACGAAACGTTCGGATGCCAATTTACGAACGCCCCGTTGGGATTCTCCTTCCACGCCCACACATGAAGTGTGTAGAACGCGGGGAGGCCGAAACGGTTGGGGCTTTCGAAATAATGAAAGAGCTGTCCCATGAGCTGCGGCGCGCCTTGTCCCGGATGGGCCTTGTCCCAGTCGCTGGCAATCACCAGAAAGTCGGCGCCAATCAATTGCAGGTGGCCGTCCGGCATCGGCTCATAGATCACGATCTGAGGGCGCGTGACGTCAATGACCCCGGAGCCCACGAGGTTCAGATTCACAAAATGAAGGCCCATGGCTCCAGAGTCGGGTCCGCTGACGCAACCAAACAGCACCGTGTACCCTTCCCTCTCTGCCACCGCCACTTCCTTGAAACGTTCTGTGGACTCCCGAACAGCCTTCAAAAGTGCGCTCTGCCCAGGTGTCAATTGCTGAGGTTGGGCAGTCGCTTCGTGCGAGTGTCCGTTTTGTGCCAGAGCGCCTGCAGGACATGCGCCCGCAAAAACGAAAGCCATCATTGAGTGCTGGAATAGCTTGGTGAATCTTCCGATTCTCATACTAGCATCCTCCCTTTCTGAACTTTTGGCAAGCCGATCTACGGCGCCTCATTCCTAATCCGGCCCCGGATGCGCTAGAATCTTCGGGCATCCCCCCAGGAACTGAAATGCGGCACGCAAACCGTCTGCGTTGCGCGCGCATCTTGCGGCCCAGAGGTTTGGAATGTCTTTGAGGAGTTCTGAAAGATTTCTTGAGAAGTTCTTCCGGCGGGTGATGGCTTGAAATCAAAGCACTTATACCGATTCGGCTCTTACTGCCTCGACCCTGCGGAGCGGGTCTTGCTGCGCGAGGATCAGCCCGTCATCCTCCCGCCCAAGGACCTGGAGACCCTCCTCGTCTTGGTCGAAAAGGCCGGGCACATCGTTGAAAAAGAAGAGCTGCTGCAAAAGGTGTGGCCCGGTGTTTTTGTCGAAGAGGGCAATCTATCCCGCCGCATCTTCAACCTGCGGCAAGTGTTGGGCGACGCTCCCGACCGACGCGAATACATCGAGACCATCCCACGGCGCGGCTACCGCTTCGTTGCCGCGGTGCAACAGGACGGTGATGAACCGGCAGAAGCCATAGCGGTCCCCTCTCAAAAGAGGACTCTTTGGTTGGGGCTGCTGGCTTTGTTCGTAGTGTTGGCCGTGACAGCGTATCTAGTTTCGCGACGTTTCCGGCCAAAGGCGAACCCTTCCCCCGAAAGGGTTATGCTGGCCGTGCTCCCCTTTGTGAATTTGAGCGGGGACGCCCACGAAGATTATTTTGCCGACGGTCTCACCGAGGAGATGATTGCGCAGCTCGGCCAGCTACAGCCTGGCAAGCTCGGTGTGATCGCGCGCACCTCCATCGTGCGGTACAAAGGCACAAAGGAGAACGTCGCCCAAATTGGTCGGGAGCTGGGCGTTGGCTATTTGCTCGAGGGCAGCGTGCGTCGTGGCGGTGACCGCGTGCGCATCACGGCACAGTTGATCCGGGCAACCGAACAAACTCATCTTTGGGCCGAAAGCTATGAGCGCCCCCTTACCGACGTCTTGAACATTCAGCGGGAAATCGCCGAAAAGATTACCCATTCGCTTTCTATCCAGCTTCTGCCGGCGCAGACCAGCGCATCAGCAATCTCACCGGTCAATCTCGAGAGTTACGACAAATACCTCCTGGGCCTGCATGAGCTGGGCGAAGATACGCGCGAAAGCGTGAACAAAGCGATTCATTACTTTCAAGAAGGTATCGCAAAGGATCCCAAGGACGCTCGTCTCTATGTGGCTCTGGCCGAAGCCTACAATGCGTCGACCACGTATTACAGTTCTCCAGCCGAGGTGATGCCTCGAGCAAAAGAAGCGGCGCAGAGTGCCGTGGAGCTTGATGCTAATCTGGCGAGCGCCCACGTCAAACTTGGCTACGTGCGTTTGTTTTTCGATTGGGATTGGTCTGCGGCAGAAAGGGAATATCGCCGGGCGCTCGAAATCAATCCAAGTTTGCCCGAAGCCCAGTTGGGTTATGCCAATTACTTGGGCACCGTGGGACGCTTTGACGAAGCGCTCTCCCGCGTTCAGCAAGCCTACCTTTACGATCCGCTCGCGATCGAAAGCCGGAAAGAAGCGCTTTGGATCTATTATTTCTCCGGCCGCATGCCGGAGACCGTTGCCCAAGCCCAGAAAACCATCGAGATGGAACCGTCCGCAGGTACTGCTTACGCCATCCTCGCGTTGGCTTACGCCCAGATGAAACAGCCTGCCGAAACCGTCCGTGCTGCCGAGGACACCATTCGCATCTCAAATAGTCCCAGCTTAATCGCCACGGCCGCATCGGCGCTCGCGCGAGCAGGCCAGACCGGGAAGGCCAAACAGCTTCTCAGCGACGCCTTGGAGAAGGCCAAGAAAGCATACGTATGCAGGTTCATCGTGGCCGACGCCTATGCGGACCTCGGTGAAAACGAGAAGGCCCTCGAATCCATGGAGGAGGCATTCCGTCAGCGCTCGACTTGAATACCCTGGATCGGGGTGGATCCCCGACTGAATCCGTTGCGAAGCGATCCACGGTTTCAAGATCTGGTCCGCCGCATCGGACTTCCCCGCGGTTGAAGCTGGGCAGCGATGTTGCGGGGAAGAAGAGTCGCACAATCTCCAGCTGCGGCTGACTGAGCGTATTGTCGCTACTTTGAGGAGTTCGCATTCGCGACGGTCTGAGAAGTGGCCTTCTGCAGGGTGCGCAGGATACGGTTGATGTCCGACTGCGAGATGACGGCCGGGCCGGCCGCCTTCTGGTTAAAAATGAAATTGAGAGAGCTGCTGTCTGAAAAGAGCCTGACGCTCAGCTCGCCGGATTGATTTGCCGGGCGCCCGAATTGAAATCCAGAGAATTCGCCTGCTCTAACTAACAGCAAAGACGCCGGACTCGGTACGCCTTGGCATGATTGTTCCTTTCACAATGAGGAGAATTGCGCGGCTGACGGCGTCTTGCCTTGACATAAAGGGAGTAATCTTGTCGGGTGTCGTCTCCAAGATGGTTCGATAAAGGGCACTAGAGCAAGGAGGGTCTGGAAACCGAAAAACCACAGATAGATAACGGACACGAGCAGAGCAATTCCCAGACCGATCAGGAAGCGACATTGGTCCGTCCGTGCGCGAGTTGCGGCTACTCAGAGGCGCGGGAGCCGAAGAGGCGCAAGACCACGCCGGCGGAAGCCCAGTAATTGTTCTGGGTCATGTTGGTGCCAAAGGAGGTGCGGTAATAGTCGAGGTCGATGACGCGGATTTCCCAGCGGTGCGAGATGTGGAAGTCCACTCCGCCGCCCGCTTTGTAGGAAATGCAGTTCTGCGATGTCGCGCCTCCGCCAGGCCCACTTATGGTGATGTCGTAGCGAGATCCGCCTACCAGGCCTTCCACAAATGGGGTCATCCGCCAGCGGCCAGGGCGGTAGAAGAAGCGCCCGCCGAAGTGATTGCCGTAGAGAACATTTTTAACGCCGGTGCCGGTGACGTAGTTGTAGCTGGTGTCGCCGACAATCTGGAGCCAGGGCTTCAGGTTGTAGCCAAACGAGCCCATTGCGCCGCTGAGGTTCGTCGCGGAGCTGCCGCTGCCGACGCGGTCGAACGCGTAGCCGGAATAGAGTTGGACCAGGAAGTTTTGGGAAACGCCGGGAAGGGGCCGCTCCCAGCTCGAACGCACGCCGGTGTCGCGAACGGGCTCGGGAGCAGGTTGAGCCGCTTCGGGCTGAACAGCTTCAGCTTGAGGCTGCGAAACTGCAGCGGGAGGCGGCGCTGGCTCGGCAGTTGCCGGTGCAGAAGTCGTATCCGACGGAGGGGGCGGTGGTTGTGGCAGTGTCGTCGGGAACAAAGGACCTGGTTGCGCCGGGGCGGATGCCTGGGGCTGTGCAGAGGATGAACTTGCCGCAGGCTGAGTCTGTGTGGGAGCGGGAGCTGGCATCGGCGCTGGAGCCGGAGTCGCAGGAGCGGAGGCAGACGAAGGCGGCGCTGGCTGCGAAGGCGCAGATGCTGCTGGCGGAGCGTTCGTTGCAGACGAAGCCGCAGGAGAGGGAGCAGCGGGAGCGGGCTGTGAAGCGGCTGGAGCTGCCTGGACGTTTGCAGATGCCGGGGGAGCCGGCGCACTTGGAGAAGCCATGCCGGATGCGGTCACAGCGGGCCCGGGCGGCGTTGGGAACAAGGCTCCCGCTTGAGCCGGGGCAGGCTTGTCTGGGGCGGGCGTTGTGGTTACCGGCGGGGAGTCCACCTTGGCCGTCGCGCTGGGTTGCATGGCGGCAGGAACTGCGGAAGCGTTTGTTGGCGTTGCCTGCGAAGTCGCGGGCGCCGGAACTGCAGCGCTCTTGGCAACAGCGGTTCCGCCATGATCCACACTAATCAGATTCGAGTAAATATAGCCGACCTGGCCGTCCTTGGTTTGGACGCGGGAGAAGACAAAGCCGTAGACCAAGATGGTGAAGCGCTCTCCGCACGTTACGGTGCCGAGGGAGTCTGGAGTCTGCCGCGCCTTACTGAAGACTTGCGCGCTCTCCGGATGGCTCGCGCAGTCGACGTACCCCAAGTCGTCTGCCCAAGCGGTGGAGGCCAGGAGAAAACAGCCTGCCAGCAGAATAGACAACCGTATGCGAGCCATTATCCCCTCCTCGGCCCGGGGACACGCCGAGCCTTGAATTCATTTTGAGGCGGAAAGCCGGGGCGTCCAACGGGCCGAAGGGACAGAAATTCCAAAAGAATACTGGCCGAAGAGACGGGGGTGAGTCACCGAGGTGGTTTGCCGGTAAGCGCGTCCCCGGATTCATTGGTTGAAAGACGTCGAGGGCGTCGACTTGAGAGATTGGATGCAGCGAAACGCTTGAGCGTCAGCTCTCTTTGCTAAGTTTTGGCGAGGTGTTTCAGGACTTCGGCGGCGTGGCCTTTGGCTTTGACGGCGGGCCAGACGGCTTCGATTTTGCCGGTTTTGCCGATGAGGAAAGAGCTGCGGACGATGCCCATGAATTTGCGTCCCATGAACTGCTTTTGTTGCCACGCACCGTAGGCTTCGATGGTTTTGTGGTCGGGATCGCTCAGCAAAAGAAAATTGAATTTGTACTTGGCCTTGAACAAGGCCTGGGCTTTGACCGAATCAGCGCTCATGCCAAGGATGGCCACTTTGAGCTGATCAAACTGCTTTTTTGCGTCGCGAAACTCGGACGCCTCGATGGTTCAACCGGAAGTGTTGGCCTTGGGGAAGAAGAAAAGCAGGACCTGCTTGCCCTTGTAATCTTTGAGCGCGACGGTTTTGTCTTCGTCGGATTGGAGGCGGAACGCGTGAGCTTTGTCGCCGGGCTTGAGCATGGGAGCAAGTTCAGAAAGTTTACCAGGTTGTTTGAACCGCGCGAAAGACGAAAATCGAAACGCGAAATTCGAAACGCGGCAAGGAGAGAGTAGAGGTGGATAGTTCAGGTGGAGGCAAGGTCACGGTTTTTCTCAACACAGAGGTCACGGAGGACACTGAGAAGATCGAGAAAAATGGCAGGCGGAGGGCTCAGCGGTGCTGCGCCCTACAAGGACAAAGCGGCCGGCCTCCCGTGTAACGTCGTTAGGAGCATAAATCAGCACACAAAAGGCGGCGAGCCGCCGCACTCCAAAATCAGGAGAGGAGTTTGCGGACAATGTCGTTGACGGATTGAGGATTGGCTTGGCCGCGGGTGGCGCGCATGACCTGGCCAACAAAGAATTTGAAGATGCCCTCGTTGCCGGATTTGTATTTGGCGACATTGTCGGGGTTTTTGACGATGACTTCGCGCGCGGCGGCTTCGATGGCGGAGTCGCTGACTTGCGCGCCGAGGCCTTCGGCGGCGACGATGTCTACGGCAGTGCGGCCGGATTCGAACATGGTGGTGAACACTTTTTTGCCGACGGCAGCGGTGATCTTTCCGGATTCCACGAGCGAAACGAGTTCAGAGAGCGATTTTGCCGTGACCGGGCTGGCGTCGATGTCCTTGCCGGAATCGTTGAGACGCCGGAGAAGCTCGGTTTGCATCCAGTTGGCAGCGGCTTTGCCGGGAGCGCCGGCTTTCACGACGGAATCGAAATAATCGGCGAGCGCTTTGGTGGCAGTGAGGACTTCGGCGTCGTACGGAGTGATGCCGTAGGAGCTGACGAAGCGGGCGCGCTTGGCTTCGGGAAGTTCGGGGAGCGAACGAAGAACTTCTTCGCGCCAGGCAGAGCTGATGTGGACGGGCAGCAGGTCGGGCTCGGGGAAATAGCGGTAGTCGTGGGCGCGCTCCTTCGAGCGCATGGAAACGGTGCGGCCTTCTGCTTGATGCCAGAGGCGCGTCTCCTGCGTAAGGCGGCCGCCGGATTCGAGAGCGCCGATGTGGCGCTCGATTTCGTATTCGAGCGCCTTTTGCAGGAAGCGGAAGGAGTTGAGATTTTTGACTTCGACTTTGGTGCCGAATTCTTTGGCGCCGCGCGGGCGCACGCTGACGTTGGCGTCGCAGCGGAGCGAGCCTTCTTCCATGTTGACGTCGCTGACGCCGGTGTAAAGCATGATTTGGCGAAGCGCGGTGAGGTAGACGTAGGCCTCTTCGGAAGAGCGAATGTCCGGCTCGGAGACGATTTCGACGAGAGGAGTGCCGCAGCGATTGTAATCGATGTAAGCCTTGGTGGCCGATTGCGAAAAACCTTCGTGAAGATTTTTCGCGGCGTCCTCTTCGAGGTGAAGACGCGTGATGCCGATGCGTTTTCGCGCGCCCGCAACTTCGATATCGAGAAAGCCGCCGGTGGCAAGAGGCAGTTCGTATTGAGAGATTTGGTAGCCCTTGGGCAGGTCAGGGTAGAAATAGTTTTTGCGGGCAAAGCGCGAACGCTCATGGACGGTGCAGTTCAGGGCGAGCGAGGCGCGCATAGCCATTTCGACGGCGCGCTTGTTGAGAACGGGAAGAGTGCCGGGGAGACCGAGGCACACGGGGCAAACGTTGGTGTTCGGTGGATCGCCGAAACGCGTGGAGCAGCCGCAGAAGATTTTTGTTTTGGTGAGAAGCTGAACGTGGACTTCGAGACCGATGACGGGCTCGTATTTCGCGAGGATTTCGGGCGCGATGGACATGGTCTCTGGAGCGGATTTGAGCATAAGAAACCAACATTATAGCATCAGCTGCTAAGCCTCAAGCGGCGGACAAGTAGGACAGCATGCTAGGCGATAAAGCAGACTTTGTTTTCTGAGAGGCTTCTGCATTCATTTTGAGGTTCCTTGCATTTTGGGAATTAAATCGCAAAAGACAAAACCCTCGCGGTGGACGATCTCGCCGGTGCGAACGGGGATGGGCCAACGGAAGAAGGGACCGTCAAAGACAAACGTGTGGAACTCGCCGTTTTCGCCGCAAGGGTCGACGCGGGGCGGCAGGTCGCGGAAAAAAGAGTCATCGAGTTCGCGGCCGGCGAACGTGGCGTCGAGGACTTTGGGATCAATGCAGGCGGCGATGGCGCGGAAACGCTGCGCGTGGAAAGAGCGAATGAGTTCATAAGTATCGCGCTTCCAAATGGGGAAGAGAGCAGTCATGCCCATGCGCGCGAGATTTTCTTCGCGGTAGGCACGGAGGTCTTCGAGGAAGATGTCGCCGAAAGCGACCTTGCGAACACCCTGTTCGTAGAAGCAGCGCAACGCTTGCTCCATGCGGGCTTCGTAGATGGGGTTCACACATTGTGGAGGAATGAGCACTTCGTGGAGCGGCAAGCCGATGGATGCGGCCTGCCGGGCCAGAAGTTCGCGGCGGACGCCATGCATGCTGATGCGGTCGTAGCCTTGCGTAACGGTGGTCAGAAGAGCGGCAACCCGGAGTTGTTGCTGGAGCAGCGCGTATAGCGCCATGGCGCTGTCTTTGCCGCCGCTCCAGCAGAAGAGAATGGGTTCAGGCATGGTGTCAGTTTTTCCTAAAAAAGGCTGCAGCGCGCCCAGATGGGGCGCAGCATGCTGCGCCCCTACAAGAGATAAGGATGGGCTCGGAGAGGTACACGGGTGCTAGTTCCTGCCGGAGAAGCGATAGTTGAGGCCGAGGCGGAGATCGCGACCCAGGGCGGGAAAACCGATGGTCTCCTGGTATTGCTTGTCAAGGAGGTTGGTGACGCGGCCGTAGAGGGAAACGCCGCGCGCGAGGAGACAGGACGTAGCGAGGTCGAAGCGCGAGTAACCAGGATTTCGCTTAAGACCCAAGCCATCAAAGTCGCTATCTGTGCGCGCACCGGTGATGTAAGCATTCATGTTGAAGTTGAAGCGTCGATAGTTAGCGTTGAGCCAGAGGTTGCCGGAGTTGACGGGGCGGCGCAGAAGATGATCGCCGGGCTCCTGAAAGCCCGTGTCGGCAGTAGAAGATTGCAAGACGCGCGTATCGTCGCGGGAATAGTTGCCGTTGAGCGAAAGCCAGCGCGTGAGGCGGGCATTGGTACTGAGGTCGATGCCGCGCGCGCGGGCGCGGTCGGTGTTGAGAAAGGTGACGCTGCCGAAGGGGCACCCAGCCTGTGTGCCGGGCACGGAAGTGATCAGATCGCGGAACTCGTTGGCAAAATAAGTGGCGGAAACGTGAACGCGGTCGGCCTCGAAGTATTGGTCGACGCCAGCATGAACAGTACGGCTGCGCTGCGGGCGCAGATTGGGATTTCCGGGACTGCATGGATCGGTGTCGAACGATTCGAGCGCCGTAGGCTCTTCGATTCCCCGGCCGTAGGCCGCACGCAGCCGAGTGTCTCCCAAAAAACCTTTGGCGTGACGCAGAACGAGCACGGCGCCAGCGCGAGGCACCACGCGCGTGCCAAAACTGGTGTTCGCCTCGGCGCGGCCTCCGGCGCTCAGAGTGAGGCGCGAAACGGGAGACCAGCGGCCATCGAGAAAGCCTCCCTTGTTATTACGGTGGGCCTGGGCGCTAGCGACGTTTTCCACTTCCTCCTGATAGCCGGCCGTGACTGCGCCACTCCGGAAAGAGTAAGTGGACTGCGCGAGGCCGCCGGCACGATTGGCTTGATTCGGAAAGTTTCCGAATGGAGGGAAGCCGCTGATGCTGTAATAGCGGGACTCCATGCCGGAGAAATGATGGCTCCAATGGCTGCCCGTCTGGAAGTTCCAGGTGAGGTTCGCCGAAAGCTGCTGGAGATCGTAAAAGGCCAAAGGATCGGACGGAAAGAGGAGCGTCTGCCCGGGAGCGCCAGCGAAACTGGAATCGCTGCGAACGCTCACGCGCAGTTCATGGTTTTCGGAAAAGCTGTAGCCGAGATTTCCCGCGACGCCGCGGTTGAGAAAAGTATCGTTCACACCCTGGCCGTCAGTGTGAGAGTAAGAGCCGGCAGCGGAATAATCCAATTTGCCGAGCAGGCCGCTCACTCGCGTGCCGCCACGGGCGGAGGAAAAGCTACCACCTTCGGTGAAAAGATCGATTTGAGGAATACGGGTTGTGCCGCGATGACTGACAATTTGAACTACACCGGACATGGCGTCGGTGCCGTAGAGGGCGCTTTCCGCACCGTGGACGATTTCGACCTTGTCGACGTTGTCGAGAGTGAGATTGGAGAAGTCGAAGTCGCCACCGGGAAGATTGACGGGAGTACCGTCGATGAGCACTTTGGTAAAGGCGGAGCTGCCGCCGTCAATAAAGATGGTGGTCAGACCGGCGATCGTTCCCGTGCGCGCGAGGCTGATGCCGGTTTGCGTGGACAGAAGGTCCGGAAGCAAGACGGCCTGGCGCTGCTCGATTTCCTGCGGTCCGACGATGTCGACAGTGGCCGAGGTATGGGCGAGCTCCGTCGGCTGCGTGTTTGCCGTGACGACAACGTTGGAAGAGAGAGGTTCGAGGTCGAGGCGGAGATTCAGGGTGTGAGATTCGCCGGGAGCAAGATCAACGACAAACTCACGCGACGCGAACGAGGGACGCGTAAATTGCATACGGTAGCGGCCTGCAGGGAGATCGAGGGAATACTCGCCGCCCGGCGAGGACTTGGCCGACCAGGTTAGAGAATTCGATGAGCCCTCCGCGCGCGCATGCACCAGAACGTCGCCAATGCCGCTGCCGCTCGCATCGGACAGCGTGCCGGAAAGATGAGCCAACTGCGAGTTGTTTTGTGCCAGCAAGGAAAATTGCACCGCGAGAAAAAGGAAAGCAGAACGAAGAAGAGCAGTGTTCATTTTGTCCTCCACTCCCTCACGCGCGGGAGTTTGAAGGTTGTCCTGCACTTAGGAAGAACGCACAGGCTGCAGACTTCGCCGGTCTCCTGGCTTGGCGGTGTTGCGGGTTCGCAGCCTTCCCGCAAAGAGAGCAGTGGCTTGCGAACTTTTTGAAGTGCAACCATTGCCGGGTTGACTTCAAGCGCGCTCGACATCTTCAGGTGCGACCCTATCGGGTCGCCTTCACGCGCAACCCTTACCCGGTTGCGAGGACGCGAGCGGCTTCCGCCTTACAGTCGCGCGGCGGCGACGGATTCTTCATTGTGGGCCGAGTCAAGCAGGCCACGACGAACCGTCTTCCCGAGCACGAAGTCTGCGGTGAATGTGGTCTGCGGAACAGCGCCGCAGGGTTGGGATGGACGCGAAAATTGCCAAGCAATTATGGTTGCCAAACAGCAGGGGCGCGCCCTTCGTTCCTTTAGGTAAACGAAAGCGCTCCCCCCACTAAGAATTAGACAAAATTGTGACGCGAGGCCGACCGTGGCCGCGCATCTCCACTTTCAACGGAACCTGGAAAACCTGTTCGAGCAATTCACGCTGAAAAATTGCCGTCGGCGGGCCAACACGCAAGCAGCGGCCGCTTTGCATCAAGAGGATCTGGTCGGCGTATTCTGCGGCTAGATTCAATTCGTGGGTAACAACAATCACCGTGTAGCGGTTGCGGGCGGCGAGGCGGCGAAGAGCGTCGAAAAGGCCAACTTGCGCGGCGATGTCGAGATGCAGCGTGGGCTCATCAAGTAACAGGAGTAGCGGCTGCTGCGCGAGAGCGCGGGCGAGAATCACGCGCTGTTTCTCACCGCCGGAAATCTGATCCATCAAGCGGTCGCTAAGCTCCGCAGCGCCGACCTGCATAAGGGCGTTTTGCGCGATGAGCATGTCGTCCTTGGATTCGAATCGGAGCGAGCGGCCATGGGCGTGGCGCCCCTGAAGGACGAATTCCCAGACGCGGGCGGGAAAGAGCAAGCGGCTTTCCTGCTGAACCATGGCGATGCGCTGCGCGCGAGCGCGCGGACTAAGCGAATGGATGACGAATCCGTTGAGAAGAATGCGGCCGGAAAGGGGATTGAGAACTCCAGCAATCAATTGAAGCAGTGTGGACTTGCCGCTGGCGTTGGGGCCGAGAATGGTGACGATTTCGCCCGGCCGCGCCTGAAAGCTGGTGGCCTCGAGGGTGAACAGGGGAGCTTGTGAGGGGTTAGCCGAATAAGCGTAGCTGACTTGCTCGACAGCCAGGCGAATTTCGGTGCCGAAGCGGGGGGATTCCGGCGGAGTGCGGGGTGCGGCGGAGCTGCGGTTGGGGCTCATGCGAGCCTCCGCCGCAGGAGGTAGATGAAGAGCGGCGCACCGACAACGGCGGTGACGGCGCCGACGGGAAGTTCGTTGGGAGCAACGACGATGCGCGCGAGAGTATCGGCAATCACGACGGCAATGGCCCCACCGAGCGCGGAGGTGGGAAGCAACGTGCGATGGTCGGAGCCGAAAATGAGACGCATCAGGTGAGGCACGATCAGGCCGACGTAGCCGACGGCGCCGCTGACGGAAACGGCGAGTCCGGTGAGAAGGGAAGCGGCGATGTAAACCACGAAGCGCACGCGGCGAACATCGACGCCGAGATGCATGGCTTCCTTCTCGCCGGAGAGAAGGATATTCAAATCATTCGCAGTCCCGTAGATAACTCCCGCAGCAATAAAAAATCCGGCGACTAAAAGCCAATAGATACTTTTCTGAAAAGAAGTGGAAAGATTGCCCATCAGCCAGAAAACCATGCCACGGGTATTGCTGCTGTTCACGGTGCTCATCAAAAACACAATGATGGCGGAGAGAAAGGAAGCGGTGATGACGCCGCCGAGGAGCAGCGTGTTGCTCTCAATCTGGCCCTGGCGGCGGCCGAGAAAATACACGGCAGTAATGGTAGCAGCGGCGCCGAGGAATGCGCACAGGGGAGTGAGCAAAGCCTCGAAGGCAGGAGGAAGAGGCAGATGAGGTTCGGCGATGAGCGCGAGGATGGCGCCGAGGGCCGCGCCGCTGGATACGCCAAGGACGTAGGGATCCGCGAGAGGATTGCGCAGAAGGGCCTGGAAGCTGGTGCCCGCGACCGAGAGCGACGCTCCAACAATGATGCCGAGTATGATGCGCGGCAAACGAATGTTTTGGATGATCAGGCCATAGTCACTGGAAATTTGGCTGCTCTGGCCTAGGAGTACGCGAAGCAAATCGCGGCCAAGAGCGTATAGCGAAACCGGGACGGCGCCAAACTTCAGGGCAATGACAACGACCAGAAACAAAATCACCACGAGAAAGAGGCACTGAAACAGGAGTTTGCGAAACGTCACCGGCCGCATGCGCAGCCTCCGGGGGAGGTAAATTGGCCCTCAAGCGGACGAGAGGCATTCGGAAAAGGAGCGCACGCGGATGGACGAAACGGGGGATTCTCTTTTTCCATTGTTTTCTTGGCGCTGCCGGGTTTTTCTGCAAAGGCTTCCGGGTGTAGTTGGCGAGCAAGGTCTTCGATGGCGGAGATGATGCGCGGCGCGGGGCGGTTCACCGCGTCGCTGATGACTGCGTAACGTCGGTCGCGGACGGCATGCAAAATTTTCCATCCGGGCAGAGTAGCGAGCTTTTCGACCTCGCGAGACGGGCTACCTGGCTGAGACTCCGCAAATACCAAGAAATCCGGTTGCAAACGTGCGACTTCTTCCAAATTCACCTGCGGCCAGTCTTGCGAGGAATCCACAATGGAAACAGCGCCGGCGTGGCGGAGAGCATCGGCTAGGAACGTGTGTTGGCCGGTGGAAATAAGTGGTTGCGTCCAGACGACAAAGAGGGTGCGCTTGGGAGGCAAGCCGCCAATGCGCTGCTGGAGAGCGGCGAGGCGATGCTGCATCTCCTCGGCAACCAAGGCGCCGGCTTCGGGGACGCCGAGCACGTCAGCCAAGGTCTTTATGGAAGAGATGATGTCCGCGACGGTGTGAGGGTCAGTGGCGTAGGAGGGAATCCCCAGTTGGTCGAGAGATTGCGTCGTTTCGAGGCGATTGAAGGATTTAGCGACGAGAACGAGATCCGGATGGAGCGAACCAATTACTTCCAAGCTGGGGTTGATGCCCCCGCCGACTTTGGTCTTGTTTTTTGCGTCGGGAGGATAGTCGCAATAGTCGGTGTCGCCGACCAATCGATCTTCAAGGCCCAGAGCGTAGATGGTTTCGGTGAGACTGGGCGCCAGGGAAACGATGCGGCGAACGGGTTGAACGATGCGAACGGTGCGGCCGGTTTCATCGACAACTTCGCGGAAAGCAGGAGGTTCTGGAGGGTGTGTCGCGCTTTGCGCGCGAGAGAGTGCGGCTGCGCACAAAAAAGCGGCGGCGGCAGCAAAAGCAGCGGGACGAAGCGCTGGCCCAAGCAACGTTTTCAAGAAGCTCCCTACGATTCCGGCGAGAAATTCTCCCAAAAGAAAAAAGCCCCGCGAGGCGCCCGAGGGGCTTCCGGCCTCGCCCTTTCTCGCGAAGGGCGCGGGGCCTCTGCGCCAAGGGAGGGTGGCCTGGCTTACGGCTGCTTGAGCCGATCACAGTGGCGGGACCGCGGCCGATTCGCACGGCCTTCCCCGCTTCCCCGGCTGCCAAATGAAAATTCAGTGTAAGCTGAGCGCGTGGGGGTGTCAATCCAGGTGTTGAAGGCGGGTGCGCGACTTTAAAGTCAGGCCCGCTCCCGTCTGGCGTCCCAGTAATCCTCGAATTTTGCGCTGAGGTGACAGCAACGGAGCGCGATGATGGCGTTAGCTCCGCGGACCGTCCAGAACATCCCCGATTGTTTGAGCCTGCCGACAACAGTTTTACAACCAGCTTCGACCACGCCTGACCCCACGAAAAATCCCCGCTTACGAAATTCCGGATAGCGCATCCGTTCTTTGTTCTGTTCGAAATAATTCGCTTCCCTCTGCACTATCTCTGCTAAACCGGGATGGGAGCGCTCCAGCGCGTGCAGGGAAGCGACTAAATTTTCGATCTGCCCCTCATCGAGTTTGTTTTGCTCCACCATCCTCCAACGCCTCTGCGCCGGTACATCGTCGGGATACAGTTGGCGGGCTACCACCCCCAGGTGTTCCCGGGCATGATACAAATCGACGATTTGCGTGGCCTCCGGGAAATGCAGATCGGCCTGATTCCACACCCATTCCGCGGCGTCTCCCAGAACGACCTTTTTCTCCGCCCGGCCCCATCCCCGCCGCCAAGCTTCCGCATAGAGCCGGCGGCCGAATTCCTCCGCCGTCTCAATGGCGCCCACATAGGTGGTCGAGTCTTCGTCTCGTACGGGATACCCTTCCTCATTCACCGTGGTCTGCGTGAACACGCAGCCCAGCTTCACTTCCCGGGTGTGCGCGGGTTGGCCGTCCTGTTTCCCCGCACGTCCCTCGGTTTCCTTACGCACGACGGGGACACCCGTGCCATCCATCTCCACATACATGATAGGAATTCGTGGCCCCAGGGGAATCGGTAAGTTCAGTTGCAGGGCTTGGGCGAGCTCACGCTGTTGTCGCCTTTCAATATCGGCTCCGATGGCTTCCGCGGTGCGCTCCACGGCCTTCGTGGTGACGGATAAACCCGCCAGCAGCTCCATCTGCTGCCGCCCCTGGTCAAAAGCCGCTTGCTGGCCGACCGTGGCCAGCATGCGCCGCACCCCGGGCGAAAGTTCCGTGTTCTCTACATCCAGTTCGACATCGATGGGGAACTGGCCGCGATGGCAGCGGTCACACAGGTAATAAGGACGCAGGCATTTCGCCTTCCCTACCGCCGTCAGCACAGTTTTCGAGCGTAGCTCTACATAATGAGCCGTGTGGCCGCACGCGCAGGGCAGTTGGCGTTGTTCCAGGCTGGGTGGATCAAATTTCAGCAGTTCGGTAAGCGCCGCTGCTCCCGCCTGGTGCATGGCCGAACGCATGGCCATCTCTATCGCTTCCAAATCCAGACGACCCGTCTTGCCGTGTTCGGAGAAAATCAGCTGCAAGAGATGTTCTAGTTCGCGGGTGATTTCCTGTTGGATGAGGCGCGCCGTTTTTTTTTCTCAGGAGATTGCTGCGGCGTAGCGAACGGACGCAACCGACAAATCTTTTGGTTGATCTCGATCAATTCCTGAGCCAGTTTCTGGAAACGGCGAAACTCAGCGATTTCCTTTTCCGCTTTACGGACCGCCTCCGGGGAAGACAAAGTCTGCGTGACGGTTTTGCCATCAATTTTTTGAGTGAGTTGCCGATGCGGTCCGTGTCCGGGATCGCTAGGCTTAGCGCAGTGGCAGTTTGGCTTTCCGCACCGCCGTGTCGCGTTGGTGATCGAGCCTGGCTGGAAATCGCCGAGTTGCGAGAGTTCCTCCAGGAGGTGGCTTCGGTCGTCGAGTAGATTGGGCAACGAGTCCGTCATGGGAGCTCCTTGGGTAGTATAAACAGCAGAATCTTACAGTATTATATACTTTAAGAACTACGCGACAAAAAAA
>Ga0209474_10001776_pt1 | contig 20518 bp, 18 predicted proteins | sample GraSoiAngelo_145_FD_185902 | JGI IMG/M metagenome (GOLD analysis project Ga0209474, IMG submission 185902) | Grasslands soil microbial communities from the Angelo Coastal Reserve, California, USA - 14_1009_05_20cm (SPAdes) (version 2) | ecosystem: Environmental > Terrestrial > Soil > Grasslands... | reverse complement strand
CGTCGAGGACGGCCGTCAGCAGCGTGACGGCAGCCCCTGCCTCGCGATGCTCGGCGAGTAACCGTCGCAGCGTCTCGCCCCGCAAGAGCGGAGCGTCGGCATAGAGGACGATCACCGGGCCGGTCGTGCGATGCTCGGCGCTCACCTGGGAGAGGGCATGTCCGGTGCCCAGCTGCTCCCGTTGCGACACGGTCTGGCCCTCGCCATTGAGCGCGGCCTGAATACCGTCCTGACTGGGGTTGGTGACGACCAGGGTGCGCTCCGGGTCGAGCGCCCGGGCCGCTGCCATCGACCAGAGCAGCATCGGACGGCCAGCGACCGGATGGAGGACTTTCGGGATGCGCGAGTTCATCCGCACTCCCTTGCCGGCGGCGAGCACCACCACCGTGACGCCCCCGCGCGTCTCCGACAAACGGGCCCGCCCGGACCCCGCGGATGCGTTCACGCGCATGGGAGGAATTGGACCGGATTTATATCAACGCCCTGGCGGGCATAAATTCGTATTCCTGAACCTAGGCGGCCAGGTCGTCGCTGTCCGGCCGCCGGTCGTCCCTGGCCGTCCTGGGCGCGATCCGCTCACGCAGGCCCGGACCCAGTCGATCGAGGCGCCGCCCGAGCTTGTAGCCGTAGCGCTGCACCGCATCTTCGAGGGCCAGGTACGGCAGCTGGCCCCAGGCCAGGCCTCGAAACAGGTACCAGACGGCCCGCTTGGTAAACCGCCTCGAGTCCTGCCAGAGCGTGCCACCGTCGTCGCCGAAGTGCTCGTCGGTGAAGCCGGTCAGCACCGCAAGCCGGTAGGCGGCCCGCAGGCTGGCATGCACCTGCCTGATGATCAGCGCCTCGGGCGCGTAGGCGATGGTACAGCTGGCGAGCACCGCCTGGCGGGCCCAGACCCGGTCGGCGCCGACCGGGAGATGCTCGTTGAAGTGGATGCCGCGCCAGACCGAGCGCCGCACGGCGGCGTTGTCGATGAAGAACGGCAGCGACGTATGCCGGACGCGGTCACCCACCCGAATCCGTCGCCAGTGCGCTTCGCGGCAGAATCGCTGGCCGAGACGGAAGCCGGACAACGGGTCGCTCTCCATCGACGCTTCGTGCCGGCCGTAGACGCCGCCAACCGAGGGGTCGGTGAAGGGCGCCGTCAGATGCGTCAGCCAGTCGCCATTCCCGGGCACCGCGTCCTGCGCCAGGAACACCACCACGTCGCCGCCGGCCACCTCCATCGTCCGATTCCAGCTTTTGGGCCCGGGCGGTTCGGCGATCTCGACGAAGCGGGCCAGCGGAAACTGGCTCACGATGTGCCGGGTCCCATCGGTCGATCCCATATCGGCGCACACGATCTCGAGCGGCACCTGGCCCTGGCCCATGATCCGATGCAGGACGGTGCCGAAGGCGCGGCCGGCGTTCAGGGTCGGGATGACTATCGAGATCGAGAGCGCGGCATCGCCCATCACGCGATGTAACGGGCGGTCGGCGGCTTTCCAGCCCCGGGCGCTAGGCGAACCTCACACTGATGAAGTAGTAACTCGTGGGTGTCGTCCCATCACGTGGGCTGACCCCGAAGACCTTGAGCTGGCCCTTCTGTCCGGACACCGCGCCGGAGAAGCTGACGGTGACGTTGAAGTGCCCGAACTCGGGTTTAGCGGCCGAGGCCGTGGTGGTGGCCCGGCCGAGCTCGGCGCCGCCCGCATCGAGCACCACGGCGACCACGGTGCCCTTGTCGACGCTGGCCGTCCCGGCCACCTCGACCGGCGAGCCGATGGCGGTCCCGCCGTCCGGGCTGTCGATGACGATCTTGAAGTTGTTGTCGGGAGGCGTGACGGTGGTCGTCGGGAGCGACGAGCCGCTCGCCGATGCCGAGGCACTGGCCGAAGACGAACCGGCCGAGGCCGACGGCGACTGCAGCACGTAGGTCGTGCCGCCATCACTCCCACATCCGGCGACCCCGAGGCAGGCGAGCCCCAGGATCAGCGTTATCCCTAACCCCTTCAATTCCCCTCCGAGCTAGGCGCATTATAGGAGCCACTTCGCATGATTGAGGCCCGGGGGCGTCTTGATCGGGTCGAGCCCTCCATCGTCGCCGCCCTGGCGCTGACGTATTTCCTGCTGTTCAGCGTCCTCTCGGTGCTTCGCCATCTGACGTATCACTCATTCGGATCCGACCTGGGCCTGTTCGACCAGGTCTTCTGGAACACCACCCAGGGCCGCTTCTTCGAATCCACGATGAGCCTTGCCCAGCCCCAGCCGCACTCGTACATTGGCGACCATTTCTCACCGATCTACCTGCTGCTGCTGCCGGTCTATGCGCTCATCCCCCGTCCGCAGACCCTGGTGGTCATCCAGACGCTTTTTCTCGCGCTGGGGGTCTGGCCGATCTACCTGCTGGCGCGGCACAAGCTGGAGCCCGGTTGGCCTCGGTTGGTCTGGGTGGCGGCCTACTTTCTCTTTCTCCCGCTCGCCTTCATCAACCTCTTCGACTTCCACGAGCTGTCGCTGGCCGTGCTCCCCCTCGGGTTCGCGATCTATTTCCTCGAGCTGCGCCGGCCGTGGTGGTTCGTGTTGAGCCTGGCATCGACGTTCTTCATCAAGGAGGAGCTGCCGCTGGTCGGGATGGCCTTCGGCGCCTACCTCCTGCTGGGCAAACGCGACCTGAAGCTCGGCCTCGGGGTGCTGGCAGGAAGCCTCGCGGCATTCCTGGCATTGATCCGCGTCATCATCCCGGCGCTGGGCGGCGGGTCCTATGCCTACTTCGCCAGCAGGCTGGCGTTCCGATACGCCGAGCTCGGGTCCAGCCCCCAGGACATCATGGCGACCGCGGTGAGACACCCGGGCCGCATCGCGCACCTCCTCTTCCAGGCCCAGAAATTGAAGTTCCTGGCGGGGATATTCGGCCCCGTCCTGGGCCTGAGTCTGATCTCCGGGTTCGCGGTCGTCCTCGTCATCCCCACACTGGCCCTGCTGCTGCTGTCGAACTACGGCCCCCAGTCGGCATTCACCAGCCAGTATTCCGCCCCGCTGATCCCCCTGGTGATCGGGACGTCCATCCTCGGCTTCGCCCGGCTCCGACCCTCGATCCAGCGCCCGGTGGCGGGGGCGGTACTTCTCAGCTCACTCGCGTTTGCCTATCTCTTCGGCGACCTGCCCTTCTCGCGGCACTTTCAGGCCGCCAATTTTCAAACCGAGCCGCGCTACGCCGCCTTTGTTCACAATCTCGACCTGATTCCGCCGGCGGCGAGCGTCGCCGCCGAGAACAACCTGACGCCGCACCTGTCGCACCGGCGATACATCTACGACATCGAGTTCGAGGGGACCCAGCATGCCGAGTACCTGGCGCTTGACTTTGCCACCTTCGGCCACGACCCGACGCGGTTCGAGGATCAGGAGCGCACCGTCGAATCCGATGGATACCAGGAGATTGCCGAGGGTGACGGCCTGGCGCTGTTCCATCGTCCCTGAGAGTCGTCTCCCCCATCGCAACAATTTCCCTCCCCCTCTGGGGGAGGGCAGGGTGGGGGTGCTCTAAACTCTCCACCATCAACGTCTTTGCGTATCAGCACGGCATCTACCCACGGTCCGAAAAGGTTGTGGCGTCGACCCGCGGTCTCGACCGCGGCCGGGTGGATGCGGACGCGGTGGAGGCGGCCTTCGCCGAGGACCTCGCGGCGTTCGTCCGGTTGCAGCAAAAGTCCGGCCTCGACGTATTCTCGGACGGCCTGTTGCGCTGGCAGGATATCTTCCGGCCGCTGGTGGATGCGCTGGGCGCCGCCAAACCCGAGTCGCTGGTCCGATGGTTCGACACCAACACGTTCTTTCGTGAGCCGGAACTCTCCGGCGCGCTCGCCGGCGTCAATCACGCCGACGGCCTGCTGCCGGACGCCTCCGTCCCCCGCCCGCGGGTCGCCACGCTGCCGTCTCCCTTTATGTTCTCGCGCGCCGCGCGCACCGATCGGGACCGCAACCAGCTGATGGTCGACCTGGCCGGCAAGGTCTTGCGCCCGGTGGTCGATGCGGCGGTTGCCGCCGGCTGCCAGCTCGTCCATCTCGAGGATCCATGGATCGGCTATTTCGGCATCGAGTCGAAAGACTGGGCGCCGCTGCGAGAAGCCCTCGAGCTCCTGCATCGCGATCTTCGGGCGACGCTGGCCTTCCACGTCTACTTCGGTGATGCCGGACCGCACGTCGACCAGCTACGCCGTTTGCCGGTGGATGCCATCGGCGTCGACCTGGTCGAAACCGATGTCAACGAGCTGGGTTCGGGCTGGGACAAGGGCCTGGTCGCGGGCGTCATCGATGGGCGCAGTTCGATGCTGGAGTCGTTGGAGAACACCGTGGAGGTCGCCCGCCACCTGGCCGACACCGTTCGGCCACGCAACCTCTATTTATCCTCGAATTGCGAGCTCGCGTTTCTGCCGACCGTGGTCGCCGAGCAGAAGGTGCAGCGGCTGGGTGAAGCGGCCAAAAGGGTAAAACAACTGGTCTCCGTATGAGTGTCGACCTCGACCACAAGCCGCTGCTGACGCACGAAATCGGCTCGCTGGACAAGCCCGGCTGGCGGGTGAAGGCTTACGCCGGCCAGCCGCTCAGCGATCGCGATCTCGAGGAAGCGCGCGCCTGGGGCGAGCGGCTTAAGGTTCCGGACTACGAGCGCCTGATCGACCTGCTGCGGCACGCGCCCTTTAGCAAAGAACAGAAATCCGATCTGCAGCGCTGGTCCAGCCTCTATGCGCTCAAGCTCGAGGAGGGCGCCGGCCTGGACGTCGTGTACGACGGCGAGCAGCAGCGCACCGAGATGTACGACTGGGCCGTCAGCCATAGCGACGGTTTCGAGCGCCGGGGCAGCGTCCGGGCCTTCGACAACAAGTACTACACCAAGGCGGCCGTCGTTGCGCCAATCTCGCTGCGGACGCCGTTCCACAATGCCGAGTTCTCCTACCTCGTCTCGGTAGCCGACGCCGAGCTGAAGATCCCGGTGACCGGCGCCTACACCATCGCCGACTGGTCGTTCGACGAACGCTACGACGTCGACACCGACCTGCGCGAGCCGGCCGCCGATCGACGCCGCAAGCGCAAGGCCGCCCGCCGGGACTTCGTGCTGGAGATCGCCCGCAACCTCATCCGGCCGAACCTGATGGCGCTGATCGGGCTGGGAGCGCGCTGGATCCAGGTCGATGAGCCGGGCGCCTCGACCGAGCCGGACGAGCTCGATCTCTTTGTCGATAGTTTCAATGCCAGTGTCGAGGGCTTGAACGCGATGTTTTCCACCCACCTGTGCTTCAGCGACTACAACCTGTTCTTTCCGGCGATCGAGCGGATGTCGCAATGCCGCCAGTTCGCGGTCGGCTTCGCCAACTACGACAGCCGCGAACTGGGAACCACGGATCAAGCCCGGCCGGGCTACCACGTGATCAAGAAGTTCGCCGACCTGCCGTACAAGCCGGCGCTCGGTCTGGGCGTGCTGGACATCCACAGCGACTTCATCGAATCGCCCGAGCTGGTCCGCGACCGGGTGCTCTATGCCGTCAACGTCTTCGGCGATCCGGCGCGGATCCACGTCACCCCCGACTGCGGGCTGCGCACCCGCTCCTGGGAGGTCGCCTTCAAGAAGCTGCGCAACATGACGGCCGGGGTCGCCCTGGCCCGCCAGGAACTCGGCCTCAAAGACCCCGCCCGCTAGCACGATCGTGCGGGCCGCCTCGGCCAGCCCCCGCAAGGTACGGCATATCCGCGCGGTTTGAACCAGCCAGGTGACTGTGAGCGAAGCGCAGCTCGCGACACCCTTTCAGCTCGATCCCCGGGCCGTGGTCGGCGAGCTGCCGGGGCGGAAGATCGCGGACCTGACCCTGTCGATCGGCCCGCACGCGATCATCCGCTCCTTCAGCGTCATCTACGCCGGATCCCGGATCGGCGCCCACCTGGAAACCGGCCACGGCGCCGTCATCCGGGAGGAAAACCGCATCGGTGACGACTTCAGCATCTGGAACAATTCGACTGTCGACTATGGCTGCGTCATCGGCAGCCGGGTTCGGGTGCACACCGGGGTGTACATTGCCCAGTTCACCGTCATCGAGGACGACGTCTTCCTCGCCCCGGGGGTGATGATCGCCAACGACCGCCACCCGATCTGCCGCGACTGCATGCGGGGGCCGACCATCAAGCGGGCGGCCCGGGTGGGCATCAATGCCACGCTCCTGCCCGAAATCGTGGTGGGCGAAGCCGCGCTGGTCGGCGCCGGCGCCGTGGTGACTAGGGACGTGCCCGCGCGTGCCGTCGTGGTTGGCAATCCGGCGCGCGTGGTCGGCACCGTCGATCAGCTGACGCACTCACGTTCATATCTGGAGAGGACCGGGTGAGCACGGCGCTCAACGGCGCGGTCCGCTTCGTCGACCTCCAGGCCCAGATCCAATCCCTGCAGCCGGCTCTCAACCAGGCGATGCAGGCGGTGCTGGACCGCGGGGACTTCATCCTCGGCAAAGACGTCGAGCTCTTCGAGCAGGAATTCGCCGCCTACTGCGGCGTCCCACATGCGGTCGGGGTCGACTCCGGGCTGTCGGCCCTCGAGCTGGCCCTGCGGGCGCTCCGCATCGGACCGGGCGACGAGGTCATCACCCAGGCCAATACGTTCATTGCCAGCGCCGGCGCCGTCCTGGCGGTGGGCGCCCGTCCGGTGCTGGTCGACTGCGACGACGACGGGGTCATCCGACCGGACGCGGTGCGGGTGGCCCTGACGCCGGCGACGCGGGCCATCATGCCGGTCCACCTGTTCGGCCGCATCTGCGACATCGAGGCGATCATGGCCATCGCCGACGCCGCCGGCGTCCCCGTCGTCGAGGACGCATGCCAGGCGCACGGGGCTCTCCTCAATGGCCGCCGCGCCGGCAGCTTCGGTATCGCGTCGGCCTTCAGCTTCTATCCCGCCAAAAACCTCGGGGCGTTCGGGGACGCTGGCATGTTGCTGACCAGGTCAGCCGAGCTGGCCGACGCGGTCCGGCAGCTGCGCAACTATGGCCAGAAGACGAAATATCAGCACGTCAGCCTGCCGCTAAACCATCGGCTCGATACCATGCAGGCGGCCGTGCTCCGGGTCAAGCTGCCCCACCTCGATGGCTGGAACGCACGCCGCCAGTATCTGGCGGATGCCTACCGGGAGCACCTGGAGGGACTGCCGATCCGCATCGCGCCGGCCGGCGCGCAGGGCCGGCATGTCTACCACCTGTTCGTGATCGAGACCGAGCAACGCGATCGGCTGCGCGACGCGCTGCAGGCCGGCGGGATCGAGACCGGCATCCACTATCCGACGCCACTCCATCTGCAGCCGGCCCTCAACGAGCTCGGCTACCGGCGGGGCGCGTTCCCCACAGCGGAGCGGCTGGCGGCTCACAGCCTCTCGCTGCCGATCTATCCCGAGATGTCGCTCGCCCAGGTGGAGCTGGTCGCCGGCGGAATCCGCGCCGGCCTTCCTGGCTGATGTATCAGGGCCAATCGATTGCGGTCATCCTCCCTGCCTTGAACGAGGGCGGAAAGATCGGCCGGGCCGTCTCCCGGATCCCACGCCCGCTGGTCGATGAGGTCGTCGTCGTGGATGACGGTTCGACCGATACGACTGCCGCGGAGGCGGAGGCGGCCGGCGCCCGGGTGCTGCGCCACCCGACCAACCGCGGCGTGGGCGCGGCGATTCGCACCGGCATCGAATGGGATCAGGAACACGGCATGGCGCTGACCGGGATCATGGCCGGCGACGACCAGGACGACCCCAACGAGTTGGTGCGCCTCGCCGAGGCGATCGTCGATCGCGGCCACGAGTTCGTCCAGGGGTCTCGCTATCTGCCCCAGGGGCGGCGATTGAACCAGCCGCTGAGCCGCACGGTGATGACCCGCGGCTACTCCGTCCTGTTTTCTTTAGTCACGCTGCGCCGGGTTACCGATGCGACGAACGGCTTCAAGCTATTCCGTACCGCGATCTGCCGCGACTGGCCGCTTGGCCAATCATGGCTGGATCGTTATGAGCTCGAGCCTTACCTGCTCTACCAGGCGATCCGGCGAGGGTACCGGGTCTGCGAGGTGCCGGTGACGAAGTACTACCCGCCCGACCGGTCGGTGGGCTACACGAAGATGAAGGCCTACCGCGACTGGTGGCGCATCGTTCGGCCGATGCTGTTGCTGACCGTTCGCCTCAAGCACTGAGGGTGTTCCCCTCCCCCTTGTGGGGGAGGGTCAGGGTGGGGGGATAATGCTCTCATCGGCATCTCATCTTCCCGCGTTAGCATCCGGGTGCGCCGGTGAGCAAGAAAACCGTCATCGTGCTGGGGATCGATGGCTACCTCGGCTGGGCCACCGCGCTGCATCTCTCCCAGGCGGGACATGACGTCATTGGCGTCGACAGCCTGGTCCGGCGCCGCTGGGACCGCGAGTGCGGCACCCAGAGCCTGATTCCGATCAAGACGATGCCCCAACGCGTCACGCTCTGGCGCCGCCTGACCGGTCACCGGATCGACTGGCGGCAGATGGACCTCTGCGACGCGCGCGCCGTCACCGAGCTGATCCAGAAGACCAAACCTGATGCATTGGTGCACTTTGCCGAACAGCGCAGTGCGCCGTTCTCGATGATCGACCTGCCGCATGCCACCCTCACCCAGGTCAACAACCTGGTCGGGACGCTCAACCTTCTTTTTGCGCTCCGCGATCATGCCCCGAAGGCGCATCTCATCAAGCTGGGCACGATGGGCGAATACGGCACCCCGAACATCGACATCGAGGAGGGCTTCCTCACCATCACGCACAACGGCCGCCAGGACCGTCTGCCCTTCCCGATGCAGCCGGGCAGCTTCTACCACCTGTCGAAGCTGCACGACAGCCACAACATCCAGTTCGCCTGCCGGATCTGGGGACTGCGCGCCACGGACCTGCATCAGGGCGTCGTCTACGGCAACCACACCGACGACGTCGCGATGGACCCCGGGCTGAGCACCCGCTTCGACTACGACGCGATCTGGGGAACGGTGCTCAATCGCTTCTGCGTCCAGGCCGCGCTCGGGCTGCCCCTGACGGTCTACGGCAAGGGCGGCCAGACCCGAGGCTTCCTGGACATCCGCGACACGGTCGCCTGCGTCCGCCTCGCGCTGGAGAATCCCGCCACCGAAGGCGAGTACCGGGTCTTCAACCAGTTCACCGAGCAATTCTCGGTCAAGACCCTGGCGGAGAAGGTCCGCGACGCCCGCGCCGCCCACGGGCTGACCACGAGCATCGTGCACCTGCCCAACCCGCGGGTCGAGCGCGAGGAGCATTACTACAACGCCAAGCATCAGAAGCTTCTCGACCTCGGGCTGCAGCCCCACTATCTCGGCGACACGCTGATCGAGTCCGTCATCGACATCGTCGAGCGGCACGCCTCCCGGGTCGATCCGGTGGAGCTGGAGCAACCGAATGTCGACTGGCGCCGTGGTGGCACGGCAAACTGGCGGCGCCGGCCGGTGGTCGTCAGTTCGAAAACCCCCTCCCCGACCGTCGCCCGGGCGAGGGAGAAGGAGCGCCGGGTCGCTCAGACCCGCTGAGCCTCGGCCTCGGCCGGCAGCGCGTCGTCGGGGACGGGCCGGCGGAACTGGAGGTACGCCCAGCCCAGCGCCGCCTGTGGCACCGACACCAGCAGGTCGACCAGGTGGACGGCGAGGCTGGTAGCCAGCGCGGCGCGCGCCGGCCATCCAATCAGCGTCAGCCCGGCTGTCCACCAGAGCTGGGTCGTCCCCAGACCGCCCAGGCCCTGGACGGGGACCGCGAACAAGAGCGTTCGAATGCTCAGCGCGAACCACACCTGCACCAGCGAAATCGGCTGCTCGATCGCGGCGAACAGCGCGAAATACTGAAGGCCGGTCGCGATTCGGGCGGCCAGCGTGGCCGCCACCAGCAGCATGGGCCGGCTCCCGGATCCGAGCTCCTCGATGGCGACGTGGAGCCGTTGGTGCAGGGCGGGTGGCAAGGGCAAGCTCTCGAGCCAGGTCACGATCAGCCGCCGGGAGCGCGCCCAGAACATCGCGGTCAGCCCGGCGCTGATCAGCAGCGCGATCAGCAGCCCACCGATCAGCAGCGCCCGCGGCAGGTTGACCCCGGCCAGCGGGGCCGTCGCCAGCGCGATCAGCACCAGGCTGGCCACGTCCAGCAAGCGGCTCAAGACCGCGGCACCGGCGCCCACCGCAACCGGAGTTTTGAGTCGGGTGCGGGCCAGCAAAACGAACGCGGCGTCGCCACTCGGGCCGGGCAGGACGAGGCTGGCTCCCCAGCTCGCGAACGTGATGGCCAGCAGCGTCCCGGTTTTGGAGCGTTCGATGCCCAGCAGCAACCGGTACCGCCAGGCCCGCGCCACGATAAAAGCGAAGGCGCCGATCGCCGCCAGCACCGCCAGCCCGGGGGAGATGTCCGACAACGTCTCCACCAGGTCCGCGGTTCGGATGGCTCGCAGCACGAAGAACAGGAGGACACCGCCGACCGCGACCGATACGGCCGCTCGCAGCAGACCGCGACGTTGCCGGCGCAACCACTGCAGGGCCGTCATCGATGAGCTCCACGCCGCGACGGATCCTGGTCACCGGAGGCGCGGGGTTCATCGGCATGCATACGGTGCAGCGCCTCGCCGCGGATGGCTTCGCTCTGCTCGTCATCGATGACCTGCGGCACGCGTGCGGCGAGCCGCTGCCGCCCGGGGTCGACCTGGAAACCGTCGATCTCACCGATCCGGCGTCGGCGTCGGTTGTGACCCACTTCCGTCCGCATGTGATCCTCCACCTGGCGGCGCAGGGTGGCGTCTCGCGCAGCGTCCGCGATCCGGCCGGCGACGCGATGGTGAACGTCGTCGCGACCGTAGGGCTGCTTCGCGCCAGCGTCGACGCCGACTGCCGGCGCGTGATCTTCGCGTCGTCGGGCGGCGCGATCTACGGCCATGCGCCCCATTTGCCGACGCCGGAGCGCACCACCCCGGCTCCGCTCTCGCCCTATGGCGCGGCGAAGCTCGCCGCGGAAGGGTACCTCGGGATGTTCAGTCGCAGCTTCGGGTTGTCCACGCTCGCTCTTCGCTATTCGAATGTCTATGGCCCGTACCAGGACGGCACCGGCGAGGCGGGTGTGGTGGCCATCACCTGTGACCGCTTGCTCTCCGGCCGGCCACCCGAGATCCGCGGGGACGGACAGCAGACCCGCGACTTCGTCTTCGTCGGCGACGTCGCCGACGCCAACCTCAACGCCCTCAAGTCGCGCGCCATCGGCGCCATCAACATCGGGACCGGGGTTGCCACCAGCGTCCGGACTATCGTCGAGGAGCTGACCAGGCTGGCGGCCTACCAGGGCCCGCCAAGTTTTGTCGAGGGCCGTCCCGGCGAGGTGCGCGACACGGCGCTCGAGACGGGGCGCGCCGCGAAGCTGCTCAACTGGAGCGCCCGCACGCCGGTGCGAGATGGACTTAGGCAAACCTTCAGGAGCTTTCAGGAACGGGCCGGGCGGGCACCGGCGCCCGCCACCCCCGGGCCAGCCGCAGCCGAAGCCAGAGAAGGTCACGGATCGCGCGCAGGATCGGAATGAGGCGCGCCCCCGACCGGACGCCGGCGACACGCGGATAATGCCGCACCGGTACCTGCGTGATCCGAAGCCCGCTGCGCTGGGCTTTGAAGTAGAGCTCGGTGTTGAGCAGCGCGGACCGGGCCAGCAACGGTGCCGCGGCCTCGAGCACCTGGCGGCGCATCAGCTTGAGACCGCAATCGAGGTCACGGACCCGAACGCCGTACAGCCCGCGGACCAGCAGGTTGAAGACGCCCGCGATCACGAGCCGGTAGCCCGGGTCGGCGCGGTGCTGCCGCCAGCCCGCGGCCAGGTCGGCGCTTCCCATCAGGCCGCCGAGCGTGACGAGGTCGGCCGGATCGAACTGACCATCGCCATCCATGAAGGCGACGTACTCGGTGCGCGCGGATCGGAGCCCATCGGCCACGGTGACGCCGTAGCCACGCTTGCCCTCGTGCCGGATGACGCGCAGCCGGCTGGCTTGCCCGCCCATCGTGCGGCGCGCCACGTCGACGGTGTCATCGGTGCTGCCGTCGTCGACCAGCACGATCTCCCACTCCGGCGCGAGCCGGGAAAGCGTCCCGACCGACCCGCCGATCACCTTGACCATGTTCGCCGCCTCGTTGTGCGCCGGGATGACGAGGGTTAAGGGCCCGTCGAGCATGGGCACAGGGTACGAGAATGCGACACGGTCCGTTATGAAAGCAGCGCCGCATGAGAAGACGATGAGACCGAAGATCGCTCGCCACATCGGGGTCGACGCGCTGCCATTGGCGCTGGCGTTGCTTGCCGCCATCGTCTACGGATCGATCAGCGTTTACCGGCACAACGTGTTCGCCAGCGGCGCGTTCGACCTCGGGGTCCAGGACCAAACGGTGTGGGGCTACAGCCAGCTGGAGATGATCCCCAACACGGTGGAGATGATCCGCAACCTGCTGGGGGATCATTTCCATCCGATCTTGATGACGATCGCCCCCCTCTACTGGATCTGGAACGACGTGCGGGTGCTGCTCATCGCGCAGGCGGTGCTGATCGCCGCCGGCGGCGTTCCGATCTTCTGGTGGGCCCGCCAGCAGCTGGGATTGCTGTCGGCCATCGCGTTCGAGATCGCCTATCTCGTCTTCTGGGGCGTTCTGTCGGCGGTGGTCTACGACTTCCACCACATCGCCTTTGCCGTCCCCGCAGTGTCGTTTGGTCTGTACGCCGTGCTGACCAAGAACAACCGCTTGCTCTGGGCGATGGTGGTCCTGGGGCTTCTGACCCGGGAGAACATTGCGCTGACGTTCGCAGCGATCGGTGTCTTTGTCATGCTGGCGCAACATCGGTGGCGGCTTGGCGCGGCATTGCTCGCCCTCTGCGTCGTGTGGTTTGTGAGCGTGATCGAGGTCATCATGCCGGCCATCGCGGGCGCGCCGTACGGCCATTGGACGTACCAGGAGCTCGGCAGCGGGCCGGGCAGCGCGCTGCTGCACATCGTTCGCCATCCCATCTCCAGTCTGGCGCTCCTCTTCAACAACACGGTCAAACTGAAACTCTGGGGCGGCCTGCTCGGCGCGTGGCTCTTTCTCCCGATCCTTTCGCCGCTATTCCTGGTCGCGATTCCCACGCTGCTGGAGCGACTGTGGTCGTCGAACCCGGCGCTCTGGAGCGCGAGCTTTCATTACTCGCTCGTGATCGCGCCGGTGCTCGCCTTTGCCGCCATCGACACGCTGTCCCGAATCCGCGGCCTCCTTCCCGGCCGTCTTCGCCAGATCGCGGCGGGCGCCGTCTCGATTGCCGTTCTTGCCGCCGGCCTGGTCCTGACCGTCGGCGTCGTTCGCCCGCTGGATGAGCTCGGTACCTACACCTGGGCGGGGCAGGCCGCTGAGATCCAGTCCTGCCTCGACGTGATTCCTCCGAGCGCCAGCGTCTCGGCGTCAGACGCGCTCTTACCGCATCTCAGCCATCGCCGCGAGATTTACCTGCTGACCATGAGGACCGACGCCGACTACGTGGCCATCGACCTGGCCTCCTACGGTGGGCACTTCTTCGCTGGTGAGCAGACGCAGATCCGTGACGCGATCACGCGATCGTTAGCGGGCGGCTACGGGGTCGCGTGCTCGAAGGGGACGACGGTCGTGCTGCGCCGCGGCGGTGGCAGCCAATCCCTGTCAGAGAAGGTCGCGGCGTTCCTCGGCGGCGGTTAACCGTTGAGCACGAAGTCGTAGGTTGCCGTCAGTCCGCTCGCGGCCACCTCGACCGTCAGGAGCAGGCGCGGGTCGAAGATCGAGTCTTGCTGGTTGCGGCTGACGCCCGGGAAATAGAGCTGGGTGGTGAGGGTCCCCCCGCCGGCGGGCTGCACCTTCACGTGGATGTGCTCGGTGCGCCCCGGATACTCGCCGGGCACCACGGTGTCCAGCGCGTACCGTCCATCTGATCTCGTGGTCTGATTCCCTCGAAGCCGGTAGCCGGCGTTGTCGTAGCTGCCGCTCGCGTCCGCCTGCCAGAAGTCGAGCCGCGCTCCGGCAATCGGGCGGCAATCGCGGCTCAGCACGCGGCCCGACAGCGCCAGGCGGGTGCCCGCCATGCCCGGCTCAACCAGTGACGTGCGCGTCGGCGAACCGGGCTTGAAGTACGGCCCCTCGGTCTGGGCCGGGGTTGGCTGGCCGGAGCACTGTCCCGACGCCTCACTCGTCGCTGATGCCGTCGCAGGGCTGCTGGTGGCGACCGGGCGAGGGGACGCCTGACCACCGCAGGCCGCCAGAAAAAGGAGCATCGCCATAACGCAAAACCGCCTCATCGGGTGACCATCGCTGCCAGCCTACCTGACGGTCGGAACCACGCCAGGAGGTAAGCTCGACCGAGGCAGCAGGGCAGAAAGCCGAGCAGCTCTATGGATCTCCAGGTATGGATTCGAAACACCACGACCATGAACTGAAGGCTGCTGATCGGCCGATGCGAAGAGGCCACATCGGTCTGATCGTCGCTGGATCTCTGATGACGGGATTCGTTGTTTCTATCGTGCTGGTAATCGGCCCGTTCGGAGGAGGTCAAGAACATGTGATCATGGGTACGGCGCTTCTCGGATGGGCTCTCGGGTGGGGGCTGCTGGCGGTGCTCTCGATGCGTTGGACCGATCAACCCCAGCAGTGGGCAGTAGTTCCGGCGGCGCTTATGGCGCTGACTGGCGCCAGCCTCTTGATTTTCAGGCCTGACGCCAACGCATTCAACCTGCTCGGATGGATCTGGCCGCCGGCCTTGATCGCTCTTGCTGTCTGGATGACGGTGCAGGCACGCGGGCACCTGCGTAGCTTCACGCGCCCGTTTGTCCTTTACCCGCTGTTCGTCGCGCTGGTCATTGCCGGGGTCGCAGGCAGCTACGAGACGATTCAAGAACAGGTCGACCGGAGCACGACTGCGATGCCCGGCCACCTAATCGACGTCGGCGGGCGCAGCTTATATGTGCACTGCAGCGGCTCGGGCACCCCCACGGTCGTGCTGGTATCCGGCTTGGCTGAAGCCTCCACCTATTGGGGAGGCTGGATCTCGCCAGCCGTTGCGCAGAACACCACGACCTGCGTTTACGACCGTGCGGGCCAAGGCTGGAGCGACCCACCAGCGAGTCCGCAGGACGGTGTCGCGGTTGCAACCGACCTGCACACCTTGCTGGATCACGCGCATATCCCGGCCCCCTATATTCTGGTCGGTCACTCGACAGGGGGCGCCTACGCGAGGATCTTCGCCGCACGCTACCCGGATCAGGTCGCCGGCATGGTCATGCTCGACTCGCAGCCAAACGAAGCCTTCACCGGACTTCCGGACTTCCCCTCCTTCTACAACATCATCCGTCCAACGTCAGCCCTCTTTCCATCCCTGGCGCGTCTGGGCGTATTTCGGTTGATCAATCAGTTCAGTCCCGACATTTTGCCGGCCCAAACGCGGGACGAAGAACGCGCCGTCACATCGACGGCGAGCCTCAACCGCATTCAACGCGACGAGTTTGCCGAACTGCCAACGACAATCAAAGAGGCTGCCGCGCTTACCACCATCGGCGATCGGCCGCTGATCGTTGTGACGGCAGCCAAAGGGGCTTCGGCCGGGTGGCTGCCACTGCAGGACAAAATGGCCGGTCTATCGACCAACAGCGTTCACCGCGTTCTGCCTGATACCGATCACCCCGGTGTCATCGACGATAGGATCGGCGCCGCGCAGTCAAGTCAAGCGATCCTTGACGTCGTCGCCTCGGTTCGCAGCGGGACGCCGTTGACGAAGTCTTGAGCCGTGGCGCTAGCGAGAAACAGCCACGGGTTGCGCAAGATACTGGTGCACGGAGCCGATGGCCACAGAGCCCTCGCCCACAGCGGCAGCCACCCGTTTGACTGAGCCATGCCGGACATCGCCTGCGGCAAAGATGCCAGGCGCACTGGTTTCAAACGGTAGGGGCGATCGATCCAGCGGCCAGACTTTCGAGGGAATGTCTCTGCCGGTCAGCAGAAATCCGTGATCATCTGCTGCCAATAGCGGACGTAGCCATTGGGTGTGGGGCTCTGCGCCGATCAAGACAAAAAGCCCCGCCGCTCTCACGGTTTCACGATGGCCACTTTCGATGTGCTCCAACTTCAGGCGTTCCAGCCGCGATTCGCCCTGCCCGTCGACGACTCGGGTCTGCAGCCGTAGATCAATATTGGGGGTTGCCTCCAGCTGGGTGATGAGATAGTCGGACATGCTCGCTCGCAACGACCTGCCGCGAACCAGGAGCACGACATGAGCGGCGAATTTCGCCAAATGCAAAGCGGCCTGCCCGGCTGAGTTCGCTCCTCCGACAACGTACACGTCCTCACCGGCCATGGCCGGCGCCTCGACGGTAGCGGCACCATAGAACACACCTGCCCCGACCAGGCGATCAAGACCTGGTGCATCGAGCCGGCGGTAAGTCACGCCGGTCGCGATGATCACCACAGGGGCGCGGAGTTCTGAGCTATCACGCAAGCCAATGACGCGGTCGCCATTCGCCAGCCGTGCCTCCTCTGCTGAGTTGAAAACCAATTCAGCGCCGAAGAATATCGCCTGCTCCCAGGCGCGATGGGCGAGTTCGCCGCCACTTATACCGAGTTGAAATCCGAGATAGTTGCGGATCAAGGAACTCGTCCCGGCTTGACCCCCGATTGCTTCCCGCTCGACAACGACCGTTCCAAGCCCCTCCGAGGCTGCGTTGACCGCTGCTGCAAGGCCCGCCGGTCCGGCACCCACAACCACAACGTCATAGCGAGTGCGCGAAGGCGTGACCTGAATCCCATGAGAAACGGCAAGCTCTGTATCGCGCGGATCGTGCAGGACCGTACCGTCGTGCCGCACGGCAGCGGGTAAGTGGCTGACATCAATGCCGAACTCGTGGATAAGCGCTCGCCCCTCTTCGGAATCCGTTGGGTGAAACTCAAAGGGCACGCCGTTGCGGCTGAAGAGATCGCGGATCTCATGGCTCCGGGAAGACCACTGGTCACCGACGAAACGGTAAACCGCGAAATGTGGCCGGTTCGCGAGCGTCCAAGCGGTCAGCGCCGCCTGGACGTGCGGATAGAGCCACTCCTCTGGTGTCACCCACCCCTTCACCGTCCAGACGTCGATCTGGCCGAGTGCGGTTGCTCGCCGCAGAGTGGGCAATTCGGTGAAGGGAACTCTGGTGTGGTACTGGTCCATTGCGACAAGAAGCAGACGAAAGGCATGAGGGTGCAAACCATGAGCACGCCGTAGGAATTCGATCCCATCGATTCCCGGCAGGCGGAGGTCGGCTGCGACAAGGGCGAGGTCTTGGCGCTGGTCTCGGAGCTGCTCCAACATCGCGAGTCCGTCTTCGGGATTCGCTGCGGCGCGTACCGAATAGTCAGAGCCGAACCGTCGAGCCAGAGCCGCCTCGGTCCGAAGCCGAGCCGGTTCGTCGGCGTCGATGAGAAGCAGGACCGGGGCGTCAGGATTCCGTCCCATACCTACAACCTAGCGAAGAAAGCCGTCGTGAACGCGCAGCCTGCCGGGGTTCAGCTTGCTAGCGGATCGCTTGGTCCGGTTTCATTGTCGGATGTCTGGAAGAAAGCAGCGCATAGTGAAGACCGCACTACTCAGTGCCGCGGCAACCGCGCTCACGGTGAAAGGCGCCCTGGCGGGTCCGCTGGGGGTGGTGGCGGCGGCCCCACTCGACAAGCTCAAGCGCAACGTCGAGGAGAAGAGGCAGCAGGCGCTCACCCAATCCCGCAACGCCCTCGATCAAGCGGGAGCGCGGCTGGTCGGCGGCATTGTGCCGCCGCTTCCCACCGGATCGCCGCCACCATCGCCCCGGGGAGACGCGAACCAGGTCGAGCCGTCCAATGCGGACACTGCCGCGGAGCTGCCTCCCGGGCCCCCCTACCGGCGGGCCTTCATCCGGCGTGTCCTGATCGAGGCGGCGCAACGCCACCAGCTCGACCCGAAGCTGGTTCTGGCGCTCTCCTACTGGGAGAGCGGTTGGGACCAGACCAGGTTGTCGGCGAGCGGCGCGGTGGGACTGATGCAGGTCCTACCCGCCACCGCCGCTGAGGCCGGGCCCGGGTTGCTGGGCCGCCCCATTGATCTCGACGATCCGTACGACAACGCCGATGTCGGCGCGGCCATCCTGCGCGAGGACCTGGACAATTTCAAGGATCCGACGATGGCGCTGGCGGCCTACTACCAGGGCCCCACCAGTCTTCGCGAAAACGGCATGTTCCCCGACACCCAGCAATACGTTCAGGGCATCCTCGACCTGGCCGGCCGAATGAGCTGAGCTCCGCATCTCACTGAAGCCTTAGCCCCCTCTAAGGGCGTTCTCATCCGCGACCCCCAGACTTGGCCCTCGGGTTGCCGGCCTTCACCCGACTCGCGATCCGACCCGGGTCATTAAAACGGCGCGCGCTCTGGTTCGGCCTGGGCCTGGCCATCATCGGACTCTGTTTTCGCGCCGGCGTCAGTGGCGATGGGGTCGGCTATTACAGCTATCTGCCCTCGGTCGTCGCTCACGGTTCGTTCGATCTGGGCCCGGTGTTCGACCGGTTCATCGCCATCAATACCCCGGTGGCCCGCCAGTTCCTTGAGATCACGCTCCCAAACGGCCTCACCGCGGACTACAAACCGATCGGTGCCGCACTGCTGGCACTGCCGTTCTACCTGTTGACGCACGCGATTTTCTTACTGGTCGTGCCCGGCCACCAGGACCCCGATGTCAGCGCCGAATATCAGCTCGCGTTCACGGCGGCATCCCTCTTTTACGCCCTGCTCGCCATGGTCCTGCTTCACCGATTCGTTCGCTCGATCTTCGGTCCGCGCCCGGCCTGGCTGGCGGCGGTCGGGGTGGTGCTCGCCACCCCGCTGGTCGCGTACGTCCTCTTCGGCGCCTCCTACTCGCACACCTTCTCGGTGTTCACGATCACGGCCTTCGCCATCCTGCTTTATGCGACGCGCCACGACCGAACCCCGGGCCAGTGGTTTATCGCCGGCTTGCTCGGCGGCCTGGCCAGCATCACCCACGTGCAGGAGGCGCTCTTTCTGGCGCTGATTCCCGCCGAAGCCGTCTATGAGGTGCTCCACCGCACCTGGAGCCCCCGTAGGCTAAGCGGGTACGGCCTGCTGGCGGCCGGTGTGGCGTTGCCGGTCGTCCCGCAGCTGGTCGTCGACCAGGTGATCTTCCAGCAGTGGCTGCCCCAGCCGGCGCCGAACATCTCGCTCGACTTCGCCCGTCCGCACCTCCTCGACCTGCTGGTCTCGACGCATCACGGCTGGCTGAGCTGGAGCCCGATCGTGGCGCTCGGATTGCTCGGGCTACCGGCGGTCGTTCGCCGGCTCGAATGGTTCGGATCCGGCCTGCTGCTCGTCGGCATCGGCGAGTTCTGGATCAACGCGTCGCTGTCGGACTGGTGGGGCGGTAACGCGTTTGGAGCCCGCCGGATGACGGACCAGAGTCTGCTCATCGGCCTCGGGCTGGCGGCCAGCTGCGCCTGGATGATTGAACGGCGGCTGCATCGGTTGGCGGTCGCGCTGGTGGCGGCGGGGGTCGCCTGGACCGCCCTGCTCCTGGCGCAGTACTACTACCTGATTCGGACCGACGTCGGCCCGCCCTGGCGCGACTTCCTGATCGGCCAGCTGCAGGCCATCGTCTATGTCCCGCGCCTGTTCATCCAGGGGACGATATTGCGAGAGGTCGCCGACGGCGCCTGGCTGCTGGCCCTCTACACCGCCCTGGTGATCGCGGCCGTCGTGGCCGCGGCCATGACGCTCGGCCTGCGGACCGCGCCGCGAGTCAATGGCCGGCCCGGCGGAGGTATACCGAGTCTGGATAGCTCTGAAAGGCCAGCTCGTAGTCTCGTGCCAGTACCGGCGCGATTTCCGGCCACTGGCTGAGCGCCTCCTCCGATGTGACGATCAGCTGTGGCTGCATCGCGCCCACTCGGTCGGCGACCGCCGACGCTGAGCCCAGCAGCACGACATTGTTGTAGACCGGCGCCGTCGGCAGAGCCAGCGGAAGGTCCGCCAGCAGGTAGAGCCAGGCGGACGATGACCAGATCACCGCGCTCGACTGCGAGAGACCGTGCTCGCGAATCCAGGCTGCGGTGGCCTCGTCGGCGGGACTGCGGATGTCGAGCTGCGCGGACCATGCGGTGCGCTGCTGTCCCAGCTGTGCCTTGGGCCAGGCGGCGTAGGCCTGGAGCGCATTGAAATCGGTTCCGGCCACCAGCGCCAGTGGCACGGTCACAGCGAAGGCGGCGGCCAGCGGCGCGAGTCTCCAGCGGACCGGCAGACGAATCGGACGGATCGACCCAAGCGCCAGGATCGTCGGCGCCAGTGCCGGCACCAGGAAATGCGGATAGGGGCGGTTCGCGATTGACGATACCGCGAGCTCCGCGCAGGCCCATAACCAGAGCGGCCACGTCGCCCGCACGTCGCGCCGGGCGGTGAATGCGCCAAGCAGCGCCAGCGCCGGCCCCAGAATTCGCAGGCC
>Ga0209474_10001774_pt1 | contig 20523 bp, 19 predicted proteins | sample GraSoiAngelo_145_FD_185902 | JGI IMG/M metagenome (GOLD analysis project Ga0209474, IMG submission 185902) | Grasslands soil microbial communities from the Angelo Coastal Reserve, California, USA - 14_1009_05_20cm (SPAdes) (version 2) | ecosystem: Environmental > Terrestrial > Soil > Grasslands... | reverse complement strand
CATGCCGGCGAGCCGAATCACCGCGCTCACGCACATCATCAACGATCCGATCATCAGAACTTCCTCCGCGTTAGGGGATGGGTAGCCGGGGGGAGAAGGCAGGCTCACGCCCTGTATCTGCCATTGTGACTTGAAGTCATGCAACGGGCTGGCTTACCTGTTTTCGGCATCGAATCCTCGAAAAGGTTCAAACCCAAAGAAGCGGGGCGGGAAAGCGTCGGAAATGGAAGATTTTGCGCACGCCCTGGCCAACTTCGTGCGCGATCATCAGGCCTGGGCCGCACCGATCGTTCTGGTGCTGGCGTTCGGCGAATCGCTTGCCTTTATCTCGCTGCTGATCCCGGCCTGGGGCGCGCTGGTCGCGATCGGCGCGCTGATCGGCGTCAGCGGCATCTCGTTCTGGCCGGTCTGGATCGCCGGCGGCATCGGGGCTGCACTCGGCGACTGGCTCTCCTACTGGTTCGGCTACAAATTCAAGGAGCAGGTCGCGCAGATGTGGCCGCTGTCGCGCTATCCCGAACTATTGCCGCGCGGCGAGGCTTTTGTGCAGAAGTGGGGTGTGCCGAGCATTTACATCGGCCGCTTCTTCGGGCCGTTGCGGGCCTCGGTGCCGCTCGCCGCCGGAATATTCGAGATGCCTTATTGGAGCTTCCAGATCGCCAATTTCGTCTCGGCGCTGATCTGGGCAGCGGCGCTTCTCTTGTTCGGCGACGTGATCGCGCAGATCATGGAATGGCTGTGGCGGGTGGTCTAGCCGCCAGCCCGTGTTCGCAACCCCCGTGTTCGCAAGCCATGGCTACCCGATGGTGCCCGCTCGCTGGAATCCGACGATCTGAGCGGTTTTTCTTGACGCCATGCGGCCGCGGCCTTATAGCCGCGCCCATGATCAACGCCGCGACCATCCTGATTGCTCGCCGCCGCCGTACCTCAGCGGGATGGGCGGTCGTCTGCGTTTAAGATCGCCTCTGCCGCTGGATCCGGTCCGCGGCATTTCCTTCAAAAACTGCGCGATCTGATCCGCCGGCTCCTACGTCAAGCAGGAGTTCGACATGTATACGCCACCCCAGTTCAAGCCTGATCGCGCCGCGAGCCTGGCGTTTGCGGAAGCGCGCGGATTCGGCATGGTGTGCGCATTCGACGGCAGCAAGCCGATCGCGTCCCTGCTGCCATTTTATCTCGATCATACCGACGACGGCACGGCGCGGGCGATGTTTCATGTCGCGCGTCACAATCCGCTGGTGGCATTGGCAGATGGAACATCATCGTGGCTGCTGGCCGTCAGCGGTGCCGATACCTATGTATCGCCGGATTGGTACGCCTCGCCGGATCAGGTGCCGACCTGGCTCTACCAGGCGGTGCACCTGACGGGGATGGTGCGGAAATTGTCGGACGACGAACTCGCCGTGCAACTCGACACGCTCAGCGCGAAATTCGAGGACTGGCTGGCGCCGAAGCCGCCCTGGACATCATCGAAAATGACGGCCGGACGACTGCAGGCGATGAAGAAGGCAATCGTGGGTCTGGTCATGACAGTTGAGGACGTCGAAGGCAGCTTCAAGCTCAACCAGCACAAATCCGACGCAGATCATGCCGCGATTGCCTCGGCGCTGACGCAGCGGCACGACGAGGCCGCACGGTTGATCGGAACGCAGATGATCGCGTTACGGCTGCAGTTGGACTACAACCCACCAATGCGTGTCAGTATACCCGCGTATGGAAGGAACGCGCCATGACTCTCTCCGACACACAGCGGCCCAAGGGCCAAGCCCCGACGGCCGCCGCCTCCAGCAGGCCCGCCGTATTCGTTGATGGCGCGGCTGGAACGACGGGCCTCGGCATTGGCGAGCGCCTTGCCCTGCAGAACGACGTAGCCGTGAAAAGCATTGCTGAGGAAAAGCGCAAGGATGCGGGAGCCAAGCGTGCGCTGATGGAGGAAGTGGATCTCGTCATCCTCTGCCTGCCGGATGATGCCGCCAAAGAGACCGTCGCGCTGATTGACAGCATGGGGCCTGCCGCACCCAAAATCCTGGATGCATCCACGGCCTTTCGGGTCGCTGGCGACTGGACCTACGGCTTTCCGGAACTCACGCCTGATCAGGCGGACAAGATACGGGTGGCGCGAAAAGTCTCAAACCCGGGCTGCTATCCGACAGGCGCGGTGGCGCTGCTCCGGCCGCTTGTCGATGCCGGTCTTGTTCCTGTGGACTATCCCGTCACCATCAACGCGGTCAGCGGCTATTCGGGCGGCGGCAAGTCCATGATTACAAGATTCGAGGACGCCGCTGCCCCGGCCTTCGAACTCTACGGCCTCGGCTTCGAGCACAAGCACGTGCCGGAGACGCAAGCCTACGCAAATCTCGCGCGTCGGCCGATCTTCGTGCCGTCGGTCGGCAACTACCGGCAAGGCATGCTGGTATCAGTGCCGTTGCACCTCGATACGCTCCCGGGCAAGCCTGATGGGGCTGACCTCCACGCCGCGCTGGCGAAGCGCTACGCTGGGAGCGCCTACGTCTCGGTCATGCCGCTGGATAATGCCGCGGCAAAGAGTGGAAAGATCGAGCCTGAGGCGCTCAACGAGACCAACCGGCTTGAGCTCTACGTCTTTGCGAGCGCCAAATATCCGCAAGCCCTGCTGGTCGCGCGTCTTGATAATCTCGGTAAAGGCGCCTCGGGCGCCGCCGTCCAAAACATGCGGCTGATGTTGGGCTTTGCCGATTGAGGAGCTTTTAAACCACTTTGAAGATCGCCAGCGCCAGCACCGCCTGCGCCAGGAAGCCGACCGTGAAGGCGAGCGTCCGGAACACCGGCAAGCCTATTGTGTAAACGATCAGGTGGGCGAGGCGGGACCAGAAATAGACCGCGCAGGCGAGCACGGTCCATTGAGTGGAATAGTCGGCCGCATTGAGGATCAAGACCAGCGGCGCGAAGATCACGAGGTTCTCGACCGCGTTGTCGTGCGCGAACATCAACCGTGTGGCCCATTCCGCATGCGGCTTGGCGTTGCGCGACGGATTGTCCATCGTGCCCGAGAGGCCGCGAACCTGGCAGCGATTGATGATGTAGGGGATCCACAACAGGCCGGTCAGAATCACCGTCAACGTCAGCCAGAACAATTCACGCGTCATTGGTTTCCCCTCAATTCGTTCCAGGTCTGATTCCGGTCTCGTTGCTCGAGACCGCCGCTTATACCTAAGCGCGCAGCATTGCGCTACGCGCGGACCTTGACGTAGCTGCCGGGCGCGTCCTCGATCGGCGGCGTCGTCGCGCTGCCGACCGCGCGGGCCGGCACTGGCTCGGCGTCGATGCTCTCGAGCCACGCGCGCCAATCCGGCCACCACGAACCCTTATGTTCCTGGGCCCCCTTGATCCAGTCGGCCAGCGAAACGTCCTTGATGTTGTCGTTGGTCCAGAACTGGTACTTGCCGCCCTCAGGCGGGTTGACGACGCCGGCGATATGGCCGGACCCGGACAGCACGAATTTGACCGGGCCGCCGAAGAATTGCGATCCGTAGAGCACGGAATCCGCTGGCGCGATGTGATCCTCGCGCGTCGCCAGATTATAGACCGGCACTTTCACCTTCGAGAGGTCGAGCAGAGTGTTGTCGAGCACCATGCTGCCGGTGGAAAGCCGGTTTTCCAGATAGCAGTTGCGCAAGTAGTAGGAGTGATTGGCCGCAGGCATCCGCGTCGCGTCCGAATTCCAGTGCAGCAGGTCAAACGCGGAGGGCGGCTGGCCCTTCAGGTAGTTGCTGACGACATAGGACCAGATCAAATCGTTCGAGCGCAGCATGTTGAAGGCCATCGCCATCCGGCCGCCTTCGAGCACGCCGGTAGCCTGCATGTCGCGCTCGAGCGCCGAGATCTGGTCCTCATCGACGAACACCAGGAGATCGCCGGCGTGGGTGAAATCGACCTGGGCCGCGAACAGCGTTGCCGAGGTCACGCGCACCCGGCGCTTTTCAGCGAGCCAGGCGAGCGTTGTCGCGAGCAGCGTGCCGCCGACGCAATAGCCGGCGGTGTGTACCTTCATCTCGCCGGTGACTTTTTCGATGACGTCCATCGCCGTCAGCGGACCTTGCTTCATGTAATCTTCGAAGGTCTTCTTGCCGAGCTCCCGGTCCGGGTTGACCCAGGAGATCACGAATACCGTGATGCCCTGATCGACGCACCATTTGATGAAGGATTTCTCCGGCCTGAGGTCGAGGATGTAGTACTTGTTGATCCAGGGCGGCACGATCAAAAGCGGCGTGCGCAGCACGTTCTCGGTCGTCGGCTCGTACTGAATCAGCTGCATCAAATCGTTCTGGTAGATCACCTTACCCGGCGTGGTTGCCATGTTGACGCCGACCACAAGGTTGGCGGGATCGGACTGGCGGATGCGCAGCGTGCCGTGTCCGGCCTCGATGTCCTCCGCCAGCATCGTCATGCCGCGCACCAGATTGTTGCCGTTCGACGCCAGCGTCTCGCGCAGCACTTCCGGATTGGTGAAGACGAAATTGGATGGCGCGATCGCGTTGGTGATCTGCTGGACGTAGAACTCGGCCTTCTTGCGCGTGTGCGGATCGACGCCCTCTGCGTCACGCACCAGATCCTGCGCCCATCGCGTCGTCAAGAGATAGAGCTGCATCACGAAATCGAAGAACTGGTTCGATTTCCACTCGGGGTCCTTGAAACGCCTGTCGCGCGGCGAAGGCTCGATCGCCGGCCGCACGTCTTCACCGGCGAGGCGGCGCACCGATGAACCCCACAGGTCCAGATAATCCTTGGCGATCCTGGTCTGCATATCCGACGCGCGCATGTTGTCGGTCAACCAGTATTCCGCGACCGCGCTGAACGTCTTGATCACCTCGGCGATTTCGCTGGGCGGCTTGTCCTGGAGTTCACCCTTCTCAAGCGGCTTTAGATAGGCCGCAAGGGCGCGGCCGCTGTTTTCCATGGCCTTCGCGATGTTCATCGCAAAGGCTTCCGGGTCGAACTTGTTGGGATCCCTGGTCTCAACCGAAACGTCACTCATGTGACCGACACTAACGCTTCATTTCGGGTTCGTCACCGCACCGTCGCGGCCAGCAGATTTGGGGTTAACCTTAAGTCCTCGATGTGCTGCACTGCGACAAAACATCTTGGTTCTGACATATTGAGGTCCCAACGGTGCGATTTGCTCTTCAGCCTTTAATCGTTTCGGACGACAATGGTTTGGCCCGGAGCCGGTCGCCCGCCAAATAAAGGCGGGGACACGCGGGGCCGGCGAAGCGGGGACGTTCGCGAGATGTCGGCAGGCCGGCAAAACAGGGTGGTTGCATGGGGTGTGCTGCTGATGGCGGCACTTGCCCTCGGCGGCTGCTCAAGCACGATCGCCGATTTACCGGTGGTCGGCACGCCGGCGGACGCGCCGGCGCGGCCCAAGGAGGCCGGTGCTTACCTCCCGGTGCACGATTTGCCGCCGGATCGCGACGAAGCGGTGATACCGCCGAAGGAGCGGGCCAAGATCGAGTCCGAGCTGATTGCGGCGCGGGACCGCCAGGCCTCTACCAATGCGCAGAACGGCGCGGCGAAGTGAGTTGAAGCTGGCGCAAGCCCGCGTCCGTGCTAAAAGAAACCAATTCAACAGTACATCAGGGCGAGGATTAGAGTTTTGCGCCTGATTTCGCGCTAAGTCCCTGACTTGGTGCGATTTCCGGACCAAACGGAATTTCGTCTCGCTCGCCCTGACGTGGGGCGATTCTGCCTCTCGCCGGTTGCCGGAGCCAAGGACCCATGGAAGAATTTTACCGCATCCGCCGTCTGCCGCCTTACGTCTTCGAGCAGGTCAATCGGGCCAAGGCGGCCGCGCGGAACGCCGGCGCCGACATTATCGATCTCGGCATGGGCAATCCCGACCTGTCGACGCCGGCGCATGTTATCGAGAAACTGAAGGAGACGCTGGGCAAGCCGCGGACCGACCGCTACTCCGCCTCGCGAGGAATTCCCGGCCTGCGTAAAGCGCAAGCGGCCTATTACGCGCGGCGTTTCGGCGTGAAGCTCAATCCCGAGACCCAGGTCGTTGCGACGCTGGGGTCCAAGGAGGGATTTGCCAATGTGGCGCAGGCGATCACCGCGCCCGGCGATGTCGTGCTGTGTCCGAACCCGAGCTATCCGATCCACGCGTTCGGGTTCCTGATGGCGGGCGGCGTGATCCGCTCGGTGCCGTCGGAGCCGACGCCGCAATTCTTCGAGGCGGTCGAGCGCGCCATCATTCATTCGATCCCGAAACCGCTCGCGCTTGTGGTCTGTTATCCCTCCAATCCGACCGCCTATGTCGCGGACCTCGATTTCTACAAGGATCTGGTGGCGTTCGCGAAGAAGCACGAGATCTTCATCCTGTCGGATCTCGCTTATGCCGAGGTCTATTTCAACGACAAGAATCCGCCGCCCTCGGTGTTGCAGGTTCCAGGCGCGATCGATGTGACCGTCGAATTCACCTCGATGTCGAAGACGTTCTCGATGGCCGGCTGGCGCATCGGATTTGCCGTCGGCAATGAGCACATCATCGCCGCGCTGGCGCGGGTAAAGTCCTATCTCGACTATGGCGCGTTCACGCCGGTCCAGGTGGCTGCGACTGCCGCGCTGAACGGTCCGGAGGATTGCATCCGCGAGATGCGCGACACCTATCGCAAGCGGCGCGATGCGCTGGTGGAGTCGTTCGGACGCGCGGGCTGGGAAATCCCGCCGCCGGAGGCTTCGATGTTCGCATGGGCGCCGTTGCCCAAGGCGTTCCGCGAGGTCGGCAGCATGCAATTCGCAACCCTGATGGTGGAGAAATCCGGCGTCGTGGTTTCACCCGGCGTTGCCTTCGGCGAGCATGGCGAGGGCTTTGTCCGGATCGCCATGGTGGAAAACGAGCAGCGTATCCGCCAGGCTGCCCGCGGCGTCCGCCGCTTCCTTGAAAGCGGCCTTGAAACATTGCACAACGTGGTTCCTCTCGCCAATCGGCGTTAGGCATGATCCGGAAATGCATGTCCTCGGGCTTGACCCGAGGATGGAGAGGGTTTTCGGATCAAGTCGTGCCCAAAAAAACCCCTCCCGGGACGTACGTTTCGTCATGGTCGCACCCCTGAAAGTGGGTATTGCGGGGCTCGGCACCGTTGGCGCCGAAGTCGTCCGCCTCATCGAAGAGCAGGGCCGAGCCTTGTCTGCCCGCATTGGTCGCGGCGTGCGCGTGGTGGCGGTCACCGCGCGCTCAAGGGCGAAGAAGCGCGCCGTCAGTCTCGACGGCATCGCCTGGGCCAAAAATCCGCAGGAGCTCGCAAGTGACCCCACCATCGATTGCCTGGTCGAACTGATCGGCGGTTCCGGCGACCCGGCGCTATCGGCGATCGAGACCGCGTTGAAGTCCGGTAAGTCGGTGGTCACGGCAAACAAGGCGCTGATCGCCAAACACGGGTTGCGGCTGGCGCACTCGGCCGAGAAGCACGGCGGAGCGCTCAATTTCGAGGCGGCCGTCGGAGCCGCGATCCCTGTCATCAAGACCCTGCGCGAGGGTCTTTCCGGAACCAGCATCAATCGCGTCTACGGCATCCTCAACGGCACCTGCAACTACATCCTGACGCGGATGGAACAGGAGGGGCTGTCGTTCGCCGAATGCCTGAAGGACGCCCAGCGGCTCGGTTACGCGGAGGCCAATCCGTCATTCGATATCGATGGCCACGACACCGCGCAGAAGCTTGCGATCCTTGCCAGTCTCGCGTTCGGCACCAGGGTCGCGCAGAGCGCGGTCTATGTCGAAGGCATTTCGTCCATCGCGCCCGAAGATCTGCGCGCCGCGGCCGAACTCGGCTATCGGGTCAAGCTGCTCGGGGTGGCGGTGCGCACCGCCAAGGGCATCGAGCAGCGCGTGCATCCGACCATGGTGCCGAAGTCATCCTCGATCGCGCAGGTGATGGGGGTGACCAATGCGGTCACCATCGACGGCGAAGGCCTTTCGCCGATCACGCTGGTCGGTCCGGGCGCCGGTGGTGCTGCGACAGCGTCCGCCGTCGTGGCCGATATCGTCGATGTCGCCCGCGGTATCCGCGCCAAACCGTTCGGACGCCCGGTCGAGCGCTTGCGCGCAACCACCAAAGCCCCGATGGAGCGTCACGAGGGCGGCTATTATATCCGCCTGATGGCGCGCGATCTTGCCGGCACGGCCGCGACTATCGCCACCCGGCTGGCGCAGCAGAAGATTTCCATCGAATCGATTGTGCAGCGCCATGGCAATGGCTTCGATGCAGCGGGAACCGCGAACAAGGCTTCGCCGGTGCCGGTGATTCTGATTACCTATGCAACCAGCGAGGACGCGGTGTACCGCGCGCTCGAGGCGGTGCAGCGCGACAAGGTGATCAGCGGCCGGCCGCAGGTGATACGGATTGAGAAAAATTAGCGCATGATTAGAACCGATCGCGCGTTGAAATGATTGATTGCGGGCAGAAAGACCTGCCGCAAAGTCTTAACGTGAAGTCTTAAGGAGTGCGCCGATGACGACCCATATTTCCGTTCCGCCGCAGCTGTTGCTGGAGCGCATTCTGACGCTGGAGATCGTGCGGGTGACGGAGCGTGCGGCGGTGTCGGCCGCACGGCTGCGCGGCCATGGCAATGAGAAGGCGGCCGACCAGGCCGCCGTTGACGCGATGCGGCGCGAACTGAACAAATTGCCGATCGAGGGCACGGTGGTGATCGGCGAGGGCGAACGCGACGAAGCGCCGATGCTGTTCATCGGCGAGAAGGTCGGCATCAACGCTGGTCCGCAAGTCGATATCGCCGTCGATCCGCTCGAGGGCACCACGCTGTGCGCCAAGGCCATGCCGGGCGCGATCGCGACCATGGCGATGGCCGATGGCGGCACGCTGTTGCACGCGCCCGACGTCTACATGCAGAAGATCGCGGTTGGCCCCGGTTACAAGAAAGGCGTCATCGAACTTGATGCCTCGCCGGCCGACAATGTGCGACGCCTCGCCAAGGCCAAGGGCGTCGACACTTCGGCGATCACGGTGTTGGTGCTCGATCGGCCGCGCCATGCCGAGATCATCGCCGGCGTGCGCTCGACCGGCGCTGCGGTTCGTCTCATCACCGATGGCGACGTCGCCGGCGTGATCCATTGCGCCGATCCTGACAACACCGGCGTCGACATGTATATCGGCACCGGCGGTGCGCCCGAAGGCGTGTTGGCGGCGGTGGCGCTGCGCTGTATCGGTGGCCAGATGCAATGCCGGCTCATTCTCGATACCGATGAGAACCGCGCACGCGCGCACAAGATGGGCGTCAGGGATCCCAAGATGGTTTACGGCATCGAGGACATGGCGAGGGGCGACTGCCTGTTCGCCGCGACCGGCGTCACCACGGGCTCGCTGTTGTCGGGCGTGAAATTCCGCAAGGATGTCATCGAGACCGAGACCGTCGTGATGCGCTCGGTCACCGGCACGGTGCGTTACATCAAGGGCGAGCACCGCCAGCTTGAGAAATTCCATCTCGATTGAGCGAGCGCGGGATACTCTATCCATCGTCATTCCGGAGCGCGCGTCGGCGCGAACCCGGAATCAACGATCGGGAGTATGGATTCCGGGCCTGCGCCAAGCGGCGCATCCACGGTGTGCAATTGCACATCGGGGAATGACGAAATAGGAACGAGTGCGAATAATAATAAAGAGGAACCGCGCATGTCTGATATTTCGGCGGTGAAGGCCCTGGTGTTCGATGTGTTCGGCACCGTGGTCGACTGGCGCACGAGCCTGATCGCGGATTTCAGCAAATGGTCGGAAGATCGCGGCATCAAGGCCGACTGGACCGCGCTGGTTGATGGCTGGCGCGCGGTCTATGCCGCGTCGATGGATGAGGTCAGAAAGCATCCCGAGCGCGGTTACGTGATCTTGGACCAACTTCATCGACAGTCGCTGGAAAAACTGGTTGCGCAGCTCGGGATATCAGGCTTGACCGACGCCGATCTGCATTACCTGACGATGGGCTGGCACCGGCTCCATCCCTGGCCGGACAGCGTCGCAGGCCTCACCCGGCTGAAGAAAAAATACATCATCTCGCCGCTGTCGAACGGCAATGTCGCGCTTCTAACTAACATGGCGAAGTCCGCAGGGCTTCCCTGGGATTTGATCATGTCGGCTGAACTTTTCCAACACTACAAGCCCGATCCCGAAACCTATCTAGGTGCAGCGAAGCTTTTGTGCCTGCCGCCGGAGCAGGTGATGATGGTGGCCGCGCACAATCATGACCTGAAAGCCGCGCAAAAGCAGGGATTGAAGACCGCCTTCGTCGCGCGGCCGGCCGAATACGGTCCGTTGCAGAAATACGATTTCGAGGCCAAGGGCGATTGGGATATCGTGGCCAAGGATTTTGGCGGCATCGCCGACAAGATGGGGTGCAAGTCCCTCTGAAGCGAGCGTAGCCCGGATGAGCGAAGCGATATCCGGGCTGGCGGCTCAACACAGGCTCCCGCATGTCGCTGCGCTCATGCGGGCTACATGATATACGGCTCGGCGTTTGTCGAATCCTCGCTCCATGATTATCTCTCGAAAGCATCATGACGCTTCCCGCAATCGCACTACCCACTGAGGCGCTGCCGGCGTTTCTTGGTGTCGTGCGCTCGGCGACCGACAAGCTATGGCGCGACCGGCTCGATGCGCGGGGTGCGGCGCGGGCGCTGGCGATCGCGCAGCGCCATCAATTGCCGGAAATGCTGGCACGGGTACTGGCTGGGCGCGATGTCGAGATCGATGCGGTCGAGGATTTTCTCGATCCGACCATCCGCAAGCTAATGCCTGATCCCTTCACCGTGACGCAGATGGAAGCTGCGGCCAAACGCATCGCGGACGCGGCCGTTCGGGGCGAGCGGGTCGCGATCTTCGGCGACTATGACGTCGACGGCGCCACCTCGGCGGCGCTGCTCGCCTGGCACCTGCGCCATTGTGGGCTCGATCCGCTGATTCACATTCCCGACCGCATCTTCGAAGGCTATGGCCCCAATATCGAAGCTATCAGCATGCTCGCGGGCAAGGGCGCCACGCTGCTGGTGGCGGTCGATTGCGGCACCACCAGCATCGAGCCGCTGGTGGAAGCGCGGCGGCTCGGAATGTCGGTCGTCGTCATCGACCACCATCAATGCGGCGACGTGTTGCCGATTGTCGATGCGCTGGTCAATCCGAACCGGCCTGACGATCTCTCCGGCCTCGGCCATCTCGCCGCGGTCGGGCTGACGCTGATCACGCTGGTCGCGGTCAACCGCGAATTGCGGGTACGGGGATTCTGGACCAGCGAGATGCCGGAGCCGGATCTGTTGGGCATGCTGCATCACGTGGCGCTCGGCACGGTTGCCGATGTCGCGCCGCTGATAGGGTTGAACCGGGCTTTCGTCGCAAAAGGCCTGATCGCGATGCGCCGGCGCGATCATGTCGGCCACACTGCGTTGATGGATGTGTCGCGGCTGAATGGCCCGCCGGAAGCCTGGCATCTCGGCTTCATGCTGGGGCCGCGCATCAATGCCGGCGGCCGCATCGGACGCGCCGACCTCGGAGTGCGGCTACTCCTGCAAGGCGACGTGTCGGAGGCCGCGCGCATCGCCGCCGAGCTCGACCGGCTCAACAGCGAACGCCGCATCATCGAGCAGGCGGCGGAAGCGCAGGCCGAGGCCGAAGCGCTGGCCTCGCTCGGGCTTGAAGACAAGGGCGCGGTCATTGTGACGGCGTCGGAAGGCTGGCATCCCGGCGTGGTCGGCCTCGTCGCGTCGCGCCTGAAGGACAAATTCTCGCGCCCGGCGTTTGCAATCGCGCTGGAGCCGGGCGGCATCGGCACCGGCTCGGGTCGTTCGATCGGCGGCGTCGATCTCGGCAAGGCGGTGCGTCAGGCCGTTCACGATGGTCTGCTCGTGAAGGGCGGTGGTCATGCCATGGCCGCGGGCGTGACGCTGCGCAAGGAGCGGCTCGCTGAATTCCGCGCTTACATGGAAGGCGCGCTCGCCCATGACGTGGCGCTGTCGCGCCATGCCAACGAGCTCTTCATCGATGGGGCCGTCAGCGCGCGTGCGGTGACGCCCGAACTGGCAGCGACCCTCAATCGCGCGGGACCGTTCGGCAGCGGCAATCCGGAACCGGTAGTGGCGCTGCCGTCGCATCAACTTGTGTATGCCGACGAGGTCGGCCAGGCGCATTTGCGGTTGCGCTTCAAATCCGGCGATGGCTCAATCGTCAACGCCATCGCGTTCCGCTCGATCGGACAGAAACTCGGCAACGCGCTGGTGGCCCATCGCGGCCAGCCACTGCACGTGGCGGGATCGCTCAGCGTCGATCGTTACCAAGGCACGGAGCGGGTACAGTTGCGCGTGCTCGACGTTGCGGTGCCGGATCCGGGACCAGCGGTGATCCGCTAACCGCCCTGCCGCAGCCGCGCCAGCACCTTCAGCCCGCCATAGCCGTCGGCGGGCTCTAATCCCATCTTCACCTGATAATCCCGGATCGCCTTCATGGTGTCGTTGCCGACGCGGCCGTCGGTACCGCCGGTATCGAAGCCGGCTTTGGTCAGACGGAGTTGCATTTCCTGCACCTCCGCAAGCGTCAGCGCGCGCTCGGAGCCGGGGAACGGCTGAATGAAGGGCGGCGCGCCCAGAATGCGGTCGCCGAGATGGCAGATCGCCAGCGCGTAGTTCATCGACGGGTTGTAGCTGCGCACCGCATAGAAGTTCGGACCTAGCAGGAATGCCGGCCCGTCCGGCACCGGCACCCACAATTGCGCGGAGGCGTTCGGCTGCGGGAAGGGCTGGCGGTCGGCGCGGCTTACACCGGCGCTCGACCATGCCGCATACGTACGGTTGCCCCTGGCGCTGTCGCTCGCGCCGCTGACCTCGTAGCCCCAGTGCTCGCCGCGATGATACTTCCCGCGATTGACCAGGAATTTCGCGGTCGATCCCAGCGCGTCGTCGGGCTTGCCGAACGGCGATACCCTGCCATCGCCGTCGTAATCAAATCCGACATTGAGCCAGACTTCCGGCATCCATTGCGTATGTCCCATCGCACCCGCCCAAGAGCCGCGCATCTCCTCAGGACTGCTCCAGCCGCGATCGACGATCCTCAATGCATTGATCAGTTCGGATTCCCAATAGGCGCGGCGCCGCGGCGCGTTCCAGGCCAGTGCTGCGAGCGAGGGAAATACCGGGTGCATATGGTTCTGCTGCACCTGCGGATCGCCGTACGCGGATTCGACGCCCCACAGCGCGAGCAGCGTGCCGCGCTCGACCCCAAAATCCCTTTCGATGCGCGCGAACAGCGGCTCGTTTTTCTGCAGCGCCTTCTTCCCGGCGATGATGCGCCAGTCCGAGACGCGACGATTGATGTATTGCCAGATCTGCTCGCTGAATTCAGGCTGCGCCACCATCTGCGGGAATACCGACATGTCGGGTTCGATGCGACCCATCACCCGCGTCCAGGTCGTTTCTGAGATGCCCTTTGCGAGCGCATGCTTTCGAAAATTGGTGCGCCATTGATCGAAGCCCGGCGGCGCCGCGGCCGGCGCAGTGAGCGGATCAGCAAAGAGGGCGCCGGCGCCAAGAGCGTATTGCAGGAGCATGCGCCGGCTCGGTGCCTTCAGGGAATCAAGCCGTTTCATAACCACAGTCTAGCGCGCCCCGGCGATTGCCGCAGTCGTTCCGGCCGGGGAACTAGCTCTCGCGCCGCGATTCCGCAGCAATTTGGGCCAGCCAGCGCCGGACCGCGAGTTCCGCATTTCGGCTCAGCCCCGCCGCGAGCCGCCGCTCGAGGGCCATCACCCGGCGCCGGCAGTCCTGCAGCAGGGTCGCGCCGCGGGGGCTCAGCGTCCACTGCAGCACGCGGCCATGGACGGGATGGGGCGATTTCCGGATTGCGCCGTTGCGCTCGAGGTTGCGGATGATGACGCCGACCGTTTGCGGTGTGAGCAGGGCAACGCGGGCGACGTCCGCGCCCGAAAGGCCTGGATAGGCCTTGAGCATGGTGAGCACGGCAAATTGCGGCGGTGTGACGCCGAGGTCGGCAAGCGAGCGTTCCATCTGCAAACGCGTGGCGGCCTGGGCCTGACGCAGGAGATAGGCGAGGTGGCCTTTTTCGCCGCGCTTGCCTTCGCCGGGCGGCGGCGGGCGGACGGGAACTGTGACAATTCCGTCAATGACACCCCTTCGCTTCACCGTTGTTCTAGCCTTGCGCGACATATAAGAGCTCTTATAACGTACCAGCATACTGATAACAATACGAGGTGGCGAACATGTCTCACCCCGTAGTGAATACGATAACTTCAAGGCGCTGGCGCTCTGATGGAGCAACAATCACTTCCAGGAGGAGACCAACATGACATCAATGCCGGCAACTGTCCCGTTCGTGGCGCCGTGGCCCCGGACGCGACCGGTTGGACTTGCTATCGTTGCAGGTCTGGCCTGCGCTTTAACCGTCGCAAAAGCGGTGCCCGTGACGATGGATGCGATATCCGGTGCGCTGGCGCCGCTTTGCGCGACCGCCAGCGCTGCGGGATCGCCACTCGACACGGTCGAACCGATCGCCTCCTACGCACTGCCAAATGTACCGGGCAAACGAGTGACGATTGTGCGCGTGTTCTACGGCCCCGGAGGTTTCACGCGCGCGCATCGGCATGCCGGCTCGGTGACGGCCTACATCACCAAGGGCGAAATCCGTTCTCAGCTGGCCGGCGGCCCGCTTGAGACCTTCAAGGCCGGTCAATCCTTCTTCGAACCGCCGGGCGCGACGCATCTGGTGTCGGCGAATGCAAGCAATACCGAACCGGCGGAATTAATGGCCGTGTTCGTGGCCGACGAGGGCGCGCAGCTCACGACCTTTATCGAGTAGAGCGGGCGGGCGTGGCACCGCGACGTCCGTCGCGGAGGTCAGTTCGCCTCGCTCCCTTCGCGCTGGTCGGGTTTGAGCACATCCTCCGGCAGCGCACCGGCTACCGCGGGTGAAGTGGCGATTTCCGGTCCGATCTCGTGGCCGCGGCTACGGATCAGCCGCTCATAGGCCGAGATCAGCGTGACGTAGGGATTGACCCAGAGCCAGCCGTCGCGCGTGAACACCTGTACGTCGAAATGCAGATGGCGGGTGGTACCGTTGGGGTGGTCGAGATAGTTCGAGACCACGCCGATCTTCTCGCCTTCGGCGACCACGCGTCCGTTGAGGATTCCGTCGGCGTCCATCGCCGACGGATTCATGTGCATGTAGCGAAAGCGGATGTGCTCGTTTCGGCTATTGATCTGCAGCGTCGCCGCCTGCTGTTTGGGCGAGCGGATCACGACGGCGTCGCGCACGGCAACGACGGCTTGCTGCTTGGGATCGCACTGGTCTTGACCCGGTTCTTGCCCTTCGCTGCGGGGCGGACAGGGCCTTCGAATGTCCTCGCCCTGGTGGCCAAACCCGGTGGGGCACTGCCCGACGCCAAAGCTGCGGGACTCGCAGAAATTATCGCGCCAAGGATAGCCCGGATAGCCACCGGAGGGTTGCTCGGACTTGTCGCGTCGCGCGAAGGATTGCGAGCGAATGAAGGCCGGGGCTTTTTCCAACGGAAATCGCACCTGCGAATAGGCATTGAAATCGACGCGACCGTTTTGCTTGCGATAGCCGGTGTTGGCGATGATGTCGCCGGTCGGCCGGTAGGTGAAATCAGGCGATCGTTCTACCGGCCGCTCGGCGATCTCGGACGGAATGTCCTTGCGCGGACGCGAGGGTTGCCCGCCGGCGATGCGCAAGGCCCTCAGGAAGCGCTCGGCGACCGGATAGGCCTCGCGGCAGGCGAGCCGCCGCGGCCGCGGCGCAGAGTCCAGTCACTGGATCGACACTACGTAGGGTACCCCGAAGCGGGTGAAGGCATAACGTACATAACCCTCACGGATGAACCGGCGCATGTCAGGGAATTGCGCCGCCAGCGTTTTGACCGGTTCGCCCTTGCCGCCGAGAGGATCGGAGATGTCGTAAATCAGGAGCGAGCCGGTGATCTGCACCTCGACCGGTTTTGCGAAGATTCGCGACGGCATGCCGTCGCCGGCGCCGGGTTCAAGCGAAAAGATCGCATCGTAGCCAGCGGGGCCTGCGTCAAACAGGTCCGCCGGATGGAAGTCGGCCTGAGCGCGCGACAGCAAAAGGCTCGCCGACGCGCCGTTTCGGCGGGCGTCGAGATAGGCGGCGGTGTCGAACGGCAGCAGCACGGGTATCGGGCTCTGCCCGATGCCGGTGAAGATCGTCGAGGTGACCGCGTTCAATTGCACCAAGGCAGGCATCGAACGCGGATCAGACGCGGGCAGCCGCCAGCGCCGTGCAAAGATGAAGTCGGGCGCGATCGAGCTTTGCGCGTTGAGCTCCATTCTGAGCTGATCGAGCACGGCGCGCCATTCGACATGGACGGCGGAAATTAAGGGAGTACGGAATTCATCGGCAGCAAGCGCCACGCTGCCGGCGGAGAGCTGAGAGAACGCCGCCAGCAAAAGCGAAACGAACCCGACAACCCCCCTCGTCAATGCGTTGCCCCCTGCGGCCGAAATCCCCGATCGGCAGTGTAATCGCAAAACGGCAGGCCGCAACAGTGTGCCCGCGTGCCACAGTCGCAACGCTAGAGCGGGACGACCTTTCTTGGGAAAGTCAACCCGCGGTATGTTTTTGTTTGAGCACGATCTTTCCCGGAAAACCCGCACGCGCTCTGGATCAGGATTTGGCCGCGGGGCGAGAGCGATGCCAGCCTAGTCCTTGGCGCGCTCGACATAGGAGCCGTCTTCGGTCATGACGACGATTCGCGTGCCCGCGCTGATGTGCGGCGGCACGGCGGTGCGCACGCCATTCGAAAGCACGGCCGGCTTGTAGGACGACGAGGCGGTCTGACCCTTGGTCACCGGTTCGGTTTCGACCACTTCCAGCGTCGCGCGCTGCGGCAACTGGATCGCCACCGGGTTGGCATCATGCATCGACAGCTTCACCGTCATGTTTTCCTGCAAATAAGGCGCGGAAGAGCCAACGATCTCCTTGGGCACCTGGACCTGATCGTAGGTCTCGTTGTTCATGAAGTGGAAGCCATCGGCATCTTGGTAAAGATAGTTGAAATTGCGCTCCTCGATGGTCGCCTTCTCCACCTGATCGGTGGTCTTGTAGCGTTCGGAGATCTTCACCCCGTCGCTGATGCGGCGCATTTCGATTTGGCTGACCGGCGTTCCCTTGCCAGGATGGATGTTCTCGGCGGTCAGAACCACGTAAAGCTTGCCGTCTTGCTCGATGACGTTGCCCTTGCGAATAGAACTGGCGATGACTCTCAAAGCGGTCTTTCCTAAAGTTTCTGGCCCGGGACCGAACAGGACATGGCGTCCGTAAGGCCAGCGAAGCGGTTTCGGGCCGCAACATACTGATTTTGCCGATCTATGCCAGCGTTTTACGTCCCTCAAGGGCGACCGAAAACCGCTGGCGCGACGGCCTTGCGGGCGGTTAGTTGCTATTTTGAGGCGTATCAACACCGATGGACCGAATGACTGACAAGCCCGCCGGCAACCCAGTTGCACCGTCGCCATGGTGGACGCCTGCGCGGCGCGTCGATATCAGGCCGTTCCTGGCCGCGCGGACTGCGATTACACGCGCCGTGCGGGCGTGGTTCGACGACCAAGGCTTTGTCGAGGTCGAGACCGCCATCTTGCAGGTTTCACCTGGTAATGAGACCCATCTGCATGCGCCGCGCACCGAATTGTTGGGCGAGAGCGGCGAACGCGTGACACGGTACTTGCGAACCTCGCCCGAATTTTCCTGCAAGAAATTGCTGGCGGCCGGCGAGAGCAGGATCTTCGAGCTGGCGCGGGTGTTTCGCGACCGCGAGCGCAGTGAACTGCATTTGCCCGAATTCACGATGCTGGAATGGTATCGCGCCAATGCCAATTATGATGCCGTGATGGCCGACAGCCTCGTCATCATCGCGCATGCCGCGCAGGCGACCGGGATCGGGCGATTTTCATTTCGGGGCCGGATCGCCGATCCCTTCGCCGAGCCGGAACTGTTGACGGTGGCCGCTGCGTTCGACCGTTTTGCCGGTGTCGAGCTATTGGCGACAATCGCGGACGGTAAGGGCGATCGCAGAGCGCTCGCGGCCATGGCGGCGAACAAGGTGAGGATCAGCGATGACGACACCTGGTCCGACATCTTCAGCAAGATATTGGTCGAGCATGTCGAACCCAATCTGGGGCAGGGGCGTTTGACGGTATTGTTCGAATACCCGGCGCCGGAGGCGGTGCTGGCGCGTGCGAAAGCGTCTGATCCGCGCGTCGCCGAACGTTTTGAAATTTATGCCTGCGGCGTTGAGCTTGCGAACGGGTTTGGCGAATTGACCGATCAAGCCGAGCAACGGCGCCGCTTTTCGGCGGCCATGGACGAAAAGCAGCGCCGCTACGGTGAGCGCTACCCGCTTGATGAGGATTTCCTGGAAGCGGTCGCGCAGATGCCGGAATCCAGCGGTGTCGCGCTTGGTTTCGACCGGCTGGTGATGCTGGCGAGCGGCGCGCTTAGGATCGATCAGGTGGTATGGACGCCACCGTTAGGCGATGCATGAGCAAATCCCGTCTCAATCTCATGGCCACATTGCGCCAGCCGGCCGAGCTGGTCGCCCACGGGCTGGCGCCGGCCGCAGCCCTTGGCGATCTGGAGGAGGTCGCAAGCCGCTACGCGGTAGCTGTGACGCCCGATATTGCCGGTCTGATCGACCCCAACGATCCCAACGACCCGATCGCGCGGCAATTCATCCCGACAGCCAGTGAGCTGGTGGCCGGCGCTGGCGAAAGTGCCGATCCGATCGGCGACCACGCCCATTCGCCGATCGCCGGCATCGTGCATCGCTATCCTGATCGGGTGTTGTTCAAGCTCGTTCACGTCTGCGCGGTGTATTGCCGGTTTTGTTTTCGCCGCGAAATGGTCGGCCCCGGCAAGGACAGCGCCCTTTCTGACGCGGCCTACCAGCGCGCGCTCGGCTATATCCGCTCGCACGGCGAAATCTGGGAGGTCATCCTGACGGGCGGAGATCCCTTGATGCTGTCGCCGCGCCGGCTCGCTGGGATCATGGCGGATCTCGCCTTGATCGATCATGTCAAGATCATCCGGATTCATACCAGGGTGCCGGTTGCCGATCCCGTGCGCATCGATGGCGAGATGATCGCGGCGCTAAAGGTTGCCGGCGCGACGACCTGGCTTGCGCTGCACGCCAATCATGCCAGGGAATTGACCGACCGAGCGCGTGCCGCTTGCGCTGGGATCATCGATGCCGGCATTCCCATGGTCAGCCAATCGGTGCTCCTGCGCGGCGTCAACGACAATTCAGCCGACCTGGAGGCACTGATGCGCGCCTTCGTCGAATGCCGGATCAAGCCTTATTATTTGCATCATGGCGATCTTGCGCCGGGCACTTCGCACCTGCGCACGACACTGGAGCAGGGCCAGGAACTGATGCGAAGCTTGAGGGGACGGGTGTCCGGATTATGCCAGCCGGATTACGTGCTCGACATTCCCGGCGGCCACGGCAAGGCGCCGGTCGGGCCGAATTTTCTGGCTGTTAATGATGCGCAAGAGCGTGAACAACCGCTGGAAACGCGCTATCGTATCTCAGATTATTGCGGTGAGGTTCATCTCTATCCGCCTAAGCAATAGTGTCCGGATAGATGCAGCGCGCCAAGACGGAGGAACAAGATGCAAAGACTAATCATGTCACTGGCGCTCACGATCGTCATCGGCGGTCCGGCAGCGCTAGCGCAAAGCGCCGGAACGTCCAGCTACCCGAAGAACTCGACAGCCGGCTCAGGGCTGCCCCAGGCACCAGTCGGCCATCGTCAGCCGCGCGCCGGCGACGTGCCGAACGAGAAGAATCTTAGCGATCCGAACAATCCGGTGAACAAGGAAGACGCGGCTCTCGATAAGAAGATCAAGAGCATCTGCCGCGGCTGCTGAGGCGCGCGACGCGTTGCAATTCAGATTCGAATTTCAAACAGCACCACGTCCTTGCCGGCGTTAGGCTGCTCTGACGGTACTCAGGAATCTGTCGACTTCATGCCTTAGATGGGTGCTTTCGCTCGACAGCGACTGGGCCGCGGACAGGACTTGGGTGGAGGCCGAACCGGTCTCGGTAGCCCCGCGCTGCACATCAACAATGTTCGACGAGACTAGTTGGGTGCCCTCAGCCGCCTGTTGTACATTGCGAGAGATTTCCTGTGTCGCAGCACCCTGCTGCTCTACGGCCGAGGCAATGGCAGACGAGATCTCCGATAGCTTCTCGATCGTGCCGCTGATCGCACCGATGGCCTGGACAGATGCCTCGGTTGCCGCCTGTATGCTCGTGATCTGCTGGCCGATCTCGCCGGTCGCCTTTGCCGTCTGCTCGGCGAGTGCTTTCACTTCGGACGCAACGACTGCAAATCCGCGGCCGGCCTCGCCCGCGCGCGCCGCTTCGATGGTCGCGTTCAGCGCCAACAGGTTGGTCTGACCGGCAATGGTATTGATCAACTCGACGACATCTCCAATGCGG
>Ga0209474_10001773_pt1 | contig 20532 bp, 18 predicted proteins | sample GraSoiAngelo_145_FD_185902 | JGI IMG/M metagenome (GOLD analysis project Ga0209474, IMG submission 185902) | Grasslands soil microbial communities from the Angelo Coastal Reserve, California, USA - 14_1009_05_20cm (SPAdes) (version 2) | ecosystem: Environmental > Terrestrial > Soil > Grasslands... | reverse complement strand
CGCGAACGCCTCGAGCGCGACGGGGTCGCCGGGATCGCGCACGATTCCCAGGGCGGCGATCACGTACTTGATGACGTCGTCCTCGACCAGCGAGCGGCCACGCGCCAGCCGGCAGGGAATCCCCGCGCGGACGAGGCGTCCCTCGAGGTACTCGCCGACCTTGTGGCGGCGGTACAGAATCGCATAGTCGCCCCATCCCAGGCCGGACGCCGCGCGGTCGGCAAGGATATCCTCGAGCAGCCACGCGGCTTCTTCTTCTTCATCTCGGAATGCGAACGCGCCCACCTCGTACGCCGACTCCTGCTCCGCGCTGAGCTGCTTCTCGAACAGCTGGGGATTCTGCGCCAACACCCGCCGCGCGGTCTCGAAGATCTGGCGCGAGCAGCGGCAGTTCTTGTCCAGCACAATGGGCCGGTCGATCTCGTAGTCGCGGCTGAAGCGGACGAGCACGTAGGGGTCCGCCCCCGTCCAGGTGAAGATCGACTGCTCGTCGTCGCCGACCGCGAAGAAGTTGCCGTGCGGCGCCGCCAGACGTTTCAAGAGGTCGTACTGGACGGCGTTCACGTCCTGGAACTCGTCCACCAGGAGATAATCCCAGCGCGCGGCGATCGCATCAGCGATGTCCCCGTGCGTGCGCACCAGCTCCTCGGCTTTCACGACGAGGTCGTCGAAGTCCAGCATGTTGCGGTGCGCCAGCCAGACGGCGTACTCCCGGTACAGGCGTGCGTCGTCATCCGTCAAGCGGTAGTCCTGAACGCGGTGCCGGCTGAACCGGTTCAGGAGCGATCCCCGCTGCTCGAGCGGCACGTGCAGCCGGCCCAGGATGACCTTCTGGTACTGTTCGTCGGCCACGCCGAAGCCCTTCCGCAGGCCCGCCGCCTCGGCGTGCTCGCGCAGCAGGGCGAGACACAGCGCGTGGATCGTGCCGCGCGTGACCCCCTCCGCGCGGTCCCAGAGCGTGTGCTTCAGCCGGACGGCGATCTCTTCGGCCGCACGATTGGTGAACGTGACGGCGCAGATGCGCTCCGGTGCGAGCCCTCGGGTGTTGATGAGATGGTTGATCCGGGCGATGAGGCAGAACGTCTTCCCGGCGCCGGGTCCCGCCACCACGAGGACGGGACCGAGCGGCGCTTCGATGGCGAGGCGTTGTTGCGGAAGCGGGTCGAAATCCATGAAGGGAATCTAGATCGTTCCCGCGACCTGTCGCTTCGGCGCACCATTAGTGGCGGCTCCCGCGACAGGCGGCCGGGTGCTGCACTCAGGCGGCAAGCTTTGCACACGAGCATCTCCAGATGAAACAACGGCGTAGCCACTAAGATCGGACGCCCTGGAGTGGCCTCGGGTATGCAGCGCCTCGCCGAGGGACACGACCACATGCCTACCGAAACGAGACCGCAGGAGCAACCGCGGCGGCGCCCCTGGGACCGCCGACGCGATCTCGGCCGTCGCATGGTGCGCGACCGGCGACGCGAAACGCTCGAAGTCCAGGTCGAGCGCCGGAGCGGCACCGATCGCCGCGCGAGCTCCCAGCGGCGCGCGCGCGGGGAGCGCCGCACGCCGCCTCAGGGCTTCCGCTTTCTCGACCGGTCTTGAAGTAACCGACCCCGGAGTTGGCGGGATCGCCCTCATCCTGCGTCACCGGCCCCACGAGAGCGGCATCCCCCTGTATGACTGGTCTGAAAACGACGACCGGCTGCGTGGGTGGCCCACTCAGCCGGTCTCGCGATTCGCTAGCAGCACCTTGGTCGATCGTCTATGCGGCGTCGAGCGCGCCCTCGATTGCGTCCTCGACGACCGCGAGATCGGCGAGCAGGTGCGCGCGGGCGCTCGGCGTCAGGCTTTCCACTCGGCGCACACGTTCGAAACAAGCGTCGAGCAAGGCGAGTGCGCCGCAGAGATACCCGGTCGCTTGGTCGGCGACCGCCCAGATCCGCTCGAGTGCGCCGAGCGAGAGACCGGCCAACTCGAGAACCAACCGCTCCGGGCTGCGGCGCTCGATGCCGGCAGGTGGCGGCGCGGGCACGTCGCTCCGCACGCGGGCCACATGCAAGCGGCTCGGGTCAAAGCGGCATGCCACCCAGAGACTCTTGTCGCCCACCGCCCCGACCCACGTTCCCAGAGCCGCGGCCACGTCGAATTCGATCGCGTCCCGCGGCGGATTCGGGCGGCTGGCAACCTCCGCCACCGCGAGCCCCCTCGCCACGCGCCACAATGTGACCACTCGCCCCCGTAGGGCGGCGCTCGTCTGGCGGAGGATGGCTTGACGTCGCTCGGTCAATCTGTGAGGTGCGGAGTCGCGCATGTGAGGCGCCTCCGTTAGGGTGTGAGGTGAAGACGTCACACCCCTGAGCGCAGGTAACGGGCGAGTTCTAGCCGTGTGCTGTCTGAAAGACTTACGCCGCGCGTGACACGGGTCCGGCCCGCTTGACGCCGCCCACGCGGCCGCATATAAAAGGGGACCGAATGACCGCCGAAGACGTCGCCGCGCAGCTCGCGCGCGAGCGGGCATTGAGGCAGGCCGATAAGATGGAGACGATCGGCCGGCTGACGGGCGCCATCGCGCAACAGTTCAACGAGCTCCTCACGGCGATCCTGACGCGCACCGCGACGCTGGCTCAATCGCTGCCTCCGAACCGCGACCTCGACGAGCTGAAAGTCACGGCCCAGCGAGGGGCCGAGCTGGTGCAGCGGCTCCTCGGCTTCAGCCGCCACCACGTGCTCGACCTGCAGCCGCTGATCCTCACCGAGTTCGTGCGCGGCGCGCTCGACTCGCTGCGGCGCCAGCTTCCGGCCAACATCGAGGTGCAGTTCGAGGCGGACGAGGACGGCGGCGTCGTCGAAGCCGATCCCGCCGCAGTGAAGCAGGTCCTGCTGCACCTCGTGACCAACGCCCGGGACGCCATGCGGAACGGCGGCACGCTGCACGTCGAAGTGCGGCGCGCGCGGCTCGGGGCGGCCGATCGGCCGCTGCACGCCTGGGTCGAGCCCGGGTCCTACGTCAGCGTCGCGCTGAGCGACACCGGCGTCGGGATGGACGCGGAGACCCTGGCTCGAGTGTTCGAGCCGTTCTTCACCACCAAGCCCGTGGGCGTCGGCACCGGCCTCGGCATGTCCATGGCGTACGGCCTCGTGAAGCAGCACCGCGGCTACCTGCACATCTACAGTGAGGTCGGGCAGGGCACGACGGCCAAGGTGTACCTCCCCGCCGTGCGCGATCGGGGGATGTCGGAGTTCGAGTCCGTCGCCGACGAAAGCCTCCCCGGCGGGACGGAAGCGATCCTGCTGGTGGAGGACGATCAAACCATGCGTTTGGCCGCGCAGCAGCTCCTGTCGAAGGTGGGCTACCGGGTCCTTACCGCCGTCGACGGCCAGCAGGGACTCGACGCGTTCCGCGCCCACCGTGCGGACCTTCAGCTCGTGATCACCGACGTCGTGATGCCCAAGCTGAGCGGATTCGACATGTATGAGGTCATCCGGGGGGAGTCGCGCGGCGTGCGGGTGCTGTTCATGAGCGGCTTTCCCGCGCCGAACTTCCGAAAAACCGTCGGCCAGGATTCACACGTGGCGTTCGTCACCAAGCCGTGGACCGCGAGCGAGCTGCTCGCGCAAGTCAGGCTGCTGCTAGAGGCGCCGCAAGCCTAGTGGAGGTGGTGGAGGATGGTGAAGGTTCTGGAGGATGGTGGAGGACGGAGCGCACCTCCACCAACCTCCACCATCTTCCACCATCCTCCACCACCCTCGCTACTTCTCGTCGCGCGGCCCCTCCCGGTGCTGTGGCTGTTGCGTGGCGATGTAGGTGACGGCGTCCCAGGCGTTGTGAATGCCGATAAACAGCAGCAGCAGCGCCGTCGCGCCGATCACGAGGAGGCACACCGGGGGATCCCGCTGCACAGCGAGCGCGGCCAGGAGCAGCGTGACGTACGCGATGAGCGGAAAGGCGCAGTGCCACAGCCAGTCTTCCAGCACCGGCACGTAGCGCGTCTGCCTGCGCGCCCGCCGGATGACCACCGCCATGTACACGATTCCCGCCACACCCACGGCGGCGAGGGAGAGCCCGGCGTGCGAGACCGCGCGCCACGGCACGCTCAGGATCGCCGACATGAGCAACACCGCGCAGAAGTGCACGACAGTGGGCGTGCCAAAGGCGCCTACCTCCGGCCCGAGCGAGCGCGCCTCGGCCCCGAGCACGACCACCACGAATTGCAGACCCGTCAGCGCCGCGGCCGACGAGCCGATGATCACGTAGAAGTTTTCCCAGGCGCTGAACGGCGTTGACTCCACGATGGATCTCCCCTGCGAGGGTAAGCACTGCCGCGGCGGTAACATGCAGAACGCCCGTCCAGGTGGCGAGGGCGTCCATTGCGCCATCGATTAGATTCTTGCATGACCCTGTTCCGTAGCCTTGTGCCGCTCCTCGCCTGTGTCAGCGTCGCTCAGGCGCAGATCCCGGCCTTCGCGGCCACGTCCCGGGTCCCGCCGGCCAAGGGTGAGCAGGTCGCCGTGCTCGCGGGCGGATGCTTTTGGGGAGTGGACGCCGTGTTCAAGCACGTGAAGGGCGTGTCGGGCGTGGTGTCCGGCTACTCGGGCGGAGGTGCGGCCACCGCGCGCTACGGCGTCGTGAGCACCGGCATGACCGGGCATGCCGAGTCGGTGCAGATCACCTACGATCCGTCGCAGATTTCATATGGCGAGCTGTTGCGGATCTTTTTTTCGGTGGCGCACGATCCGACCCAGTTGAACCGCCAGGGCCCCGACGAGGGGAGCCAGTACCGTTCGGCGATCTTCTACGCGAGCGAGGCCGAGAAAGAGACCGCACAGGCCTATATCGATCAGCTGAACAAGGCCCACGTCTTCTCTCGTCCGATCGTCACCCAGGTGGCGCCGTTCGAGCACTTCTATCCCGCGGAGGAGTATCACCAGAACTATCTCGCCCGCCACCCCGAGCAGCCGTACATCGTCTTCAACGACCTGCCGAAGGTGCAGCGGCTGCAGCAGCAGTTCCCCACGCTCTTCAAGCAGTAACGTCCGGCTACTGCCGCGCCCGCACGGCGTCCGCCACCACCACCGAGCCGCTCGCGGCGCGCCGCAGCAGCACGACCTGATTCCAGCCGGCCGGGAACGTCCACGTACCCAGCGTGTGCCAGGTCCCTCCGCCGGTCCGCTGATCCACAGGCACGATCCGGAGCGTGTCGCCTGTGGACGTGATCACCGCATACTGCGCCTGCGGTGAGCGGTTCGTCCCGCTGGTCCAGCGGGCGTCGAGCGCGCGGGAGCCCGCTGCGGCGACGAGGAACGAGAAGACGGCGCCGTCCCCCGCCGCCGGCTGTGTGAGTGCCCAACGATAGCCCCCACCGTAGTAATCGGGCGTGGTGTCGGCAGCGGTCCACGCAGCCGGGACGGACACCATGGCGACCGCAGGATCGTTGAACCGCGCCGAGTCGTCCACCACGACCTCGCCGCACAGCGCCTGCACCCGGTGGAGGTACGGGATCCAGGGCCAATTGGGCCCCGGGTCGGTGCGGTTCGCGGGCTGCAGCTGCCCGTGGCCGACGATGTGCTGCCAATCGCGCGGGATCCCGCGGTCGCGCGTGACGTCGCACACCAGCGTCGCCGACGCCTCGATCTGGGATGCCGGAAAGCCGGCCTGTGACGCGAACCCCGCGTGCTCGATCCCCACGGTGAAATCGTTGCTCTGCACGCCGTTCAGCCCGCAGTCGTGCCGGCGGTTGAGCGCGCAGTCGTACAGCGCCGCGATGTGCCACGCCCGGTCGGGCTCGCGCACCAGCTGCGAGATTTCGCCGCCTTCCTCGTCGACGACGTAATGCGCGCTCGCCTGCGACGCGGGATTGACGAGCCAGCTCCAGCAGCTCGCGTAGTCGCTCTCGCAGGTGTGGATGATCACCATGTGGAGCGTGCCCGTCTGGTCGGCCGGTCGCTGGTCGACGTTCGGTGATGCCCGCCACACGGCGGGCGCATAGTCCGGTGCGCCGCCGGGATTGGGCGGGCACCCCGCCGCCGCGGCGGCCGGCCCAGCTCGACCTTGCGCCTGCGTGATGGCACGCGTGTAGGCCGCGCGACCCGCGGGAAGGTCGATCCCGCTGAACCGTGCCGCGGCCGCGTCCCAATCTCCGCCGGCCTCCGCCGCGTACGCGCGCAGCAACGCCGCCGCAGCCCGGATGTTCGCCGCGGCGTCGCGGCGACCGGCCTCGACCGAGACCCCGGCGAGCGCGGCGCCGCGCTCGAGCGCCGTGCCACCGAGCGCCATCACCCCGAATACCGGCGGACGCCCGGCGAACTCTTCCCGACCCTCGACCATTTGCCAACGCGTCGCCACCCAGCCGATCGCCTTGAGCAGCGCCGGCGACACGTCAAACTCGGTGCCGGCAGCCTGGAACACGGAGTCGAACGGCGACGGCCGCGCGACGGGCGCTGCCCGCTCCGCCGAGATCCCCGCCACGCGCGGTGCGGGACAGGACTCGACGGGCGCTTCGTGGCAGGCAGCGACGAAAACGATGAGCGCCGGCTTGAGCCGCGTCGTCATGGGCGGCGCCGTATGTCAACCACCACACGCGCCGGCCCTGTGAGCTCCGACACCCGAAACGGCGACACTGCGGCGACGCCGAGCACCCACTCCACCTGTGCCTCGAAATCGCACACCAGCTTCATCTCCTTGACGGCCGGGAGCCCGAGCGCGCGGTCGCGCTCCACGGGAGCGGGATTGCCGTGCTCGTCGTGCGCGCGGGCGGGCTCGAATCGCACCACCAGATGGTGCGCGCCCACCAGTGAGACGGGATCTCCTGAGCCGCAGCGGCGCACCGGGGCGCTCGCGTACTCCACGTGATAGCCCGGCGCGCTATCGCCCGTGAACTGGAACACGACGCGATCATAGCCGGGACTCGAGCCGGTCTCGACCGCGCGGAGCATCGCGAGCGGGACGCCGGGCCTGGTCGGTCGTGCTCGGTGCACCGGCGCCGTCGTGCCGGCGAACGCGGTGTCTTGCCGTCCCGACGCCACCGCGGCGGCGGCGCTCGCGCCGGCGGCCGGCGGTCGCGGCTCGTCGGGGCGGCAGGCGGTGAGGGCGCTCACCAGCAGGGCGATCGGGACGGCCATAGCGGGTCGTGTCATCGCGGTTTATACACCGCCCCTGCAGGTCGCGGTCGGGGATCTTGAAGACACCCCGCAAGGACCCTGGGGGGTATACACACGGGCGCCCGCATCCCCCTCGAAGGATGAGAGGCGCCTATGCCACGTTGCATCGTATTGATCCGCAGCCACGAACCTCTGCAAGAGGGATGGCGCAAGCGCTCGTTCGGGCCCGCCGGTCCCCTGCTCGATGACCGGGTCAGAGTCGCCGGCGTGAGGTTTGACGAGACCTACCACCCGGTCCAAGTGTGGCGCCGCGTTGGTGGGGGGGACGACCCTCCCGTCGCGAGCGGCTTCAACTACGGTGGCGTCGCACCGGCAGCCACCTACGCCGTGCGGGTGGAAGCCGAGGACGAGGACGCCATCCAACGGCTGCGACGCGACCGCCGGCCCGAGATTGTCGGTGTGTTCGCCGACCCTGCCGTGTCGCCGTTCCCGTCCGCCTACTGCGGCGCCGCCGCGATCGGGGCCACTGCGGACGTGGCCCGAAGGCTCGGTGTCCCAACGCTCTCCCGGGCGGGGCTGACCGGCCGCGGTGTCCACGTCGCCGTCGTCGACACGGGGATCGACGGCTCGCGCATTCCGGTCGCCGGCGGCTGGGCGCCGACCCCGGGTTACGTGCCGGGCTCGAGCGCGCCGAACCACGGCACCATGGTCGCGTACGACGTCCGGATAGCGGCTCCCGACGCGCAGATCTTCGACTACGCGCTCCTCACGTCCCACGCGGGGACCTGGGCCGCGTTCCTTTCGGACGCCATCGCCGCGTTCGCAGATCTTGTGGAGCGGGTGAACGCTGCGCCGGGGCGATGGGTCGTCAACAACAGCTGGGGGTTGTTCGACCGCGCGAGCGACGCCCCGATCGGCTCACCGGAGAACTACAGCGCCAATCCCGACCATCCGTTCAACCAGGTCACGGGTGCCCTGGTCGCGGCGGGCGCGGACGTGTTCTTTGCGGCGGGGAACTGCGGTGCGGGCTGCCCCGACGGGAGATGCGGCGCGGGCGATACCGGCCCCGGCGCCTCGATCCACGGGGCGAACTCTCATCCCGACGTCTTCACCGTGGCGGCCGTCACCATCACGGACCGAAGGTTGGGTTATTCGTCGCAAGGACCCGGCGCGCTCTACTCTCGCAAACCCGACCTCGCCGCCTTCAGTCACTTCAAGGGCGCGGGCATCTATCCCGTGGACGGGGGCACGTCCGCCGCGAGCCCGGTTGCGGCGGGGGTGGCGGCCGCGCTCCGCCAGCGGTTCGCGACCGATCGGCTGGCGCCGGCGCAGCTCAAGGGACTGTTACAGCGGACGGCGCGGGACCTGGGGGGCAACGGCTGGGACTATGACTTGGGCTATGGCGTGATCGATGCGGCCGCGGCGCTGAAGGCACTCGGGGTCAAGCCCGTCAGGAAGCGGGCTCCTGCATAGCGTCGGCGAAGAAGCGGACGCCGGGAATCTGCTCCGCCCGCTGGCGCGCGTCGGGCGAAGCCACGCCGCGGACCACGTAGCGACCGAGCGTGGGGTTGATGGGGACTGGACCGTAGTCGGGGTCCACCGCGACCCCGACCCCGTCGAGCAGGGCCCTGATCGTTGCCATGTCGACCCGTTCACCGGGTCGGTCCACCTGGATGATATAGCGCGTTGCGGGGGACATCTCGCCGGGGAGACAGTAACCGCTCCAACAACAAACGGCTAGCCCAGCGGTGTGACGCTGTAGACCGGATGCAATGCCCCACTCACGGCATCTGGTCGGACTCGATCGCCACCCGTATCATGGACTCGTCTCAGCCGTCGAAGGCCCCGTGTCCGACGTCGCTGGTCGCTTGGCAGTCGCCCTCACTGGCCGGTACGCGATCGAGCGCGAGCTCGGCCACGGTGGGACGGCGCTCGTCTTCCTGGGACGAGACCCCAAACACGAGCGGCTCGTCGCGATCAAGGTGTTGCGGCCGGAGCTCGCGGTGGCCCTCGGCGCCGAGCGGTTCCTGCGGGAGATCAAGCTCACCGCCCGGCTGAACCACCCCCACATCCTGCCGCTTCTCGATTCGGGAGAGGCGGCCGGCTTTCTCTACTATGTCATGCCCTACGTCGAGGGCGAGTCGCTACGCGACCGGCTGGTCCGGGAGCGGCAGCTCCCGGTGGAGGAGGCGCTGATCATCGCGCGGGAAGTGGCCGATGCCCTGGAGTACGCCCACCAGCAGGGCGTGGTCCACCGTGACATCAAACCCGAGAACATTCTCATCTCGGCCGGGCACGCGGTCGTTGCCGATTTTGGCATCGCGCGCGCGATTCAGGCTGCCGGGGCTCAGACCGTGACGCAGACCGGCACACTGCTCGGGACGCCCGCGTACATGAGCCCGGAGCAGGCGGCCGGCGAGTCGGAGCTGGACGGCCGCAGCGACATCTACAGCTTGGGCTGCGTGCTGTACGAGATGTGGGCTGGAGCACCTCCGTTCACAGGGCTCACCGCGCAGGCAGTCATCGCGATGCGTTTCACCCACCGCCCGCCGGAGGTCTCGAGCGTGCGCGACGGAGTCCCGGTGTGGGGGAGCCGAGCCGTCGCCAAAGCGCTCGCCCGAGACCCGGCGGAACGCTACGCCACAGCCGCACAGCTCGCTGCCGCGTTAATCGCGCCCGAGCCGGGGAGCCCGGCCGAACGCGAAGCGCCGACCGACAAGTCGATCGCCGTGCTCCCGTTCACCAACATGAGCTCCGACCCGGAGATCGAGTACTTCGGCGACGGCATTGCGGAAGAGATCATCAACGCCCTCGCTCAGCTGCCGGGGCTGCGAGTGGCGGGTCGGTCGTCCGCGTTCTCGTTCAAGGGGAAGCGTGAGGATCTGCGCGTCATCGGGGACAAACTCTCGGTGGGCACGGTGCTCGAGGGCAGCGTGCGTAAGGCAGGGGCACAACTGCGGATCACCGCGCAGCTCGTCAATGTGGCGGATGGGTATCACCTCTGGTCGGAGCGGTTCGACCGTGAGCCCGAGGATGTGTTCGCGATCCAGGAGGAGATCGCCCGAACGATCGCCGAGCGCCTGCAGGTGAGCCTCGCCGGCAGCGACCAGATGACGTTGGTGCGACCCCACACGGAGAACCTCGAGGCCTACCAGCTCTATCTCAAGGGCCGTGGGTTCATCAACAGGCGGGGGGTCGCCCTCTGGCAGGCGCTCGAAGCGTTCCGCGCCGCGTTCGAGCTCGATCCCCAGTACGCGCTCGCCTCCGCCGGCCTGGCCGACGCCTATACGCTGCTGGGCATGTACGGTGTTCTCAGTCCGCGCGACGCGCTCCCGCACGCGCGGGCCGCCGCGCGGCGGTCCGTCGAGTTGGGCCCCGAGCTCGCCGAAGCCCACAATGCCGTGGCGGGCGTGCGGCTGTGGGATTGGGACTGGGCCGGCGCCGACCGGGAGTTCCGCAAGGCATTGCAGCTCAACCCGAGCTACGTGCAAGCCCGCTGCTGGCACGGGATGTTCAACCTGCAGTGGGTGCACGGCCGGGATGAGGAGGGGATTGCGGAGGCGGCGCGCGCGGTCGAAATAGAGCCGCTGGACGCCTACCCGCGATCGATGTTGGCGCTGGCGCTGTCCGGCGCACGCCGCCACGATGATGCCGTGGAAGAGGCCTCTCGGGCCGCGCGACTCGATCCCGACGCGTACTTCTCGCAAATCATCCTGGCGGCGGCGTACCACGGGGCCGGGCGACTGGCGGACGCTCTGGCAGTGTACGAGCGCGCCCTCGCGATCTCGGGGCGACACCCTTGGGGGGCGGCGGGCCAAGCGGTCGTCTATGCGGACGCGAGCAAGCCGGACGAGGCGCGGGCGATCCGAGATGAGCTCGTCAGACGGTCCCAGCGCGAATACGTCCAGCCCACGACCCTGGCCATGTTGTCCGCCGCGGTGGGAGCGCGAGATGAGGCCTTGGCGCTGCTGCACCGGGCGTGCGACGAGCACGACCCCTTCCTCATATTCGCGCTCTACGGCGTCCCCACCACGGCGCGGCTCCGCGAAGATCCTCGGTTTGCGGAGATCCGGGAGCGGATGGGCTTACCCTCGTCGCCCTAACGTCGGGTCGGTGATTACCAAACAGAGCGCGCCGAACCATTCGAGAATCCGGCGCGCCCCAGCACCGCTTGCGGACGTTTCGCCTTAATGCACGGTGATTCCCAGGCCGATCTGCCCGACGTTCGCGTCGCCGCCTGAGTAATTGAGCGCGAACCCGTTCCAATACGGGGTGAGACTGATGGTGCGGCCGACCGGGATGTCGTAACCCAGGCCGAGCAGTGCGGCCACGCCCGTCTCACTGGCGCTGCCGAAACCCGACACACCGGCGCTGACCGTCCCGAGGCCGAGGCCACCGGTCAGGAAGAGGCCGCCCGTTGGGGAGGGGTAGAATCGAACGGCCGCGGTCAGCGTGCCGACCGTGAGCGTCGAGCCGCTTTCCGACTTGGTCCAGCCGTTGGTCGAAACGCCGAGCAAGAACTTCGGGCTCAGCGTGCCGCCCAGCGCGATGTTGCCGCTCAGGGCTCCAGTGCTCGAGGGCGCACTGTCCATCGCCTTGCCCGTCCAAGACGGCTTCGCGCAAGGGGGCGGTGAGCATACGGTTGCGGCCGGGGCCTCGATGTGATGTATATCACCAGGGCCCAGAACGGCCTGCCAATAGGCCCCGATTCCCTATATTGCGACCCCCGATTCTAGAGGCGCTGCGTGACGCTGCCCGACCCCCACCCTCTTCCCGACGACGCCTGGGCGGTCGACGAGCGTTCTCTCACGCTGTTCGTCGAAAAGCTCAAGGAGCCACCCGCCGATCGCGCCTGGTACGAGCTGCGGCGGGAGGCGGAGCGGATTGCGCTCGTTCCCGGTTTCGACCGGCTGATCACGCTCGACGCCAACGCCATCAAGGAGCTGCCGCACCAGATCGACGTGGCCCAACGCGTCCTGCGCGACATGGGCGGCCGCGCCATCCTCGCCGATGAGGTGGGCCTCGGGAAGACGATCGAGGCGAGCATCGTCTACAAGGAGCTCGCCGTCCGCGGGCTCGCCCGGCGCGCGCTGATCCTCACGCCCGCCTCACTGGTGGGTCAGTGGCAGGGGGAGCTCGAGGAAAAGTTCTTCGAGCGCTTCGAGACTCCGACCGATCCCGACGACTGGCAACGCGTCACCAAGGCGATCATCTCGCACGACCGCGCGCGCTCGCGCCGGCACGCCGAGGAAATCTTGAGACACCGCTGGGATCTCGTCATCGTGGACGAGGCGCACAAGGTGAAGAGCCACCGCGGCGCGACCTACCAGTTCATCGAGAAAATCGAGCGGGATTTCATCCTGCTGCTGACCGCCACGCCGCTCCAGAACGACCTGCGCGAGCTGTACAACCTCATCACCCTGCTCCGGCCCGGGCAGCTCGGCACCTGGCAGGAGTTCAAGAGTGAGCACCTGGTCTCGGGCGACCACCGCCAGCCGCGTGACCCCGCAGCGCTACGCGCCCTGACGCACGAGGTGATGATCCGCACCCGGCGCTCGAGCGTGGTCGACGACTTGAACCTGCCGCCGCGCCGGCCGCGGCAGCCGGAGGTGAAGCTGACGCGCGCCGAGGCGGACCTGTACCAGCGCACCACGGACTTCTTGAGACGGCTGTATCGAGAGGGCTTCATCCAGCCCGCCGAGCAGGAGGAGACGGAGGACGGGGCGCCACGCCGGCGTACCAAGAAGGGCATCCTGCAGCTCGCCGTGATCCACCTGCGCCAGCGGCTGTGTTCCTCGTCGCGGGCGCTCGCCGAATCGCTCGCGCACCTGGCCGAGAGCGAGCGCATCAGCCCCCAATATCGCGTCATCGCGACGCAGCTCGCCAAACGGGCGGAGCGCATCAAGACCCACGCCAAGCTGGACGTGCTGACCAAACTGTTGAAGGAAACGCCGGATCGCGTGGTGGTCTTCAGCGATCACCGGCCGACCATTCAGCTGATCGAAGAGCGCGTGAAGCAGCTCAACCGAAAGCCCATCGTCTACTGGGGCGCGCACTCGACCGCCGATCGGGACAAGCGTATCCGCGCGTTCCACGATGACAAGCGCAGCGTGCTGATCGCCACTCGCGCCGGCAGCGAGGGACGGAACCTCCAGTTCTGCAACGTGCTCGTGAACTACGACCTGCCGTGGAACCCGATGGTGGTGGAGCAGCGCATTGGACGGCTGCACCGCATCGGGCAGACGCGCGAGGTCCACATCGTGAACCTCGCAGCGGCGGGGACGATCGAGTCGTACATCCTCCAGCTGCTCGATCAGAAGATCAAGCTGTTCGAGCTGGTCGTGGGCGAGCTGGACCTGATCCTCGGCGAATTCGGCGGCGCACAAGAGTTCGAGGGCCGGCTCGCCAAAGAATGGCTCGCCGCCGAGAGTGAGGAAGACTTCGCGCGCCGGGTGGAAACCATGGGCGTCGACATCGAGAAGAGCAGCGCCGCCGGAAAGGAGCAGGAGGAGCTCAACTCCCTCATCGCGCCGGACGACAACGCCATGCGGCTCGAGCGCCGGTTCGCTACGCTGTCGGTCCCGGGGCGCCTGCGCCTCGGGCTCGGCACGAGCCAGGTCGTCAAGACCACGCGCTGGGAAACAAAACGCCACCGGCTCGGCGTGCACGTGACGGAACTGCTCGAAGCGCTCGAGTCGATCGAGCCGATCGGAGGCGTCACGATCGAGCAGCAGCCGGCCGGCACCCACCCCGAATATGGAGACCTGGTCCGGCTCACCGGCTTGACCAGCACCGGACGCGCCATCACGCTCGTGGCACAGGTGAAGCGCCTTCCGCTCGCGCTCGTAGACATCGAGGCTGACCCCGCGTGAAGCCACACCCTAAGCCCAAGCGCAAGACTCGCAGGAAGAGCGCGGCTAAACCCGCGTCTCGGCGTCTGCCCGTAAACGGGTCGGCCGTCGCCGACGCCGATCCGCTCGCCGACGCCCGCATCCGGCCGCTGCTCGAACGCTACTGCAGCCTCGCCGGTGTGAAACAAGCGGCGCTCGGCTCCGATCACGTCAAGTTGAGCCTGCCCCAAGCCGAGCAGCCGTTTTTCAGGGACCGCGAACGCTTGAGCGTGGCGTTCTCGCTCGACGCGCTCGAGCGCGACCCCGACGCCGAAATCGCCGTACTGGGGAGCCCCTTCCTCTCCCAGCTGATCGAGGCGATCCGCACCCGGGCGGCGCGCCTCTCGCTCGGTCTGCTCGCGCCGGCGTCCGCTTCGTCCCCCCTCTCCCGAAGGGAGAGGGGGACAGGGGGTGAGGACGGACGGGAGAGAGGGGACGACGGAGTCGACCTGCCGATTCCCGTGCGGGACGGCACTGTCAAGTCGAGCAAGGGTAAGCTGGCTGTGCATCCGGTGGGGCGGCTGGTCGCGCGCGTCGTGCTGCGCGCCGGGGCGGGTGTGGAGGAAGCCGTGGTCGAAAGCGACGTGTACGACCTGGCGACCGGCGCCAGACTGAGTGATGATCTGGCCGGCGCGTTCCGGGACCTGGAGGCGGGCCGGGTGGAGCCCGCGGATCCGGCCGACGCGGGCAAAGCGTCAACGGTCCCGGCCCGGGAGCCGGGGGATTTGCTGCGGCTCCTCTTAAACCATCTCCAGGAAAAGTCGGCGGAGCGGGTCGCGGCGCGACGCGCGGCCGCGGAGCAGGCCCTCGCTACCGAGCTCGGTCGCCTGGACCGGTACTTCGAGTCGATCCTCAAGGAGCAATCGGACCCCGAGGCCATTGGCACGGTGACGGCGCTGGCCGAGCGTCGCCGCACCGAGGAGATCAGGCGCAGCCAGGTGAAGGCCGTCGTGCATCCGGTGCAGCTGATCGACGCGACCGTCCTGATGCAGCGCGCCGAGTGGCAGCTCGAGTCCGCGCACGGGCGCCGCGCGCCGTTCAGCGCCCAGCGGTCCCTCAGCGGTGGGTCGGCTTGGGTGCTCGCGTGTCCGCATTGCGGTCGTTCGCCCACGGCCCTGGTGATTTGCCGGCACGACCACTGCGGCTGCGAGGCGTGCTCGTCTCGCTGCTCGGTCTGTGCCGAGGACTTCTGCAGCGACCACGGTATCGCGCAGTGTCGCGTGGACGAGCAACCGGCGTGCGACGAGCACGTGCGCGTCTGTCCGTCGTGCCGCTTGCAGCATTGCACGGCCCACGAAGGGGTCTGCGCCGAGGACGGGCACACCGCCTGCTCGGCGTGCCTCGCACCGTGCGGCAGCTGCGGCCGGGTCGTGTGCAACCGGCACGCCGAGCAGAGCGGCGCGGATGCGCCGAAGGGAAGCCGGCGTCTCTGTACGGCGTGCGTCAAGTATTGTGAGGGCGGCACCAACGAGCCGGTGGGCGTGGACGAAGTGACACAGTGCGCGAGCTGCAGCAAGTCGGTCTGCACGGCGCATCAGGCCGTGTGCGTGGTCGATGGGCAGGTCCATTGCTCGCGGCATCTGCGCCGCACCGATACGTCGCGGCGCCTCGTCTGCGGACGGCACCGGGCCGGCTGTGTCGAGGAGGCAATGACACTGTTCGCATCGGACGAGGTCGAGCAATGCCCCGTGTGCGCCAAGGACGCGTGCGCCCAGCATCGCGCGGCGTGCGGCTACTGCGGCCGGCACGTGTGCACGGCCGACCTGGAACAGGCGTCCCGTCGCTGCGCCACCTGCGCGCAGCTGGCGACGATCGCCGACCCGCCGGAGCACGTGGTGACCGCCGCGCGAGCCGTGATGGGCGGGGGCGCGCCAAGGGCGTCCCGCGCCTGGCGGATCGCCCGCGACAAGAGCCATCTGGTGGTCGAGCTCGATCTCGGATTCCGCCGGAAGGCAGTGTTCACGGTGCGGCACGGTGACCAGGTGCCGGACAGCGTCGTGAGGCATTCGTTGCTCGGATCGAAGCGGCGGAAATGAGCGCGTCGTTCGGGATCCTGCGCGTCGCTCCCTTCGCTGGATTCGTTCAACGGTTCGACGACCTCATCGGGTCCGCGACCACGATGTCCCTCTACTTCATCCATTCGCGCCGCTGGCGTGAGAATCACGACGCCGCGATCAAGGCCTTCGTTGCGCGAGCGGGCACCACGCTCGAAGTTTTTCTGCCCGATCTCGAGAATCACGAGCTCATGTACTCTCTGGGCAAACATTTCGAGGACGGTCCGCTGATACCGGCTCTGGTCGGGGATGCCTACCGCTACTTCGCGCGTCTGGCGAGGGACTTCGGCAAACCCGCCCACGTATGGCTGTTCGGGCGTTACCCGACGTACTCGTTCTACAAATTCGCCGACGGCGCGGTGCTTGCCCTGTATTCCAACACCGCTGCGAAAAAGGAGTTGCCGGCGTTTGAGATCACCTCGGACTGCATTCTGGCAGAGTTCCTCGCGGCGGATATCGCGGACCTCAAGAAAGAGTGTCGGAAGCGGGCCCCGCAGGATCTGGAAACCGTGATCGCGAATGCCGTTCCGGCCTAGCGACAGAGACATCGGCGGACGTGGGTAGACGCGGAAGGACCAGCCATCCCGCGTTCGACTCGCGCGACCCGCTGCTCGACGCACGGGCGGACGGCGAGCTCGACTTGCACGGGTTCGGCGCGATCGAAGCGCAGTCCGCCGTGCGCGCGTTCCTCGAGAGCTGGCGGCGCCGCAAGGCCGGTGCCGTGATCCATATCATCACGGGGAAGGGAAAGGGATCGGCCGGCGGGCCGGTGCTGCGCGGCCTGGTGAAAACGCTGTTGCAGGGCGAGCTGCGCGGCATGGTGAGCGAGTGGGGGTTGGACGATGGCGAGGGAGGATACCGGGTGCGGGTGCGGTAACCGCCGATCGGGGCAGAGCGGGGTAAGAACGACCCATGAGTCCCTCACGGAGACCGCGCTCAGAGCGGTGCACGCAACACCGCCCCATTCGCGTCGTCCCGATGCGCGGTATCGGCGGGCTCGTCGCGCCCGCGGCCCGGGTGGCTGCGCCCCCGGCGGCGCAGCTCACCTATCGGGGTGGCCCGCTCTTGACCGCCGTCGAAGTGGTCACCGTGTACTGGGGAGCGGCCTGGAACGACGCGACGGCCCAGGCCACGGCGCAGAGCCTGAACGGGTTCTTTCAATTCCTGGTCTCCAGTCCTTACATCGACCAGCTCGGTGAGTACAACACGCCGCAGCAGAAGATCGGGCGCGGCCGTTATGCGGGCACGGCCCGCATCACCGACACGGCGCCCGGCGCGAGCGTCACCGATAGCGCGATCCAGCAGATGCTCGAGAGGGAGGTGGCACGCAAGTCCGTCCCCGCGGGGACGGTGAACACCCTGTACTTCGCCTTCCTGCCGCCGGGAGTCAGCGTGGTGGCCGGGAGCGAGCGCTCCTGCCAAGCGTTCTGCGGCTATCACGACCGCTCGGCCGGCGGCCTGTTTTACGCGGTGGTCCCGTACCCCAATTGCTCGGGGTGCCTCGCCGACCTGCAGCCGCTCGACGCGCTGACTTCAGTCTGCTCCCACGAGCTCGCCGAGGCGATCACCGACCCGGTGCCCGGTCAGGGATGGTATGACGACACCAGTGGGGAGATCGGTGATATCTGCGCCTGGCAGAACAAGAAACTCGGCGCTTACGAGGTGCAGCTGCTCTGGTCGAACCGTGCGAAGGCGTGTGTCTGAGTCATCCATACAGGTCCTGCGTATCGGCCCTGGCCAGGTCCACCAAGAACCCCGCGATCTTCTCGCTCACCGCGTCCACGTATCGGCGTCCCTTCTCGGACGTGGCGGCCGCGGGATTCCCGACTCCCGTATCGTCGGTCACCTGGCGCCACTGCCGCGGCGCCCACGCCCAGCCCTCCCGTAGCCCCGCGATCGTGAAGCGGCGCGCCGTGCCGGGACCGGCCTCCGACAAGGGCCGGACCAGCTCGGGCGCGAGGTGCAGCATGACGCTGGTCTCGAGCTCTCCCGCATGGTCTCCGAGATCGGCGAAAAACGCCTTCGGATCCATCACCTGGTACCAGTTGACCACGCACAAGAACAGGGACACCGCGGGCTGGAGCTCTCGGATCATCTGACGGAAGTCGTTCCCGCCGTGTCCGTTCAAGATGACGAGCTTCGGCACGCGCTGGCCCCCGAGCGCCGTGGCCACGTCGCGCAGCACCAAGGCCTGGGTGCTCGGGTTCATGTTGAGACACAGCGGCAGGTCGAGCTGGCCGGTGTTCACGCCGAACGGCACCACGGGCAGCACCACCACCCGCGCGCCCCGGTCCCACGCGATGCGCGCCGCGAGCTCTGCGATCCGCTCGGTCTCGACGTTGTCGGTCGAGTAGGGCAGATGGCGGTTGTGCGGCTCGCACGCCCCCCACGGCAGCACCGCGACCTCGTAGCGGGCGTCGCCTACGTCCTTCCACGTCAGCTCGTTCAGGATGTACGGACGTGGGTGCATCAGCGCTGCACGGCTCGCGCCTTGGCCAGGTCTTTCCAGCCGACTCGTACGAAGCCCTGCTGGCTCAAGAAGTTCCGGAAGGCCTCGCTCTTGACGAGGTCGAGGTCGGCCTGTCTCCAGGCGGCGCCCCAGTCGGGGTGATCCCACGTGGCGCCCCGCATCTCCTCGTCGTCCCAGGCGAGGTGCACGATGAGCTGGTACACCCCCGGCGGCAGCGGGGAGAGCATCCGCTCGTAGGCGGCCTGCCATTCGGTAACCGCAACCCCTGGGGTCATTTCGAGGATTCGGTCCACCAGCACTTCCGCATCCGGGACCTCCGCGCCCGGTGGGTACGGACGGCTGCGGTCGAGGAGGACGGGCACTTGGTACTTCCGCCCTAGCCCACGGTAAACCTCGATCAGCGCGGGGGTGCCCCCCACGGTGCCCATGTGAGCGTCCAGATGCGTGATGCGGATGCCGGCCGCGAGCGCCCGATCGATCTGTGACCGCAGCTCGCGCTCCGCTTCTTTCGGCCTGGCCTTGGCCAGCACGGTCTCCTCGACGAGGGGGAGGTACCCCTCGTCGTCCAGCAGGCTCGAGACCTTGTCCACCGGGCTCACGGGACCCCACCGAAACGGGGTCCACTCGCTGTTCAGCGCCAAGTGGATGCCCAGGTCCGCGTCGGGGTGAGCCCGGGCCCACCGGGCCACCTCCGGGAACCAGGGGCAAACCACGAGGATGCTGGCCGACGTGATCCAGCCCTGCTCCAGGGCCTCCAGGGTCGCCCGGTTCACGGAGTGGGCCATCCCCGCGTCGTCAGCGTGGATCACGAGGAGGCGGGCGTCCCGCGGATACCCGAGTCGCTCCTGAATCGTGGTCATGGAGGTGGGCGCCTGGCCGAGGGCGCGCGCCGCTACGAGCGAGGCCAGCACCACCCAACGGGCGCACGGTTGGAAGTGCGTCGCAGTTCTCAACACATGAAAAAGATCGTCGTCCGAGCTGGGGTCGGCCAGACCCGACCCGCCCGGGGCCCCTTGCGAGGTTTCCATTCGAGGCGTATTTCCTAACTCCGTTGCCCTGCAGCAATGGACTGTCTGCGCCGTAGGAGGGCAGGCGTATGGCACTGGGCCGTCACCTGGTTGCACAGCACATCGGTAGTTCACGATGGCCCGTCGCATTTTTTGTCCTCCTTCTTTTCTCCTCCCCGACTTCTGTTGATGCGCTCACTTCACAGAGATTCACCGGGACCGTGAAGGCCCGGAACGTGGTGCTGATTACGGATCGCGAGCTGATCACCAAGCAGGGCCTCACGGCCATGCGACGACCCGCAGGATGAGGGCGCCCCCATGAACGACATGCTCCAGCGTCAGCGTTGGTTCGGGACCAGGCATCTCCACTTCCTCAGCGCGGTGGGGATGAGTGTGCTGTTCACCTTGACCGTGTGCGGAACGGCACTGGGCCAGGAGCCAGCGGCGCAAATCGAGGTCTCCGGCAAAGTCACCACGCCGGAGGGTCATCCCATTTCCGGCGTGGCGGTCCGCGTCCGTGGGAGCGCGACCAGTACCGCCACCGATGCGCAGGGGAGCTATACGATCTCGGCTCCGGGGGATGGGGTCCTGACGTTCAACCTCATCGGGTTCCGCGGTACCGCGCAGGGCATCGCCGGACGTACCACGGTCAATGTCGCGCTGGACCGGGCCATCGCCGTGTTGCCAGAGGTGGTCGTCACCGGTTACACGGCACAGCGGCGGTCCGACATCACGGGCGCGGTCGGCACTGTCGATGTCGAGGCCCTCCAGAAGCAGACCACGACCAGTGTGCTGCAGCGGCTGGATGGCAGCGTGTCCGGTGTCACGGTCGATGCCAGCGGCTCGCCCGGCTCGCGCACCACGGTCCGGATCCGGGGCATCACCTCGTTCCAGAACAACGATCCGCTGTACATCATCGACGGTACGCCGGTCACGGACTCCTACCTCAACTGGCTGAGTCCCGACGACATCGGAGAAATCCAGGTCCTGAAAGACGCGTCGGCGGCGTCGATTTACGGGTC
>Ga0209474_10001772_pt1 | contig 20534 bp, 19 predicted proteins | sample GraSoiAngelo_145_FD_185902 | JGI IMG/M metagenome (GOLD analysis project Ga0209474, IMG submission 185902) | Grasslands soil microbial communities from the Angelo Coastal Reserve, California, USA - 14_1009_05_20cm (SPAdes) (version 2) | ecosystem: Environmental > Terrestrial > Soil > Grasslands... | reverse complement strand
ATGATGGCTAACAAATTCCCGCCGGTCATCGCCACTGCGGCCACCCCGGCGAAGATCGCCGCGGACGGAATCCGGCTGCCGGCAAACGTTGAGGCGGCCAGCCGGGCAAACGCCGCGAAGGGGACGACCACGCCCACCGACTGGACAAACATGATGACCCGCAGGGGCACGCCCGCCTCGAACCCTCGTGGCCACCAGCGCACCGGCAGCAGTCCCATGCGCAGCGCAAAGCCGCCCAGGATGAGGCTGAGCGACAGCAGCACCGCTGGATGATTTGACCCGAGCGCGGCCATCGCCGCCCCGGTCGCGCCGAGCCGGGTCTCGCCGGTCAAGCCGAACACCAGCGCGAGGCCGTAGAGCAAGAGCGCCGAGCTGGCGCCGCCGGCCACGAGGTAACCCAGGCCGGTGGTAGCGGGCGCGAGTCCCCGGCGCGCCAGCACGCTCAACACATAGAGGTTGATGGCGAGCAACTCCAGCCCCAGGAAGAGCGACACCATCTCGGCGGCGGAGGCCGCCAGCATCGCGCCGAGCGTGGCCAGGAGCAGAAAGCCCGGAACGGTTTCGGCTTGACCATCGCCCGGCAGAATATCGGCTCGGCTGGCCAGCAGGGTGAGCACCGCCGCCGCCAGCACGACGACATCGATGACGATGGCAAAGCCGTCGAGGAGAAAGGCGCCGTCGAGGATCGTGATCGTCTGCTTGAATTGCGTCGCCAGCGCCAGGAACGCCGCGACCAGGGTGACCAGGGCGACCATCGTGGTGGAGGCGCCGGGCCGCAACCGGGCGACCAGGAAGACCACGATTGCGCCGGCCAGCAGCCAGAGTTCCGGCGAGAAGGCGAGCAGGTTCCCGAAGGTACTCATCCGCCGCCTCGCGACAGCAGGGTGATGACAGAGAAGTTGATGCTGTCCATCAGGATCGCGGGCAGCACGCCCAGTAAAACGATCAGCGACAGCAGCCCGATGGTGGTGGCGAGCTCGAGCGTCCCCAGGTCGCGGATTCGCCCATGCCGCTCTGAAATGTTCCCGAAGAAGATCCGCTGGACGGTCACGATCATGGCGCCGGCCACCAGCAGCACGCCCACCAGTGCCAGCGGTGTGGCGATGCGATGGCTCGGATAGGCTCCCACGGCGATCAGCAACTGGCCGACGAACCCGGCGAGGCCTGGGAATCCGATGGCGGCCAGCGCGGCGAAGATCCACAGGACCGCCCCCTTCCCCATCCGCCCGGCCATCCCGCCCATCGCATGGATGGAGTGCGTGCCGGTGCGTTCCACGATGGCTGCCACCAGCAGTACCAGCATCCCGGCGGTGAGCCCGTCGGCGATCATCAGGACGATGGCGCCGTTGAGGGCGACCGGTGCGGCGGTCGCCGCCGCCAGCAGCACCAGCCCCATGTGGCTCATGACCACGTAGCCCACGACGCGTCGCAGGTCATCCTGCGCCAGCACGGCGATCGCGCTCCAGAGTACGGTCACCACGGCGATGACGACGACCGCGCCGGCGAAGTTGTGGAGCGCCGTCTGGAACTCGCCGACGTCGACGCGGATGAGGCCATACCCGCCCAGCTTGACCAGCACCCCGCCCAGGATGAGCGCCACCGGCGCCGACGCCTCCGCCTGGGCGTCGATGAACCATGTGTGGAAGGGGAAAGCGGGAAGCTTCACCGCGAAGGCGATGAAGAAGAGCCATGCGATCAGGGTCGCGATCGCGGTCGGCAGCACCACGTCATGAAGCGCGACGATGTCGAAGGTCCGCACCGGGGCCTTGAAATAGAGGATGAGAATGGCGAGCAGCAGCACGCCGCTGCCCGCAATGTCGACGGCGAGGAATTTCCACGCGGCCGCGAGTCGCCGCCGGCCGCCGAAGCGGGCGATCAGCAAGAACATGGGGACGGCCTGCATCTGCCAGAAGAGAAAGAAAAGCAGGTAGTCGAGCGAGACGAAGACGCCGTTGACGCCGGTCTCCAGCACCAGGAGCAGGGCCAGGTATTCCTTTGACTGCTCGCGGCTCGATGAGAGAACGGCGAAGAGGAACAGGAAGGCGCTCATGAGCAGGAGTGGCATGCTGACGCCGTCAACGCCCAGGTGGTAGCTGGAGCCGATGGCGGAGAGCCATGTACGCGTCTCCTCGTAGGCGTAGGTCCCGCTCTGGTCGCGGAAGCCATACCACATGAAGATGGCGAAGGCGAGCACGAGGGCGGTGGTGGCGATGCCAAACGACCGGATCCGCTGACGCTGCAGCTCGGTGCGTGACGGGAAGAAGAGCAGCGCGAGAGCGCCAAGCGCCGGCACCCAGATGAGGGCGCTGAGGAGCAGTGTGGGGAGCGCGGCCGGCGTGGCCGTCGTCGTCGGGATTGCCTCGAGGAGCGTCATCACGCCTTCCCGATGAGCCGGCCGGCGAGCAGGATGCTCACCACGCCCAGCGCGACGATACCGGCGAAGAGTCCGATCAGCAGCTGGCGGATTCGTACCTGCGCCAGCCAGTTGCGCGGCTCTCCCGCGAAGGCGGCGCTCTCCGCGATCAGCTCCATGGCACCATCGACGACGTGGGTCTCGACCCACCCCATGGCGCGGCTGGCAGGCAGCAGCACCGCGACCGCGCCCAGCCGGTACGCCCGCTCGATGAAGAGCCCCTCCCCCATCGCACGGCGAACGGGCTGCAGCGCGGCCGGCAACGGGAGCCGGCGCGCATAGATGACCCAGGCAACGGCCGCGCCCAGCACGGCGGTGACGGCGATCGCGCCGGCCGCCGCGTAATGCGAGTTGGGCAGGGGCACGCCGGGGAATGTAATGAAGCCGATCAGATCGAATCGGCTGCGGAGGGCGCGAATCCCGGCGACCACGCTGATGATCGCCAGCAGCGACATGGCGAATGCGAGGCGGCCGCCCACGTCACGGATCCGATCCGGCTCGAAGCGGCGCCGGCGGGCGGTCTCGCCGGTGAAGGCGAGCGCAAAGATCCGAACCAGCGCCATCGCGCCAAGGAAGGTCACCGCCACGATTACCGCGATGGTGAGCGGGCTCTTGAGCGCGAGCGCCTTCGACATGATCGTGTCCTTGCTCCAGAAGGTGCTGAACGGCGGGATGCCAGCTGCCGCGGCGATGGCGATCAGCATCACCGACCCGGTGAAACGCATCCGCCGCCACAACCCGCCCATCTCCGAGAGCCGCTCGGTGCGGAGCTCGCGGATGATTACGCCGGCGGCGAGAAAGAGCAGCGCCTTCGGCCACGCGTGAGTGAAGAGCTCGAAGACACCGGCCCCGTAGGCTCCAATGCCGAGCGCCAGCACCATCAAGCCGAGCTCGCCCATCGTCGTGTAGGCGATGGCGCGTTTCAGGTTGTCCTGAAAGAGCGCCCAGAGCACACCGAGCAGCGCCGAGATTCCGCCGGCGATGGCGAGCAGCGCCAGGGCCCGCGGGCTGGCATGAAAGAGCCCGTATGTCCGGGCGATCAGGTAGACGCCACAGAGCGCGCCGCCGGCCGAGTGGAGGAGCGCGGCCGCCGGCGCGGGCGCCTGCGCGCTTCCCGGGAGCCAGGCGTGCAGCGGGAACAGCGCCGACTTGGCGGCCGCCGCGATGAAGATGAGGATGGCGATGGCGAAGAGGCCGTTGGCACCGATCCGGCCACTCACGTACTGGCCGGCCAGCGTCTGGAAGTTGAGTTCGTTGAAACGAAGGTAGATGTAGGCGACGGCGGCCAGCAGCGCGAGGTCGCCGATCGCCGAAATGATGAAGGCGCGGACCGCGGCCGCCGCCGCCTCCTCCCGCTGCCACCAGTGAGCGATCAGCAGGTAGCTCGACAGCGTCACCATCCCGAAGAAGAGCAGCATCTCGAAGTAGCTGACAGAGAGCGTCACGCCCAACATCGCAAAGGTGGCGAAGAGGAGGGCGCAGAAAAACCGAACCACGCCATCTTCCCGCCGCATGAAGGAGAGGGCATAGATCTGGACCAGCAGGCTCACCAGGACGACGGCCAACCCCACCGTCGCGGCCAGCGGGTCCGACAGGACGCCCCACTGCAGGGTGAACTCGGACGCGCCGCCGGACTGCCCCGTGAAGAACTGGAGGAAGGTTGCGGGCCGCTCGAGATGAAGGGGATGGGCCAGCTCGATGGCGACCACCAGCAGCGCGCAGATCACCGAGGCCAGCGTGAAGAGGATCGAGATCGCCGCACTCGCCCGCCGCGAGTCGATCGTGAACGCCAGGATGACGAGGAGTGCGATCAGCGGCAGCAAGAGCGCGAACTGCGCCAGCAGGGTCGGGCTCCAGGTATCGAGCGGCCCTTTGGGCGCGGCGGCCAGCAGGATGAGCGTCACGATCTGGCGACCTTACCCGCGGTCCGTGTCGACGGCCAGGCTGCGGTGTTCACGGTAGATCAGCGACGCCATCGCGAGGCCCAAAGCGAGCTCGGCCACGGCGATGGCGCCCGCGAAGATCGCGACCGCCGCGCCGGCCGTCGCGTTGACCGCCCCGATGCTGAAGCGCGCGAACGCGACAAACGCGATCGACCCGGCCATGAACATGAACTGGGTGCCGATCAGCATCAGAACCGCGCTGCGCCTGGCCACGACTGCGAAGGCGCCCACCGCAAAGAGCGCCGCCGAGGCGGCCAGCACCAGGTTGAGCCCGACGTTCATCGCCCCCTTGGCCGAGCCGTGGTGGGGGCTGCCAGCAGCAGCCCGCCGCCGAGCGCCGCGCAGGCAAGGATCACAACCAGGACGGCCAGCCCCACGACGTACGTATTCGCCAGTGTCGACCCGAACCCGGCTCCCGCATTGACGGTGGCACGGACCGGCCAGGACGTGGTCGCGACGATCACGACGAGCAAGGCCAGGACGGCGGCGGCGACCGCCGCCCCAACGATCCATTCCCGGCTGAAGGGCTCCTGGGTCGAATCCACCCCGGTTGTCCGCCGCAACACGCCGACGAGGAGCGCCGCGCTCACCGTCGTGAAGACCAGGAGCTGGACGGCGAACAAGAGGAACGGGGCGATGGCGAGATAGAGCAGCGCGATCAGCACCATCGTCGCCGCGAAGGCGCCGGTTGCGAACACCGCACTGCGAAGGAACACGCTCGCCAGCGCGCTCGCCACCATCAGGACGAGCACCGCGGAGATCAGGATCACGAGCGGCGCCGAGGTAATGGGCTGCGGCAGGGCGCCGATCAAGGGCACGGCGTCAGATTCTAGCTGGCGGCGCCAGGCTCAGTATTCGACCTCGCCCTCACCCGGCGCCCAGTAGGTCTCTTCCTTGATGGCGGCGTGCTCGAAGCCGCAGCGCCGCATGATGTCTCGCACGTTGACGATCATCCCCGGATTGCCACAGAGATAGACCGTCGTGTCTTTAGGCGTGAGGTCCATGGTGTCGGCGTACTTGCGCACCAGGTCGTCCACCCTCCCCCGCTCCCCGCTCCACTCCGGATCCTCCCAGTGCCGGCTGATCGTCGGAATGTAGGTCAGCCAGGGATACTGGCCGACCGCCTCGATCAGCTCCCTGTCGTAGCCGAACTCGTTCGACTTCGACACCCCCTGCAGGATGACGAGACGAAACGGCTGCGCCAGGCGGCCTTCCTTCAGGTCGAGCGCCAGCGTGCGGACCATGCTGATATAGGGCGCGATCCCGGTCACCGTCGAAACCAGGAAATGCTGGCTGTGTCCGGATTTGACGTCGATGTTGAAGACGCCCTTTGCCTTCTTGCGCATGAAGACGGTGTCGCCGGCCTGCAGCTCGTAGAGCTTGGGTGAGAGCGCGCCCTCCGGAACCTTCTCGATGAAGAACTCGAGCTCGGGCTCGTACGGACTGGAGACGATCGAGAAGGCGCGCTCCAGCACCTTGTCATGGTTCTCGACGCCGAAGGCGACGTATTGGCCGGCCTTGAAGGCGAGCGTCTCGGGCGGATTCATCCAGACCGACCAGAGCGTCGGCGAGTAATCCTGCCGACGCGTGATCGGCGCCTTCATGTACTTATCCGGATCAGCGGCCACGGCCCCTATCCTATTCGGCGGCGGCCGGGCCACCCGGCGGGCCCAAGATCAGGTCGAGCGCCACCCCGAAGACGGCCAGCACAATCCCGGCGGCCCCGAAGGTAAAGGTGGCGCCGCCGGAGAGGTAGCCACGGCCCCAGAGCGTCCCGATCAGGAAAAAGAAAGCGCCCAGCACCGCCAACCAGTAGGAGGATCGGCCGCGCCAGGCCAGCTTCGCGGCGAGGACACTGCCCAGGCAGGTCAGGTACACCAGGCCGATGAGGGCGAAGGTTGGGAGCAACGGGTGGGCGGCAGCGGCGTCGAGCCGCGTCACACGTCGCCCGCGGCAATCGGTCCACCACCGATTACGCGGTCGCCATCGTAGAAGACGGCGGCCTGACCAGGGGCCAGCGCGCGCTGCGGGTCATCGAAGTCGATGCGGGCCTGCTCGCCGACTGGCGTGACAAGGGCGCCGGCAACGGGCGCATGCGAGCGGACTTTCACGTCCGCGCGAAAGACTGAGGGCGGGACGCGTCCGGCGACGTAGCGGACATCCTCGACGCGGCAGCTCGACCGCAGCAGCTGCCGCCGGCCGCCGACCGTGACCGTGTTGCTGGCGGCGTCGATGGCGCTGACGTACGTGGGCGGCGACGCCGGTCCGCCGGCCTGGAGGCGCAAGCCGGAACGCTGCCCGACGGTGTACAAGGCGATGCCATCGTGCTCCCCAACCACGGCGCCGTTCTCATCCACGATCGGCCCGGGCTTGACCCGCTCGCGGAAGCGGTCCTTCAGCAGGGTCCGGTAGCTGCCGTCGGCGACGAAGCAAATCTCCTGGCTTTCCGGCTTCAAGGCCGTGATCAGGCCGAGCGCCCCGGCCTTCTCGCGGACCTGCGCCTTGGTCCAGTCGCCAATTGGAAAGCGCAGGACGCCAAGCTCCTCCTGGCCGAGCTGGTAGAGGACGTAGGACTGGTCCTTGCGGTCGTCGATGGCGCGCCGCAGCCGATAGCCGTCGGGACCCTGATCGATGCGCGCATAGTGCCCGGTCGCCAGAAGGTCGGCGCCCAGCGCCAGCGCCTTGCGTAAGAGGAGGCCGAACTTGATCGTCTCGTTGCAGCGGATGCAGGGATTGGGCGTGCGTCCCTCGAGATACGCCTGCGTGAAGGGGTCGATGACCGACGACCGAAAGTCGTCCTCGAAGTTCAGCACGTAATAGGGGATGCCAAGCCGGTTGGCGACGCGGCGGGCGTCCTCGACCGCGTCCAGCGAACAGCATCCGTGATGCTTGTCGAAGTCTTTGAGCGCCATCTCTTTGGGCCAGAGCTGGAGCGTGACGCCGAAGACGTCATGGCCCTCTTCACGCATCAGGGCCGCGGCGACCGACGAGTCGACGCCGCCGCTCATCGCGACGGCGACTTTCACGGGCGCTCCAGCTTGTCGACCCCGATGCCGCGGCTGCGGCAGTATTCGAGCGCGCGGTCGACCTCGGCGGCTTCGCCGTCAAGGTCCAGCTCGACCCAGCCCGTGTCATCGCCCACGTCGGCGCGCCGAATATTGGTCACCACTTTGTAGTCCTGGCCGAGCCGGTAGATGATCGGGTCATTTCGAGCGTCGCCGCGGAACGTCAGGCGCACCGTCGTCCGCGCCATTGCCGCGGTCAGCCTCCGGCGACCGCCGGAACGATGGAAAGATCGTCGCTGTCCTTCAGCGGCGTCTTGAGCCCAGATCCAAACCGGATGTCTTCGTCGTTTCGGTAGATGTTGATGAACTGGCGGAGTTCTCCCTTGTCGTCGTAGAGCCGTTCCTTGAAGCCCGGGAACTTCTGGTTGAGCTCGTCCAGCGCCTGCGACACATCGCCCGCATCGACCTCGACGATAGCCGCGCCTCGGGTAAGTTGCCGAAGCGCGCCGGGCACACGAATCTTGACCGCCATGGTGGTCTGGACATTATAAGAAGGATGCGACGGCGAGCCCTGCCTTACCCTCCCCCGTTTGCCGGGCTGCCCATCCCTTACCCTCCCCCGCTTGCGGGGGAGGGCAGGGTGGGGGTTTTGATTACGCGGCGACTCTGACGGCCGGGTCGGTCTTGCCCCGCTGGGCCACCAGGTAGTAGATCGCGCCGATGATCACGACGACGCCGACGGTCGCCTCGAAGATCGGGATGTTCCCCAGCGGCCCGAGATCCGGAATGTTCGGGAGGGCGCTGAGACTGGGGTTGATGATGCTTCCGGGCCGGGGCCAGAGGAAGTTCACCAGCATGCTGCCGCCCCAGACGAGTGCCAGGACGTTGACGATGGTGCCCCAGCCAGCCAGCTTGAACGGCGCTTGATCCTTCGGCCATCCTTTGGTCCGGGCGATGAGGATGGCGATGTTGCCAAGCAAGTAAGAGAGATAGATCATGCCGGTGGCCGAGATGGCGATCGTGCCCGCTCCCGAGTAGTAGAGGAATGGGACGGCCGCCAGCACGCCGACCACGATGCACACGCCAACGGGCGTATGCAAGGTGGGACTGACCTTGTTGTAGTAGCGAGCCAGAGGAAGCTTGCCGTCACGCGCCATGCCGAACGCGAGGCGAATAGTGGAGGTCAAGATCGCCAGACAGCAGACGTAAATGGCGGCCAGGACAACCACGAGATAGATGTTGGCCATCCAGCTTGGCAGCACCGCCGTAAGGATGTCCGCGGGCGACCCGATCTTGCCTGCCCCTGCATCGGCGACGTACTTCCCCATGTTTGGGATGGCCACGATGATCGAGTAGAGGAAGATGCCGCCGATAATGAAGGCACCGACCACCGATGCCAGCACCGCCCTCGGCGCCATGGCGCGAGGATTCCTCGTCTCCTCCGCCAGCGTGCTCGCCGTGTCGAAGCCATAGATGACGAAGAGCGACATGAACATCGCGGCCAGGAACGCACCACCGGTAAACCCTGAGCCGAGGTAACTGCTGTCGAAGACGACGGTCGCCGATTGGTGATGGTAGAAGATCAGTAGAACGAGCGCGAAGACGACCATGCCGAGGATCTCGAAGACGACGCCCGTGTTGTTGATCAGCGCCACGAGCCGCACGCCGAAGATGTTCAGCAGTGTGATGCTGGCCAGAATGACGAGCGCGATGGCGACCTGCGTCTGGGCGTTGTTCGTGACCGTGAGTCCCAAGTTGTTGAGCAGCGGAATCAGCACCAGCCCCGGAATAGTCGCCACCACGGCGGTCACCGTGAGAACGCCGGCGAAGAGATAGATCCAGCCGGTCATCCACGAGTAGGGGCGGTTCGCTAGGTATTTGGTCCACTGGTAGACCGACCCGGCGACCGGAAAGTGCGCGCTGACCTCCGCAAAGTTCAAGGCGACGATGAACTGGCCAAGCGCAACCAGCGGCCAGCTCCAGAAGAAGAATGGCCCAGCGATCGCCAGGCCGATCGGCGCAAAGAGCGTGAAGATGCCGGTGCTCGGTGAGATATATGAGAAGGCGACGGCAAAGCTTGAATACACGCCGAGGGCTCGCCTCAGCTCCTGCTTGTAGCCAAAGCCGGCCAGGTCGTGGGCGTCGGCCGCATCCTGGCTACTGCCTCCGGTAGGAACGGTCGACTGCGGACGCGTCAGGACGTCGTCGGGCATCGGGTTCCCTCCTCTCCCTTTAGGTCTCGGCCAAAGGTAGCAGGCGGTCGCCACTTCGTCAATCTGTTCGTCGGGCACCTGCTATCTCCAGCATCGCCAGCCCAGGCGTCGATTCTCGTCCCGAATGGCCGGACCTGGCCGGGGAGCTGGTCTACGAGAGGAAGTCTGAGACCAGCCGCTGAAAGTGGTAGACGCCGTTCTCGCGCTTCGCGTTGAAGCGCCCCCGGTCGTAGGAACGGGACCGGAGCCCACGCTGGACGTGCTCGCACAGCGCGATGTCTTCCTGCTGGATCTGGTCGGAGAAGGCGATGGTCTGCTGCATCGACTCCCAGCCTGGTCCGGTGCCCGGCTGTGCAAAGAACCATTCGAAGACCGTCAGCGTCTTGTCGACGCCGAGCGGGAGGATCAGGTTCGAGCTCATGTTGTCCTGGTAGATGTTGAACATCGTGTTGGGAAAGACCCAGTAGTAGAGTGCATCCTCCTCGGTCCCGGGCTGCCGGATGTATCGACGGTCGCGACCGGGCTCCTCGCCGGGCTTGAGCTCGCGGATAGGGGCGTGCTGCTTCGAGTAGTAGCGGAAGGTCTCGACCCGGTAGGCGTCGTAGTCGAGCTCTTTGAACAATCCCGGGTGGGCGATCGGCAGGTGGTATCCCTCCAGGTAGTTGTCGACGTAGACCTTCCAGTTGCATTCGATGACGTAGTCCCGCCGCTCCACGAGCTGCATCTTGTCGACGTCGTAGCCGGCTGATGAGACTTCCCGAGGGATGGCGCCGAGCACGTCGCCGAGTGAGGGCGCCTCGTTGTCGAGATTCGCAAAGATGAACGGCCCCCACTGCTCGACCCGGATCGGCACCAACCCGAAGTCGGTCTTGTCGAAGTTCTCGGTTCCCTCCATTTCGCGAGCGACCTGCAGCCTTCCATCGAGGCCGTAGGTCCAGCCATGGTAGGGACACTGGAGGCTCCGACGGTTCCCTTTGGCCACGACCACCTGGGCCGCCCGGTGCCGACAGACGTTGTAGAAGCCACGCAGCTTGCCGTCGAGGCCGCGGGTGATCAGGATCGGCTCGTCGAGGATGGTGGCCGGCTTCAGGTCACCGACGCGGGACAACTCATCGGTACGGGCAACCAGCTGCCAGGTCCGCGCGAAAATCCGGTCTTGCTCGCGCGCATAGACGGCTTCGTCGATGTACGCACTGGCAGGCAACGTGAAAGCGCGGGCGAGATCCTCGCCCGCGCTCACCGGTCGATCTTGCGTTACCGACACACGACGAAGTCTACTCGCGGCGAACGCCGGCGACTTCAGGCTGCGCGGCGCCGGTTCCTTCCGCAGGCCAGCCCTCGTTGTTGGCGTGCCCGCGTCCGATAGCGTAGAACCAGACGCCGACCCCGATGATGATCGCCATGGTCACGAACACGCTGATTTCGAACGGCCCCCGATCGAGGCCGGTAGACGGTCCCATGACGGTCGAGGTGAAGAGACCGGGCCATAGCGAGAAGACGGTCGCCGCCAGAACGTAGAGGGTGGTCAGCAGCATCACGATCCAGGCGCCGACCATGCCTCCGGGTACCTTGTACGGCCGCTTCGCGTTCGGATACTTGTAACGGAGGACGACGAGCGCCGGGAAGGCAAACAGGTACGAGAAGGTCGTGGTCGAGATCGCGAGTGTAAGGACGACGCCGAACAGCGCAGCGAGGTTACCTCCCGCGAAGAGATGATTGACGATCACGTTCGCCAGCAAAAAGATCGTCGCCAGGACGCCGGAGAGGACGTTGACCGGAACCGGCGTACCGAATCGCGCGGAAAAGCGGCCCAACCGCCGCGGTCCCGATCCGGCAAGGGCTCCGATCGCCATCATGCGGTCCGCGCCCATCAGCCAGACGGTACCGCTTGTGAGAAGCGAGAAGACGATCGCCAGGCCGACGAGCCCGTTGAGGATGTTCGCACCCGTCCCGCCGAGGACATTCGACACCACAAGCTGGTAACCGGCGACAAAACTGCCGACGTTGGACAGGTCCGCGGGTTTCACGACGAGCAGAATGCCGATGATCGGAACGGCATAGCCGAGCACGCTCAGGATTCCAGAGAACGTCACCATCCGCGGGATGTCCTTCTGTGGATCCTCCATCTCCTCGCTGGCGTTGGTGGAGAGCTCGAACCCGATCCAGCTGAAGACGAGGACACCGATGACCGCGATGAAGACGCTGGAAGTAGGCTGCCATCCGCTCAGGGTGCCGGCAAAGCCTTTGCTTGCTCCCGACGCGACGACCAGGATGCCGAAGACTGCCAGTAGCGCCAGCCGGACGATTGCGCCGAGGTTGGGCACCCACTTCATGTATCGCAGTGAGAGGATGTTCCAGGTTACCGCGATCCAGATGAAGAGGGCTCCCGCGACGAACTCGAGCCATCCGGTGGCCGCGATGCCCCCAAACGGCTTGCCCCAGAAGGTGTCCATCGCCGCAATGGCGACGACCGAAAGCGTCCCACCGAGCCAGACCGGGTTGCTGATCCAGTACATGACCGCGGTCACGGCCCCGGCCAGGTGTCCGAACGCGAGCCGCACCCACTCGTAGACCGATCCCTCCACCGGGAAGGTCGTGCCAAGTTCTGCGGTCAGGAGTCCGTAGGGAATGAGGAACGTAATACCCGAGAAAACGAGCCAGAAGACGGCTTGCGAACCCTGGGACGAGACCGCACCCAGCGTGTCGAGGGCGACGATCGCCGCGACGGTGAAGAAGACGAGGTCCCAACGAAACAGTGACTTGCGCAGCTTGCGTTTCTCCGCAAGGACATCAGAAGACGCCGGAATGACAGCCAATGCTTACCCTCCTTAGCGTGTTTGGCCCTTTGGCAGAGCCTGTGCGCAAATGTGGACCTAGCGCAAACGCTTGTCAAGGGACGGTTGGCCATGGGTACGTCGATATACTCGGCCGGGTGCCGCCTGAATACGACGCGATCATCGTCGGCGGTGGCCACAACGGCCTGGCGACCGCCGCCTACCTGGGGCGGGCGGGCCTGACGACGCTCGTCCTGGAGCGCCGCGGCGTCCTGGGCGGGGCCGCCGTGAGCGAGCATCCCTGGCCGGGCTTTACCGTCTCGACCCTGTCGTACGTTCTCTCCTTGATGCCGCCCGAGGTCATCGGCGAGCTCGAACTGCGCCGGCACGGCCTCACCCTGTACCCGCTCGCGGCGGATTATTACGTGCCGTTTCCCGACGGCTCCCATCTGCTGCTGACCAAGGACCCGGGACAGGCGCACGCCGAGATCAGCAAGTTCTCGAAGAAAGACGCCGATGCCTGGCCGGCCTTCAGCGCCTACCTGGCCAAGATCGCCGCGCTCGTGCGGCCCCTGCTGCTGATGACCCCGCCGGCGGTTGGGGCGAAATCGCCGGCGGACCTGCTGGAGCTGGCCCGCTTCGCCTGGAAGCTCAAGGGCCTCGACGTCAAGACCGCGGGAGACTTCGTCAAGGTGATGACGCTGTCGGTCGCCGAGCTTCTCGAGGAGTGGTTCGAGTCGCCGCAGGTGAAGGCGGCGCGCTGCGTCTCCGGCGCGATCGGCACCTACGGCGGACCGTATACGCCGGGCACGGCCTACGTGCTGCTCCACCACTACATCGGCGAGATCGATGGCCAGATGGCGGAATGGGCCTTCGTCCGAGGGGGCACGGGCGCGGTGTCGGAGGCGATCGCGGCCGACGCGCGCGAGCACGGCGCCGACATTCGGACGGGGTCGCGCGTGGGGCACATCCGTGTCGAGGCCGGCCGCGCCGCCGGCGTGACGCTGACGGACGGAACCGAGCTGCGCGCGAGGGCGGTGATCTCCAACGCGCATCCCCAGGTCACGTTCTGCGAGCTGCTCGACAGCAAGGAATTGCCGTCAGACTTTAAGCGGGCGATCGACCGTTACAAGACGCGCTCTGGGACCGTGAAGATCAACCTGGCGCTCGGTGAGCTGCCCCAGTTTGTCGGCCTCGCCCCACAGGATTCGATGACGGCGGCGCGGTCGTTCATTCAACTCTGTGATTCGATGGAATACCTGGAGCGCGCCTTCGACGACGCCAAGTACGGGAAGGCCTCGGTGGCACCGTATTCCGACGGCGTGCTGCCCACCATCGTCGATGATTCCCTCGCGCCCGCCGGCAAACACATCATGAGCTGCTTTACCCAGTACGTCCCGGCACACTGGTCGAAGGCACCGCATCGCGAGGAGCTGGAGGCGTACGCCGACCGGGTGGTCGCCGGCTACGAGCGCTTCGCGGACAACTTGCCGGGCGCCATCGAGCACCGGCAGGTGCTCGGGCCTTATGACATGGAGCAGGAATATGGTCTCGTGGGCGGCAACATCATGCACGGCGATCTCACGCTGGACCAGCTGTTTTCCTGGCGGCCGGTGGCCGGCTACGCGGACTACCGGACACCCATCAAGAATCTCTACCTCTGCGGCTCGGGGACGCATCCCGGCGGCGGCATCAGCGGCATCAACGGCCGCAACGCCTCGCGCGAGATTCTCAAAGACCTGAAGCGACACCGCTAGGGCAAATGCCAGAGACACCCAACCTCGACGCGCAGGTGAATGGCCCGCAATACCTCGGGCCCGCCACCTTCATGAAAGCCCGTGCGCTCACGGAGCCCGAGGAGCTGGACGGCGTTGCGCCGGACGCCGCGATAGTGGGCGCGCCCTGGGACGACGGCACGACATACCGGCCGGGCGCTCGCTTTGGTCCGCGGGCGGTGCGGGTCGCCAATTACCAACCGCCCAGCTGGCACCTCGATCTGCAGGTCGCGCCCTTCGAGGTGCTCACGGTCGTCGATTACGGCGACGCCGTCTGCTACCCGGGTCTGACCGAGCAGGCCCACGAGGCCATTCGCGCGCGTGTCGCCGAGGTCGCCTCGCGGAAGATCGTGCCCTTCGTCATCGGCGGCGATCACTCGATCACGTATCCGTCGGCCACCGCCGTAGCCGATGCCTACGGCCGCGGCAAGGTCGGCCTCGTCCATTTCGATGCCCATGCCGACACCGGCAAGAGCACCTGGGGCAACCTGGCCTCGCACGCCACGCCGATGCGTCGCCTGATCGAGTCCGGCGCCATTCCGGGACGAAACTTCGTCCAGATCGGGCTGCGCGGCTACTGGCCCGAGCTCGAGACCTTCGAGTGGATGCGGGCCCAGGGGATGCGCTGGCACCTGATGGGCGAGTTGCTCGACCGGGGCGTCGAGACCGTCATCGGGCAGGCCATCCAGGAGGCGCTCGACGGCCCCGAGTTCATCTACCTCTCGGTCGACATCGATGTCCTCGATCCCGGCTTCGCCCCCGGGACCGGGACGCCGGAACCCGGCGGGATGCAACCGGCCGATCTGCTCCGAGCCATCCGCAACATCGGACTGCGGACGAAATTGGTCGGAATGGACGTGGTCGAGGTCTCGCCGCCGCACGATCATGCGGAGATCACGGCTCAGAATGCGAACCGCTGCATACTAGAGGCGATTTCGGCGCTGGCCGTCAAGAAATCTCGAGGAGGGACGCCGTGAGCACTGTTGCCGAGCCCATCGCCACCGAGCGCGTCGTGGAACTGACCGCCCGGGAGGAGGAGCGTTTTCGTTCCAAGCGCCAGCGTTCCGACGGGCTGTGGAAGCAGGCGAAGCAGTTCATCCCGCGCGGCGTGCCCTCGTCCTTCCAGGACGCGGCGCCGCAGCCGGTTTTCGTCGATCATGGCAAGGGCAGCCGGGTTTGGGACGTGGACGGTAACGAGTACGTCGACTTTCACAACGGCTTCGGCGTCATGGTGGTCGGGCATGCCCACCCGCTCATCGTCAAGGCGATCAACGACCGTGCCGCCCGGGGTACGCATTTCGCGCAGCCCGTGGCCGACGACGCCATCGTCGCCGAGGAGCTGTCGCGCCGCTTCAAGCAGCCGCAGTGGCGCTTCACCAACAGCGGTACCGAATCGACCCTCGACGCCATTCGGCTGGCGCGCGGCTTTACCGGTCGCGACCGGATCATCAAGATCGAGGCCAGCTACCACGGGCATCACGATGCATTGCTGGTCTCCGTCGAGCCCTCCCCAGACCTGATGGGTCCGGCCGACGCTCCCGTATCCGTGCCCTACAGCGCCGGCACGCCGCAGGCCGTGGTTGACCTCGTCACCGTCGTGCCCTTCAACGACCTTGCCATCCTGGAGCGGACCCTCGACCGGCATCGCGGCGAGGTGGCGGCCATCATCGTCGAACCGGTGATGATGAACATCGGCATCGTGCTTCCCGACGAGGGCTACCTGGCCGGTGTGCTCGACCTCGCCCACCGGCATGGGGCGCTGCTGATCTTCGATGAGGTCAAGACCGGCGCGACCATCGCGGCCGGCGGTGCGACCGAGCGCTTCGGCGTGACACCCGACCTGGTCGCGCTCGCGAAGGCGATCGGCGGCGGCCTGCCCTGCGGCGCGGTCGGCGGGCGGGCCGACGTGATGGGGACGATCGACGCCCACAAAGTGGTCCAGATCGGCACCTTCAACGGTAACCCGCTGACCATCGCGGCCTCGAAGACGACCCTGTTGTCGGTGCTGACAGCAGCAGCCTACGCCCACTTCGATGCGCTCGCCGAGGCGCTGGAGGGCGGATTGCGCAAAGTGATGAGCGACTATCAGCTCCCCTTCCATCCGATCACGCTGGCGGCGCGCGGTTGCGTGACCTATCGCAAGGAACGTGTCCGCAACTACCGCGACTACCTCACGATCGACAAGAAGTACGCCTACCTGTCCTGGCTCTATCAGTGCAATCGCGGCGTGCTGATGGCGCCGGGGGCCGAGGAGAACTGGACGCTCTCGGTCCAGCATTCCGAGGACGACGTGCTGCGCTACGTCCGCAACTTCGAGGAAATGGCGAAAGACCTGACCGGCTAGGAAATTGGGAAGCCGCCCACGACCTCGGTCCATGTTGATCGTCGCATCCATCGCCGCCACAGCGGTGTCAGGCTGCGGTTCCACCAGCAACGCCGGCACTCAGGTAGCAACCTCGAGCCCGGGCCGCTCGGCAACGCCGGCGGCCTCGGCATGCACACCCGGACCGCGCCCTCCCGCGCGGATGGGAGCTGCCATGGCCTACGACGCCGCCACGAAAACGGTCGTGCTCTTCGGCGGCATTCGCGGCGACGGCAGCCCGCCGCTGGGCGACACCTGGACCTGGGACGGGTGTCGGTGGATGCAGGCGAGCCCGTCGACATCTCCGCCGGGCCGAAGCTTTGGTGCGCTGGCGTTCGATGCATCCTCAGGAAAGCTCATCCTGTTTGGCGGCGGATCCGCGAACGCCGATCCTGGTCGCAACGACACCTGGAGCTGGGACGGCTCGACCTGGAGACAAGAGCACCCCGCCACCTCGCCCCCCACGCTCTTTCCTGCGCTGATGGCAGACGATCCCGGAAATCACAACGTCGTCCTCTTTGGATTCGGCCTCGATAGCCAGCCGGGCACGTGGACCTGGGATGGCTCGAACTGGACCAAGCACCAGTCTCCAGCACCGCCGTATCGGGGCAATGCTGGTATGGCATTTGGCGCCAGGTCGGGCGTGCTACTTTTTGGCGGCCAGCCAGGCGAAACGGATGCGCTCAACGACAGCTGGGTTTGGGATGGCCGCGCATGGAGCCAGCTGCATCCCGCCACGACACCCCAGGGAGGCGCGGTGTTCATGGCTCATGAGGACGCACGCCACGACGTGCTGTTGGTCGAACACGACGGCACCTGGACGTGGACCGGCAGCAATTGGTCGCCGCAACATCCGGCATCGACGCCGCCGTTCCAGCTGTTTCGTTCCATCGCCTACGATGCTGCGCGCGATCGCGTCGTCCTCTTCGGGGGCAAGTCGCCTGCCAACGATCAACCGACCGACGACACCTGGACCTGGGACGGCGTCAGGTGGTCGCGGGCTTAGGCGACCGGCACCCGCGTCAGGTAATCGAAGATCAGCTGCGACCAGGATTCCATGTCCAGGTAATAGCTGCGCATCGCGTCAAGCGGCAGCAGCGCACCGGCCAGCTTGTCCACCTCGCGGATGGAAATCTCCGGACGGTCGCCTTCGACCAGGAAGATCAGCCCGACGTGCACTCGGCCGACCGGCGTCGTCTGGTCGTTGATCGCTCCGAGCAGCCGCGTCGAGAAGTGGCCGCTGTAGACCACCTCCTCTTCCCATTCGCGCCGCAACCCGGCGTCGATCGGGTCGGCCGCGCCGGCAACGTCCTCGGGATTGATGTGCCCACCGACCCCCAGCGAGTAGAGGTGGCGGAGCCGCCGCTCACTCGAGCGGCGCAGCCGGTGCGTCAAGAAGTAGCGTTCGTCATGGCGAAAGACGACATAGGGAATGATTTGCGGCTCGGCCGGATCCTCTTCGACCTCGCGCCGCGGGCGAAAGCGGTAGTTTGCGCGCACCCGCGCGAGCAACTCGTCGAGGCCAGTCGACCGGAAGCCCGTCCATTCGCTGCCGCCAAACAACGTGTCCCTTGGGACGACCAGGACATCCTCGCGCGCGCCCACGCGTTGAGTCTAGCGATGGATGCCGCCGACAGGGTCAGTCGCGATGCTCGTGACGGTCGCCGTCGTCGGTGGGCGTGGCCCGCGGCGTCGGCTTCGGCGTCACCACGGGCGTCGGGTCCGGCGTGGCCTGCTCGCCGACAACGAGCGTGGGCGGCGTGGCGCTCTCCTGTTGCTCGATCCGATCGAGCTCGTCAACGGCGGCGGCGACAAGTTGCTTGATGGCGGCGACGTCGTCGTCACGATTCGCATTCTCGCGCTCAACGGCGCCAAGCCTGGCGCGCAGGGCGTGCAGGGCATCCTTGTTGGCTTTCGGCGTGGTGGGGCTCTTCAGCGACACCGCCACGTCGTCGACCATGATCGTGTAGGCGCGCAGGCTGGACTCGGCGAGCCGAGGTTTGTGGTTGGCGGCCATCGCCTGCGCCTCCCGGAGCCGCTCACCGGCCTGTTGCAGCTGCACCGAGACTCGATCATTCGCCGCGCTCAGCGCCAGGTGCACATCCTCTTCGAAGAGCTTGACCGGATAGAGCGGGTTGTCCGGAAGCGCGGAGGGCGCAGCGAAGGCTGTGGCCGCGGCCGCGAGCACGGCGATCGACGCCACGGCGAAGGCGAGACCCACGCGACGATATCCGATGAAGGTTGGAATGCGCAATGTGCGCCGCTGCGGCAGTATGGCCTGAAGCTTGAGCCAGAAGGGGGCAACCGAGGTGGGCGGGGCGGGCGGAAGGGTGACCAGCAGCAGGTTGAGCTCGCGCACCTCGCGCAGTTCGGCGGCGCAGGCCGCGCATCCGGCGATGTGCCCGTCGATCCGGCGGCGCTCGTCGGCGGCCAGCATGCCGTCGGCATACGGGATCAGCCAGTCGCGCGCCGTTGCATGACTCAACATTCTGGTTGCGGCCTCTGTTTCCTAAAACGGACCGGTTTCACCCGGTATTCGCCTCCTCCCCGTACACGAGGTCGCCGAGGCGCTCGCGGAGCAACCGCTTGGCACCGTTGAGCCTCGACATGACCGTCCCCAGCGGGACGTCGAGCGTCTTCGCGATCTCCTCGTAGCTCAGCTCGCCGAAGGCTTGCAGGGCGATCGTGTCACGGTAGTGTGACGGCAGGCTCGCGATCGCTTGACGCACCGCTTTCTGCAGGTCATGCCGGGTGGCCACGTCCATAGGATCCGACTCGCGGCTGGCCGGCGGTTGCGCCATGCCATCGAGCGAAACGACCGGGCGGCGGCGGCGCAGGGCGTCGGTGACGGCGTTCGCCGCCACCCGGTGGAGCCAGTGTTTGAACGGCTTCTCATGCCGGTAGCCGGGAAGGGCCTTGTAGACCTTGAGGAAGACCTCCTGCGCGACGTCTTCCGCCAGGCTGAGCTCGCCGAGGGCCCGGAAGGCGACGTTGATCACCAGCCGGTGATGACGGATCACGAGCTGACGGAAGGCCTCCTGGTCGCCCGCCGCGCTGCGATCGATCAACCGGCGTTCTTCGGCGTCCCCCTCAGGCGAGGGAGCGTCTTCGGCCCTTGCCATCTCCCGACGGTGTGACGCTCAATTCCCTCCCCCGCTTGCGCGGAGTCAGGCCAGGGGCCTTAGCCCAGTGAGAAACTCCCGCACCCGGGCCGTTGGGTCCTCGGGCGACTGGGCGATCGCGTCCAGGAGAGCGCTCGCCACGATCACCCCATCGGCCTTGCCGGTGAGCGCCTCGAGGTGCTCCGGCCGCGAGATGCCAAACCCGACCACGATCGGCAGGTTGGTGTGTCGCCGCACGAGCTCGATCAGCGGCAGCAGGCCAGGATCCAGCTCCGCGCGCGCCCCCGTCACGCCAGTGACGGCGATGCAGTAGATAAATCCGGTCGCAGCCCCGCAGGCCGCGGCGACGCTGGCCTCGCTGCTGGTCGGCGCCACGAAGAACACGAGGTCCAGCTGCGAGGCGACAGCCGCTTGGCGGAGATCCGCCGATTCGGCGGGGGGAAGATCGGGCACGATCAATCCGTCGACGCCCGCCTCGGATGCCGCCCGACAAAAACGTTGGAGGCCAAAGGCCAGGATCGGGTTCAGGTAGGTCATGAAGAGGATCGGCGCATCGGTCCTCTTGCGCGCGGCGGTTGCCGCCTCGAGTGCCCGCGCGACCGTCGTGCCACCCTTCAAAGCCTGCTGTGAAGCGGCCTGGATGGTGGGACCGTCGGCGAGTGGGTCAGAAAACGGAATGCCGAGCTCGATCGCATCGGCACCGGAATCGGCGGCGGTCTGGACCAGGGACGGCGTGACGTCGAGCCGGGGATAGCCGACCGTGAGGTAGGCGATCAGGGCCAGGCGCCGCTGCGCGGCAAGCCGGGCGAACGTCGCCGCGATCCGGCTCACCCGCCGCTCGCGCCGCGGACGATGTCGACGTCCTTGTCGCCCCGACCCGAGAGGTTCACGAGTACGAGGTCCGAAGCAGCGAGCTCAGCCGCCAGC
>Ga0209474_10001770_pt1 | contig 20537 bp, 17 predicted proteins | sample GraSoiAngelo_145_FD_185902 | JGI IMG/M metagenome (GOLD analysis project Ga0209474, IMG submission 185902) | Grasslands soil microbial communities from the Angelo Coastal Reserve, California, USA - 14_1009_05_20cm (SPAdes) (version 2) | ecosystem: Environmental > Terrestrial > Soil > Grasslands... | reverse complement strand
GAAGGTCTCGTCGAATCCCAAAATTGCGGTCGGCCGATCGTTGTTGACCGAAGAGCGCATTTCCAGCGTCGTCCACAACGAGGCGCGGCCCTGGAAATAATCGGCCGAAGCGAGATCGAGATTGATTGAATCAATCGGCATCGGCGGCGAAACCGAACGCGCTGATAGAAAAGCAAAGCAGGCCGGTTCGCGTTTAAGTGAAATGTTGGTCGTCGCTTCCAGATTGCGGTCGCTGATCGCAGGCGTTGGTGTTTCAGCCATGGCGAGGCCTATTATCGGTGGCGACGAACAATGCGTAAGGAGACGCTCTCACCGCATGTTACAGTAAATCGCATTCCGTAACACTTGATAAATGGCGAGCCGGTCTGTGTCAAACGAGGCTCGTCGGAGGTCGCTGCGGCCATCTGCCGCGCGCGAAGCCGCATGCGAGTTTGCCGTGCTTTGCGCCCGAATCGGTCGGCGCAGCGATGTCTCAGCCTTGTGCGAGCCGTTCCAGCTCGGCCGCAGCCTCGAACCACTCGGTTTCCGCCTCAGCGATCATCCGCGCCAGCTCGGCGCGCCGCTTCAGCGCATCTGATAAGGCTGCCCCCTGGCCTGCGAAAGCCTTTGGATCAAGCAGGCTGCGGTCAAGCGCTTGCTGCTCGGCGGCAAGCCGCGCCGCCGCCGCCTCGGCAAGCCGCGCCTTGCGCCGCAACGGCTCCAGCGCCACGCGACGTTCTGCCGCCTCGCGCCGTCCCGCACGCCGCGGATTGGTCGGCGCCGCTGCGGCCGCGCGATCTTGGGACGGCTCGTCGCGTTCGAGGAGCCGCCGGCGATAGGCGTCGAGATCGTCCTCGAACGGCTGCACGGTGCCGTCGGCGACCAGCCACAACCGGTCGGCGACCAGCTCGACAAGGTGCCAGTCATGGCTCACCAGCACGACCGCGCCGGAATATTCAGCGAGCGCCGCGACCAAGGCTTCCCGGGTTTCCATGTCGAGGTGATTGGTCGGCTCGTCGAGTATCAACAAACCCGGCGCGTCATGGGTAACTAGGGCAAGATTGAGGCGGGCGCGTTCGCCGCCCGACAATTCGCCGACCGGCACAAACGCCTTGTCCTGGCTGAAACCGAAGGCGCCGAGCCGGGTCCGCACCGGCTCGGGCGGGCTGTCGGGTATCAGCGCGGCGAGATGATCGAAGGCCGATTCGGCGGGCCGCATTTCCTCGATCTGGTGCTGAGCGAAGAAGCCGCAGCCCAGTTTCGGCGCGCGAACCATTCGGCCCGAAAACGGTTCGAGCCGGCCCGCGAGCAGCCGGGCAAGGGTCGTCTTGCCGTTGCCGTTGGCGCCCAGCAATGCAATGCGGTCATCAGGATCCAGGCGCAGATTCAGCCGCGACAGAACCGGCTTGCCCCGCGCATAGCCGGTGCTGACCCGATCGAGCGAGATAAGCGGCGGGCTCAGCTCCGGCGGTTGCGGCAGGCAGAGCGAGACCGGCGCCGCATCGGCGATCAGCGCGACCGGTTCGAGCCGCGCCAATGCCTTAACGCGGCTCTGCGCCTGGCGCGCTTTCGAGGCCTTGTAGCGGAAGCGGTCGATAAAGCGCTGCAGTCGCTCGCGCTCGCGCTGCTGCCGCTGCGCCAGCGCGGCCTGACGAGTCGCGGCCTCGCGGCGGGCGCGCAGGAACGCGTCGAACCCGCCGGAATAGAGCGCCAGCTTGCCGTTATCGAGGTGCAGCGTCGTGGTCGTCGCGACATTGAGCAGCTGCCGGTCGTGGCTGACCAGAATGAAACTGTGCCGGTAACGCCGCAAAAAGCGTTCGAGCCATAGTGCCGCTTCGAGGTCGAGATGATTGGTGGGTTCGTCGAGCAGCAGCAGATCGGGCTCGGCGAACAGCACCGCCGCCAAGGCCACCCGCATGCGCCAGCCGCCCGACAGTTCGAAGAGCGGCCGTTCCTGCATCGCGGCATCGAGGCCAAGGCCGGCGAGGATCCGGGCGGCTCGTGCCGGCGCGGCGCGCGCCCCGATCTCGTCGAGCCGCGCCTCGACCTCGGCGATGCGCAGGGGGGCGGGATCGCGCTCCAGCTCTCGCAGCAGCGCCGCGCGCTCCTTGTCGGCGGCGAGCACCGTGTCGAGCGCGGTTCCCTCGCCACCCGGCGCCTCTTGCGCGAGAAAGCCGATACGCCAGCTCTTGGGCACGAAAATATCGCCGCTATCCGGCAACAGGCGACCGCGGATCAGATCGAGCAATGTCGACTTGCCGGCGCCGTTGCGCCCCACCAGGCCGAGCTTGCACCTCGCCGGGATCTGGGCGTTGGCCTCGTCGAACAGCGCGCGGCCGTGGCGCCCGCCGACGCGGTAGGTCAGGCCAGAAATCGTCAGCATGCCGCCCTTTTACCATGGCGCTGCGAGAGAGCGCGATGAGCCGCACCGCCGCAACCCGTTCCGGCCAGGTCAGGATCGGCATCTCCGGCTGGCGCTATCGCGGCTGGCGGGGCAGCTTCTACCCAAAAAAACTGCGCCAGAAAGACGAGCTCTCCTATGCCAGCCGGCATGTCGATACGATCGAGATCAACGGCACACATTATTCGCTGCAACGCCCCGAGTATTTCGCCCGATGGCGTGACGAGACGCCGGAGGACTTCCTGTTCGCAGTCAAGGGCAGCCGTTTCATCACGCATCTGAAACAGCTGCGCGACATCGAAACGCCGTTAGCCAATTTCTTTGCTTCCGGGGTGCTGCGACTGGAAGAGAAGCTCGGGCCGTTTTTGTGGCAATTCTCGCCGCGTTTCCGCTTCGATGCCGAGAAGCTCGACGGGTTTCTGGCGCTGCTGCCGCGCGACAGCGCGGCTGCCGCGGCGCTGGCCGAGCATCACGATGATCGGTTAAAGGGCCGCGCCTGGACCAAGACGGAGCGGAAGCGGCCGCTGCGCCATGCGATCGAGATCCGCCATCCGAGCTTTCTCGATCCGGCTTTCGTGCGACTCCTGCGCCTTCGCAACATTGCGCTGGTGTTCGCCGATGCCGTCGATTGGCCCTATGCCGAGGACATCACCGCCGATTTTTTGTATTTGCGGCTGCATGGCTCCGAGGAGCTTTACGCCAGCGGCTACGATGACGATGCGCTCGACCATTGGGCGACGCGCATCCGACGTTGGAGACAGGGCGCCGAGCCCAATGACGCAGAACTGGTCGACACGTCAACGCGGCCGCCTCGTCGTGCTCGCGACGTCTATATCTATTTCGACAATGACGCGAAGGTGCGCGCGCCGGTGGACGCACAGTCATTACGCGAGCGTTTGCAGCAATAAACCCGGTAAGTGGATCAACTTGCGATTGTCGTTGCGGCGGGCACTGCGACAACGCAATCTCAATAAGCGCGGCGCAGGCAATGACACCGCCCGAAGCGGGAACCGATGCTCACCAAGGATCTTCTGTTCGGCATGAATGTGCTGAGCCTGGCCGGCTTCGTCGTGATGTTTTTCGCGCTCAATCTCGCGCGCCGGCCGGATCTCGCGAGGATCTGGAGCATCGCACTGATGAGCGCCGGAACGGCGCTGCTGCTCATTGGCCTTTATCTGCGGACGCCGACCGGGTGAGAAGAAACAGATGCTGAGAAGAACCTTGATGGCGGTGGTTGCCATCCTCTGCTTTGACTTGTTCACCACGGCGCATGCCGCGGATCCGATAGTGCTGCAATTGAAGTGGCTGGCGGACGCGCAATCGGCCGGGTTCTATATCGCGCAGGCGAAGGGCTTTTATCGCCAGGCCGGGCTCGACGTGACGATCCTGCCCGGCGGACCGAACGTCACTCCGTCCGAAGTGCTCGCCACCGGCAAGGCCGATGTTGCGGTCGATTGGATGCCGTCGGCCCTAGCGGCCCGAGACAAAGGCGCACCGATCGTCAACATCGCGCAGATGTTTCAGCATTCCGGGCTGCAGCTGACCTGCCGGCGAGACAGCGGCATCCGCCGTCCGGCCGACTTCAAGGGCAAGCAAATCGGGGTTTGGTTTGCCGGCAACGAGTACCCATTCCTCGCCTGGATGGCGAAGCTCGGGCTGCGAACGGACGGGCCCAATCCCGACATCACCGTGCTGCGGCAAGGCGGCGGGGTCAAATTGTTGACCAAGAAGCAGGCCGATTGCATCTCGACGATGACCTACAACGAGTACGGGCAGCTGCTCGATGCCGGGATGAAGCCGTCGGAGCTGGTCGTCTTCCGCTATGACGACCAAGGCGTCGCGGTATTGGAAGATGGGCTTTACGTCTTGCAGCCGGCGCTCGCCGATCCGGCCAAGATGGACCGGCTTGCCGGTTTCCTGCGCGCCTCGGTCGAGGGTTGGCGCTACGCAACGGCGCCGGAGCATCAAGCCGAAACGGTCGCGATCGTGTTGCGCAATGCTTCGCCCGGCATGACCGACGCCCCGCATCAACAGCGCATGCTGCGTGAAGTCGCACGGCTGATCCCGGGAAGCGGCCACGGACTCGGCTATCTCGAGCCGGCCGCGTACCAGCGCACCGTCGATGTGCTGCTGTCGGGCACGGCCAACCCGGTGATCCGCCAGAAGCCGGAGGGCGCCTGGACGCACGCGGTCTGGGACAAGGCCTTCGCGCGATAGCTACCGCGGCAGCACCGGCAATTCGATAAAGGACGGCGTCGCTTCGGCGTGATGGACTGCGTTGCGGGCGACGCGAATGTCAGCGTCGCTGTCCCGCGCCAGCACCGGATGGCCGCTATTCGTGTTGCGAGCGCGCCGCGGGAAATTGCTGCTGGTCACGTCGACCTCGATGCGGCTGCCGGCGGCAAAAGTGTGATGAATGTCGCCGAGACCGATCGTCACCTGATAGATCCGGTCGGGCTCCAACTGCTGCAGCTCGGCCGTGCCGCCGCGATACATCGCGCGCACGACGCCGTCCATCAGCAGCATCGCCCGTCCGTCCGGCATCAGCTCGATCAGTTTGGCGATGAAATCGGTATCGGGGCAATCCGATTGCACATGCAATGTGGCGCGCACATTACCGGCGATCGTCAGATCCCCGGTGAGCGGTTCGCCGCGGTAGACGAGGCCGTAATGGGGCAAGGCCTGCACTGGGCGCTGGTCGCGCGGGCCGGCGTCGATCAGCATGTTGCGGCCGCCAAAAGTCGGGATCGGATGTTCCGGGTCATAGCGCCAGTTGCGCGCCGCCCCGCCCGGCCCATCCACAGTGAGGGTCCCCTCGCCCCGTAGATACAGCCGTTGCGGGCGAGTGCCCGGCGGCGGCCAGCGCTCGGCATGGCACCAGTCGTCGGGCTTATAGGCGGCGCGGTCCTCGATCCAGGCGCGCGGTGAATAGAACACCGGCGGCTCATCGAGCAATGAGGTCCGCTCGTCCCTCAGCCAATAGCCGAACCATTCGAAATACGGGTCGCGCGGCCAGAAATTCTCGGCATAGACGAAGTAGTGCTCGTTTGGGCCGACCCAGAGTTTTTGCGTGCCGGTGCGCGCCTGGATGTCCTGAAACGCGGCGATGACGCTGGTCTGGAAGATGTCGAACCAGCTGGTGACGTGAAATCCGGGAATGTCGATCGTGCGGCGGAAATTATGCGCGGCGCGGAACGCGTCCGGCGCCGGATGGCTGATGATCTCGTCGAGAAAAGGCTGCCAGGTCGCGAAATCAGGATAACCGGCCAACGGCAGGCGTAACCAATCCTCCGAAGCGATGAACGGCGGCTCGGAAAGGCGTGCGGCATCGAGCCTGGTGTAACGCGCCGCCGCGCGCTCGGCCGCAGCGTCGAGCTCCGCCGCGGTGATGCCGAAGCGCTGCAAAACCGCTTCGCGATGCGATATGGAAAGGCCGGGGATGTTTTTTGCCACCCACAGCCACAACCGCTCCGTCTCGATCGAGCCGCCCTCGTAGACGACGTCGTCGTAGATGCTGGAGCCGCCGGCCTGAGCGAAAAACGCGCGCAGGCACGGGTGTCGGGTCGAGGCGGCGGCAAAGGTCGTCGTCGCGCCGGCCGAGGAGCCGGACATCCCGATCCGGCCGCTGCACCATCCCTGCCGGGCGATCCAGTCGAGTGTGTCATAGCCATCGACTGCATCGTCGGCATAAACCCGGTCCTCGCCCTCGGAACCATGCCGGCCGCGGCAATCCTGGTACACCGCGGCATAGCCTCGCGCGACGATCGCCTTCCACCCGCGCAGGATCGACCCGCGCATCGGCTCGGCCGGGTTCGGCAGCCACGCTCTGGTGCAGTCGAATTTGTCGCGCGCATCGGCCGCCGCGATGCCGTAGGGCGTGCGGTGCAGGATCACCGGGAATGCCACGCCTTCCGCCGGCAAAAACACAAACGTGTTCAGCCGGACGCCGTCGCGCATCGGCACCATCGTCTGGAAGCAGCGCACGGCCGTGGCGCCATCGGTGATTGCGTCCATCGCTCACTCCAAGGTCAACAGCCGTCCGTAGCCGGGGATCGGCTGGCGCACTCCCGAACTCCGCAGCGCATGCCACATCATCGCTGAGGCGCTCGAAATGACCGGCTTGCGAAGATCGTGTTCGAGCGCCTCCAGCACCGGCAGGGTCGGCATGCCGGTGCCAGTCAGAAACACCGCCTGCGCCGCTTCCGTATCGATGCTGCGCGCCAGGCGATACGCATCCTCCGTGGTCGTTACATAGATGTTCGTGACGTCCGGCAGATTGGCGAAATTGACGATCTCGAAGCCGTTCGCTTCAAGATGCGCCTTGCCCTGCAAGGTGACTTCGGCCGAATAGGGCGCCCCCAGCGCCAGCCTTCTGACCCCGAGCCGTTGCAATGACTGCGACACCGCGCCGAACGCGGTGACGATGCGGACACCGCTTGCTTGATGGAGCCGCGCCAATAGCGCCGCCTCTGCCTCGCTGCCGAGATGATAGCTGGTCGCGGTGTGCGCGATGACGATTACATCGGGGTTCACCATCGCCAGCAACTCAATGCTGTCGCCGAGGTGGTCGATCATCATCTGGTTGCGCTCGTTCTGCCCGTCGAGCGAGCCGCCGATGCCGTGCGCCACCATGCGCTGGAAGTGCAGCGAGACCCCCGGCGGCGCCAATTCGATCATCTCGGTTTCGACGGTCGGGTTGCCCGGCGGCACCAGAAAGCCGAGCCTTGCGCGCCAGCCGATCATCCCATTCCCTCCCAAGCGAAGCTTCGAAGCCGCCTTGCCCGAGCTTGTCCCGGGCATCCACGTCTTTGCTTTACAGACTCGCGTCGGCCTCAAGTCGTGGATGGCCGGGACAAGCCCGGCCGAGGGCTTTTTGGTTATAAAGTCTCATCCCGCTAGCGCCAGCTGCGAACTCGGTGTCGAGCGCGAAATGTCGAGCTCCTCGGCCGTCATGTCCGCCGGGATCTCGGCGAAGAGCGGTGTGCTAAGATAGCGCTCGCCGGTATCGGGCAGCATGCACAGCACGGTCGAGCCCTTGGACGCCTCGGCGCAGACCTTTAATGCCCCGGCGAAGGTTGCGCCCGACGTGATGCCGACAAAGATCCCTTCCTTCTTCGCGAGATCCTGGCTGCACCGCATCGCCTCGGCGCTGGCGATGCGCAGGATTTTGTGGATCACGCCGAGATCGACCGCATCGCCGGTCAGCTTCGGAATAAAATCGGGGCTCCAGCCCTGCATCGGGTGCGGCTTCCAGACGGGGTGAGCCGCGCCCGCCGAACCATCGGGGTTACGCCGCTGCGACTGGCCGCTGCTGAGCATTGGCGCATCGTCCGGCTCGCAGACCACGATTTTGGTGTCGGGGCGCTCTTTCGCGAGCACGCGCGCCACCCCTTTCAATGTGCCACCAGTGCCGAAGCCGGTGACCCAGTAATCCAGCGGCGCACCCGCGAAGTCGTCGATGATCTCGCGTGCGGTGGTGCGCGAATGCATGTCGGGATTGGCCTCGTTCTCGAACTGGCGGGTCAGAAACCAGCCATGCGTCTCGGCCAGCTCGACCGCCTTCTTGACCATGCCCATGCCGCGTTCGGCGGCGGGGGTGATGACAACCTTGGCGCCGAGGAAGCGCATCAGCTTGCGCCGCTCGACACTGAACGGCTCCGCCATCGTCACGACCAGCGGATAGCCCTTCTGGGCGCAGACCATCGCCAGGCCGATCCCGGTATTTCCGCTGGTCGCCTCGATGACCGTCTGGCCGGGCTTCAGCTGACCGCTCTTCTCGGCCGCTTCGATCACGCCGAGCGCGAGCCGGTCCTTGACCGAGCCAAGCGGGTTGAACGCCTCGATCTTGACGTAGAGCTCGATCTCCGGCGGCGCCAGATTGTTGATCCGGACCACCGGCGTGTTGCCGACGGTCTCGAGAATGCTCGCATAGCGGTGTCCCATCTTTTCCCCTTATTCGCTGATCGGCGGCTGGAGCCGGCATTTAGGCCTCGATGGCGCACGCCGTAAAGCCGCAGCTCGGAACGAAGCCGAGATCGGCGGGTTGCACCAGCATCGGCTCCGCTGGTTGTTCACCGGCGCCGATCCATTCGAGGCGTAGCGCCAATGACTCATATCGAGGACGCGCGACAGGCGCCCTGGAAAACCGCCGCCGTTCGCGGCCCGACCCCTCCCCGCCTTCTCGGCGGGCTTACCTGGCGTGGAGCCGCCCTCGCCGGCGCGTTCGCGGTGGCGAGCGGGTTGGCGATTGCGGCCCGCCGGCGCGGATCGCTGCTGCGGCAAGGACGAGCGCTGCCGAGATTTGCGCCGGCCGACAAGACATTGGCGGCCGCCTCGCCGGCGATGCTCGCTGGCACGCCGGAGCGCCGCCTCTACGCCGGCCGTGACCTCACGCGGGCCGTGACTATCGAGGATTTGCGCGCGACGGCGCATCGCCGGCTGCCGCGCTTTGCGCTCGAATATCTCGAAGGCGGCGCCGAGGACGAGGCGACGCTCGCCCATAACATCGCCGCCTGGGCCCAGTGGCGTTTCGCGCCGCGCGCCTTGATCGATGTGACGCAGCGCGACCTCTCGACCGAGCTGTTCGGCCGTCGAATGGCGATGCCGCTCGTTATCGCGCCGACCGGGCTCAATGAATTGTTCTGGCCCCATGCCGACCGCCGTCTCGCGGAAGCCGCGGCAGCGGCCGGCGTTCCGTACGCACAGAGCACGATGTCGAACGATCCGATGGCCGAGGTCGCGCGCGTCCCGGGACTGCGCCATTGGTGGCAGCTCTATGTGTTCGGCCGCGAGGAGATCCGCAACGCGCTGATCGATCGGGCGCACGACGTCGGTTGCGAGGCGCTGATTGTCACGACAGACGCGCAGACCTATGGCAACCGCGAGTGGGAGACGCGCAACAACGCAGATCCGAAGAATTTGAGCTGGGGCACGAAGATCGACGCGCTGCTGCATCTCCGCTGGCTCATCGCCGGGCTGCTGCTGCACGGCATGCTGCGTTTTGCCAATGTCGTCGACTTCGTCCCCAAGGACCGGCGGCGGTTTTTCGATAGCGCGATGTGGATCCGCTCGCAAATGGACCATGCGCTGTCATGGGACACGGTCAAGCGCATCCGTGACCGCTGGCCCCGGCGTCTGATCATCAAGGGTCTGCTCACCGTCGAGGATGTCGTGCGCGCCGCCGAGATCGGCGCCGACGCGGTCGCGCTGTCCAACCATGGCGGGCGGCAGCTCGATTGGGCGGTGGCGCCGGTCGATGTTCTTCCCGAAGCGCGGCGCGCCGTCAGCAACCGCCTCGCGCTGTTCGTCGATGGCGGGATCCGGCGCGGCAGCGATATCTTGAAGGCATTGGCGCTAGGCGCCGATGCCGTGCTGGTGGGTAGGGCGGTGCTGTACGGGGTGGCCGCCGCAGGGATGCCGGGTGCGACGCGGGCGCTCGCGATCCTGCGCGAGGAGATCGACCGCGATCTCGCGCTACTTGGTGCCCGTTCGATCAGCGAGCTTGGGCCGCGGTTTCTGGCCCGCCCCCACTGACACCAGTGCCGAAACGCCGGTCAACAGCCGGCTCTTGCCAGCTTTTAGCGGATTCGATGTAGTGCCCCGGCCTAATGCTACTCCCCCATGCAATCCGGAGGATGCCGATGAACCAGGACGCCAAGAAAACCGCGCTGCGCATGATCCCCTACGGCATCTATGTGCTGACCGCCGATGACGGGAAGGGCAATGTCGCCGGCGCAACCGTCAATTGGGTGACGCAGACCGCCTTCAACCCGCCGCTCGTTGTGGCCGGGGTCAAAACCGACAGCGGCGCCTATTCGATCATCAAGAACACCAAGACCTTCACTCTCAATATGCTCGGCAAGGAGCACAAGGGCCTCGCCTTTACCTTCTTCAAGCCGGCGCAAATGGCCGACGGCAAGCTCAGCGGCCAGGCAATCCACAAGGGCAGCAACGGCGCGCCGATCCTCGATGCAGCATTGGCCGCGGTCGAGTGCAAGGTCACCAGCATCGTCGAGCAGGGCGACCATCACATCGTCGTCGGCGAGGTCACCGAAGCGCATCTGCCGAAGCCGATCGAGGGGCGGCCCGATGTCGCGATCCTCGAGATGAAGGACCTCGGCGACAACGTGTTCTACGGCGGCTGAGCCGCATTCTCGCTTCAGACACAGGGTCGGGCAGGAAGGCGTCTGGCTCGGCCCGGCAAATAGCCGAGCCAGACTGCATTCTTCGCGGAGACCGTACACGCCGGCGCAGCGAGCCTCCGCTCACCAAGATGCGTGCCTCCCTCCGCCCGGGGGATTGGCGGAAACTTCAGAATACCGCCGATTTATCCTTTTCGTCTTTAACATGGATGTAATGGCCAACTGCTTTCAAGAGCAGGCTTAGTCAAACGCCCCAAACAAAGCCGCATCGCTGCTGGGAGCGGAACTCGGCAAGCCGCGGCAGAGTAGGCCTGCTCCCACGCGGCGATACCCCGTAAACTCGGCGCCGATCGCGATAACTGGTCGCATCGTTTCCGAGGTATGGGAAGCCGCCGGCATGATCCCGACCATCCAAATATTGATATTGCTGCTCATCGTAATCGCGGCGCTGGCAGTTGCCGAGGCGCGGCTCAGGATCCCGAGCGCCATTCTCCTGGTGCTCGCCGGAATCGTCCTGGGCCTGATCCCCGGATTGCCGACGGTGGAACTCGCTCCGGAACTGGTGCTACTTCTGGTGCTGCCGCCGATCATCTATTCATCGGCCGTAGCGATGAGCTGGCGCGAGTTCCGGTTCAATCTGCGCCCGATTTCGCTGCTCGCTCTCGGCTGCGTCGCGTTCACGACTGTTGCCACCGCCGCGGCGGCCCATTGGGTGCTGGGCCTTCCCTGGCCGGTCGGCTTCGTGCTGGGCGCGATCGTCTCGCCGCCCGACGCGGTAGCGCCGCTTTCGGTCGCGCGCCGGATGCAGATCCCGCGCCGCATCCTCGTCGTGCTCGAAGGCGAAGGGTTGGCGAACGATGCGACGGCGCTGGTCCTCTATCGCTTTGCCGTCGCCGCGGTCAGCGCCGGCATGTTTTCCCTCGGTGAGGCCACGACCCTGTTCGCCGCAATCGTCGTTGGCGAGATAGCTTGGGGTCTGGGAGTCGGCTGGCTGATGCTGCACCTGCGCCGCTGGGTCGGCGATCCGCGCATCGAGATCACACTGTCGATCATCACGCCGTTTCTCGCCTATTGGCCGCCGGAGCATCTCGGAGGCTCCGGCGTCCTCGCGACGGTGACCGCCGGTCTTTACATCAGCTGGAACGGGCTGCAGCTGATCAGCGCCGCGACCCGCCTCCAAGGCATTTTCTTCTGGGATTTCCTGATCTACCTCGTCGAAGGCTTGGTTTTTCTGACGACGGGTTTGCAAGCGCGCACGCTGATCGCCCGGATCGGTCAATACCCGTTGCTCGAATTGGCGATTTCCGCCGCTGTCATCAGCGCGGTCGTCATCGTCGCGCGTTTCGTCTGGGTCTTTCCGGCGGTCTATCTGCCGCGTTGGCTGTTTCCCCGGATCAGGCGGCGGGATCCCGCGCCGCCCTGGCAACATGCGTTCGTGCTCTCTTTTACCGGGGTGCGCGGCATCGTTTCTCTCGCGGCGGCATTGGCGATCCCGTTTGCGACCGCCGCGGGCGCCCCCTTCCCCGGGCGCGATCTGATCCTGTTCCTGACCTTCTCGGTGATCCTGGTAACGCTGGTCGGGCAGGGATTGATGCTGCCGTCGGTAATCCGAGCGCTCGGGCTCGCTCACGCCGGCCGCCGCGAGCACGAGACCGATAAGGCGGAAGAGTGCGCCGCTCGGCGGCAGGCGGCGATCGCGGCGCTAAACCGGCTCGATGAACTCACCGCCGCGGGCAATTTCTCGGAAGCAATCCTTCGGCCGATACGGATCCGTCAGCGCCATCGGCTGGAACACATCGAGCGTGGCAGCGATCTTGACGACCGCCACAGGAACTTCCGCGACCTGCACGACGAGATCGAGTTTCTGCTGATCGGCACCGAGCGCCGGCATATCAACGAGCAGTATCGACGTGGCGTCTTGACCGATGTTTCGCGCCGGCGAATCGAGCGGGAGCTCGATTTGCGGGAGGCGGAACTGCTCAATCAGCGTGCCGAGGAGTAGCAGGGGCCTCGCCATCGATTATCGGCGTTTTCATGATACAGTCCGCTCTCGGCCGCGCGGCAGGCCCGGGGTCGCCGCCGGCCCTAGCCACGCTGGAGGTCCGCATGCCGGAAGGGCTCCAATCGCTGCTCAAATGGCCGAAAGAGGGCAATGCGCGGGTGCCGTACCGGGTGTTTTCCGACCCGGAGATCTATCGTGCCGAGCGCGACCGAGTCTTTCTCGGGCCGACCTGGCAGTATCTTGCCCTGGCCGATGAGCTCCCCGAGCCGGGCGACTACAAGACCACCTTCCTCGGTGAGACGCCAGTCATCGTGACCCGTGGCGAGGACGGGCAGATCCACGCCATGGTCAACCGCTGCGCGCATCGCGGCAATCTCGTCTGCCTGAAGCAGCGCGGCCACAGCAAGGACGGGCTGACCTGCGTCTACCATGCCTGGCGCTACGACCTTACCGGCAATCTGACGAGCGTTGCGTTTCGCCGCGGGGTCGGCGGCAAGGGCGGCATGCCGGACAGCTTCAAGATCGAAGAGCACGGGCTCAAGAAGCTGCGCACCGACAGCTTCGCTGGCCTCGTCTTCGGCACGCAGTCGGCGGAGGCTCCGCCGCTCTCCGAATATATTGGCAACGACATCGGCGGGCGGATCGGGCGGGTCATGCGCGGGAAGCCGAAAATCCTCGGCACGACGTCGCAGATCCTGCACAACAACTGGAAGCTCTATGTCGAGAACGTCAAGGACACCTATCACGCCAGCCTGTTGCACACCTTCTTCACCACATTCCGGCTCAGCCGGCTGACCACCGCGGGCGGTGTCGCGATCGCCGAATCGGGCGCACACCATGCCAGTTACACCTATGGCGCCCAGCGTGGCGACAACACCGCCTCCGACCAGGCCTATGCCGAGATCCATTCATTGCATCAGGATTACGGGCTGAAGGACCCGCGCTTTCTCGATTCGGTCGACGAAATTGGCGACGGCATCACGTTGCAGATCCTCAGTGTGTTCCCGAACTTTGTGTTGCAGCAGATCCACAATTCGATCGCCGTGCGGCTGGTGCTGCCGAAGGGGCCGGACGAGACCGAGTTGCAATGGACCTATATCGGCTTCGAAGACGACGACGACGCGATGACAGAGCGGCGGTTGCAACAGGCCAATCTGGTCGGCCCGGCCGGCTATGTCTCGATGGAGGACGGCGCGGTCGGCGGCTTTATCCAGCGCGCGATCCCGGGGGCCGAAGAGGAATGCTCGGTCATCGAGATGGGCGGACATGAGCACGCGCCCCAGCCGACGCGGGCGACCGAAGCGTCCGTGCGCGGCTTCTGGAACGCCTGGCGGCCCCTGATGGGACTCTAGGGATGGGGCTGTAACGGCGATGGACCTCGCCGAGGTGGCGCGGCGGCTTGAGCTCGAAGGGCTCTACACCGATTACGCCGCCTGCCTCGACAGCGACACGCTGGAGGCGTGGCCGGAGTTCTTCACCGAGACCTGCCATTACCGCGTGACCTCGGCCGAGAATTACGAGGCCGGGCTGCCTTTAGGGCTGATCTATGCGACTTCGCAGAACATGCTGCGCGACCGGGTCAGTGCGCTCCGCGAAGCCAACATCTACGAGCCGCAACGCTATCGTCACCTGATCTCGGGCATTCGCATCGACGGCGAACAGGGGCGCGCGCTCGATGTCACCGCCAATTTCCTGGTCGTGCGCACAATGCAGGACGGCGGGATGACCCTGTTCGCGACCGGCCGCTATGTTGACCGGGTCGAGCGCACCGAAACGGGCTGGAAATTTGCCAAAAAAGACGTCGTGCTCGACAGTCGGCAGATCGACACCCTGCTGGCCATCCCGCTCTGAGGATGACTCTAACAAAGCTCGTAAAATTGGCGTCCCGGCGAAAGCCGGGACCCACCCTTCAACCGGCACGGACGCGGATAAGTGGATCCCGGCTTTCGCCGGGACGAGGGATTTGGGCAGACGTTGCTGCAGTGATCATCGCTGCGATCGCTGCAATTGGCCCACCCCGTGCGGCACTTGCCGCCGGGGCGGTTGTCGTCGCGTCGAAGATCGACACCGAGGGTGCGCTGCTCGGCAATATCATCGCGGAGGTAATTTCGGCCCGCGGTATTGCGGTCGAGCGCAAGATCCAGCTCGGCCCGACCAACATCGTGCGGGCGGCGCTTCTCGCCGGGCAGATCGATCTTTATCCGGAATATACCGGAAACGGCGGGATCTTCTTTCACCGGGAAAACGATCCGGCGTGGAAGAACGCCGCCGAAGGATACGCCGAGGTAAAGCGGCTCGACGCTGCGGAAAATCGCCTCGTCTGGCTGAACCCGGCGCCGGCCAACAATACCTGGGTCATTGCGATCCGCGGCGATCTGCCGAAGTTTCGCGAACGAAAGTGCCTCGACGACCTCGCGGCCTATCTCGCAGAAGCCGGCCGTTTCAAGCTCGCTGCCTCGGCCGAGTTCGTCGAGAGCCCGTCGGCATTGCCGGCTTTCGAGAAAACCTATGGGTTCCACTTGAAGGCGGAGCAGCTTTTGACATTGTCCGGCGGTAATACCGCCGCGACATTGCGCGCCGCCGCCGAAGGCATTTCCGGGGTCAACGCGGCAATGGCCTATGGCACCGATGGCGAGCTGGCGGCGCTCGGCCTGACTGCGCTGTGTGACGACAAAGGAGCGCAGATCGTCTACACGCCGAGCCCGGTGGTGCGCCAATCGGTACTCGACGAGCATCCGGAAATCGCGGCGGCGCTAGAGCCGGTGTTCGCGTCCCTGTCGCTCGAAACGTTGCAGATGCTGAACGCGCGGATCGCGGTCGCCGGCGAGGATGCCGGGGCGGTCGCGGCCGATTACCTGAAATCGAAGCATTTCCTGCCGTGAGCTCGTCAGGCCCAGCCGCGCCGACGATGGGCGCCATGGCGCGATTTCCTGCCATCCGGCTTTACAATCATGTCGTGCCGGTGCTGGTCGGTGCCGCGGCAGCAGCAGCGGCCACCTGCGGATTTGTCGCGGTGGCGCCGAACCGCTTGGTTTCCGGGCGGCCGGTTGCTTTATGGCTTGCCGCCGACCCGCGCCTCAGCACCGCGATCGCGCTGCTCGGTGCCTTGTTGCTCGCGACCGTCTTTGCGGCGCCGCGCCGCGCATTGCATTTCGCAGCGGTGGCAATCGCCGGGATGTTGCTGCTGCTGATCCTGGCCGCGGCAGGACAGGCGGCCTCTTCGCTTGCCGCGTTGGCGCCCCCGCTTGCCCGGATATCGCTCGGCGCCGCGTTCTGGGTGCTGATCGGCGCGGCTGGGTTGGCGGTTATCGACGGGCTGCAACGCGCCAGAGCAGGTATTCTCGCCCAACTGGCGACGGTGGCCATCATCGCAGCTGGGTTTGCGGCTATGGCGGAGGCCGGCCTGTTCGACGCGCTGTCGCTGGCGCGCGAATACCACACGCGGCAAGCCGGATTCGCTGGCGCATTGACCCGGCACATCGTGCTGGTTGCGGCCGCGATTATTCCGGCGATGCTGATCGGGTTTCCGCTCGGGGTTGCCGCGGTACGCCGGCCGCACCGGCAGGGCCCGCTCTTTGCGGTGCTGAACCTGTTGCAGACAGTTCCGTCGATTGCGTTGTTCGGCCTTTTGATCGCCCCCCTATCCGGCTTGGCGACCGCAGTCCCAAGCCTGGCCCAGCTCGGGATTGGCGGCATCGGTATGGCGCCGGCGATTATCGCGCTGGTCCTTTATGCGCTGCTGCCGGTGGTGCGCAGCACCGTGGCCGGGATCAGCGGCGTCGACCGCGCGATCGTCGATGCAGCGCGCGGTATGGGCATGACGCGCTATCAGCGATTCTGGCACGTCGAATTGCCGTTGGCCGCGCCGGTCTTGTTGGCCGGGTTGCGCATCGTGACGGTGCAGGCGATCGGATTGGCAGTGGTCGCGGCCTTGATCGGCGCCGGCGGGCTCGGCAGCTTTGTCTTCGAAGGGCTCGGCCAGTATGCCGCCGATCTGGTGCTGCTCGGCGCGCTGCCGGCAATCGGACTGGCGCTAGCGGCCGATTTTCTGCTGCAAAGCGCCACGGTACTGTTGCACCGCCGGACTGCGACATGATCGACCTCGACCATGTCAGCAAGCGCTACGACGGCAGGGCCGTGGTCGACGATCTCTCGCTGACCGTGCCGGATGGTGCGTTCTGCGTGCTGCTCGGCCCATCGGGCTGCGGCAAATCGACGACATTGCGCATGATCAACCGGCTGGTGCCATTCGACAGCGGCATCATCCATATCGGCGGCGAGGATGTGCGGGGGGTGTCGCCGGAGACGTTGCGGCGGCGAATCGGCTACGCGATCCAATCGATCGGGCTGTTTCCGCACTGGTCGGTCGAAGACAATATCGCGACCGTGCCGCGGCTGTTGAACTGGGCGCGCAACCGAATCCGCGACCGGGTCACCGAATTACTGGAGCTGCTGCGGCTCGATCCAGAAAACTATCGCCACAAATACCCGCATCAACTGTCGGGCGGCGAGCAGCAGCGCGTCGGCGTCGCCAGGGCGCTCGCCGCCGATCCCGAGCTGTTGCTGATGGACGAACCCTTTGGCGCGGTCGATCCGATCACCCGTGACGCGCTGCAAAGCGAGATCGCACGCATCCACGCCGCAACAAAGAAGACGATCGTCTTCGTCACCCACGACATCGAGGAGGCGCTGCGCCTGGCGACGGTAATCGCCATTCTGGAAAAGGGCGGGCTTGCGCAATGGGGCACGCCGCTCGAAATCGTCGATCAGCCGGCCAGCGGGTTTGTGCGGGACTTTGTCGGCGGCGAAACGGCAGCGGCCTCAAATTGCTCGGGCTGCGCAGGATCGCCGAGCGGATGCGGCCCGGCGAAACCGCTACGGGTGAGCCCTTATCGGCCGAGGCTTCGTTGCGCGATGCGCTGGCCGCGATGACGGAGCGCCATACCGACCGGGTGCCGGTCGCGGACGCGAGCGGCCGCCTGATCGGTATCATCACGCTCGCCGATCTGGTGCGTTGAGATGCGGCGGTTCAGCATCATCACCAGCCCGGCGCTTTGGGTCGGCGTGTTCTTCACCGCACTGCTGTTTGGCATGCCGCAATTGGCGCCCGCTTTTGAGTGGAGTTTTCCCGGGGTCAGCCCACCGGTCTTCGAGCGCGGCAGCTTTTTCGCACTGTGGCTGTCGCATGCCGGGCTGGTATTGGCAGCCAGCGGCGCAGCGACCGTCCTCGGCATGGTGTTGGCGATCTTTGTAACGCGTCCAGCTGGCCGTGATTTCCGCTCGCTCGTCAGCACGCTTGCGGCTGTCGGCCAGACCTTTCCGCCAGCGGCGGTGCTGGCGCTCGCGGTGCCGGCGCTCGGCTTTGGGCCGCGCCCGACCATCGTCGCCCTATTTCTTTACGGACTGTTGCCGATCATCGAGAACGCGATCGCCGGGCTCGAAGGCGTACCGGGCGCGACCCGCGAGGCAGCTCGCGGCATGGGACTGTCGCCGTGGCAATTGCTGCGGGACGTCGATCTGCCGCTCGCAGCGCCGGTGATCCTCGCGGGCGTGCGGGTGTCGGTGACGATCGCGATCGGCACCGCGACCATCGGCTCGACGGTCGGCGCGCTGACCCTCGGCACGCCGATCTTCGACGGACTCGCCGGCAACAAATTGCCCTTTGTGATCCAGGGCGCGGTCCTCGTCGCGCTGTTCGCGATCCTCACCGATATGCTGTTTGCCCGGCTGGAGCGCTGGCTGCAGCTGCCGGGAACGCAGCCGGCGGTTTGACCCGCGCCAGAAACGCCGCAACCCGCTGCGCCTCGGCCGCGGTCATGACGAGGCCGAGCTTGGTGCGGCGCCACAGCACATCGTCGGCGGTCCGTACCCATTCCCGCTCGATCAGCCAGCGCATCTCGGCCTCGCAAAGCCCGTGCCCGAAATCTCGGCCGGGCGGGCCACCCAGAATCTGTCGCGCCTCGCCGCCGTAGCTCTGTGCCAACCGCTCGGCGGTGGCTGCATCGAGCCCCGGGTGATCGCGCGCGAGCTCGATGGCGAGCGCCGTGACGCCGCCCGCCGGCAAATCTTCGCCGCCGGGGAGCAGAGACTGCGCCGTCCAGGCCGGCCCGGCCTCGGGCAGATGAGGCGCAAGCCGCGCCAGCGCATGCTCGGCCAGACGGCGATGCGTCGTCAGCTTGCCGCCGAAGATCGACAGGACGGGTGCTCCCGCCGTATCAAGATCGAATACATAATCGCGGGTCACTGCCGAAGCCGAACGCGCCCGATCCTCGTAGAGCGGCCGCACTCCGGTGTAACGCCACACCACATCGCTCGCGGATGGCGGGTTGCCAAACCACCGCACGACGGCACGGCACAGATACGCGACCTCCTCCTTGGTAACGACAGCGGCTGCCGGGTCGCCAGTGGACGGCAGCTCGGTGGTGCCGATCAGCGAAAATTCTTGTTCGAACGGGATCACGAACACGATGCGACGGTCGTCGTTCTGCAGCAGATAGGCATGATCCCCAGGATAGAGCCGCGGCACGACGATATGACTGCCCTTGACCAGGCGAAGCGCCACGCCGGATGACAGACCGGCGAGGCGCAGCACATCGAGCACCCAGGGGCCCGAGGCATTGACCAGAACCCGCGCGCCGATCTCGTGCATTGCGCCGTCCTCGGTCCGCAGGGTGGCCTGCCAGTGAACCGCGTTGCGCCGCGCCGCAGCGAGCGCGGTGCGGGTCAGGATCAGGGCGCCGCGTTCGGCCGCGTCGCGGGCGGTCGCGACCGTCAGCCGGGCGTCATCGACCCGGCAATCGGCGTAAACAAAACCGGCTCCCGGCGCGCGCAACGGTGCGCCGAGCGGATCGTGCCGCAGATCGAGCGCGCGTGCACCGGGCAGGCTGCGCGCACCGCCGAGCCGGTCGTACAGAAACAGCCCGGCGCGTACCATCCAGCGAGGCCGCGATCCCAGCCCCTGGGGCAACACGAAAGACATCGGCCGTACCAGATGCGGCGCCATCCGCAGCAGCACCTCGCGTTCGGCCAGCGACTCGCGCACCAACCGGAAATCGCCATGCTCGAGGTACCGCAGCCCGCCATGCACCAGCTTGCTCGAGGCCGAGGAGGTTGCGCCGGCGAGATCGCCCTTCTCGCACAGCAGCACCCGGAGACCGCGTCCGGCGGCATCGCGCGCGATCGCCACGCCGTTGATGCCGCCGCCGACCACCAGCAGATCGTAATGCTCGCTCACGACAGCAGCACCTCGGCGAATTCGACAAAGCCGCCGCCGGCCGCGCCTTCGGTGACGTAGGCCGGCGGCGAGTTCAGGCGCGGCAGATAGCGCCGGATATTGGCGACCCCGACGCTGAGCGGAAAATAGGCAAACATCGGCTCGTCATTCGGGGAGTCGCCGATAAAGGCGACCATCTCGCGCTGGTGATCGAGATCAACGCCGTAGGCCTCGCGGAACAGTCGGCGGGTCATCGCCAGCTTGTCCCAATCGCCGAACCAGCCATTGACGTGGATCGAGCTGATCTTCGCCGACGCGCCGGCGGCGTGCATCAGCGCGACGATGCGATCCACGTCGGCCGATGGCAGCGGGCCGGTGTCCTCGGCGTAATCGATCGCCAGATCGGCGACGCGGTAGAGCTGGTCGGCCGCGATCCGAGCGCCGGGCACTGCGGCCAGGATTTCTGCCGCGAGGCGGTCGAGCCGCCGGCGTGCCTTCTCGCGCTCTTCGACCGACAGCCAGAACCGGCGCGTCATCACGCGCGGCTGGCGGTCATAGCGGAAGTAAAAGGCACCGTTCTCACCGACCACCGCATCGACCGGCCAAAACCGGGCAATGAGATCGCACCACCCCGCCGGACGGCCGGTAACCGCGATAACCCGGCGGCCGCTCTCCGAGAGGCGTTCGAGCGCACCATAGGCGGCCGCAGTCAGGCGGCCGCCGGTCGTCAGCGTGTCGTCGATGTCGAGCAACACGAAGCGGATCGCACTTCGTCGAGCCGCGGGAAATTCGCCGAACGAC